>Ga0302314_10004483_pt1 | contig 25667 bp, 15 predicted proteins | sample III_Palsa_N2_3_FD_200533 | JGI IMG/M metagenome (GOLD analysis project Ga0302314, IMG submission 200533) | Peat permafrost microbial communities from Stordalen Mire near Abisko, Sweden - III_Palsa_N2_3 | ecosystem: Environmental > Terrestrial > Soil > Palsa > Peat permafrost | place: Sweden... | reverse complement strand
TGCGGCAACGTCTACTCCCACGAGTGGGGCTTCGCCAAGCTCCTCCACTGGCTCCGCCACAACCCCGACAAGCGCGACCGCTTCGCCACCGCGCTCGAGCACTGCGACATGGTTGCTGCCACCCTCACCGGCGTCACCGATCCCGCCAAGGTCAAGCGCAGCGTCTGCGCCATGGGCCACAAGTGGATGTGGAACCCGCGCTGGGACGGCCTTCCGCCGCAGTCCTTCCTCTCCAAGCTCGATCCCCTCTTCGACGGCATCCGAGAGAAGATTGGCGGCGAATACCTCACCTCAGACTCCATCGCCGGAACCCTCTCCGAAAAATGGGCCGCCGAACTCGGGCTTCGCGCAGGCATCCCCATCCCCGTCGGGGCCTTCGACGCCCACTGGGACGCACTCGGCGCCGGTTGTCGCGAGGGCGACGTGGTCAACGTCGTCGGCACCTCCACCTGCATCATCGCCATGGCCAGGAAGACCGAGCTCGTCCCCGGCGTCTGCGGCGTCGTCCCCGGCAGCGTCCATCCCGACTACACCGGCATCGAAGCCGGCCTCTCCGCAACGGGAGATATCTTCGAAGCCATCGCACGCCGCGCAGGAACCAAGGTCCGCGACCTCGCCAAGGGCCTCGAAACCTACCGCGCCGGACAGACCGGCCTGCTCCGCCTCTCATGGGACAATGGCGACCGCACCGTCCTCGTCAATCCCGAGCTCGGTGGCGTCACCTTCGGTTGGAACCTCATCCACACCGCACAGGACGAGCTCCACGCCGCCATCGAAGGCACCGCCTTCCACACCCGCATCATCCTCGAGCGCATGGCCGACCACGGCGTCCCCGTCCATCGCGTCATCAACGCAGGCGGCATCCCGCAGAACAACACCGTCCTCAACCAGATCTACGCGGACGTCCTCAACAAGCCCGTGCTTGTTCCCGACGGAACCCCCACCAGCCTCGGCTCGGGCATCTTCGCCCTACTCGCCGCTGGAACCTTCAAGACCATCGAAGAGGCGCAGGCGGCGATCTGCCTGCCCTTCAAGACCTACACCCCATCCCCCAAGGCCGTCGCGGTCTACGAGCAGCTCTACGCGCTCTATCGCGCTGCCTACTTCGCCCTTGGCGAACACAACGCTCCCGCCGCACCCCTAGGCCAGATCCTCCCCGAGCTACGCCGCATCGCAGCCGCCAGCCGCGCCTAAAAGCGCCCTGCGCGGACGGCGGTCACTTCGTGACATGTATACCGCTTCGCGTAGTGCTCCCGATGGTCGCAACAGAAGATTGTGCCGACCAACGAGAGCACCATCGCGAAGCGGATCACACAACACGAAGTGGTCGCCGCCCGCGCAGGGCGTTCTTCGCCTCTAAGCGATCCGATCGATCGTCATCACGGTCTGGTCATCCTGCGGCCGCGCCCCATGGCAGAACCCCTCAAGCGCCCCAAACAGCGCCGGAATCGGATCCTTCTGCGTCAGATACTGCTCCAGCTGCGTCGTCCCAAACTGCACCCCTTCCCGGTCCTCGGCCTCGCTGATCCCATCCGACAGCAACACCAGCCGATCCCCCGGTCCCAGGTTCAAACTGATCGTGTGGAAGGTGGCAAACCCCAGCAGACCCACCGGCATATCTCCATCGTCCACCGTCTCAATCCGCCCATCCGCCCGCACGATCAGCGGCGAGACGTGTCCACCGTTGATCAGCTCCACGTTCATCCCCTCACCGTGCAGCACCTCCGTGCGCTCCGGCCCCGCATAGCGCAGAATTGCCAGCGTGAAGTACTTCTCATACGGCGCACGCGAGCAAAAAAAGCTGTTCACCGATTGCACCGTCTCAATCAGCGAAGCCCCTGACGTAATCTGCGCATGGATCATCCCATGCACCATCGAGGCGAGCAGCGCCGCCGGAACGCCCTTGCCGCAGACATCTCCCACCATCGCGACAAACCCACCCGCAATCGGGATCACATCATAGAAATCGCCACCCACCCCCGTACACGGCACACTCCGTGCCGCCATCTCGGCAAACGGAAACTGCGGCAGCCGCTGTGGAATAATCTGCCGCTGGATCGACGCCGCAATCTCGAGCTCCTTGCGCAGCAACACCGACTCGCGCTCCGCCTCCAGCATCCGCAGGTTCTCAAGCAGCGTCGCCGCCTGGTGCGCAATCGCGCTCAGAATCTCTTTATTCGTCCGGCTGAATGGCCCGCTCGCCGATTCGCGCAGCATCTGCCCGCCCGACCCCGGCCTGCCCAACCCATCTGAACTCAGCCCATGCGTATCGAGATACAGCAGCCCCAGCAGCCGGTTGGAGTTCTGCCCCCGCAGTGGAATCGCCGCCACCGAGCGAATCGCATGCGCGATCAAGCTCTTATGATCGACCGCCGTCTCTTCCGTCACATTCGAGAGCACAAACTCAAGCTGCGAGCGCACCGCCTCGCGAACGATCGACTGCGAGATGCCAAGCGCTTCCATCGCCGCCATCAAGGCAGCGCCCGTCTCCTCCGCACCCATCTCACCCGCACCAGCCCCAACGCCCGCCCGCTCCAGTGCGTCGAGCATATCCCGGCCATCTTTATCCTGCGCACACTCAATGCGCAAACCTTCCGGCGTATCCCCCAGAAACACAAACCCGCGTTCAGCACCCGTCAGTCGCAGTGTGTATTCGAGCATCGTCCGCAACACATCTTTCAACGCACCATGCTGGTTCAGGCTCTGCGCCGCCTTCAGAAACAGCGTCAGCGTATTCAGGTCCGACTGGTGCCCGACACTCTTTTCCCGCGACCCGGAGAACTGCGCAATCAACACCCGCGTCGTGCTGCTCTCCTGCTCCGCGTCCTCAAAGACAAACGCATGCTCCGACGTCCCCAGCGTGATCACATCCTGGTCGCGCAGCCGCGTCGAGCTGATCGCCAACCCATTGACGAACGTCCCATGCAGACTCCCCGTATCGCGCAGAAAGTAGCCATCCACATCGCGGTCGATCAGCGCATGCGAGCGCGAGATATGCGGATGCGGCAGGCTCAGCGTCCGGTCCGTAGCGCGACCCAGCGTAAACGGCAGCGGATCCAGCGGAATCGACACAACGCCCGCACTTGAGCCACCTTTCGGCACCAGGCGCGCAGGGACGCGCGGCTCAGGCGCAACAAACGGGTTGGGCGGGGCATTCACGGCAGAGGGCGCTTTTTCCGGATGGTATCACCGCAGCCCCTCGAACCCGGTCAACGATTTGAACCCCTCTCAGTCAAGAGACCGAACCATGCCCCAGCCAATACCTCAGCCCACCGGCGTCAACCCGGCCAACAGTCGAGATAGACTCAGAAACATTCCGTTTTCAAATCCTGGAGGATTCTCTTGATCGCTCGTCCGTCGCTGCTTGCCTCATCCCTCGTTTTGGGTTCCCTTGTCGCTCTCATCTGTCCCCCCACAGCCTCGGCCCAAACCGCCCGGCCACTCGATGAGACCTACAAGCCCGAGGCGAAGCGCCTGATCGCAGCCGCGCTCGACGATCCCGACGGATACGCCAACCTCACCTACCTCTGCGACCACATCGGCAAGCGCATCAGCGGCAGCGAGCCCCTCAACCGCGCCATCGCCTGGAGCGCCGACCTCATGCGCAAAGACGGCCTCGAGCATGTTACCGTCGAAAAAGTCATGGTCCCCCGCTGGGTCCGCGGCCACGAATCCGGCTCCATCACCGCGCCCGTCACTAAGCCCCTCCACATGCTCGGCCTAGGCATGAGCGTCGGCACCCCCACCGCCGGAATCGATGCCGAGGTCGTCGTCGTCAAGAACTTCGACGAACTCGCCAAGCTAGGCCGCGCCGCCGTTCAAGGAAAGATCGTCGTCTTCAACGCCCCCTACGAAGGCTACGGCCGCACCGTCATGTATCGCGTCGCCGGAGCCTCCCAGGCCGCCAAGCTCGGCGCCATCGGCGTCCTTGTCCGCTCGATCACGCCCCTCGCCGCGCAACTCCCCCACACCGGCACCCTGATGTACGACAAGGACACCCCGAAGATCCCCGCCGCCGCCGTTTCTCCCGAAGACGCCATGATGCTCGCCCGTCTCACCAGCGAAGGCGCTCCTGTCAAAGTCCATCTCCAGATGGACGCCCACATGGAAGCCGATGCCGAAAGCGGCAACGTCATGGGCGAGATCGTCGGCACCGAGAAGCCCGCCGAGATCGTCGTCCTCGGCGGTCACATCGACTCCTGGGACGTCGGCCAGGGCGCGCAGGACGACGGCTCCGGCATCATGGCCACCCTCGAAGCCGTCAACGTCATCCACCGCCTCGGCCTCAAGCCCAAACGCACCATCCGCGTCGTCTTCTGGGTCAACGAAGAGAACGGCGGCACCGGCGGCGCAGCCTACCGCAAAGGCCTCGGCGCCTCCGTCTCCAACCACGTCGCCTCGATCGAGATGGACGGCGGCGCCGAGCCGCCCATCGGCTTCGGCTACGGCTCCTTCGGCCCCCGCCGGGCTACACCCACCGGCCCCGCCCCGACACCCCAGCTCTCGGACGCCGAGCAGCATTCCATGGATCTTCTCAAGCAGATCGCCGCACTCCTCGAGCCCGTCGGCGCCAACACCATCCGTCCCGGCGGCGGCGGCTCCGACATCGCGCCTCTCATGGCCGCCGGTGTCCCCGGCCTCGGCGAGATGACCACCGGAGCCCACTACTTCGACTGGCACCACACCGAAGCTGACACCCTCGACAAAGTCGACCCGGTCGACTTCCGCAAGAACGTCGCCTCCCTCGCCGTCATGACCTACATCCTCGCCGACATGCCCGAACGCCTCGCCGGCCATCCCGGCCCAGACACCGAAGAGTAAGTCCCAGAAAATAACTCTGGGGAATAATAAGCAGAGATCCTGAAGGATGTGAGCCAGCCCGGTTCACGTCCTTCAGGATAAGCAGAACAAGAAGGAACAGGAATTCCCGATGAGCACTGAGCGGTTATGGTGGCAGGACGGCGTAATCTATCAGATCTACCCACGTTCCTTTCAGGACAGCAACGGTGACGGCGTCGGTGATCTCCCCGGCATCGAGTCCCGCCTCGACTACCTCGTCGAGCTCGGCATCGCCGCCCTCTGGATCTCGCCCTTCTACCCCTCGCCCATGGCCGACTTCGGCTACGACGTCGCCGACTACACCGCCGTCGATCCCCTCTTCGGCACCCTCGCCGACTTCGACCGCCTCATCGCCGCCGCCCACGACCGCGGCCTCAAGCTCCTCGTCGACTTCGTCCCCAACCACAGCTCCGACCAGCACCCCTGGTTCCTCGAAAGCCGCTCCTCCCGCGACAACCCCAAGCGCGACTGGTATCTCTGGCGCGACCCCGCCCCCGGCGGCGGCTACCCCAACAACTGGATGAGCAACTTCGGCGGGTCCGGCTGGACCTTCGACGAGCCCACCGGCCAGTACTACTACCACTCCTTCCTCACGCAGCAGCCCGACCTCAACTGGCACAATCCCGCCGTCCGCGAGGCCATCTACGCCGCCCTCCGCTTCTGGCTGGACCGCGGTGTCGACGGCTTTCGCATGGATGTCCTCTGGCTGCTCATCAAAGATGCCGCCTTCCGCGACAACCTCCCCAACCCCGACTGGCGTCCCGGCGCCTCCAGCTTCTGGAGCATCCTCCCCACCTACACCGCCGACCAGCCCGAGACCCACCAGATCGTCGCCGAGATGCGCGCCGTCCTCGACGCCTATCCCGAGCGCGTCCTCATCGGCGAGATCTATCTCGACGTCCATGACCTCGTCCGCTACTACGGCACAGACCTCAATGGTGTCCTCACCGGCGCGCAGATGCCCTTCAACTTCCACCTCATCCAAACCGAATGGAACGCCGACCGCATCGCCGATCTCATCCGCGAGTACGAAGCCGCCCTACCCAACAGCGCGTGGCCCAACTGGGTCATGGGCAACCACGACCAGTCCCGCGTCGCCAGCCGCATCGGCTCCTTACAAGCCCGCGCCGCCGCCATGCTCCTGCTCACTCTGCGCGGCACGCCAACCCTGTACAACGGCGAAGAACTAGGCATGAGCAACGGCCGCATCGCCCCCGACCAGATCCAGGACCCCGCCGAGAAGAACCAGCCCGGCATCGGCATGGGCCGCGACCCCGAGCGCACTCCCATGCTCTGGGACACCACCGACGGCGCAGGCTTCACCACCGGAACCCCGTGGCTCCCGCTCAATTCCGACCGCATCCAGATCAACGCCGCAACCGAGTCCGCCGACCCGCGTTCAATGCTCACCCTCTACCGCCGCCTGCTCGCCCTGCGCCGCGAGCACCCCGCCCTCCACGCCGGATCCATCGAAAACATCTGGACCGACAAAGGCGTCCTCGCGTACACCCGCGCGCTCGGTGACGAACGCTTCCAGATCGTCTTGAACCTCACCGACGACATCCAGACCATCCACTGCGAGCCCGGCAACATCGTGCTGACGACGATCCTTGACGGCGAAGGCGCACCGGTCGATGGCCCGATGGTGGTCGAATCCGGCGAAGGCCTCCTCATCCGTCTGGCATAATCTCCCACCCGACCAACGGGAGGACCACGCAAAGCGATCACACACCACGAAGTGGTCCAGCCCGCGCAGGGCGCCCGTCCGGCAGGACAGAGTCTCTAGTTCCCCGCCGTCTTTCGAATCCGATCCTTATTCGCCATCACCAGCGCGAGAAAATCCCGCCGTATGGGATTCTCATTCTCCGGGTTCCACGCAATCGAGATCCCCACATCCGTCCGCTCCGGCTTCAACTCGGCAAACGCAATCCCCGGGTTGCGCATATGCCGCACGCCCGAAGGCACCATCGCCACACCCTCACCCGACTCCACCAGCGTCAACACTCCCGACCACGTCGACGACGAGTTCACAATATGCGGCGCGAACCCCGCCTTCGAACACAGCGCCAGGATGCCGTCGAACAGCGTCGGCGTAATCGCCCGCTCACAAAAAACAAATGGCTCCGACGCCAGATCGGCAATATGGATCGACGGCAGCGCACCCTCCACCCGCGCCGACGCCCCAGCCTTCAGCAGCAGCGGATGATCGATTGGCAGGGCCACCACCACCGGATCCCGATACAGCAACTCCGCCTTCAGCGTGCGGTCGAATGGCGGCTCCAACGGTCGTGTAAACCCGATATCAATCTTCCCGCTGATCAAGGCATCCATCTGCACCCAGGCATGCATCTCATACAGCGATAGCCTCACCTGCGGATAGAGCTTCCTGTACTCGCGGATGATGCGTGCAAAGAAGCCGCCCGTGCCCCATAGAAAAAACCCAATCGACAGCGTCCCAACCTCACCTTTGAGCGATCGCCGGGCGATGTCGACTGCGCGCTCACTCGCCAGCAGCGTCTTCCGCGCCTCGGCCAGAAACAGCTCACCCTGCTGCGTCAACCGCGTTCGCCGCTGGCTGCGGTCGAGCAGCGCGCCGCCGATCTCGCGCTCGAGGTCCGCAATCTGCTCGCTAATCGCCGACTGCGAGACATGAAGCTGCTGGCTCGCCTTGGCGAACGTGCCAAAGTCGGCGAGAGCGCAGAAGTAGCGTAAGTGGCGAAGTTCCATGGAATCTGAGTTCGATCCCTCTTAGATTATCGGTTTTTCCGTTTGGATGGGCCGGAACAAAGCGTGAAACCATCTGTACAACCCACCTGTCTTATTCTAATGGAACGGTATCTTGTTCCGATCGAGGCGAATTCTCTCCTATGTGGATCGTAAAAGTTGCCCTAACCCGGCCGTATACCTTCATCGTGCTGGCTATTCTTATTCTTATCGCCGCCCCTGTGGTCATCCTCAGCACGCCGACCGACATCTTCCCGAACATCAATATCCCGGTCGTCTCGATCGCCTGGTCCTACACCGGATTGAACCCGGAAGAACTCGAAGGCCGCCTCACCACACCTTACGAGAAGGTCCTCACCACGCTGGTCGACAACATCCAGCACATCGAGTCCACCACCGTCGCCGGCCAGGTTGTCATCAAGGTGTATCTGCAGCCGGGCGCGAGCATCGATACGGCCAACTCGCAGGTTTCGAGTGCGTCGGAGTTTGAGTTGCGCAGCCTTCCTCCCGGGACGCTGCCGCCGCAGATCATCAACTTCTCCGCGTCGAGCGTGCCGATTCTGCAGATCGGGCTCTCGGGCCAGGGACTCACGGAGCAGCAGTTGAATGACTTCGGACTGAACTTCGTCCGCACGCAGCTTGTGACCGTGCCGGGCGCTGTTATTCCGAACGTGTACGGCGGCAAGCAGCGCACGATCATGGTGAACATGGACCCCAAGGCGATGCAGGCCAAGAACCTCTCGCCGACCGACGTCCTGAATACGCTGACCGCGCAGAATGTGGTCCAGCCGGGCGGAACGGCGAAGATCGGGCAGGATGAGTACGACATCCATATCAATTCCTCGCCGGTCACTATCGAGGGCCTGAGCAACCTGCCCATCCGCCAGGTCAATGGTTCAACCGTCTACATGCGCGACGTCGCCAGCGTCACCGATGGCAGCGTTCCTCAAACCAACATCGTCCGCCAGGATGGCAAGCGCGGCGTGCTCGTCACCGTGCTCAAGTCCGGCAGCGCCTCTACCTTGAACGTGGTGCAAGGCGTGCGCGATCTCCTTCCCCGCATCGCCCTCACCCTCCCGCCCGCCCTCAAGATGACCCCCATTGGCGACCAATCGGTCTTCGTCCGCGCCTCGGTCGTCGGCGTTATCCGCGAAGCCATCATCGCCGCCGTCCTCACCGGCCTGATGATCCTGCTCTTCCTCGGAAGCTGGCGCAGCACGGTCATCATCGCGGTCTCCATTCCCCTCTCGATCCTCAGCTCCGTCATCGTGCTCGGCCTGCTCGGCCAGACCATCAATATCATGACCCTCGGCGGTCTCGCCCTCGCCGTCGGCATCCTGGTCGACGACGCGACCGTTACCATCGAAAACATCGAGCGCTACCTCGAAGAAGGCAATCCGCTCTTCGAGTCGATCCTCGACGGAGCCGCGCAGATCTCGGTCCCCGCGCTCGTCTCCACCCTCTGCATCTGCATCGTCTTCCTGCCCATGTTCTTCCTGGGCGGCGTTGCCCGCTACCTCTTCGTGCCCCTGGCCGAATCGGTCGTCTTCGCCATGCTCGCCTCCTACATCCTCTCGAGAACCCTCGTCCCCACGCTGGCGATGTATCTGCTCAAGGCGCACGACCACCACGCCGTCCCCTCGCGCAATCCCCTCGCCCGCTTCCAGCGCGCCTTCGAACGCATCTTCGAGCGCGTCCGTGCCGCCTACGAAGATCTGCTCGCCCGCCTCGTCGCTCTGCGCACGTTCTTCGTCCCCATCTTCCTGCTGGCCTGTCTCGCGGCCTTCCTGCTGGTCCCCTTCCTCGGCCAGAACTTCTTCCCCAGCACCGATAACGGCGCTTTCATCCTGCACCTCCGCTTAAAGTCCGGAACCCGTATCGAAGAGACCGCCCGCATGTGCGATCTGGTCGAGCAGCAGATCCGCAAGCAGGTCCCCGCCGCCGAGATCGATAACGTCCTCGACAACATCGGCCTGCCCTACAGCACGCTCAACTTCCAGCACTCCACCTCCGGCCTCATCGGCGCAGGCGATGCCGACATCCTCGTCTCCCTCAAGGAAGACCACCACCCGACAGCCAACTACGTCGCCGCACTGCGCAAGAGCCTCCCCGGAATCTTCCCCGGCACCACCTTCTACTTCCTGCCCTCCGACATCGTCACGCAGATCCTCAACTTCGGCCTGCCCGCTCCCATCGACGTCCAGTTCGAAGGCCAGAACATCGACGGCAACCGCGTCGTCGCCAACAAGATGCTCGAAGAGCTCCGCCACGTTCCCGGCCTCGTCGACCTGCGCATCCAGCAGCCCTCCGACTACCCCGTCCTCACCGTCAACGTCGACCGCACCAAGGCTCAGCAGGGCGGCCTGTCGGAGAAAGACGTAGGCGCCAGCCTCCTCAACATGCTCAGCGGCAGCACCCAGCTCACGCCCCTCTTCTATCTCAACTGGAAGAACGGCGTAACCTATGCCATCCAGGCACAGACGCCGCAGTACGACATCGCGTCGCTGAATGCGCTCGAAAACATCCCGCTCACCTCGCCCACCGCGAAGCAGCCGGAGATCCTCGCCGACGTCGCCACCATCTCCCGCTCCAGCGAGATGGCCGTCATCAACCACTACAACATCCGCCGCACGCTCGACATCTACGGCAACGTGCAGGGCCGCGACCTCGGCTCGGTCTCGCGCGACATCCAGAAGATCGTCGACGCCAACACCAAGGCCCTCCCTCGCGGCAGCTTCCTCCGCGTCCGTGGTCAGGTGGAGACGATGAAGAGCTCCTACTTCGGCCTCATCGCCGGGCTCGCCTTCGCGATCGTGCTGGTCTACCTGCTCATCGTCGTCAACTTCCAGTCGTGGCTTGATCCGTTCATCATCATCACGGCACTCCCAGCGGCTCTGGCCGGTATCGTGATGTTCCTCTTCGCGACCGGCACGACACTGAGTGTGCCCGCGCTGATGGGCGCGATCATGTGCATGGGCGTCGCGACCGCAAACAGTATCCTTGTCGTCAGCTTCGCCAAGGATCGCTACGAGCATCATCACGACGCCATCAAGGCCGCAGTTGAAGCCGGTGCAACCCGCTTCCGCCCGGTCATGATGACCGCCCTCGCCATGATCATCGGCATGATCCCCATGGCGCTCGGCGCCGGGGAAGGCGGCGAGCAGAACGCCCCTCTCGGCCGCGCCGTCATCGGCGGCCTCTTCTGCGCGACCATCGCCACGCTCATCTTCGTCCCCAGCGTCTTCGCCCTGCTCCACGGCAGCCGCAAGGATGAAGAGATCAACGTCGAGCGTGGAGAACGCCACACCGAGGCCCACGCATGAGCGATCACACCGCCCTTGAAGATCAGCAGGAAATTCAGCAGCGAGACCAGCGAAACGACACAAGTCACACCAGGCCACACGGAGAGATGATGACCAACGCGGACGATACGAACACCAACATGAGCAACCCCTCCGGTCAGCCCGGGCCGACCCTTGAGTCGACCCCCACGCCGCGCTCGCTGACGGCCGGAACCTGGATCGGCCTCATCGTCGTTGCCCTCGTGATCGCCGTCGTCGTGGTGCTCGGCATCATCTCGCGCTCAGCCTCCGAACACTCGCTCGCGACCGAGACCAAAGAGACTGCGATCCCGGATGTACAGATCATCCATCCCAACGGCTCCACCACCTCCGACGAGCTCGCCCTCCCCGGCAACACCCAGGCCTTCGTCGACACCCCCATCTACGCCCGCACCAGCGGCTATCTGCGGAGCTGGTACTTCGACATCGGCGCACACGTCCGCAAGGGCCAACTCATGGCGCAGATCGAAACCCCCGAGCTCGACCAGCAGCTTCAGGTCGCGCAAGCTGATCTCAAGAGCTCGCAGGCCAACCTCGACCTCGCCAACACCACCTCTGCCCGCTACGTAAACCTGCTCAAGACCAACTCCGTCTCGAAGCAGGAGACCGATCAGGCCGTCAGCGACGCCCTCGCCAAGAAAGCAGCGGTCGACGCCTCCATGGCCAACGTTCGCCGCCTCCAGCAACTCACCGGCTTCGAGAACATCTACGCTCCCTTCGACGGAATCGTCACCGCCCGCAACACCGACATCGGTGCGCTCATCGAAGCCGGCCAGAACACCACCCCCCGCGAGCTCTTCCATCTCGCCGCCATCGGCAAGATCCGCGTCTTCGTCGCCGTCCCCGAGGCTTACTCCACCGACATCAAGGACGACGCCGAAGCCACCCTCACCCTCGACGAGTATCCCGGCCAGCGCTTCGAAGGCCGCATCGCGCGCAACTCCAGCGCCATCGACCAGGCCTCCCGCACCCTCAACGTCGAAGTCGACATGGACAACGCCAAAGGCCTCCTGCTCCCCGGCGCCTACGTCTTCGTCCACTTCAAGGTCCCCATGCACGCGACCAGCATGAGTCTGCCCGCCAACGCGCTTCTCTTCCGCGCGCAGGGCCTGCAGGTCGCCACCGTCCGGGATGGCAAGGTCCACCTGATGCCCGTCACGATCGGCAAGGATCAGGGCGCAACCGTCGAGATCGCCAGTGGCATTCAACCCTCCGACGACGTCATCATCGATCCCTCCGACTCCATCTCCGAAGGCCAGGAGGTCCGCGTCGTCCAGCATGGCGAGGTCCCCGCAACCGGCAAAGGCTCCGGACAGGCAGACGTCGCCAAGCCCGCAGGAGTACGGTAATGCGGCAAGCCACGAGCACCATCACAACCAAACCCGCGTTCCGTGTCCGATCAGCAGCAGCCCTGCTCCCTATCCTCCTCCTCAGCGGCTGTATGGTCGGCCCCAAGTACGTCAAGCCGTCGGCCATTCCTCCCACCCCCAACGCCACCGAGACCCTGAAAGACGCCTATAAAGAAGCCGGTCCCTGGCAGCCCTCCGCTCCCGGCGACGCCGCCACCAAAGGCCCCTGGTGGACCATCTTCAACGACGCCCAGCTCAACGAGCTTGAGCCACAGATCGCCATCAACAACCAGAGCCTGCAGGCCGCCGCCGCCCGTCTCATCTCCGCCCGCGCGCAGATCAAGTACAACCACTCCTTCCTCTACCCGACCATCGGCGCATCCCCGTCAGCCGTGGGCGAGCGCGAGTCGGATCGCCGCGCCTACTTCACCGCACCAAACCCGAACAACGGCGTAGCCGATAGCGTCCTTCCTCTCGACCTCAACTACGAGATCGACCTCTGGGGCCGCGTCCGCCGCACCATCAACGCTTCGAAAGAAGAGGCGCAAGCCACCGCCGCCGACCTCCAGACCGCCCTCCTCAGCCTCCAGGGCGAGCTCGCGGTCGACTACTTCGAAGCCCGCGCCGACGACGCCCAGGAGAAGCTCCTCAACGACACCGTCAAGGACTACGAAGAGGCCTACCGCATCACCAACAACCGCTTCGTCGGCGGCGTCTCGCCCGAGTCCGACGTCGACCAAGCCAAGACCCAGCTCGAAAGCGCCCGCGTCCAGGCCAGCGACGTCCGCATCCAGCGCGCCGAGTACGAACACGCCATCGCCGTCCTCCTCGGCCGCCCTCCTGCCGACTTCGCCCTCACCGAAGTCCCCATCGACGCCCACCCACCCATGATCCCCCCCGGCCTTCCCTCCGAGCTCCTCGAGCGCCGCCCCGACATCGCCGCCGCCGAGCGCCGCGTCAACGAAGCCAACGAGCGCATCGGCATCGCCCGCGCTGCCTACTTCCCCAACCTCAGCTTCAGCGCCGCCATCGGCTTCGAGAGCACCGCCATCGCGAACATCCTCAGCGGCTCGAACCTCCTCTGGTCCGTCGGCCCCGCCCTCTCGCAGACCATCTTCGACGGCGGCGCACGCAAAGCCCTCTCGCAACAGGCCCTCGCCGGATACACCGAGACCGTCGCCAACTACCGCCAGACCACCCTCTCCGCCTTCCAGCAGGTCGAAGACAACCTCGCCGTCCTCCACACCCTCGACCTCGAAGCCCAGCAGCAGCACAGCGCCACGCAGGCCGCTGAGTCCGCCGAGAAGATCTTCGACAACCGCTACGTCGGCGGCCTCGACACCTACCTCCAGGTCGTCACCGCCCAGACCACCGCCCTCTCCAACGAGCGCAACGACATCGACATCCAGCGCCGCCAGATGGATGCCAGCGTCCTGCTGATCAAAGCCCTCGGCGGTGGCTGGTCCACCGCCCAACTCCCCAAGTACTAACCCAAAATCAACTCCTCCCGTGAGTCAGCACAGACATTTGTGCCGACCAACGGGAGGAGCAACGCGAAGCGGATCACATGTCCCGAAGGGACCGCCGTCCGCGCAGGACGCGTTTCGCGTTCTCATGGGTTGTACAGACCGGCGAAGCCGTGTTCTCATCGGTTCTGGCAGCCGATCTCAGCAACTCACCTCAGCAACCGACGGCGCAGGAGTGACCATGCACTACCACGTTTCTCGCGGCGGCCAGGTCTACGGGCCCTACACGCTCGCCGATCTCGAGCGATACGTCGCCTCCGGCCACATCCTCCTCACCGACCTCGCCAAGGCCGACGAGATGCCCGACTGGGTCCCCGTCGGCCAGATCCTCAACCCAACCCCTGCCCAGAACGCCCCAGCCCCACCAGCAGCCTCCTACGCGCCCCAGCAGGCCTATGGGCAGCCCATCCCCTCCAACCCTTACGCCGCGCCCGCCTACGCCCAGCCCGGCCTCTATCCCGACCCACCCAATCTCCACTGGGCGCTGGTCATGGTCCTCGACCTTGTCACCTGCGGCCTCTTCCAGATGATCTGGAACCTCGTCATCGCCGCGTGGCTCAAACGCGTCGAGCCCGCCAGCAAGGCGCTCTTCTACTACGTCGGCGGCTACGCGCTACTGCTCATCTACGGCGGATCGATCTACCCTGCCTTCCTCGGCGCAATGCACCACAACGTTTTCCACATGCACCTCGGTCTCCGCCTGCTCGGCCTGGCCGCATGGGTGCTGCGCCTGCTTGCCCGCTTCAGCGTCAAGAGCTCGCTCGAAGAGCACTTCAACGGCCCCGAGCCCATCGGCTACACCATGAATCCCGTCCTGCTCTTCTTCTTCGGCGGCCTCTACATCCAGGCCGAGCTGAACCGCATCAACGAGATCCGCCAAGCCATCCGTTATCGCGACGCCGCAGGCCGCTGATCATGCAAACCCAAAGCCGCCGTGAACCCCACAACGGGCTCACGGCGGCTTTTCTCTTGCCCAAATCCTTTCGCATCAGCAACACGATGCAGCTCAACCGCGCCCTTCCACTCGCCGGAGCCCTTCTCCTGGCCGCATCCCTAGCTGCGCTCCTGCTCCGCTTCCCACCCGAGCAATACACCTTCTACCCCGCCTGCCCGATCTATCGCTATCTCCACCTCGAGTGCCCCGGCTGCGGCGCAACCCGCGCGCTGGCAGCCCTGCTGCACGGTCATCTGCGCGACGCCATCCACGACAACGCCCTTTTCATCCTCGGCGTATTACCCACAGCAACAACCTATTTATTGATTGCCATGATGCGCTCGGCACGCCGCGCAGCCCATATCTGGCCGACCCCGCCGAAGCCCGCGATCTACGCCAGCCTCGCGATTGCCCTGACCTTCGCCGTCGCTCGCAATCTAATCCGTTAAACCAAAAAAGCGCCCTGCGCTGCCAGCGACCACTTCGTGGTGTGTAATCCGCTTCGCGATGGTCCTCCCGTTGGTCGGCACAAGATTACTCTTGCGACCAACGGGAGCACCACGCGAAGCGATCACACGTCACGACGGGATCGCCGCCCGCGCAGGGCGTCTGAGAACGTTAGACGTTCGCCGGAACCTGCTCGTTCACCACCACCGGAGCAGCCTTACCATCGCCCGAACCCGGCTTGCGGATGTCGATGCCGCCCTTGAAGAACGCGCCATCCTCAATCGAAATGCGCGCCGCGATCACATCGCCGGTCAGCGAGCCTTCGCTGCGGATGTCGATGCGGTCGCTGGCGTGCACATTGCCGCGCACCTTGCCCAGCACAACCACTTCGCGCGCCATGATGTTCGCGGCCACCTGGCCGTTGCGCCCGATGGTCACACGGTTTCCCGGAAGGTTGATCGCGCCCTCGATCTTGCCGTCGATGTACAACGACTCCGAGCCCGATACCTCACCCTTGATCACCAGCGACTTGCCGATCGTCGCCTGCTCGCCCGCCGGAGCCGCCGACACCGGCGAAGCCACCGGAGGCGTAGGCCGCGAAGCGCTCACATCGATGACAGGAGGGGCGGAGGTTCCAGGGCGTACCGGTTCAGGAGTCGATGGTCCACCGGTTCCAGGCTGATTGGGTTTCCACATAGTTGTTTGTATCCTTTCGTCGCTACTCGTCTTGTCGTCTGCACGTTGCTGTTCAAAAACTGCCACGCGTCTGTTCGTGGTTGCCCCGGGCCGGCTGCGGGTCGTCTGCAGCACCGTTCCAGGACGCGTTCATGGCTCGGCAGCGGTCGAGTAACCCGCGCTGCCTTTCACGATACTACTCCGCGCAAGAGGGATTGGGTGGGGGGAACAATTGTGGTACTGTCCCCTAAATCTTCTGGAAATCTTTGCCAATTACCCTGGGAACGCTCTTAGGGAAGCCCACCAGACCGGCCATGGGCGACAACCCCATTCCGCCTCCCGCCACGCTTTCTTGCGGCGCAGCCCCTACTGAAACGCTTACCCAACTCAGACTCCCACAACGCTCCTTGCCAACCCGCCCCACAAGCGGTACGCTGCCCCGCATGCAGACCCTCCGTTCCGCTCCTGTGCCTCTGCTGCGAGTCCCCACACGCCCACCCCTCGCCGCCTGCCTCTTCATGCTTCTCGCCACGCTCCCGCCCGCCCGAGCCGCAACCGCCAAACCCCACACCGTCACCCTCGGCCCTATCAAGCGCGTCCCCTACATCCCGCCCGATGTCCCCGCCGCGCAGCAGACCGAAGACACCACCACCCTCAAAGTCCGCCCACTGCTCGTCGACGGCCGTCAAAAAGAGTGGACCACCGGCGACCCGCACGACGTCACCGACCGCAGCTTCACCATCCGCCGTGCCCTGCGCCTCAACGATGCCCTGCCCGGCGAGGCCGCGTCTCACTGGATCTGGCAACCCGGCCCCTGGCTACTCATCGACCGCACCACCGGCCACGTCTCGGCCCTGCACCTGCCCGACTTCGACCCCCTCATCTCCCAAGCCGTCTGGTTCCGCGACTACGCCGCCTATTGCGGCATCGCCTCGACCGCCAAAGGCGGCCTCTTCGCCATCGTCGCGCAGATCGGCGCCCGCCGCGCCATCGTCCAGAAGCAGCTCGCCAAGTGGCCTCAGCCAGAACACCCCATACCCGTCTGCCAGCCGGCCGAGTGGCAACGCCAGCCTCTCCGCGTCACCCTTCACCTCACCGGCGGCGACCCGATGGTCTTCGACGTCGTCGGCACCGCCGCCCTCATCGAAGAAGGCGACACCGAAGACAACTAGGCAATCATTTCCACCCGACACGCAAAGCAATCACAAGTCCCGAAGGGACCGCCGCCCGCGCAGGGCGCCCGTCCGGCAGGACAAACGCTTTTACTGAGCGAACATTTTAACCTGGTTCCTACCCGATTTCTTCGCGTGATACATCGCCACATCGGCCATGCGCAGCAGTTCACCGGAGTCGCGGCTTGCCTGCGGAAAGATCGAGACGCCAACCGAGATTGAGATCTGCTGCAGCGTCTCACCCCGATAAGTCAGCCGCAGTTCCTCGACGCGGTTACGCAATCGTTCCGCTGCCTCGAGCGCCAGCTCAAGCGTAATCTCCGGCAGCAGCAACACAAATTCCTCGCCGCCATACCGGCACACCACATCCTCGCTCCGCACCGTGGAGCGCAGACACTCCGCAAGCTCGCGCAGAATCAGATCGCCAGCCTCATGCCCAAACCGGTCGTTGAAGCTCTTGAAGTGATCGACGTCGAGCATCAGTACCGCCATCGAAGCCCCATTCCGTGTCGATCGCTGGATCTCACGCTCCAGCGCAATCTCGAGAAAGTGCCGGTTGAACAGCCCCGTCAGCCGATCGCGAATCGACTGGTTCTCCAAACGCGCACGCAGGTTCAAACCCGCAATCGCCATCGCCGCCAGCTCGACCATCTCATACAGCAGTGGAAGCCGCGCCGCAGCCAGTTCCGCAACCGCCTTGTTCGGCACGCTCACAAACGCGACGCCCAGAGTCTCGCCCAACGCGGACAGCGGGATGCAGAGATAGTTCTCCGGCGGCGTCCCTCCAAAGTGCGTGCAATGCAGCTCCGACTCGCCCACCTTGCGCCACCGTGGCCGCCCCGTCCGCAGTCCGCAGCACGCCTGCACCTCGAAGCCGTCAGCCGCCAACTTCCCTGGCTCGTTCCACTCGGCCGTCGGCACCATCAGCGTGCGCGAGTTGTTGATCGCAAGAATCGCCCCGCTGCTCTCCGGCAGAAACTGCTGCATATGCCGCGCCGAACACGCATATGCCTGCTCAGTCGAAACACAAAGCTGCAGCTCGTCGCGCGCACTCTTCAACAAAATCGCCTCGCGCACCCGGTCTCCCAGCGCGTCCACCGTCGTGGCCAGCGTGCCGTTCGCCTCCGAGAGCCGCCGCTCGAACAGCCGCTGTCGCAGCGCATCCCGGATCAGAGCCGAAAAGAGAACGATCCACGCCACCAGCGAGATCCCCAGGTACGCCGCCCCACCCAGCAGCGGCCTCACCAGCGCCTGCTGCGACAACGCCGTTCGCTCCTCAAGCAGCCCCCGCTCCTCGGTCTGCATCCGGCTCAGCACGTTGCGACAGTTGCGCAACTCAGCCTCCGGCAGAACTCCCTGCCTGAGCGACGGATCCACCGCACGCGACAGCGCATCCACCACCCCACCCAACTCCCGCGCATGTGCGGACTGCGAGGGGTTGTCCTTCACCAGCTCCTGGATCCGCATCGTCCCTGCATTCATCGAGACGATCGCCCCCGTCGCCGAGCGCAAGGTCTCCTCCGCATGATTCGCCTGAAAAAGCTGCAGCCGTGTATCGATGCGATCCACCCGAGCCGTCTCGCCCTGCAGCGCTTCAAGAACGTTATGCGTATGTTCGAGCCACTTGCTCGTCTCAAGAAAGTTCTGCGTGCTCCGATAAACCAGCAGCCCACCCGCCACCGTAAACGCCAGCACCCCGGTCGCACAGAAGATCAGTAGCCCAATCGCAGTATTCGTCCGGCGGTCGTCCACCGAGGCTCTTCTAAAAAAAGAAAACTTCATCGTCGTACAGTCCCCAAAAATCCCTCAACTCGGCAATCTGAATGCTAGAAGAGAAGTCACGTTCCCGAAGTACCCCAAGCTCCCCGCCCTCTACAACTTTCGAACAACAGCCGCTCTCGTTCGCAAGCCCAAAGCAAGCCCCGCCCGACCGCAGCGCACCCCACCAACGCAAAACCGGGAAGGGAGTCTTCTCCCTTCCCGGCCACCTGTTCTTACGTCCTGAGTTCGCGTCTTAGCTGATCCAGGCCGTCGCCTTAGCGATATCCATAGCCACGATCGCCACGCCGGTACTGGTCATGAACAAACCGCCGCTGGCTCCGCTCCCACTCCTCATGCCGGACAATCGCACGATCCCGATAGCAGCGGTCATACCCAAACGCAACCGGCGCATACACAGGCCCTCGCACAATCACCTCCTGCGCACTCGCCTTCGCCGGAGCAGCCATCACCAACGCTCCTGCCACGAAACCAGCCATCAGCACTTTCGCCACCATCGCCTTTACGGTTGTGATCTGCATATCATCCTCCTACATCCACCCGGCTCGGGTTCTTCCTGAACTGCCTGCTGCCCTCTACTGAACCCGGCCTCACCTGCAGCAGTTTCGAGCAACTTTCGCCGCAGGCCGGGTTGCAGCAAGGATTCTTCAGCCCGGCTTTGTTCACCCGTATTAAGCTCGCACCAGCTTGTGCCGCAGATAGCGGTTCCAATACATCACCACGCCGGTCGCGCTCAGCACCGCGAGACTGATGCCCACCAGAAACCACAACACCTTCACCGCCATCCCCCACAGCGTGCCGAAGTGCAGCGGATGCATCGACCACAGGAACCAGTCACCCAGCGTGTGATTCACGCCGTAGTGCCACACCGTCAGCACACGTCCATGCACCGCATCGACCGTCACAATATCCCGATGCGAGAAGTCCGCTGGCGCCCCGCGATCCATCTGCGCCCAAACCACCGTCCCCACAAGCGACGGATCGCTCACACTGAACAGCCGCGCATTCGGCGAAGCCGCCTGCGCCGCCGCAAGCACCGTCTCGAGCGCAACTCGCCCACTCCCCACCACCGTCGGGACCTGCGGCGATGCCATCCCCACAATCGGCGATACCACTTGCACCATGCCCACAAGCTGTCGATAGAACCCGAAGTACACGCCCGAGATCGACCACCACGCAACCAGCGCCAGCGTCCATATCCCAATCGCGTGATGCGCATCGAAGTTGATCCTTCGCCAACTGAGCCGCAGGTTCATCTTCAGCGCCCGCGTCCAGTTCTTCAGCCCCTGCCACCACAGCAGCACGCCCGTCCCCGCCAGCACCAGCAGGATCCCCGCCCCCACCCCATTCACCTGCTCCCCATGCGCCTCACCCAGCAACAGAAACACATGCAGATCGTAGACCCAGTTCACCCAGGTCCTCGGTTGCACCCGCATCGCCCCCGTTGCCGGATCCGCAACCAAACCAAACTCCCGCCCATCCGCGCCCACCGCACGCAACTGATATGCCGGAACCACCGGCCACGGCGCAATCAGGTTCGTCACCCGCGCCCCCGGGTACACCTGCGCAAACCCGCGCATCACCTCGGGGATCGGCTTCACCCGCGCCGCGTCATACGTCCCTACCCGCATCACGAGCGCAGCCGAGGTCAGCTCATCTTCGAAGACCAGCACCGCCCCGCTCAGCGCAATCACCACCACGTACACCGACACCAGAATCCCCGCCCACAGGTGAATCTGGAACAGCGCCTTCCTTACCCAAAGCTTGCGCGGCGTATGCACCGCCTGATGGACGAGCTCGTGGACGGCCGACACGCGCGCCTTGGATTGAACCTCGACCTCGCTCGACCGTCCGCCCATCAGGCTCCCTCACTACTTCCCCAGATGCCCGTCATACCACGCCAGAATCCGTGTCAACGAGTCGATCTGGTGCTCCTCTTCGGTGAAGATATGCGGCTCTCGCGGATATGTCACCATCTCCACCTCGCGGCCCAGAAAGTGCAGCCCATGATAGAACTCCTGCCCCTGCGAGATCGGCACACGCGGATCGGCCTGCCCATGCAGCACCAGCACCGGCGTGTGGCAGTCGCTCACAAACCGCACCGGCGAGTGCGCGTCATACACCGCCGCATTCTTCTCCAGCTCCCCCATATACCCCTGCTCGAAGCTCGGCGCGATATCGGTCGTCGTCGCCATGCTGTAGAGATCGGTCACGCCCGCCCCAACCATCCCCGCCTTGAAGCGATTCGTATGCGTCACCGTCCAGGCCGTCATAAATCCACCAAAGCTCCAGCCACCAACCGCCAACTTATCCGGATCGCTGATCCCCTGCGTCACCAGATAGTCCACGCCCGCCATAATGTCGGCGAAGTCCCCACCACCCCAGTCCTGATAGTTCGCCTCAGTAAACGCCGGTCCCTGCCCCTCAGAGCCCCTTGGGTCCGGCAGCAGCACCGCATACCCATGCGAAGCCAGCATCGTCGCATAGTTATACCAGTTGCCGTTGAACCCCACCATCCACGCCTCTTCCGGGCCGCCATGGATATGCACGATCGTCTTATACCGCGTGCCCGCCTTATAGTCCGGCGGCAACACCACCACGCCGTAGACCACATGGTGGTCTTTCGGATTCTTCCACTCAATCGCGCGCTGCGTGCCCAGCTTCCAGCCACGCACCTGCGGATTCGTATCGCTCACCACCAGCGCATGCCCATCGTGCCAGACATACGCCTCCGACGGCTGCTCCGGCGTATCGCCCAGAAAGCTCGCGACCCGGCCATCGTTGGTCAGGTGAAAGTCCTCGCTGGTCTGCGGCAGGCCCATCCCCGTCACCGGCGTCACCGCAAAGCTCGCCACATCCACATCGTTCAGTTCCGAGTGCGTCGCCACAATCTGCGAGACCAGCAGATGGCTCCCCGCGCCCGACCACACCATCTCCCGCACCGTCCCCGCCAGCTTCGTCTCGAGATTGATCTCCTTACCATCCGCGAGATTCACCACATAGTGCGAGTCCGTAATCCCTCTCGGCGTGAACTTCGAGAACGCGATCCACTTGCCATCATGCGAGAACGTCGGCGTCGCATACCCCGACCGCTCCTCAAGCGTCCGCGTCACCGCGCCAGTCTTCGTATCGATCAACAGCACCTTCGACACCCGCCAGTAATCATCGAGCCTCGGCGTCGGCGACACCCTTGAAGCGATCGTCGCCCCATCCGGCGACCAATCAACCGTGTCGATATTCTCATCCGCCGTCGTCACCAGCCGCGCCTGCCGCTCGGCCAGGTCATAGATCCACAGCCGGTCGAAGTGATACTCGCGGTCGATCAGCGACTGATCGTTCTTCGCTTTCTTGCGAGCCTTCTCTTCCGGCGTATCCACATCGGTCCTGACAAACGCAATCGACCTCCCATCGGGCGACCACTTGAACGCCCGAACCCCTCCGGGAAGATTCGTCAACGGCTCCGCCTCACCACCGTCGAGCGCGATCCACCAAAGCTGCATCCCTGGCCCATCGCTATCCGCCTTCTTCTCCTTCTCCGCAGGCACATCCTTCCGCACCGTCCCCGGCGCAACCGAGAACTTGAACGGCGAGCCCTCGCTCTCCACCAACGGATTCGGTCGATCCGACAGGAACGCCAGATGCGTTCCATCCGGCGACCAGTCCGGCGAACTCTCCGCCGCCCCACTCACCGTAAACGGCCTCGCCGCCCCTGCCTTATCCGTCGGAGCCAGCCATATATGCGCATCCCGATGCTTGCCCGCAGCCACCGGCGTATCCACCGTATACGCAACCAGCTTGCCATCGGGCGAAATAATCGGAGCCTCCACCCGCTTCAGATGAACGATATCTGCAGGCTCCACAACAGCCTTCTGCCCGAGCGCAGAACTCGGCTGAAGCCCGGCGATCAACCCGATCGCGGAGATCGAGAGCCACATCGTCTGAACGGAAACGCGGCGAAGACCCGCATAAACACGGCGTGGCGACTGCATAGCTGAAGCAATAATCATTGAAGATCCTGTCGGTTCAATCCATCTGCTGTGAAAAAAATATCGTTGAAAGCGCGCCTGCTCTCGACCATAAATCAAACGACTTTGCGCAACCACTTCCTTGAAAGCGCGCAAAGGGCGGGAAACCATCTCCCGCCCTTGGTCGCATCATGTTCAGCCCTAGAACCGGAGCTTCGCGGCAAACTGCATCGAGCGCGGCGCGCCAATCTGGTACAAGCTGCTAAAGCCACCATCGGCTCCACCACCACCCAGACTCGACGCCAGCGTCTGCGATGAGATCCCGAAGTACGCGTTCGCATCGCCCGCGCCATCCGTCAGGATGTTGCGTCCATCGTTCACTCCAACATCGCCGATCAGAGGATGATTGAAGACGTTGAACGCCTCCGCACGGAACAGCAGGCTCACGCCCTCCTTGATCGGGAACTCGCGCCGCACCGCAATGTCCTCCTGCCATACATCGAAGCCACGCAGCCCATTGCGCTGCAGGTCTCCCTGGCTGAAGCTGCTCGTCGGAACGCTGAACGCCGCCGGGTTGATTGCACGTCCGCCCGGATACTCGGAGCCATACAGATAGAACGGCTGTCCCGGAACCACATTCGGCCGCTGATTCACCGCAGTCGAGTTATAGACAAGTCCGAACGAGTACACACCCGTCGTCACCGTCAGAGGAGCGGCGCTGTTCGAGCGGAAGAGGCTGTCCGCCGCCCATCCATTCGCCAGATACCGCACCACCGAGTTGCCCCGCTCCAGCTTTGGCAGCTCATACGTGATCGCCGCCGTAAATGTCTCACGCACGTCGAAGTCGGAGTCGCCATAATCCAGGCTCGGGTCATACACCGTGTGATACGGGATCGGCAGCGCCACGCCCGAACCATTGTCCATCGCATGGCCCAGCGTGAAGTTCGCAATCGCCTGCAGATGATGCCACGGGTTCTGCTTCAGCTCCACCTGCAGTGCGTTGTAGTTCGAGTGGTCGTTGTTCGTGATGACATCCAGGTATTGGAAGTTCGCATTCCCGCCCATCGCCGGCGTCAGCATCTCGTTACGCAGCAGGTCGCGCCCTACGTTTCCCACATAGGTCATCTTCAGGCTGCGCCCATCGCCGAAGTTCTGCTGCACCGACGCGTTCCACATATACGTCTTCGGATCGCGAAGGTTCGGATCAAACGCAAACACAAACGAATACGGTGGATCGAGCGTGAACGGAATCGGAGCCGCCTGCGCAACCGATAGCGGATACGTGTATCCAGATGTGCCGTACAGATATTCCGACCGCGAGTAGGGGAAGCCCAGCGTTCCCTGACCGCCCTGCTGGTTGCCCAGCCCGTAGAAGATACCGCCGCCGCCACGCACCACCGTCTCGAAGCCCGGGTTGTCATGCACGACATACGCCACACCAAGCCGCGGTGCGAAGTTATGCTTGCTCGGCGTCCATAGCGCTGTGCCCTTCGGCGCCAGTGCCACATTGGCCGGATCGTTCAAGTTCGTCGCCGTAAAGAACGGATGCCCCGTGCCTTCGCTTGGCGGAGGATCGTAATCCCAGCGCAGACCATAGTTCAACGTCATTCGCTTGCCGATCTGCCACGAGTCCTGTCCATAGAACGAGAGGTTGTTGAAGATCGGCTTCAGCTCTGACGTGTCCGTCGTGTCGACGCTCGCATACACCGGCGTCTGCGTCTCGATCATCGACTGCACGCTGCTGAAGTCATAGCCGATATCCCATGGCCGATAGCCATTGGTCGGCGTCAGTCTCCGGTAGTCGACTCCGAACTTATAGTTGTGCTTACCCTTCGTCCAACTCAGCGTGTCCACATAGTTCAACTGCCGCTGATGATTCGTCGCATCGTCGCCAACATAGTAGTCCGTCGTCGTGTCGTTGAAGAACAGCGAGAACACCGACGAAGCCGTGGTGTAGGTCGGATTCGACTGGAACAGATACGCATCCGTCGGAACCGTTGCGCCGCCGAAGCTCGTCGGTTTCACCGTCGTCGAGCCCTTCGCATGACTGATGTTGAAGCGGAAGTCGTTCACCAGCGAAGGCGTCAGAATATACGTCGCACCCGCCGTGATCGTATCGAGGTTCGCCGTCGTGCTGCTATAGGTCGACGCCGCGTAGAAGTCGAACGCACCATACTGCGCGCCGCTCGACGGGGCATAGTCGCCGCGCACGAACAAGTTCAGCTTCGACGTCGGATTGAAGTCCAGCCGCACGCTCGTCGCATTCAACGTCGAAGGGTTCGAGAACGAAGCAAAGAACTCACCCGTATACGCGCCCGCAATATCCTGCCCGGTCGAAGGCAGCGGATATGCCTCGAGCAGCGGCGCAATCACCGCGCTCGCCTGCGACCGCGCATAACTGGTCGGCACAACGTTGATCTTCGTCTCCGGAACCCGCAACCGCAGTCCCTCATACGAAGCGAAGAAGAACAGCTTATCCCGCCAGAGCGGCCCACCGATCACACCGCCAAAATCGTTCTGCTTCTCTGCGTTCTTAGGCAATCCCTCGTTATCATTGAACCAGTTGTTCGCATCGAACACATCGTTCCTCAGATACTCGAACACCGTCCCATGAAAGCGGTTCGTTCCACTCCGCGTCACAATCGAAAGCTGCGCACCCGGCGTCCGGCCATACTCCGCATCGAACGACGAGCTCTGCAGCTTATATTCCTGCATGTCGTCGACTGAGACCATGTTGTTATACCCGCCGTTGTTGCTCGTCGCCGGAGAAGCACCCGCGCCCGCCGACCCCAGGTACACATTGCTGCCCTGCGTGATGCCGACGTTCGCGCTCACACCATCAATCGAAAAGTAGTTCGCATCCGTCCTTTGTCCGTCGATGCTGAACTGCCCCGAGCTCGTGTAGTACGTCTTCGC
>Ga0302314_10004482_pt1 | contig 25670 bp, 19 predicted proteins | sample III_Palsa_N2_3_FD_200533 | JGI IMG/M metagenome (GOLD analysis project Ga0302314, IMG submission 200533) | Peat permafrost microbial communities from Stordalen Mire near Abisko, Sweden - III_Palsa_N2_3 | ecosystem: Environmental > Terrestrial > Soil > Palsa > Peat permafrost | place: Sweden... | reverse complement strand
CTTCGGGCAGCAGGGCAATATCGTGGTGAACCTCACGCCGGACCAGTCCGGCGCCCCGGTCCCGACCGGGACTGTCACCTTCGCCCAGGCCATCCAGAACTACCCCGTGCTGGCAACGGAACCCGTGCTGAACGGTGTCGCCGACCTGCCGCTCGCCGACCTGCCGACCGGCCAACCGGATCGGATCGTCGCCACATACAGCGGGGACGCGAACTACGGCCCGGAGAGCGCGGACGAACTGACTGAGACCGTGGACGGCTCGCAGACCACCACGACGCTGACCTCATCGGACAACCCGTCAACGGTCGGACAGGACGTTCAGGTCACCGCGACGGTGACCGGACAGGGCGGCGGCATCCCTCCGTGCTGCACTGTCGTGTTCACGGTGGACGGTGCGTCACAGCCGGTTTCCCTGGGCGCTGACGGCACGGCCACGCTGGACCTGCCTTCGCTCACAGGCGGCACGCATTCCATCACAGCGAACTTCAATGCTTGGTCCGCTTACGGAGCCAGCAGTGCGTCGTTGACGCAGACGGTGAATGCGTCGGCGGCGGTGGCCACGGTGGCGCTCTCGACGACCGATGCGAACCCGTCGTACGGCGAGCCGGTCACGGTCAGTGCCGTGGTTTCCGGGCCTTCCGGAAGTCCGACTCCTACCGGGACGGTCGCCTTCGCCGTGAACGGAACACAGACGACGGCGACGCTTGACTCGACCGGTACGGCGACTTTCGCTCTGCCAGCGGGCCTGGCCCCGGGGGCCTACCCGGTGACGGCGGCCTACTCCGGCGACGTGACATACCCTGCGGCCTCTGCCTCGCCGTTGACCGAGACGGTGCAGCAGGATGCGACCACGACGACCCTGACCTCCTCGGCCAATCCGGTCACCGTCGGCCAACCGGTGACGTTCACCGCGAACGTGGCGGCCAACAGCCCCGGCAGTGGCAGTCCGACCGGCAGCGTGGTCTTCACCCTGGACGGGGTCGCGCAGCCGGCCGTGCCCTTGACATCGGGTAGCGCGACCTTCGCCACGTCGTCGTTGGCCACCGGCTCGCACACGCTCACCGCTGCCTACTCCGGGGACGCCGACTTCGCAACCGGTTCCTCTTCGGCGCTGACCGAGACGGTCAACCCGGTCCAGTCGGTGACCGTGTCCTCCTCGGCCAACCCATCGGTCAACGGCCAGACGGTCACCTTCACCGCGCACGTCGCCCCAGCCACGACCGGCGGGGCGACTCCCACCGGGACGGTGACCTTCACCCTGGACGGGGTGGCGCAGAGCCCGGTGACGTTGCGCTCCGGCTCGGGCACGCTGAAGGTCGAGAACCTCGCGGCGGGTCAGCACACGGTCACCGTCGCCTATTCGGGCGACACTAAGAACCCGCCGGGAAGTTCGGCGACGTTCACCCAGGTCGTCGACCCCGCCGCCACGACGGTGACGTTGACCTCGTCGGCCAACCCCGCGGGGTATGACGAGTCGGTGACCTTCGCCGCGTCGGTCAAGGTGGTCTCACCCGGCACCGGCACGGTGACAGGCAGCGTCGAGTTCCTGGTCGACGGAGTGGCCCAACCCGCCATCACGCTCAGCAGTGGCAAAGCCGAGCTGAAACTGGCGACCCTGAGCCCCGGAGCGCACACAGTGCTCGCTGTGTACGCCGGCACCACCGGATACCAGGGCGGCCAGTCGGGTGCGCTGACCGAGACCGTTGATCAGAGCGCGACGGCTGTGACGTTGACCTCATCGGCCAATCCTGTGATCCAGGGCAAGACGGTGACCTTCACTGCGGAGGTCAAGGCGGTCTCTCCCGGCACCGGTACGGTCACGGGCAACGTCGTGTTCCTGATCAACGGTGTGGTGCAGCCTGCGGTCGTGCTCTCCTCGGGCAAGGCCAAGTTCGCGACCAGTGCTCTGACCTCGAATGGGCTCACCCCGGCGTCGTACTCGATCGTGGCGCAATACGAAGGGTCGACCGGTTACGCCGCCGGGCAATCCGCCACGCTGACCCAGGTGGTGGACACGAACGTGGCGATCGACGCGGTGGCTCCGGCCGGGCCCCGGTACCTGTCGATCGGAGGCCTCTACCGGGTCTTCACCTACTGACGTACCCATCGACGCTGGTCACGGTCCGGGCTGAGCCCCGAGCCGTGACCAGCGTCGTTTGTGCGAGGCCTGCTGTGATCGCCGGAACGGGTGACCTAGCCCACATTACTGAACGGTAGTTATGCTAGGAACACCCCGTATCATCGACACAAAAGAGCCTCGCTCTCGACCTTGAATCTCCACCGCGCAGGAGGCGCCAGACAATGAAGATTGTTGTCCTTGTGAAGCAGGTGCCGGACACGGCCGCCGACAAAAGGCTCGACCCCGCCACGCTGACCGTCGACCGCGCGGCCGTCGACGGCCTGATCAACGAGATGGACGAGTTCGCCATCGAGGAGGCGCTGCAGCTGGTGGAGAAGCACGGCGGCGAGGTGACCGTCGTGTCGATGGGGCCCGACGACGCGACCGACGCGTACAAGAAGGCCCTGCAGATGGGCGCCGACAAGGCGGTCTTCCTGACCGACCCGGCGCTGGCCGGCTCCGACGCGCTGGGCACCTCCTACGCGCTGGCCCAGGTGCTCGGCACGCTGGAGTACGACCTGGTCCTGCTCGGCTCCGAGGCCTCCGACGCCCGGACCAGCGTGGTCCCGGCGATGCTGGCCGAGCGGCTCGGCCTGCCGCAGCTGACCTTCGCCAACAAGGTCGAGATCGACGGCGACAAGATCACGATCAACCGGCTCACCGACACCGGCCACGACGTGGTCGAGGCGACCCTGCCCGCCGTGGTCTCGGTGGTGGAGAAGACCAATGAGCCGCGTTACCCCTCCTTCAAGGGCATCATGGCCGCGAAGAAGAAGCCGGTGGAGGTGCTGGACCTGGCCGGCGCCTCGATCGAGGCCGGAAAGGTCGGCCAGGCCGGTTCCTGGTCCAAGGTTTTGGACGCGACGCTCGCGCCGCCGCGGGCGAAGGGCGTCATCGTCACCGACGAGGGCGACGGCGGCACAAAGCTGGCCGAGTTCCTCGCGTCCAAGAAGTTCATCTAACCGCCCCGGCCCTAAGGGAGATAAGAACACATGTCCGAGATCCTCGTTCTGGTCGACCACGCCGACGGCGCGGTCAAGAAGGTCACCCTCGAACTGCTGACCAAGGCCCGCGAACTGGCCGAGAGCGGCGGGCACAGCGTGGCCGCCGTGTTCATCGGCTCCGGGTTCGACACGTCGAAGGAGAAGCTGGCCGAGTACGGCGCCGCCAAGGTCTACGTGGCCGACGCCGCCGACCTCGACGGCTACGTGGTCGCACCAAAGGCTGAGTTGCTGGCCAAGCTCATCGCCGACGCCGCGCCCGCCGCGGTCCTGATCGGCTCCACCGCCGAGGGCAAGGAGATCGCCGGCCGGCTCGCGGTCAAGACCGGCTCCGGGATACTGACCGACGCGGTGGACCTGAAGCTGGACGGCGGGGTCTTCGTGGCCGAGCAGTCCATCTTCGGCGGTTCCTCGGTGGTGCACTCCTCGGTCACCGCCGGCACGCCGATCGTGACCCTGCGCCCCAACTCCACCCCGCCGGTGCCCGCCGCCGGCGCGGCCGAGCGGGTGGACGTCAGCGTGGAGCTGACCGAGTCGGCGAAACTGGCCCGGATCGCCCGGCGGGTCGAGGTGCCCAAGGGCGACCGCCCGGAGCTGACCGAGGCCGCGATCGTGGTCTCCGGCGGCCGCGGCGTGGGCTCGGCCGAGAAGTTCTCGGTGATCGAGGCCCTGGCCGACCAGCTCGGGGCGGCGGTCGGCGCCTCCCGCGCGGCCGTGGACTCCGGCTGGTACCCGCACCAGTCCCAGGTCGGCCAGACCGGCAAGACCGTCTCCCCGCAGCTGTACGTCGCCTGCGGCATCTCCGGCGCGATCCAGCACCGGGCCGGCATGCAGACCTCGAAGACGATCGTGGCGGTCAACAAGGACGCCGAGGCGCCCATCTTCGAACTGGTCGACTTCGGCGTCGTCGGGGACCTGTTCAACGTGGTCCCGCAGGCCACCGGGGACATCGCCGGCCGCAAGTAGCCCGGCGCAGCCGGGGCCGGCAAGCTCAGGCCGGCCCCGGCGTTCCCCGGAAGTCCCTGGGCAGTCCCAGGGCAGAAGACTCCACGGCGACCCCGTGGCACCCCGGTGGCAGCCTTATGGCAGGCCCGCGGCAACTTCGTGGCACCTGCATGGCACCGGCGTGGACCGCGGCCCTGGACCGATCGGAAATCGGCCAGGGCCGCAGTGCATTAGAATCTCGCTTTGACATGACCATTTACCTCGACCACGCGGCGACAACGCCGATGCACCCGGCCGCGATCGCGGCGATGACCGAACAGTTCGGCCGGGTGGGAACCGCCAATTCCCTGCACGCGGCCGGCCGCGCGAGCCGGCGGGTGGTGGAGGAATCCCGGGAGGCCCTGGCGGCCACGCTCGGCGCCCGGCCCAGCCACATCGTGTTCACCAGCGGCGGCACTGAGGCCGACAACCTCGCGGTCAAGGGGCTCTACTGGTCCAGGCGCGCGGCCGATCCGCGCCGGGTCCGGATCCTGGCCCCCCGGACCGAGCACCACGCCGTGCTGGACCCGCTGATCTGGCTGGAAGAGCACGAGGGCGCGACGATCCAGTGGCTGCCGGTGGACAAGCACGGCCGGGTCCTGCCGGCCGCGCTGGACGCGGCGATCGGCGCGGACCCGGAGACGGTCGCGCTGATCACGGTGATGTGGGCGAACAACGAGGTCGGCACCGTCCAGCCGATCCAGGACCTGGTCGCGATCGCGCACTCCTACGACATCCCGATCCACTCCGACGCGGTGCAGGCCTTCGGGCACCTGGAAGTGGACTTCAACGCCAGCGGCCTGGACGCGATGACCATCACCGGCCACAAGATCGGCGGCCCGATCGGGGTCGGCGCGCTGCTGCTGGACCGCACCGTCCGGCTCACCCCGATCCTGCACGGCGGCGGCCAGGAGCGCGAGGTGCGCTCGGGCACCCTGGACACCCCGGGGATCGCGGGCCTGGCGGCTGCGGCGCTGGCCGGACAGGCGGACCTGGCGGCCGAGACCCGGCGCCTGGCCGAACTGCGTGACCTGCTGATCGACGGGATCGGCAAGGCCGTCCCGGAGGCGCTGCTGTCCGGGGATCCGGACCGCAGCCCCGCGGCCAGACTGCCCGGGATCGCCCACTTCTGCTTCCCCGGCTGCGAGGGCGACTCGTTGTTGCTGCTGCTGGACGCCCGCGGAATCGAGTGCTCGACCGGCTCGGCCTGCTCCGCCGGGATCGCCCAGCCGAGCCACGTGCTGCTCGCGATGGGCTGCGACGAGAAGCTGGCTCGCGGCTCGCTGCGCTTCTCGCTGGGCCGCACGTCCACCACCGCCGACATCGCGGAACTGGTCAAGGCGCTCCCTGCGGTGGTCGAACGGGCCCGCTCGGCCGGACTGAGCTGAAAAATTGATCGCGTACCCTAGAGGTATGCGTGTTCTAGCGGCGATGAGTGGTGGAGTGGACTCGGCGGTGGCTGCCGCCCGGGCGGTCGAGGCCGGCCACGAAGTGACCGGCGTGCACTTGGCCCTGTCCAAAAACCCCCAATCCTTCCGCACCGGCGCGCGCGGCTGTTGCACCGTGGAGGACTCCCACGACGCCCGCCGGGCCGCTGACGTCATCGGCATCCCGTTCTACATCTGGGACATGGCCGAGCGGTTCCACGCTGACGTGGTGGACGACTTCGTCAACGAGTACGCCGCCGGGCGCACCCCGAACCCGTGCCTGAAGTGCAACGAGAAGATCAAGTTCGCCGCGGTGCTGGACAAGGCGCGGGCGCTCGGCTTCGACGCCGTGTGCACCGGGCACTACGCCCGGATCGTGGACGCACCCGAGGGCCGGCAGCTGCACCGCGCGGCCGACCCGGCCAAGGACCAGTCGTACGTGCTCGGCGTGCTCGACACCGAGCAGCTCGCGCACGCCCTCTTCCCGCTCGGCGACTCGCTGAAGTCGCAGGTGCGGACCGAGGCGGACCGGCGCGGCCTGGCGGTCGCGGACAAGCCGGACTCGCACGACGTGTGCTTCATCGCCGACGGCGACACCCGGAAGTTCCTGGCCGACCGGCTGGGCACCGCGCCGGGCCCGATCGTGGACACCTCGGGCAAGGTGCTCGGCGAGCACGCCGGGGCGTACGGCTACACCATCGGGCAGCGCAAGGGCCTGAAGATCGGCGATCCGGCAGGCGACGGCCGCCCGCGCTACGTGCTGGACATCACCCCCGTGAACAACACCGTGACGGTCGGCGCCGCCGAGGAGCTGGAAGTCAGCGGACTCACCGGCGGCCACGTGCGCTGGTGCGGCCCGGCCGCCGGTCCCGCCGAGTTCGAGTGCACCGCGCAGCTGCGGGCGCACGGCGAGCCGGTGCCGGCTGTGGCCGGCTACGACGCGGCGAACGGTGCGGTCGAGGTCCGGCTGGCCCGCCCCGCCAGCGGAATCGCGCCGGGGCAGACCGCCGTGCTGTACGACGGGTCCCGGGTGATCGGCTCCTCGATCATCACGTCGACTCTCCGGACCGTGGACTCACACGCTATGAACCAAGCTGTGACCCAAGCTGTGACCCAAGCTGTGAACCAAACGGGGGATCAGACGTCGAATCGGACGTAGACACCACGGTGCTCGACTCGGCCGAGGTCGGCCAGCAGCGAGAGCGAGCGCAGCAGCTGCGCGTAACGCGGCGCGGTCCAGTCGGTCCCCCAGGAGCGCAGCTCCCAACCCAGCGCGAGCTGGTCGAGCCGGGCGTCGCTGCGCTGGCGCAGCTGCCGGCACAGCGCGGTGCGCACGGACAGCACGACCCGCTCCTCGGTGCCCTGGGCCAGCGCGGTCACCGGCCCGCCGACCGCTCCGGCCGGCGTGAGCACGGCCTCCCGGACCAGTTCCGGGTCGTGCCCGGTGACCAGCAGGTCCAGCTCGACCAACTGGACCGGATCGAGGTCCCCGGCGTCCACGAACGCCAGGTCGAGCCCCGCCGGATCGCCACCCGCCGCCGCCAGGCGCAGCAGTTCCCCCGCGGTCGCCGCGAAGAAGATGGTTTGCACGACGCCTCCCTAATCAACCGCGCCGCCCGATTTGGGGGCGCGTCCCGTACGAGCATTCATTTTGCAGCGGATGACAGAGTGTTGCAGAACGATCGATAATCTGCATCCGTTTTCCCCGAGTTTCGTCAACGCGGGTGAAATGCGTGGAAAGTAACGTGCCGTGAATCGTCTACTCTTCGAAGCATGACTAGCGAGCGCACGCATCCGGTTCCACCTGCGGCTACCGGCATCGGATCGTTGCCCGGAACCGACCTGGCCGAGGCGGTTCGGCAGAGCACGGGTCTGTTCGGGGAACCCCCCGGCGTGCCGTACCTGCCCGAACTGCCGCAGCGGGGCGTGGGCGCCGACATGATCGGCCGTGGCGCGGCCCTGCTGGTCGACATGCACGCCGAGGTGCAGCCCTCCGGCTGGCGGCTGGTCGCGAACCCGGGCCGGGATGCGCGGCGGGCGTTGGGCTTCCTTCACTCGGACCTCGATGTGCTGGAGGAGAATACGCAGGGGTACACCGGGCCGCTCAAGGTCCAGGCCGTCGGGCCGTGGACGCTGGCTGCCACTCTCGAACTACATTACGGCGACCGCATGCTGGCGGATCAAGGGGCCTGCCGAGATTTGATCGCTTCTTTGGGGCAGGGATTGGCATTGCACCTGGCCGAAATCCGCAAGCGGGTGCCTGGAGCGGAGCTTCTCCTGCAGTTGGACGAACCGGGCTTGCCCGGCGTGCTCAAGGGAACCGTGCCGACGGCGAGCGGGTTCGGCCGCCTGCGCACGGTGCAGGAACCGGTCGCACGGGAGGCCTTGCGCAGCGTTATCGATGCCGTGGAGGTGCCGGTTGTCGTGCACTGCTGCGCATCTGACTACCCGTTCGAATTGATCCGCTCGGCCGGAGCGGCCGGATTCTCCTTCGACTGGTCACTGCTGACCACGGCGACCGACGACTTGTTGGCGGAGTCGATCGAGGCGGGGATGGTGCTCTACACCGGCGTGGTGCCCTCGACCGACCCGGCTGCCGTGCCGACCTGGAAGGGGCTGCTCGACGAGTTGCTTCGCTTGCGGCGCCTGGGTTTCTCAGCCGCGCGCTTGGCACAATCGTTGGTGGTGACTCCTTCGTGCGGCCTTGCCGGGGCAAGTCCGGCCTGGGCCCGCAAGGCGCAGCAACTGTGCGTGGAGACGGCTAAAGCGCTGGCTGAAGCGGAATAATCCGACCGGGAAACGGTGCCTGCCAATCTTGCTTAGCCGCGGGTTGAGACACTGGTTTTGTCGGTGCTCACCGGTAGTTTGGTGGTGAGCAGGCGAGCTGCCTGACGTGGAGTGGAAGGGGTACTTTGATGACCGCCGAGGAGAATGCGGCAAGGGCCGCGCACGCGGAGCTCGCGGCGCAGATCGAGGAGTACCGGTTCCAGTACTACATCCTGAACCAGTCCAACATCGCCGACGGCGAGTTCGACGCGTTGATGCACGAACTCGAAGCGATCGAAGAGGCACACCCCGAACTGCGCACCCCTGACTCGCCGACGCAGAAGGTCGGCGGCGCGATCTCCAACGACTTCGCCTCGGTCGACCACCTGGAGCGGATGCTCTCCCTGGGCAACGCGTTCAGCCTGGAGGACCTCTCAGCTTGGAACGACCGCGCGGTCAAGGAAGTCGGCCAGATTCCAGCCTATCTGTGCGAGTTGAAGGTGGACGGCCTGGCCATCGCGCTCGTCTACGAGAACGGCAAACTGATCCGGGGCGTCACCCGCGGCGATGGCCGCACCGGCGAGGACGTGACCCACAACGTGCGCACCATCCAAGGCGTACCCGAGCAGCTGAGCGGCGATGCTGGGCAGCCTGTGCCTGAACTGGTCGAAGTGCGCGGCGAGGTGTACTTTCCGACCGACCTGTTCGCCGAGTTCAACGCGAAGAGCGTGGAGACCGAAGGCCGTTCGTACGCCAATCCGCGCAACGCCGCGGCCGGCTCGCTACGGCAGAAGAACCCGAAGATCACCGCGCAGCGGCCGCTGCGGATGGTGGTGCACGGGATAGGAGCCCGCAAGGGCTTCGAGGTCGAATCCCAGTCGCACTCCTACGAACTGCTCAAGGCCTGGGGCCTGCCGACCTCCGCGATGGCCAAGGTGGTGCCCACGCTGGCCGAGGTCGGCGAGTTCATCGAGTACTACGGCAAGCACCGGCACGACGTCGAGCACGAGATCGACGGCGTGGTCGTCAAGATCGACGACCTGACCCTGCAGCGCCAACTCGGCGCGACCAGCAAGGACCCGCGGTGGGCGATCGCGTACAAGTACCCGCCGGAAGAGGTCACCACCAAGCTGCTCGACATCAAGGTCCAGGTGGGCCGGACCGGCCGGGTCACTCCGTACGCGGTGATGGAACCGGTGCTGGTGGCCGGATCCACGGTGGCCTTCGCGACCCTGCACAATCAGCAGGAGGTCAAGCGCAAGGGCGTGCTGATCGGCGACACGGTCGTGTTGCGCAAGGCCGGGGACGTGATCCCCGAGGTCGTCGGGCCGGTCACCGATCTGCGCGACGGCACCGAGCGCGAATTCGTGATGCCCGAGCTCTGCCCCGACTGCGGCACCCCGATCGCGGCGCAGAAGGAGGGCGACATCGACCTGCGCTGCCCGAATTCCCAGTTCTGCCGCGGGCAGCTGCGCGAGCGGGTCGCCTTCGTGGCCGGGCGCAGCGCGCTGGATATCGAAGCGCTGGGCTACGAGAGCGCGGTCGCGTTGACCCAGCCGGATGCCGGAACGGCCCCCGTGCGCACCGAGGCGGACTTGTTCGACCTGACCCTGGAGCAGTTGGCTGAGCCGCAGATGTACCAGGGGGTCCGGTCCAAGGAGGCCGGGGAGGGCGAGCGGGAACTGGTCCCGTACTTCTACACCAAGGGCACCGACAAGAAACCCTCGACACCGACCAAGACCACTGAGTCGCTGATCGAGCAGCTTGAACTGGCCAAGACCCGCGACCTGTGGCGCTTCCTGGTCGCCCTGTCGATCCGGCACGTCGGCCCGAGCGCGGCCCGCGCGATCGCCCGCAGCCTGCGCTCCTTCGACGAGATCGCGGGCGCGACCGTGGAGCAGCTGACCGAGGTGGACGGGGTCGGCCCGACGATCGCGGCCTCGATCGTGGAGTGGTTCACCGTGGACTGGCACCGGGAGATCGTGGACCGCTGGCAGGCGGCCGGCGTGCGCCCGACCGTCCCGGTGCTCGACGACTCGCCCAAGCCCTTGGTCGGTCTGACCCTGGTGATCACCGGCTCACTGGAGGGCTTCACCCGCGAGGGGGCCAAGGAGGCGGCGGAGGCGGCCGGGGCCAAGGTTTCCGGCTCGGTATCGAAGAAGACCTCGTACGTGGTGGTGGGGGAAAACGCGGGTTCCAAGCACGACAAAGCGATCGAACTCGGTGTGCCAGTACTCGATCTCGCCGGCTTCCATTCCCTGCTGGCAGGCGAGCTCACCAGCCCTGATCTGACGGAGGAACAGATTCCGGAGCAGTCGCCGGACCAGCCACAGGAGCCGGAAGCGGAGTAGCCGGCGGGGGTGTTACACAGAACTCGAATACACCCGCTCCGGCGGGATCGTAAAGCTGGTAAACAAGAAAGTTCAAGGTGGTAGAGCACTGGTTTTATTACGATCGGGCCGAAACCCTCGCGCCCATTGAGTCGTTGTGCATAATCTGGGGCGTCTGAACGAAGAGGTTCGGCTCGAACACCACATCACAACGATGCTCCTTCACAGAAGGCGAGGGTGGCGATGACGGCTGTGGCGAAGTATCCCGGCGGCACGCCGCCACCAAGGGCACTGCGGCCCTATCTCGCCACGGTGGCCGCGTTCGGCATGCTGGTCCTCGCCTATGCGGCGTTCACCCTGTCCGACGCGGTCGCTGCGAACCAGCAGTCCGGCCTGCGGACCGGCTGGGTGCTCGGCGCGCTGGTGCTGGCCGGGGAACTGAGGCCGCTGCTGAACCGGCACGAGAACGACGGTGCCAACGCCTCGCTGGCCTTCGCCATCGTGATGATGGCGTTCGTCGGCTGGCAGCCCACTGCGCTCGCCGTCGCCACGGCCGCCATCATCTACGGATTCGTCAAAGAGCACGCGATCGAGCGCACCCTCTTCAACGCCGGGCAGAACGCGTTGAGCCTGGGCGCCGCGGCCGGCTTCTACGACCTCCTCACCCGCGGAACCGCCGACGCCACCGCCCACCCGAGGCTGACCCTCGCCTATGCGGGGATCCTGGTCGCCTCGGCGCTCGTCTTCTCGGTCGTCAACCACCTGCTGGTATGGACCGCACTGGCGATCCACCGCAAGTTGTCGCTGGTCGATCTGATCCGGACCGAGGGCGGCCACCAGGCTCGCGCGGTCGCCGCGATCATCGCGCTGACCCCGCTGACTGCCGCGGTGGCGATGATCAACGTTCTGCTGGCGCCGCTGTTCCTGCCCGTGCTGCTGATAGTCCACGGCAACGCCGCGGCCAGTCGCAAGCGCGAGTGGGAGCTCAACCACGATCCGCTCACCGGCCTGCCCAACCGCAAACTGCTGCGGATCCAGGGCGAGCAGGTCCTGGCCGACGCGGCGCGCGAGCATCGTTCGGTCGCCCTGCTCCTCTTCGACCTGGACCGGTTCAAGGAGGTCAACGATACCCTCGGCCACCTCACCGGGGACGAGCTGCTGCGCCTGGTCGCGGCGCGCCTGACCAACACGGTCTACCCGCAGGACATCGTGGCCCGGCTCGGCGGCGACGAGTTCGCCGTGCTGCTGCCCGGAATCGGCGACGAGAACCGCGCGATGACAGTCGCCCGGCGGATCGCCGCGACCTTCTCCGAACCCTTCTCCCTGCACGGCGTCAACCTCGACCTCGAAGTCTCGGTCGGCGTGGCCGTCTACCCCGAGCACGCCGTCGAGTTCGAGCAGCTGCTCCAGCGCGCGGACATCGCGATGTACCAGGCGAAGCGTTCCCGGACTGCGGTCGAGGCCTACGAGGCCGGCCGTGACCTGAACACCCCGGACCGGCTGGCCCTGCTCGGCGATCTGCGCCGGGCGCTGGAGGCCGGCGAGGTGCAACTTCACTACCAGCCGAAGGTCTCCTTCAGCACCGGCCAGGTGGTCGGCTTCGAGGGCCTGGTGCGCTGGGAGCACGTCACCCGTGGGGCGGTGAACCCGGAGGAGTTCGTGAAGCTGGCCGAGCAGACCGGGCTGATGCCCAAGCTCACCAGCTACGTGGTCGACCAGGCGCTGACCCAGGTGGCGAAGTGGTGGCGGGCGGGACTCGCCGCGCCGGTCGCGGTGAACGTGTCCATGCGCGACATCCACTCGCCCGGCTTCGTCCAGAGTATCCAGTCCGGGCTGCTCAAGCACGGCGTCCCGCCGGCCGCCCTGCAGCTGGAGATCACCGAGCGGGTGCTGCTGGAGGACCCGCAGCGGGCCGCGGCCACCCTCGGCGGGCTCGACGCGCTCGGCGTGCGGCTCTCCCTGGACGACTTCGGCACCGGCTACTCCTCCCTGGTGCTGCTGCGCAAGATCCCGGTCAGCGAGATCAAGATCGACAAGTCCTTCGTCGCCCGGCTGGCCCACGACCTGGAGGACGAGGCGATCGTGCGCTCCACCGTGGACCTGGCCCACTCGCTCAACCTGCACGTCGTCGCCGAGGGCGTGGAGGACCAGGCGACCTGGGACCGCCTGGCCGAACTCGGCTGCGACGCGGCCCAGGGCTGGCTGGTGGCCAAGGCGCTGCCGGGCGAGGCGGCCACCGCCTGGCTGCTCGCGCAGTACCCGGCGAGCCCGGCCGGGACCTGCGATGCCCAGGCCCACGCCCAGGCCCACCCGGAGGACCGAAATTGGTCCGAGATGGAGGCGGCGCACTACTACGATGGGGTCATCACCACCTGAAGTCACCCGAGTGTTAGGGACCCCGATATGCCCTCGATCACCCGCGAGGAGGTAGCGCACCTCGCCCGCCTGTCCCGGCTCGAGTTGAGCGAGACCGAACTCGACCACTTCGCCGGACAGCTCGACGCGATCGTCGGCGCGGTGGCCCGCGTGGGCGAACTGCCGACCGACGAGGTCCCGCCGACCTCGCACGCGCTGCCGATGACGAACGTGTTCCGGGCCGACGTGCCGCGCCCCCCCTACGCGCCGGTCCTGGACCGGGCCGAGGTGCTGGCGCAGGCGCCGGCCGCCGAGGACGACCGTTTCCGTGTGCCGCGCATCCTGGGTGAGGACTGATCCGCGTGACCGTCGCATCGAACCCCGCGGGCAGCACCGACCTGACCCGCCGCACCGCCGCCGAGCTCGCCGAGACCATCGCCACCGGCCAGGCCAGCGCCGTCGAGGTGGCCCAGGCGCACCTGGACCGGATCGCCAAGGTGGACGAGAAGGTGCACGCCTTCCTGCACGTGGACACCGAGGGCGCACTGGCCGCGGCCCGCGCCGTGGACGCCAAGCGCGCCAAGGGGGAGAAGCTTGGCCCGCTGGCCGGCGTCCCCCTGGCGCTCAAGGACATCTTCACTACCCACAACCTGCCGACCACCGCCGGCTCGAAGATCCTCGAAGGCTGGCTGCCCCCCTACGACGCCACCGTGACCCTCCGGTTGCGCGAGGCCGGCATCGTGGTGCTCGGCAAGACCAACATGGACGAGTTCGCGATGGGCTCGTCCACCGAGAACTCGGCCTACGGCCCGACCCACAACCCCTGGGACCTGTCCCGGATCCCCGGCGGCTCCGGCGGCGGCTCGGCCGCCTCCCTGGCCGCGTTCGAGGCCCCCCTGGCGATCGGCACCGACACCGGCGGCTCGATCCGCCAGCCCGGTGCTGTCACCGGCACCGTGGGCGTGAAGCCGACCTACGGCGCGGTCTCCCGCTACGGCATGATCGCCTTCTCCTCCTCCCTGGACCAGGGCGGCCCCTGCGCCCGCACCGTGCTGGACGCGGCCCTGCTGCACGAGGCGATGGCCGGATACGACCCGCTCGACTCCACCTCGATCAACGCCCCGGTCCCCGCCGTGGTCGAGGCCGCCCGCCAAGGCGCCCGGGAGGGCCTCAAAGGCCTGCGCGTCGGAATCGTGAAGCAGTTCGCCGGCGAGGGCTACCAGGCCGGCGTGATGACCCGCTTCGAGGAGTCCGTGCAGCTGCTGCGCGACCTCGGCGCCGAGGTGACCGAGGTTGACTGCCCGTCCTTCGACTACGCGATGCCCGCCTACTACCTGATCGCCCCCTCGGAGTGCTCCTCGAACCTGGCCCGGTTCGACGCGATGCGCTACGGCCTGCGCGTCGGCGACGACGGCACCCGCAGCACCGAAGAGGTCACCGCGCTGACCCGCGAGGCCGGCTTCGGCCCCGAGGTCAAGCGCCGGATCATGCTGGGCACCTACGCCCTGTCCTCCGGCTACTACGACGCGTACTACGGGCAAGCCCAAAAAGTCCGGACAATGATCATCCGCGACTTCGACGCCGCCTTCGGCCGCGTGGACGTCCTGGTCTCGCCGACCACCCCGACCACCGCCTTCAAGATCGGCGAACGCGCCGACGACCCCATGGCGATGTACCTGGCCGACCTGTGCACCATCCCGACCAACCTGGCCGGCAACGCCGGAATGTCGCTCCCGTGCGGCCTCGCCCCCGAGGACGGCCTGCCCGTGGGCTTCCAGATCCTCGCCCCCGCCATGGCCGACGACCGGCTCTACCGCGTGGGCGCGGCCCTGGAGGGTGCACTATTGGATAAATGGGGGCACCCGATCCTGGAGGAGATCCCGGCGCTATGAGCACACGGAAGAGCAGGAAGACCAAGGAACCCAAGCCGCTCGTCAAGATCCCGCAGAACAAGATCGGCCGCGCGGTCTTCTTCGGCGGCCAGGCCGCGGGTGCGTTGACCGCCGCACGGGCGATCAAGAACGCCCGCGCCAAGGGGGACCGTTTGGAACTGGTCCACGGCGTGCTCACGGCTGCGGTGCTCGCGGCGACGGCGCTACTCGCGCTGCGCAGCGTGCGGCCGAAGCATGACGTCGAGATCGCCCATGGTGAGATCGTCGAACCGCTGATGCTCACGTCGGGCAAGTAGCGATACACGTGATCACGCGCATCGAGATTGACGGGTTCAAGTCCTTCGTGGACTTCGAGCTCGACGTGCCGCCGTTTTTGGTGATCGTCGGTTCCAACAACGGCGGCAAGTCGAACCTGCTCGAAGCGATCGAGTTCGTCCGGGATGCGTTCCGCAATCCATCCCGGGTGCTTTTCAACCGGAAGCGAGGGAACCTGCTAGATCTGTTCCACCGTAACGAAGACGGCGAGGCCCTCGGCCGATTCGAAATCGGGATCGGAATCCCCGATGGTGGGACACTGCGTGCGGTCGCCAGTCTGGAGCCTGCCGGTGTCAGGAATTTCGGAGCGTCCGCCGATATCAGTCATGAATGGCTGTTCCTCCGCCCCGATCCGGACATGATGCGCAGACCAGCGAGCTACGGCGATCTGGGGCGGCTGCAGGAGGACGGCTCCAATCTCGCTGCCGTGATCGCTCGGTTCGCAGACAGCGATGAGCTGAAAGACCTCATGATCGATGCTGCTGGGATCGTCCCGCATCTCCAAGAGATCACACCTGTCGTTGACGAAGCACGACGCGAGGTGGATTTCGAGCTCGTCATGAGTCGCGGTGGGACATTTCGGCCCACTGTCGCTTCAGACGGCACGTTGCGGACTCTCGCAATCCTTGCTGCCGCGCATGACTTGCCGACAGGCGGTACGCTCATCGTCGATGAGATCGAGACCGGATTGCATCCGGCCCATCAGGGCCAGTTGCTGCGTCGGCTTCGCAATCTCGTTCTGCGCAAGCCTGGCCGGCAGATTATTGTGACCACGCACTCGCCTGTAGTGCTCGGCGAGATCCTGCCGCTCGACCGAGGGGCTGCCATCTATCTTAGCCAGGCAGTCGGCGGGGCAGGTGTTCGACGCGTCTTCACCCATGCTCGCAAGTTCGTGCCTGGTGGGGAGCGCGGTACATATGTCACTCCTCAGGAAGTGCGCAACTATCTCAATAATGTTCGGTCGGTCGATGAGCCGTGAGGTACCTGACTTGCTCGCTACTTGCCGAAGGCGATAGCGACCTGGCATTCCTGGAGAGATTGCTGTCCCGGCAATTGGAGGCGCTGGGAGGCGAGTCCGCCGGATTCTACTTCGACCAGATCGTTCTTTCGCAGTGCCGGACAGTGCATAGTCGAGAACGTATTCAGGCTGCGGTCGCCGAGAGTCTGGATTGCTACGACCTGGTCTTCGCCCACAACGACCATAAGGAACGTGGCAAGCTCGACCATCTGCGTGGATTGCTCCAAATACCTGCGAATTCCCGGTTGATCAGCCTGGTTCCCGTCTATGAGACAGAGGCTTGGATACTGGCCGACCCGGATGCGCTTCGAGCTCTTGGGGGCGGAGTGGACGTGAGCGTGATCCCGAGCAGGCCCGCCGATATCGAGCATTTCCCGGATCCGAAGGCGTTGCTCAAGCGAGTGTTGGGTAGACGCGCGTCCGACGATGTATTCGAGTTCATCGGCCTCAATATCTCCCTGGACCGGTTGGCCCGATTCCCGGCCTATCAAGTTTTTCTAGAAGACCTGAAGACAGCATTGAAGGAGCTGAACTTCCAATGACCGAGCTGCTCGACTATGACGAGGCGCTGGAGCTGTTCGATCCCGTGATGGGCCTTGAGGTCCACGTCGAACTGGGGACGAACACGAAGATGTTCTGCTCCTGCCCGACCGAGTTCGGCGCGGAGGCCAACACGCAGGTCTGCCCGACCTGTCTGGGGCTGCCCGGGGCGCTGCCGGTGGTCAACGGGACCGCGGTGGAGTCGGCGATTCGGATCGGGCTCGCGTTGCACTGCGAGATCGCCGAGTGGTGCCGGTTCGCGCGGAAGAACTACTTCTACCCGGACATGCCGAAGAACTTCCAGACTTCGCAGTATGACGAGCCGATCGCCTACAACGGGTATCTCGATGTCGATGTCGAGGGGCAGACCTTCCGGGTTGAGATCGAGCGGGCGCACATGGAGGAGGACACCGGGAAGTCCACCCACGTCGGTGGGGCCACTGGGCGAATTCACGGTGCGGACTACTCGCTGGTCGACTACAACCGGGCTGGGATTCCGCTGATCGAGATCGTCACCAAGACGATCGAGGTGCCTGGGCATCTGGCGGCGGCTGTGGCCAAGGCCTATGTCGCCCAGCTGCGCGATCTGATCAAGGGGCTTGAGGTCTCCGAGGCGCGGATGGAGCGCGGGCAGCTGCGTTGCGACGTCAACCTCTCGCTCAAGCCCAAGGGGTCGGCGAAGCTCGGGACGCGGTCGGAGACCAAGAACGTCAACTCGCTGCGCTCGGTGGAGCGGGCGGCCAAGTTCGAGATCCGGCGGCATGCCGCGGTGCTCACCGGTGGCGGCAAGATTCTGCAGGAGACCCGGCACTTCCACGAGGAGGACGGCTCCACGTCGCCCGGACGGGTGAAGGAGGAGGCTGAGGACTACCGCTACTTCCCGGAGCCGGACCTCGTGCCGGTCGCGCCCTCGCGGGAGTGGGTCGAGGAGCTGCGGGCCAGTCTGCCCGAGCCGCCGGCCGCGCGGCACAAGCGGCTGCTGGCCGAGTGGGGATTGTCCGAGCTGGACATGCAGTCCATCATGAACGCCGGTGCGCTTGACCTGATCATCGAGACGGTGGAGGCGGGGGCTTCGGCCGAGGCGGCGCGCAAGTGGTGGCTGGGCGAGTTGGCCCGCACCGCCAACGAGCGTGAGGTGGAGTTGGCGGAGTTGCCTATCACACCAGCGCAGGTGGCCCGGGTCGTGGTGCTGGTGTCGGCGGGCGAGTTGACGGACAAGATGGCCCGGCAGGTCATCGAGGGTGTGCTGGCGGGGGAGGGTGACCCGGACGCGGTGGTCGCGGCCCGCGGGCTCAAGGTTGTCTCCGACGACGGTGCACTCACGTCGGCCGTCGACACCGCGATCGCGGCGAACCCGGAGGTGGCGGAGAAGATCCGCGCCGGGAACCAGGCTGCGGCCGGTGTGCTCATCGGCGCGGTGATGAAACTCACCCGTGGCCAGGCCGACGCGGCCCGGGTGCGTGAATTGGTGCTCGCTCGGCTTAGCTAGGTATCAGCTGTCAGTTGTCAGCTAGCTGATAGTTGGATTGCCAGAGGCCGCGTCCACGTGGGTGTGGGCGCGGCCTTGGTGATTTGGGGCTATTGCAGGAGTTCAGTTTGGAGCTGGATTTCCTGTTCGAACGGGGTGATCGAAACGGTCGCGGGCGCGCTGAAGGTGATCAGCACCAGGGTGTCGCCGCTGGTGAAATAGCTGTACCGGGTCGTCTTGCCGTGGCTGGTGAGGGTGTAGTAATTCGCTGTGATCGAGGTTCCGGTGGGGTTGAACGACGCGATCGCCGCGCCGTGGGGCAGGGTGTTGAGTTCCTTGGTGAACTGGGCTCCGCCGGTGGCCGCCGCATCGTTGTCAGGGAACTGAAGCAGATAGATCGCCGTGCTGGCGCCGTCCGGGGTTTTCCAGCCGGCGGCGGCGGTGTGCCGGAGTCCGTATTCGCTGAGTTCCTCCGGTATTGACGCATTGGTCATGGCGGCCAGCGTGCTTTCCGGCAGCCAGCCGGTGGAGCCGGGCAGCGACTTGTTCGCTACTGCGCCATGTGGCTTTGGCAGTAGCAGCTTGCGGATGTCCGCCAGGTGCTGGCCGCCCGGGTTGTTCACGCTGTCACCTGGCGCGGGCTCGCCCGGAGCCAATGTCGGGAGGACCAATGGGGGGAAGACGTATCGGCCGTCGGCGGCGGTGGCCAGGCCGGGGATCTCCGTGCGCTTGGGGTGGATCACTGCTAAACCGCTGCCTGCGCCGAGCACGGCAGCCAGGACCACCGCGCCGGTCCATCGCAGAGTATTGCGCCTACGCTGCTTGCGCCGGGCCTCGACGGCCGGGTCCGGCGGATCGAGAAACGGCGGGGCGGCGTACTGGGACTGGGGGGCAGCGTACTGCGCGGCGTCGAACGGATCGGTTTCGGGCGCCGGTACTGATTCCTCGGTCATGGTGTGCCTCCCTAGCCGATCGTCTGGTTCGTCGTGAGCAGACGGAGCTGCTGGGAAACGAGCTGGGCAATTGCGTTCTGATCGAGTGGGGCCGTCCCGTAGGCGTCGACCCTCACCTCGACGTCGCCGCTCAGGGCGAGGCAGATCATCGAGTCGAGCGTGTCACTGCCGAGTTCGGGCGGCAGCACGCAGGTGGCTTGGCCGTACCCGGGGATGCTCGGACCCTGGCGGTAGCCGGTCGTGTCCGAGAGCGTCGAATTGAAGTTCTCCGACTCCTCGGCCGCATCGCTGATGTCGGTCTGTACCAGCGCGATCTGCACCACAAGTGAGGCGGCGGTGTCGGAGTAACTGCGAACGGCCAGGTTTTCGATCGGGACGTCGGCCAGGCTCGAAGTGGACGTGGCCGATTGCGGCTGACCGCACAGCAGCAAGTCGGTTTCATCAGAGATCTGAGACCCGGTCACGGCGGTGTTGTTCCCGAGGCCGCAGTAGTCGGGGCCGAGGGCATATCCGGCCGGCATGGGGAGCAGATACGCGAACAACGGCCCGTAGTGGGAGCCGTCGGCGCGGACGCCGGCCGTCAACGCCGATGGCTTGGTGTCAGTTTTGGCGGCGGCCCGCGCTTGGGCTAGCACCTGCTTGTTGTGCTGAGTCTTGCCGTGCACGATGGAGGCGCCGATTCCGCCGCCGAGAGCCATGGCGACCAGGGCGCCGACGCCGAGCAGGATCTGGGCGGTGCCGAATCTCCTCTTCTTGGCCGGTGCGCTGGATTGCGGCTCACTCTGCGCTGGCTGGTCGGGTTCCGGTTCAGGCGTTGGTTCCGGCGTCGGTTCAGGCGTTGGCTCCGGTTCGGCCGTTTGCGTGTCCGGGGGTTCCGGAAGTGTCAGGTCGTCCATCAGAGCCTCGCCAGCTGCTGGGTAACCAGGCTGTTGATAATTGAGGGGTCGGGGGTCGCGCTCTCGGACCACACGAGGAACTCGATCAGCAGATCGCCGTGCAGTGCCACCATGTAGTCCGAGCTGCCGCCGGAGTCAGGGTTGCTGTACGTGTATCCGACGGCATCGGTGCCGGGTGGCGTGATCAGGCTCATATTGCCGTCGGGGAGCCCGTCATTGGTGTAGTCCGAGGCCGCCTTGCCGCTGGAACCCGGGAAGTACTGGGTGATGGTGATCTGCTCCATGGTGCCGTCGCTCAGGGACCAGCCGGTTTCGGCGATCCGGGCGATGCCGTCGGCCAGGTCGTTGGTGAAGCACGTGGCCTGGTTGGTGCAGTACGCGGCCTGTTGGGCGAGGGTCTGCCAGACATGGTCGAGGCCCGGGATGGCGGTCGCGCCGCTCGGGGTCGGCAGCAGGACCTTGGTCAGGTCGCCGTCGGTGATGGTGGCGTCGTCGTCCGTGCTGGGCAGCGGCACCGGCAGTTGGCCGGTGAACAGTGGGCTTGGCGGATACTTCGGCTGTGCGACGGCGAGTGACGGCAGTGGTGTGGGCGGGCGCTCTTTCTGTACCGCGTAGCCCGCGCCCACGCCGCCGACCAGGCCGATGACGACCATCAGCGAGTACAGCTTCGGCGTGGAGATGGAACGCTTGCGCCTGCGCTTGACTTTCGCCGGGGGCTTGACCGGCAGTTCCGCCGGAGGCTCGACCGATGGCGCGGTGACGATCTCTGTAACAGCATCCTGATCAGGCGTGTGCTCGGTCATGACTTCATCCATGGTCTTCTTTCGCCCCTCAGCCATTCGCCAGCCGGCTGTACTGGCTGTTCATCAGGGTGACGAGGGAGCCGGTGCCGATCTCCTGGATGCCGAATACCGCGACGCTGAAGAAGGTGTCACCCTCGACGTACGTCCCGTTCAGCTGATAACTGCCGTTGCCGGACTGGAGCCAGCCGATCGAGCCGGTTTCGCCGGGAATACTCACCGAGGTGGTGCCCGAGGGCTTTGACAGCAGGTTGAGCCACTCCTGTGCGTCGCTGTGCGTGCTGAACTGCAGGAGTTCGATCGTGACGTTCGCGCCGAGAGTCGAGTCTTGGTAGGTGCGGGTGCAGGCGCCGGTGAAGTCGAGCTGGCTCAGGTTCTGCTTGGTGTACCCGCCGCCGTATTCGGAGACGATGTTGGCGAGGGTTTCCGTGGTGCCGTCCGGGTTTCCCTCGACCGAGCTCGGGCCCTGGGGCGCGGGGAGCAGGAAGTAGCGCAGGTCGCCGCTGTGGACGCCGTCGTGGACGGAGCCGGTGACGGTCGACGTGGGCACGGGCGCCGCGAATGTCACCGGTCCGGTGGAGGTCGGAAGGGCGGCGCCGGCCGATCCGGCGGACCCGGACCCGGCTGCACCTGCAGTGCCGGAGGCGGTGGCAGACGAACCGCCGAGCGCGGTGACGTGCACTGGAGCCGGTGAGGCGATCGCGACTACGGCTGCCGCAGTTCCCCCGGCGAGCACCGCGTAGACGAGTCCCACTATGCCGATGAAGGCCCCGCGGTTCTTCTTGGTGTTCTTCTTGGTCTTTGTACCGGCTTCCCCCGGGCCGGATATGATTTCATCAGTCGACTGCGATGTGCTTGCCTCGACCGCCGCGGGCGCGTACGGCTCCGAGGGTTCCGACTGTTGGTCGGTCACCCGTTCCTCCCCAGTGTGTCTTGCGAACGGCCACGGTGCTCCGGCAGACCTTTCACGATCTTGGTGGCGACTCATTTATACGCCTGATCAATGGAAATCGTAGTGTGATTTCGGACAACCTCCCCGCCATTGTTCCGGTTTCATGACAAAGCAGTCAGGCGTTTGCCGCCAATGACTTCGCATCGTTATCACAACGCGCTATCGGCTGATGCCGTAGAGTAAGGGGCCGAGCTGGAGCGCCCGAGAGGACCGGTGCCGGATAGATGATGGCTGCGACATGGGCCCGCCATCTGCGGGTCCGGCCGGTGACCCGCGCGGTCACGGCCGGAGCCGCGGTGGCCGCGCTGGCGGCCGCCTACGCGGTCGGCGCGATACTGCACTGGGGCGCCGCTTTGGGCGTGCCGGGGGAGCGGGCCGTCACGGAGAACACCCTCGCCGACCTGATGGGGGACCTCGGGCTGTCCGCCGTGGCGGTGGCGGGCGGGATTTCGTGCGTGTTGCGGGCCTTCTCGCTGCGCGGGGGGCTGCGGGCCTCCTGGCTGTTGTTTGCTGCCTCGGCCTCGATGGCAGGGCTGGGCAACGCGATCTGGGGGTGGTACGAGCTGGTGCTGCACCGTTCGCCGCCTTCTCCTTCCGTGGCCGATTGGGTCTTTCTGCTGTTCGCGCCATTCGCCATGGCCGGGACCCTGGTGCGCCATCGCGGGCTCGGCTCGGCCGGGGCGCGGGTGCGGCTGGCGCTGGACGGCGCGATGATCGCGGGCGCGCTGTTCAGCGCCGGCTGGGCGGCCGCGCTGGACCGGGACGCGCTGGCCGGGGGCGACTCCCCGTACACACTCACCCTGATCCTGGCCTATCCGATCTTTGACATCCTGCTGGTCAGCCTGGTGCTGGCGGCGCGGTTCCGGGGCGGGCCGCAGCGCGACGGGGCCTCGATGGCCACCCTGGTGCTGGGCTACTCGGTCATCATGGTCTGTGACGCGATCTGGACCGTGCCCGGGGTCCGGGCCCGGTACAGCTCCGGCGGGCTACTCGACGCGGGCTGGTTCCTGGGGTACCTGCTCCTGGTGATCGCACCGTGGATGAGCGAATGGGTGCGGCCGGCGTCAGGGCGCAAGGCGCCGCGCCGGGCCCGAGTCCAGCTGGACTTCTGGTACCGGCGCAGCCTCAACGTGATCGGGCTTCTCTTCCCCTATGTCGCCGGGGCGCTCTGCCTGGCCGGGATCATGGTCGACGGACTGACCGGCGAACACCTCGTCCACCCGGTGCTGCTGACCGTCGGCGGGCTGGTGCTGATCGCCCTGGTGGTCCGACAGGCCGTGACCCTGCTGGAGAACGCCACGCTCACCCGCGAACTCGCGGTGCGCGAGGAGCACTTCCGGTCCCTGGTCCAGGGCTCCAGCGACGTGATCGTGACGGTGAACACGGCCGGCCGGATCGGGTACATCTCCCCGGCGATCACGCCCGTCTTCGGCTACGAGCAGTCCCAGCTGATCGGCACCGAACTGCAACGGCTGGTGCACCCGGAAGACCGGGCCGTGCTGAAATCCGCGATCACCAGGTTCCTGAGCTCGAACGAGCTGTCCCTGGTGGTCGACTGCCGGATCCGGGCCAGGCACCCGATGCCGCTGGACGGGGGCACCTCGCTGTGGCGGCACGGCGAGTCCACGCTGACCCGGCACCGCGGCGGCCTCGTCTTCACCTGCCGCGACGTCAGCGACCGGGTGGCCCTGCAGCAGCAACTGGCCTACAACGCCTATCACGACTCGCTCACCGGGCTGCCCAACCGGGCGTTGTTCGCCGACCGGCTGGAGCAGGCTCTCGCCCAGCGGTTCTCCGGCGCGCCCCCCGTGGCCGTGCTCTTCCTGGACCTGGACTGGTTCAAGGAGGTCAACGACACCGCCGGGCACGCGGCCGGGGACGCGCTGCTGGTCGAGGCCGCGGAGCGGCTGCGCGGCGCAGTGCGGGCCGGGGACACGGTGGCCAGGTTCGGCGGGGACGAGTTCGCCGCGCTGGTGCACGCCGGACCGGACGACCGGCCGGCCCGGGACGTGGCGGAGCGGCTGCACGTCGCGCTGACCCGGCCGTATCTGATCGGCGGCCAGCAGTTCGTGGTCGGCGCCTCGATCGGGGTGACCTACTGGCGCGGCAGCAGCACCGCGGCCGAGCTGATGCGGGAGGCGGACCTGGCCATGTACGAGGCCAAGGCCGGGGGCAAGGGCCGGGTGGTGATCCGCCGGCACGATCCGGGGCTGCTGGGACGGGATCTGGAGCGGGATCTGGGGCGAGATTTCGAGCGCGTGTCGGGTGAGATCGACGCGTCCGCGATGTGAGACAATGAAGACGGCGGCTTGACGCGGCCTACCCCCGCGCGAAAGTGTGTAAACCATGCGGATCACCTTTGACGACGCACGCGAGCTTGTAGTACTTGGCTGGCGCGCCGGCTGACCAGCCCAGCACACCTGGGCTCGAAGCCAGCGCGCATCCCTCGGTTGCCCTTATGACAAGGGCCGGGGGATTTTTTGTTGGCCCGAGTACTGCCTCAATCGAGTGAGAGAAGCCCCAGACCATGACCGACCAGACAAAACCGGCTGCTATCAGCGAATCGGTCAGCGGCGCGCAGTCGCTTATCCGGGCGCTGGAGGAGACCGGCGTGGACACCGTGTTCGGTATCCCCGGCGGAGCGATCCTGCCGGCCTACGACCCGCTCCTCGATTCGGACAAGGTGCGCCACATCCTGGTCCGGCACGAGCAGGGCGCGGGCCACGCGGCCACCGGGTACGCCCAGGCCACCGGGAAGGTAGGGGTCTGCATGGCCACCTCCGGACCCGGCGCGACCAACCTGGTCACCCCGATCGCCGACGCGCACATGGACTCGGTGCCCCTGGTCGCCATCACCGGCCAGGTGGCCAGCGGCCTGATCGGCACCGACGGCTTCCAGGAGGCCGACATCTGCGGCATCACCATGCCGATCACCAAGCACAACTTCCTGGTCACCCGGGCCGAGGACATCCCGCGCACGATCGCCGAGGCCTTCCACATCGCCTCCTCCGGCCGGCCCGGCCCGGTGCTGGTGGACATCGCCAAGGACGCGCTCCAGGCGAACACCACCTTCACCTGGCCGGTGGAGATGAACCTGCCGGGGTACCGGCCGGTGTCCCGGCCGCACGCCAAGCAGATCCGCGAGGCCGCCCGGATGATCACCGACGCGCACCGGCCGGTGCTCTACGTCGGCGGCGGGGTGCTCAAGTCGCACGCCAGCGTGGCGCTGCGGCAGCTGGCCGAGCTGACCGGCGTCCCGGTGGTCACCACCCTGATGGCCCGCGGCGCGTTCCCGGACAGCCACCCGCTGCACCTGGGCATGCCGGGGATGCACGGGACGGTGGCCGCGGTCACCGCGCTGCAGCGCTCCGACCTGATCGTGGCGCTCGGCGCCCGGTTCGACGACCGGGTCACCGGCAAGCTCTCCTCCTTCGCCCCCGACGCCAAGATCATCCACGCGGACATCGACCCGGCCGAGATCTCCAAGAACCGGGCCGCCGACGTGCCGATCGTGGGCGACTGCCGCGAGGTGATCAGCGACCTGGTCTCCGCGGTGGCGGCCGAGCACGCCGCCGGCCGCACCGGCGATTACGAGGCCTGGTGGGAGAGCCTGGCGGACTGGAAGGCGCGCTACCCGCTCGGCTACGAGGCCGCCCCCGGCACGCTGGCCCCGCAGTACGTGATCGAGCGGCTCGGCGTGATCGCCGGGCCGGAGGCGATCTACGCCACCGGCGTCGGCCAGCACCAGATGTGGGCCGCCCAGTTCGTCAAGTACGAGAACCCGTACACCTTCCTCAACTCCGGCGGCCTGGGCACGATGGGCTACGCGGTGCCCGCCGCGATGGGCGCCAAGG
>Ga0302314_10004480_pt1 | contig 25678 bp, 26 predicted proteins | sample III_Palsa_N2_3_FD_200533 | JGI IMG/M metagenome (GOLD analysis project Ga0302314, IMG submission 200533) | Peat permafrost microbial communities from Stordalen Mire near Abisko, Sweden - III_Palsa_N2_3 | ecosystem: Environmental > Terrestrial > Soil > Palsa > Peat permafrost | place: Sweden... | reverse complement strand
TGAAGGCGGCGAACCTGACGGTGATCAGGATGGCGCCGAGCCGGGCCCGTACGCCGGTGATGATGGCGACGCCGGCGGCGATGTGGCCGATCCCGGTGGCGTAGGCCCAGAATTCCTGGCCGGGCGGCAGCCATTTGGGGACCAGCGGCACGGTGAGGTTCATGTAGACGAAATGGGCGCCGCCGAACAGCAGCGCGCATACGCCGAACGCCAGTTGGCCCAGGCGGGTGAGGCGTGCGGCGCGCGCCGCATCGATGCTGGCGTGGGCGGCGTAGACGATCAGGCCGCCGGCCGCGAGGGCGAGCTGCTCGGCGGCGCCACTGTATGAACCGTATTCGGCGTAGTGGGCGAGCACCACGCGGCCGTTCATCACGATGACGACGATCAGCCCGTAGTAGACGGTTAGCGCCGCTGCGGCCCAAGCGGTGGTGCGCCGCCACTCGACCGCCGCGCCCGCCACCAGCATGAAAGCGCATGCGGCATAGGCCAGGATCGTGCGCTCGGGAAACGACTTGGGCACGGGCTGGCCCGGGTCGAAGTCTCCCCACGCCAGGCCGACGGCGGCCAGCGCCATCACGCCCAGGGCCCAGACGCGCCAGCCGACGGCGATCGTAGTCTTCTCCTGCGTCATCACCTTCCCCCTGCCTCGTCAACCAGCGTGAACCATACTGCAGGTCACAGCCTGTCGGAGGCGCCGCACGGGTTTCTGCGCTCGCGGGCTACCTTCTCCCGCACGGGGAGAACGAGATGCACAACCGCGGCCCTCGCTCAATCCCGCGGTTCAGGTAAAGAACTGCGTTTCAACGTGGGCCTGCGGCCCGAGGAGCAGGAAACATGGCGGCGGAAACGCCCGGACCCGCGGCGGTCAGCTTAAGCGAACTCCTGAACGCCTTCGAATTCGTGAGCGCCTCGCCGTTTGACGAGTATCAGGCCTATATCTGCAGGATCACCGGCCGCATCATCTTTGTATCCGAAGACATCGATCCGGAGGAGGAAGAACTACCCGACGATGTCGCCATATCAGACCAATATCACGCGGTACCCAACCGACGGGACCTTCATCTCGGCGCGAAGCTCGCGCTGTCGTTCGTCAGCGATGAGCTTCCGACCTCGCTGAGAGAGGCCCGGGACATATTCAGCCGAAGGGGCGCCTATCGCCGATTCAAGCAAATGCTGGAGGACACAAGAAGCCTCGACAAGTGGTACGCGTTCGAAGCCGACGCGGTCGCAACGGCCCTCAAGGACTGGTGCGCCGAGGTCGGCTTGAGTTTGATCGACGAATAGAGGCGCGCGCTCCTTCTCCCCCCTTGCGGGAGAAGGGCGTCAGCGGGGCTTTGGCTTGCCGGTGGCGGATTTGGCGTGCTTTTTCGGCGGCGCGGGCGCTTCGACCGGGTGCGCTTCGTCGCCGGCCATCTCCAGGCCGAACAGGGCGGAGACGTCTTCCGATTCGAGAATTCGCTCCTTGGCTGGCCGGGTTGCGGGCAGCGTTGCCGTCGAGTCCAGACCGGCAAGCAGATCCTTCTCGTCCACCGCGCGCAGCTGGAACAGGAGTTCGGGTCTGTGGTCGAGCCTCGCACCGACGCCATAGAGGGCGGCGGCGACGTGTTTGCACATGTAGGCGTAGTCGAGGCAGTCGCAGGAGAACTTGATCCGCGAGGGTTCGGGGAACAGGCCCTCGCCCTGGCGGCAAAGACGCTCCATGACGGCCTTGGAGAAGCGGCCCTGGAGCAGCTCCACCAGAGAATCGATGCCGCCGGCGCAGTCGCGGCAGATTGCCTGCCATTGCGCCGTGGGCGCGGGGTCGATCTTGATCTTGACGGTGTACAGGGACGAGCCGCTCACCATGGCGGTGATGGTGAGCGGCTCGATCTGCAGATCCAGAACCGAGCCGTTGCGCACATAGGTGCGTCCGCGCGGCAGGCGGCTGGCGAAATCGTGATAGCTTTCGAGATTGTCGCACCAGGCCTTGCCCCAGAAGGTGGTGGCGATGGCGCGGCGCTCGACGATCACCGGATCGATCGGCTGGCCGTTCTTGCGCAGCTTCTGCAGCTGCCGGGTGGCCTTGGCCCGCCGCTCCGCAACCGGCACGTAAGCTGGCCAACCGCCATATCCGTAGGCCATGGCCGCCTCAGTCCTTGATGGCGGCGTTGAGATCCAGGGCGACGAGACGCAACAGCTCATCGTCCTTCATCTCGGTCAGGCTGATCTCCGCCGATCCGGTCAACAGCTCGTCGGAGAGGGCGCGCTTGGCCTCGATCATGGCGTCGATCTTCTCCTCGACCGTACCCTGGCAGACGAACTTGTGCACCAGGACGTTGCGTTTCTGGCCGATCCGGAACGCCCGATCCGTAGCCTGATTCTCCACCGCCGGGTTCCACCAGCGGTCGAAATGGACCACGTGAGACGCCGCCGTCAGGTTCAATCCCGCCCCGCCCGCCTTGAGCGAGAGGACGAAGAATGGCGCGCCCTCGCTGCTCTGGAAAGCCGCCACCAAGCCTTTGCGCGCCTTCACGTCCGTGCCCCCATGCAGAACCAGACCCGGACTGGCGAAGATCCCCGACAGGAACGTCCGCAACGGTTCGGTCATTTCGCGAAACTGGGTGAACACCAGCATCTTTTCCTGGCGCGCCGCCACTACCTCGGCGATCTCGCGCAGCCGGGCGAGCTTGCCGCTGTCGCCCTCCGCCCACAGGTCGTCGCCCAGCCACTGTGACGGGTGGTTGCAGATCTGCTTCAGCCGCATCAGCGTCGTCAGCACCAGGCCCTTGCGCTCGATCCCGTCGGTCGCCTGCAGGGCGCCGGCAAGGTCGGCGACGGCCTTGGCGTAGAGGGCGGCCTGCTTGCGGCTCAAGGCGCAGTGGGCGGTGACCTCGGTCTTGTCGGGCAGGTCGGCGATCACGCTCTTGTCGGTCTTCATTCGCCGAAGGATGTAGGGCCGCACCAAGTCGCGCAGGGGACCGTAAGGATTGTGTGGTCGATCAGCCAACGCCTTGGCGTAGGACTTGAACTGCGTCGCGCTGCCGAGCAGGCCCGGATTGATGAAATCGAAGATCGACCACAGGTCTCCCAGGTGGTTTTCCACCGGCGTGCCGGTCAGCGCGATGCGGGCGTCCGCCTTCAGCGCCTTGGCCGCGCGGGTCTGCTTGGCGGCCGGGTTCTTGATCGCCTGAGCCTCGTCGAGAATCGCAAAGCGCCAGCGCACCTCGCCGAAGGTGGGGACGCGCAATAGCGACCCGTAGCTGGTGATCGCCAGGTCCAGCTCGGCCAGTTGCGCCGGCGTCACCGCCTTGAAGGCCTCGGCGGTCATGGCCGAGGGGTGGATGATCGCCGCGTTCAGGCTGGGGGCGAATCGGGCGATCTCGTCGGCCCAGTTGGCCAGCAGCGACGCCGGCGCCACCAGCAGGCTCGGGCGAGGCTGGGCGCCGTCGCTGGTCTTGGCCAGCAACAAGGCCAGTACCTGGATGGTCTTGCCCAGGCCCATGTCATCGGCCAGGCACGCGCCGAGGCCGAGGCCGGACAGCAGGCCCAGCCACTGCACGCCGTCCTTCTGATAGGGGCGCAGGGTTCCCAGCAGCGCGCGGCCCGGGTCGACCGACACGCCGTCCGGTGACCGCAAGGTCTTGAGGGTTTCGGACAGCCAGGGCCCGGCCGAAACGGCGGCCCAGTCCGCCGTCTCGGCGTCGGCCGCCTCCGCCGTCACCGTCGCGCCGGAGAGCAGCCGCATGGCCTCGGCGAAGGTGAGCCCGTCGCGGGCGGCCAGCGCCTCGGCCGCCTTGAACTGGTCCAACGCCCGGGCCAGCCGGTCACGGTCGATCTCGACCCATTGGCCGCGCAACAGGGCCAGGGTGTCCGTTCCCGACAGCAGGGCGTCGATCTCCGAGGCGCTGAGCGGCTCGCCGTCGAGGCTTACATCGACCTTGAAGTCCAGCAGCCCGTTCATGCCCACCGCCGAAGGCGCCCGCGCGCCGACGGTGGCGCTGACCTTGGGCCTGGCCGGCCGGCCCGCGCGCCACACGGCGGGCATGCGCAGGACGACGCCGGCGGTCTCGAGATCGGGGACGCTGGCCAGGAACCGCCCCGCCTCCGCCGCCGTCCAGCGCAGGGGATGGAAGATATCTCCCGCGTCCACGGCAGAACGCAGCCAGCCGCAGGCCTCGGAGGCGCGCTGGACCGGCCGCAGCAAGGACAGCAGTTTGTCGCGATTGGCCGCCCCGGCGTATTCGCGCATGGCCTGGCCGAGGGGCGTATGTTGCGCCTTGGCGCTGGCCGATAGGCTGGTGGTGTAGGTCGCCATGAAGGCGAACGGATAGTCCGGATCGCGGCGGTTTTCCGCCAGGTTGAAGTGCACGCGGCCGACCAGATTCCAGGCCGGATTCAACGACGTCAGAAACGATTGCAGGTCGGTGTCGGCGGCGGCGAACGCTTTCTCGAAGGCTTCGCCCAGCGCGGCCCACAGGCCCAGAAACACCTCCGCCGAGGCATATTCGGCCCCGGACATCATCGGTGCGGTCAGCACCAGGGTGGCCAGCTCCGCGGCCGTCGGCGGGGCCACTGGCGCCAGGCTCGCCTGACCGCAAAGACCGACCACGTAGTGGGCCGCGAAGTCGCGCCACCAGGCGAATACCGGCGGCAGCGCCTGAGCCACTTCCGCCGCCCCCAGGTGCAGCAGCCCTGCGCCCGAGCCCCTGGCGAACGCCGCGCCCAGGCGCGCCGCCGCCTCGTCGTCGACGACCGGCGCGTCGTCGGCCTGTTCGAGCACCAGCCGCCCGCTGGGCGTCAGACGCAGACCGATACGAACCGGAGAGGCTGGCACGAAGCGCTTCCCGATGGGGTTGAAGTCCGGGACGCATGTGGCCGATCCGGCCTTCCCCGTCGAGAGGCGGCGCGCGCCTTTCTCTGCGGGAGAAGGTGTCGGCGAGGCCGACGGATGAGGGGTCGCGCGGCGCCTGGTGATCAGCTTGCTTAGGCGCCAGTCGGAAACGTGCGTCGACCCCTCATCCGACCCCCTCGGGGGCCACCTTCTCCCGCGAGGGGACCAGGAGATCAGCGGGGGTGAACGGGGCGCCGGCTTTGAGCCAAGAAGCGGTGCAACCGAACCTTCTGGCGAAGTTCGGACCGTGCACAAGGCTAAGATGCCGCGGGGGGCGGTCGGATGACAACCAAGATACTCACCGGAACTTATAGTTCGGGGTACACGCTCGCCGCGCCGATCACTCTTCTGAGCATCGCCTCCACGGGGGTCGTCGAGGGGACGGGGGTGTTCGCCGACCCGGCCGCCAGGTCCTACGCGGTCATTAACGACGATCGGATTGTCGGCAGTTTCGGCGGCGTCTATCTCTCCGACGGGGGCACGGTCACCAACCAAAGTCGGGGAACGATCAGCACCACTGGCGACGCCGGCGCCGTCACTGTCCGGAACGCCACCGGGAGCGTGACCAACGCCAGCCAGATTCATGGCGGGTCGCCCGACGGTTACGGTGTGTGGCTGCGAGACGGCGGCAGCGTGGTCAACGACAAGACTGGGGTGATTACCGGCGGCGGCCTATGCGGCATCTCATAGAAGGCGGCGCCGGCACGGTGACCAATTCGGGGACCATTGTCGGCGGGCCGGGCAACTCCGGCGTGCAACTGCGCAATGGCGGTTCGGTCCACAATCAGGACGGCGGCACGATCACCGGCTTCAACAGCGGCGTGTACGTGAACGGCGGCCCGGCCGCGGTCACCAACGCCGGCAGTATCGGGAGCACGTCGGCTATCGGCTACGGCGTCTCTCTACCCGGCGGACCGTGCAGGTAGGCGCTGGCGCTTCGTTCGCCAGCAGTGGCGCGGTAAGCATCGCGGCGGCCCGTACGGTGGAGGCGGCCGGGACCTTGACCCTGGGCGGCGGCGGCGCGGCCAGCGTGGTCAACGCCGGTACGATCGAGACGACCGGCTCGGGCTCGCTCACCTTCGCCGGCCCGCTGGTCAACACCGCGGCGATCGTGACGGACGGTGGAACCCTCACCGTCGAAGGCGCGGTGACCGGCGCCGGGCACTTCGATATCAACGGCGGTACGGCGATCTTCCAGCAGGCCTTCAGCGACACCGTCGACTTCGCCGGCGCCAGCGTCCTCGAGCTGAGCCACGCCTACAGCGGCAAGGTCACCGGGCTCTCGGCAGCCGGGACCAATGCTATCGTTCTCCTGGACGTGGCGTTCGAGGGCGTGACAACCGCGGCCTATAGCGGATCAACCACCTCCGGCGTGCTCACGGTAACGGAAGGCGCCAGCACCGCCGCGATCCACCTGAAGGGCGACTACACGCCCGGCAGCTTCGTTCTCTCGCAAGCGGCGGGCGGGGGGACCGAGATCATCGATCCGGCCGCGGCAGGTCGAAGCGCCGCCGCGGCCCACGCGTTCATCGCCGCCGTGGCCGGCTTCGGCGCGTCGGCGGCCGGGCCGGCCGGCGGGGGTGAAGATGCCCGGCGTCTGCAGCCGGCGACCTTGGTCGCACCCGGCCTGACCCGACCGGCGATGGCGTGACGGGCCGCCGTCGCTAGCGCGCGCTCCCCTTCTCCCCTTCATTGCGGGAGAAGGTGGCCCCCAAAGGGGGTCGGATGAGGGGTCGACGCACGTTTCCGCGAATCTGACGACGCCGGGCGCCGCCGCAAGGCCCCTCATCCGTCGGATTCGACGACACCTTCTCCCGCAAGAAGGGGAGAACGGGCTCGCCGCTCACCTTCGCGGATCTGTCACACGAACATGCGAGCGTGACGGCCTAACGGGCCTGACCGCGACCGCGCACGGCGGAGTGCGACCGCGGTCCCCCGAACCTGGAAGCGCCGGTCATGAACTCCCAACGCTGCCTCCTCGCCGGCCTCGCCGCATCGTCGGTGCTGCTGCAGCCCGTCTCGGCGCGGGCGCTCGATGGCGCGAGCGTCGAGCGGGTAGCGCCCGATCGCCTGGTCGTCCGCTGGCAGGGGGCCGATCCGGTGGACGTGTTCGTCAGCGACAAGCCCGACTCGCCGCTCGCCGGCGCCGGGCCGGTGGTGCGGGGCGATACGCTGGGAACCACGACCGTGGAGCGCACCGATCCGCGCCGGCCGTACTTCATCCTCAAGGACGAGCGCGACGGCAGCTTGACCAGGGTCGCCGAGCGGCTGCTGCCGCTCGAGGCTGGGTCGAACTTCCGCGATGTGGGCGGCTACCCGGCGGCCGGGGACAAGCATGTGCGCTGGGGCCTGATCTACCGCAGCGGCGCGACGCCCATGCTGACGGTGGCGGACTATCGCTATGTCGGGCGCCTGGGCATCGCGTCCGACATCGACCTGCGCTCGACCGAGGAGCGCCAGATTGCTCCGGACCAGCTGCCCACCCGCGTAGGCGCGCGCTATTTCGCGGTGGACTATCCGGGCGCCCCGCTTTTCTCGCGGGCGATGAGTTCGCTGGCGCCGGGAGGCGGTGCGCCGGCAAGCGCGTCGCCCGCTGCCGCGCCAGCCGCCAACCCCTATCGCACCTGGCTGATCTCGCTGGCCCCGCAGTATCGGGACATCTTCGTGCAACTGCTGCGGGGGCAGGGGGCCGTCGCCTACCACTGCTCGGCCGGTCAGGACCGCTCGGGCGTGGCGACGGCGCTGGTGCTCTCGGCGCTGGGCGTGCCGCGGGATGTAATCCTGACCGACTATCACCTGTCGACCAAGGACAGGCGGCCCGGGAACGAGATGCCGAAGGTGGACCCGGCCAAATATCCCGGCAACTTGGTCGCCGCGTTCTACGCCAAGGTCCAGGCCGCAGGCCCGCCGGCGCCGCCCCGCCCGCTCTACGACGCCGCCGGCGTCGCCCTGCTGCAGCAGACCTTCGACGAGATCGAGGTCCATTGGGGCTCGGTAGACAATTATCTGGACAAGGAGCTGGGCGTGACCGCGAAGGACATCGCCCGCCTGCGCGCGCTCTACCTGGAGTAGGCGGCCCTTTCGGTGAAGTAGTAGCCCCTCACCCTCCCAACCACTACGCGGTCGGGCTCCTCCCTCTCCTCTGGGCCTCCTCTGGGACAGGCCTGGAGAAGGCGAAGCTGAGAGGCCCATGGCCGTGGGTGAGAGGTTACGGCGTCTCAGGCGAGGCGGTTCAGTGGACGCTCGCCGCGCCGATGCCATCCAGCTTGGCGATCGCGTCCGCCGGGAGCTTCAGCGCCGCCGCCGCGAGGTTTTCGCGCAGGTGGGCGACCGAGGCGGTGCCGGGGATCAGCAGGATGTTGGGCGCGCGGTGGAGGAGCCAGGCGAGGGCGGTCTGCAGGGGCGTAACGCCAAGCTGCGCCGCCACCTCGGCGAGGGCGGCCGATTGCAGCGGCGCGAAGCCGCCAAGGGGGAAGAACGGCACATAGGCGATCCCCAGGCCGGCGAGTTCGTCGACGAAGGCGTCGTCGTCGCGGTGGGCGAGGTTGTAATAATTCTGCACGCAGACCACCGGCGCGATGGCCTGCGCCTGCGCTACCTGGGCGGAGGTCGCGTTGCTGAGGCCCAGGTGACGGATCAACCCCTGGCGCTGGAGACCGGCGAGGGTCGTGAAGGTCTCCTCGAGCGAGCCTTCGCTCGGGCTGGCGAGCCCCCTGCCCATGAGGCGCAAGTTGACCACGTCGAGCGCGTCCAGGCCAAGGTTGCGCAAGTTGTCATGCACCGCGCTGGTGAGCTCGGCGGGCTTCATGGCCGGGTTCCACGACGCGTCGGCGCCCCGCACTCCGCCCACCTTGGTCACGATCGTCAGGCGGGCGGGATAGGGATGCAGCGCCTCCTTGATCAGCTGGTTGGTGACGAAGGGGCCGTAGTAGTCGCTGGTGTCGATGTGATCGACCCCGCTGGCCACAGCCTCGCGAAGGACCGCGAGCGCGCCGGCGTGATCCTTGGGCGGCCCGAAAACGCCCGGCCCGGCCAGCTGCATGGCGCCATAGCCCATGCGCTTCACGGTGCGGTCGCCTAGCTTGAACTCGCCGGCGGCGATGATGTCGGTCATGAGTGAAATCTCCTTTGGCTTGACCCTCCGCCATATGGACACGGCGGCGCCGCGCGATAATCCTCGCCAATCGGCACGGGCTGATCGGAAATATGCACAATGGCGGCGGACCTCAACGATCTCTCCGTCTTTGTGGCCGTGGCGCGAGCCGGCGGCTTTCGTGAAGCGGCGCGGGTGGGCGGCGGCTCGCCTTCCAGCCTGAGCCTCGCGGTCCGGCGGCTGGAGACAGCGCTGGGCGTGCGGCTGCTCAACCGCACGACGCGCAGCATCGCGCCCACAGAAGCGGGCGCGCGCCTGCTCGATCGGCTGGCGCCGGCGCTCGGCGAAGTGTCGGCGGCGATGGACGCGGTGAACGCGTTCCGGGGCCGGCCGGCCGGAACCCTCCGGCTCAACGTGCCAGGGTCGGTCGCTCGGCTCGTGCTTCCGGCGATCGTGGCGCCGTTTCTGAAGGCCTATCCGGATATCCGTATGGAGGTGATGGTCGAGGAAGCGTTCGTCGATGTGCTGGCGGCGGGGTGCGACGCAGGCGTGCGCTACGACGAGCGCCTTGAGCAGGACATGATCGCCGTGCCGATCGGGCCGCGCGTCCAGCGTATCGCCACGGCCGCGGCACCCGCCTATCTGGATGCTCGTGGCCGCCCAACCCACCCGCGCGACCTGCTCGACCACGCCTGCCTGCGCGGCCAGTTCGCCAGTGGCGCGACACCGGCCTGGGAGTTCGAGCGCGACGGCGAGGTCGTGCGGCTGGACCCGGCCGGGCCACTGGTGGTGCGGCTAGGCGCGGCGGTGGACCTGGCGGTGAGCGCCGCGATCGCCGGACTCGGCGTCGTCCACCTGTTCGAGGACTGGCTTCGACCTCATATCGACAGCGGCGCGCTGGAGCCGGTGCTGGAGTCCTGGTGGCAGAGCTTCTCCGGGCCGTTCCTCTACTACCCCGGGCGTGACCACCTGCCCGCGCCGCTGCGCGCGTTCGTGGATTTCGTGCAGGGCTAACGGCGCCCTCGCGGTTTGCCTCAGGTCGTCAGCCGGAGGGGTGATCGCGACCAACGCGCCCGCGATCGCTCATCGGCCGCAAGGGCGTGCGCGACGAAGGGACGCTGACCGAGGCAAACGGCCGCTACCGGCGCCTGTCTTGCTGCTTGTGAGGATCGCGACCGCGCGCTAACCTGCAATGGCGTCGGATGTTCACCGGTGATCGGCATGAAGACTTCCTGCCCTTTGCAACTGCCGATCAGGAAAGCGGCGATCAGGACGGCGGTGATCCTGGTGTGTGTCGTCGCGCTCGACGCGGTCGTGGTGATGTTCGCCTCCAGGCCTCTGATCTGGGCCATCGTGATCCCCGGCCTCATTCCCCTGCTGACTCAGGTCTTCGTGATCATGCCGCTGCTGAGGCGACCGCACTCCGCCCCCTGAGCGTCCGACCGCGCGAGGTCACAAGTTGGCGCGCGCCGCCTCGAGTTCCCGTAGTTCCGCCTCGAGGTCCGCGACCACGCTGCGATCGTCGGATCCGCCGCCGATGCTGGACGGCGCCGCGAGGATCTCGAGTTCGCGGCGCACCTTGTCGATCGCTTCGGTCAACTGCTCGCGGAGCGGCTTTTCGGACTCTGACATTCCCCGCCTCTAGCACCGGCCCATGCCGGCGCGCCATCCTTGTCGACAGCGGCGCAGGCGAAACCGGCGCGCAAGGAAGCGCCACCGGCCCGCGTCACCCGTTCGTCAGAGTTGTGCGCGCCTCAGGCGGTCTGAGGCTCGCGTGCGCCCGGCGACGCAGAAACGCGCCGGTGAGGCCCAGGCCGAGCATCATCATCGCCCAGGTGGCTGGTTCCGGCGTGCCGACGAAGAAGGCGTAGTTGGTGTATTGGCTGCCGACCGCCCAGTCCGCAACGTAGGCGGAGGTGTCGCCCGGATTCACGTAGAGCCCGTTCTCGGTCACGACATAATTGTCGGCGACTTGAGTGCCGCAGGGAAAATTGTAATCGCAGGCGCCGCCCCAGGTGCTGACCCAGGTCAATCCGTTGATATCGGCCGGATTGCTGTCGACGGTCGAGATGACGTAGTCCGAAGCCGTCCCACCAAACAGCAGCGCTGCCGCCGCCTGCCCAGTGTAGGCTGTCGGATCGGTGGTCCAGGAGGGACCATCATCGACCTCCCAGCTGCCCACATACGTCGCCGCCTGCGCTTGCGTGCTCGCAAGGGTCAAGCCCAGGGCCGCAACAACGGCCAACGCCGCAACGGTGAGCTTCTGCATGTCAACACCCCTTCTCCGGTGACCAGCGCCACCTATAGTTGATCCACGGGCTCAGCCCTGGGATTAGTACTTGCATCGCGAACTGCCGTCGGACGCCATCGTGGCAACACGTTGGCAACTTTGCGCCGAGGCGGGGGCGGGCGCCAGCGTTTCACTCCGCCTCAGGGTGCGACCTGGCGCCGCACGTCTTCGGCGGCCGGCCTCGAGACCGACGCCGGCGCGTTAGCGGCCCTGTCGAATCGCTCTAGCGCGGCGAGCACGCGGTCGCGGTTGTCCCTGGCCCATTGCCCCATCGCCCTGACCGGGACCGCCAGGTCGCGCCCCAGATCGGTGAGTTCATACTCCACCTTGGGCGGCACTGTTGGATAGACAGTGCGGGTGATGAAGCCGTCGCGCTCCAGGCCGCGCAGGGTCGTGGTCAGCATCTTCTGGGAGATGCCGTGCAGGGTGCGGCGCAGCTCGCTCGACTATCGGATGCCTCTTTTCGAGGAGGCCGCCTCGCCGGCCTATGTGCCGCCGAAGAACGAGGCCGCGCTGCGCTGGGGCCGCAAGGTGGCCGAACTGGACGGCTTCATCTTCGTCACCGCCGAATACAACCGCGCCCCGCCGGCGGCGCTGAAGAACGCGCTCGACTATGCGTATCGCGAATTCAACCGCAAGCCGGCCGCGTTCGTCGGTTACGGCGGCGTCGGCGCCGCGCGCGCGATCGAACAGCTGCGCCTGATCTGCATCGAACTGCAGATGGCCCCGACCCGCTCGGCCGTGCACATCGGCGGCGCCGATTTCATGGGCATGCTCCTGCAAGGCAAGACCTTCACCGACCTGCCGCATCTGGATCCCACGGCGACCGTGATGCTGGACGAGCTCTCCTGGTGGGCGCACGTGCTGAAAAACGCGCGGGCGGAGGCGGCTCTCAAGGCGGCGTGAGCGAAATTGTTCGCCCTCCGGGGGCGTTGCGCAATCACAGCGCCCCCATGGTTGGGGCCCGCATGATCACCGCCGACGTCAAGGGTGTCGAAGGTTTGACGGCGCCGTGGTCATCGAGGGAGTCCCAGCCGGAGTTGGCGATGAAGTAGAAGAAGACACCCACCAGGACCCCGTGGGTGGGGTCGTCGAAGCCGGGGGTCGCGCGCGCGATGATCCGCTCGTCGACGATGGCGGTCTCTTCGGCGTTCAGGCGGAACGCCACCACGCGAGGCGGGCTGGCGCCGTTCTGCGTGGCCCAGAGGACGCCGCGCCGGCAGTAGAGGCCGTCGACGCCGTTCAGGGCGTAGTGGCCGTTGGCTGATATCCAGCTTACGCGTCCCGTCCGCAGGTCGAGGGCGGCGAGGCCGCGCACGTAATCGGGAACAAACAGGCGCCGCCCGTTCGAGCAGACGGCGGGGGTCTGAGGCGAGATGAAATCGCCGTGATCGATCCTGTGGAAGACCTCGCCGTGGAGGCGGTAGACCGCCCCGCGCTCCCCGTCGGAGAGGATCGGATCGCCGTCCCGCGCCAGCGCCATGTCTCCGATCGCCGCGCCGGCCGGCGCGTCGAGACGATGCAGCAGCGCCCCGGTATCGATGTCGTACTCGAGGACGGCGGCGCGGCCGCGATCCTTCGCATCGACGCCGACGAAGCCATCGAACGCCACCTCGGTCGCCCACAGGCGTCTCCGCGCCACGTCTAGTTTCAGCGCAACCATTGGCCAGCCGTCGGGGGAGGCGGCGACGTCGTGCTGAGCGCCATCTTCGCTTAAGGCGACGATCTTGTGTTCGAGGATCGAGGTGACGAAGAACCGGCGCGAGCGCGGATCGAAGTCGATATCCTCGGCGACGAGACCCGCGTCCGACAGGCGCCAGGCGACGCCCGCCCTGAGGATCGGCGCTTGGTTGCGAGCGATGAGCGGGGCCAGCGCCGGCGCGATCTCGGCGAAGGCGGTCGAGGCCAGGATCGGATGGGTCTGGCCCATGGCCAGAAAGCGCCGCGTCTGCGCCAGGGCCTCGGCGCGCCTGCCGAGCGCAAGGTTGGCGCGCGCCATCTCGAGCACCGAGGTTGGCGAGCCGTTCAGGAAGGCGCTGAGGCGGATCGCGTCGGCCAGGTAGGCGCCGTGGTCACTCCTGGATTCGTCGCGCGCCAGCTGCGCCCGCATCTGGCCGAACCGCTCGATCGCCGACGGCGGCGGGGCCGCGAGGGCGGCGGCGCCGATGAGACCGATCAGGCCGGCGGCGGTGATGAGACGGCGTCGCGGGCGTGCCATGCGTCAGCGCCACCTGTCTCCGCGTTTCAGGAGGTAGTTGGAGAATACATAGGGCCAGGGGATGACGAGAGGAAAGATCGCCGCGATCAGGCAGGCGCCGGCCGTCTCCGACGTGGCGGCGTCCATCCGGTGGGCGGACCACAGTGGCAGGGCGACGATGGCCAGCCAGAGTCCCTTCCAGATGATCTCGAACAGCAGCAGCGGCAGCATCTGCAGCGGATGGCGCAGGCCGATCACCGCCAGGATGGACACCGCCGCCAGCACGCAGCAGACCACGCCCTGCATCAGCTCCCACGGCTTGGCGTGGTGGATGACCCCCGGCCAGATCTCGACGCCGAGACCGACCGCGATGAGAAGGTAGGCGGCTCTGAGCGCATAGAGCCGCCACAGCGGGATCCGGGGCATCGCTGCGGCTCCTCGTCGCGGGTCTATTCGACGTCCTTCAGCACCTTCTCGACCGAGGCCAGGCGGGTGAGAACGTCGGCGAGCGTCGCCTGGATCGACGTGAGCGTGGTCGCCGTCTGCGACTGGGCGGACGCCGCCTGTTCGGCGATCTGGCGGTAGGCGCCGTCGTTGGCGAGGCGGGCGCGCGCTTCCTGCATTCTTGTGAAGTAGCGCATGGCGAACACCAGCAGGACGGTCGCCAGCGGCAGGCAGAGAGTGAGAAGATAAAACAGATTGGTCATGGGTTCCTCTAGGTCTTGATGGTGAGGGTTTTCACGGCCTGCACGATCGCGGCCGGGGTGAGCTCGACGCAGAAGTCTTCGGCTTCGAAATAGTTGAGCGCCTTGCCGTCGGTGGAGAGTTCGAGCCGGCTGGTGACGAGCCCGGCCTCCTCGAGCTTCTGCAGGTGCAGGTGCAGCAGCGGGCGGCTGATGCCGATCTCGCGCGCCAGCCGACTGACATAGTTGCGCCCCCCGGCGGAGAGCGCGGCAATGACACGCAGGCGGTGCGGATTGGCGAGCGCCGCCAGCATGGCCAGCAGCTGGTCTCCCCCGATCGGCGATGGCGAATTCTCTTTCATATGTCAGAATTAACTGACGTATGTCAGAGAGTCAACCGGCCGCCGCGAAAAATGGGCGCAAGACGCGATTTCAGTTGAAGCGGCGCTTCCTCAGGCGCGAAGCGCGGTCGACAGTGCGCACCTCCACCTCGAAGACGTCGCGCTCGCGCCGCAGCCTCAGCGGCGCGACCACGCCGGCCGGGCCCAGCTTCCACAGCTTGGCGTAGAAGTCGGCCAGGCTGGTGACGCGGCGCCCGCCCACGGCCAGGATCACATCGCCGGGACGCACCTCGGCGCGGTCGGCCGGGCCGCCGGAGGCGACACTCAGCACCACCACGTTCGAGCCCGCATCCTGCGAGAACACGCCCAGCCAGGGCCGTGGCGGATGCGCGGGCCGGCCCCTGGACAGGTCATCCAGGATCGGCGGCAGCAGTTCGACGGGGACGCTCATGTTGATCTGCCGGGGACGGCCGCCGGGGACCTCCTCGCTCATCTGCAGGGAGCCGACTCCCATCAGCGCGCCGGAGGGTCCGATCAGAGCGGCCCCGCTCCAGTGCGGGTGGCCAGGCCCGGTGAACAGCGCATCCTCCAGCAGATATTCCCAGTAGCCGGCGAAGGGCGCGCGGGCGATCAGGCGCCCCGCAACGGCGTGCGCGCGCCCGCCTCCGCCGGCGAAGACGATCGAATCCTCGACTTCCAGATGGCGCGAGTCGCCGAGCGGCAGCGCGGGAAGATCGAGCGGCTCCAGGGCGTGGACCAGGCCGAACCCGGTCACCTGGTCATAGCCCAGCACGTGGGCGGCGATTTGCCGGCCATCGTTGGCCATCAGGGTGACGTCGTCCGCCTCGGTGATCAGGTAGCCGATGGTGAGCACCAGGCCGCTCGTGCCGATGACGACGCCATTGCCCAGCCGCTCCCGGCCCAGGGCCTCGGCGGTGTAGGCGTCGGCGGGGACCCGCGCGTGCAGGATGACGACCGAGTCCAGAGCCCGGTCCAGGTCGAACCCGACGTCGCCCGCCTTCGGGCGCATTTGTCTTTCGACTTCGAAACCATCGAACGGGGAGGCCATGGGCGCGCCTTTCTGCTGAGGGCAAATCTAAGGCGCCAAGGCGCGGCGACAAGCCCGAGACGCTGGATAGGGCCAAGCCAAGACCCCTCTCCCATGGGGGCCCATAGGGAGAGGGGTATTTGCCGGCGCCTCGCGCAGGCGGAGGATATGGTGCAGATGGCGCTCATGCTGCTCAATCCGCACCGCTCGACCTACGGCGCGACAGACCGCGATCTCATCGGGAAGGCCCACGCGGGGATCGTGCGCGGCTTCCTCGATCAGTGCCCGGCGCACGCCGCAACCCCGCTCCTCAGCCTTCCCGCATTGGCGGCGGAGAGCGGCGTGGCGGCGATCCATCTCAAGGCGGAGTGGGCGCGGATGGGCCTGGGGGCGTTCAAGGCGCTCGGCGGCGCCTATGCGGTCGCCCGCCTGGTGTGCGCGCGGGCGGAGGCGACGCTTGGACGGACCCTAACGCCGGCGGATCTGGGCGTCGCCGAGGTGAGGGACATCGCCGGCGCGATCACCGTCACCTGCGCCAGCGCCGGCAATCACGGCCTGTCCGTCGCCGCCGGGGCGCGGGCCTTCGGCGCGCACGCGGTGGTGTACCTGAGCGAGGCCGTGGCCGAGAGCTTCGCGACCCGACTGCGCGTCAAGGGGGCCGAGGTGGTCCGCGCCGGCGCCGACTACGATGCGAGCGCCGCTGAGGCGCGCGCAGCAGCGGAGCGGCACGAGTGGGTGCTCGTCTCCGACAGCTCCTGGCCGGGCTATGCCGAAACGCCGCTCCAGGTGATGCGCGGCTATACGCGTCTGTTCGAGGAGGCCGCCGAAGCTCTGGAGGCGGACGGAGGGCCCGCCAGCCACGTCTTCCTTCAGGCCGGCGTCGGAGGCTTGGCGGCCGCCGGCGCCGCTTACCTGCGCGACCTCTGGGGCGAGGATTTCAAGCTGGTGGTGGTCGAGCCGGCCGCTGCGCCCTGCCTGCTGGAAAGCGTGCGGGCTGGACGGCCGGTGCGGATCGACCGCGGCGTGACCACCCTGGGACGGCTCGATTGCGCTGAGCCGTCGTTGATCGCCTTCCAACTTCTCTCGCGCCTCGCCGACGCCTTCGTGCTGATCTTGGACGACGAGGCCGGCGCGGCGGCGAGCCGGATGAACGCCCTGGACGCGCCCGTCTCACCCTGCGGCGCCGCGGGCGCGGCGGGGCTGTTCGGCCTTGCTTCCGACGCATCCGCCCGCCGCGCGCTGAGCCTGGGCGCGGACGCGCGGGTGCTGCTGGTCGGTAGCGAAGCCGCAGAACCCTCCGCCGACAAAGGAGACTTCCGATGATCGACACCCCGAGCTGCGCCGTGCTCGGGCTGGCGGGCGTAAGCCTGGCGCGTGTAGGCAGAAACTACCGGACGGGCCTTACACCAAGAAGGTGATCGCCGCTCAGCGGCGCACGGAGTGAGAAGCGCGCATGACCTGGAATTTCGGCGACATGATGGATGCGGTCGCGTCGGTGATCCCGCCGCCGACCCCGGCGTTCTTCCACGGCGAGCGCCTGATCACCTGGGGCGAAGCCGATCACGCGACCAACAACCTCGCCAAGGCCCTGATCGCGCGCGGGGCCACCCCGAGCGGCCGCATGGCGATCTACATGCGCAACCGGCCCGAATATCTGCTGGCGCTGACGGCGGCGTGGAAGGCGCGCCTGACGCACGTCAACGTCAACTATCGCTACAACGCCGCCGAGGTCGCCTACATCCTGGGCAACGCCGACAGCGAGGTCGTGGTCTACGCCTCGGAGTTCCGCGACCTCGTCGCCCAGATCGAGCCGCAGCTCCCCGGCGTCGGGACGTGGGTTGAGGTGAGCGAAGACGGCGCGGCGCTGCCATTCGCCGAGCGCTTCGACGACTTGGCCGGGGAGGGCGATGGCCGCGCGCTGACGATCGAACGTCGCGGCGATGACCAGTTCTTCATCTACACTGGCGGCACCACCGGCCTGCCCAAAGGCGTGGTCTGGACCCATCGCGACCTTCGCGAGATCCTGGTAATGGGCGCGCGGCGCCTCGGCCCTGTGCCGGAGACCCTCGAAGCCCTGATCGCGCATACCAAGGCCGTGGGACCTGGAATCCGCACCCTCCCCGCCTCGCCGCTCATGCATGGAACGGGCCTGCTTCCGTCGATCGGCTCGATGCTGGGCGGCGGATCGGTGGTGACCCTTACCGCCGCCAGCTTCGATGCGGACGAGCTGCTGCGCGCCGTCGCCCGGCACAGGCCTCAGGCCATGGCCATCGTCGGGGACGCTTTCGCCAAGCCGATCCTTAACGCCCTGAACGCGGCGCCGGGGGCGTATGACCTCTCCAGCCTCGTCACCATCCTGTCCTCGGGGGTGATGTGGAGCCGGGAGGTCAAGCACGGACTGCTCGAACATATGCCCGGCGTGACCCTCAACGATGGCTTCTCATCTTCGGAGGCCATCGGCCTGGGCGCATCGGTGACGACCAAGGACGCCGAGATTCCGACGGCGAAGTTCGCCCTGGGCGACCGCTGCCGGGTGTTCGACGAGCAGACCAGGCCGGTCGCGCCCGGCTCCGGCGTGCCGGGCATGATCGCGGTGGGGCCGCCCAATCCGATCGGCTACCACAAGGACCCGCAGAAGACCGCCAGCACCTTCCGTGAGGTGGACGGGATCCGCTTCTCCTTCCCAGGCGACTGGTGCCTGGTGGAGGCCGACGGCAGCCTCACCCTGCTCGGACGAGGCTCGGCCTGCATCAATACCGCCGGCGAGAAGGTGTTTCCCGAGGAGGTCGAGGAGGCGCTGAAGACCCACGCATCGGTGGAAGACGCCCTGGTGGTCGGTCTGCCAGACGACAAATGGGGCCAGTCGATCACCGGCGTCGTGCGGCTGAGCCCGGGCCAGCCGCTCGACGAGGCGGCGTTGATCCGGCAGGTGCGCGATCGCCTGGCTGGCTACAAGACCCCCAAGCGCGTCATCGCCACGGATCTGCCGATCCGGGCGAGCAACGGCAAGGCCGACTACCGTTCCGCCAAGGCGATCGCCGAGGCGGCGCTCGAGCAGACGCCGTCCCAGCCGGCCATGCCTGGACCGTGAACGTTCGACCCTAGACCGGCGGCGAACGCGCGGCTGCGTTTCTCCGCGCGCCGCACACCCGTGGCCTGATCTTCAAGGGCGCCCGCGGCCGTGATAAGCTCGTCGCGCCAACGTTCGGGAGAGTTGTCGATGATCGCCTCGATCCTGGCGGCTGCGTCCCTGGCCGCCGCGCCCGCGCCGGCCCCCGCCCAGGCGGCGGACAAGCCGACGCCGCGCGCCTGCCTGCCGCAGATGGACCGCCAGTTCGTGCTCTATGTGGCGCCCGCGGCGTCCTCGGGACCGAACCCGCTGTTCCGGCTGATATCCGGGCCGACAACCGCCGGTATGTCGGTCAAGTCGGATCCGATGAGCGCCTGCAAACTGGATCTGCGGCGCACGGCCTGGCCGCGCTGACCGCCCTTCAGCCGCCCAGGACCTTCGCCCGCAGTTCGGCGCGGACGATCTTGTTCATGGCGTTGCGCGGCAGGGCGTCGATGAGCGCCAGCCGCTCGGGGAGCTTGTAGACCGCAAGGCCGGTGCGGCTGAGCCAGGCCTTGGCGTCGTCCAGGGTCGGCGGCGCGCCGGCGGGGACCACGGCCAGGCACATCCGCTCGCCCAGGATCTCGTCGGGCACGCCCACCACCGCGGCCTCCTTGGCCGCCGGCCAGCCGGCCAGCAGGTCGTCGATCTCGGCCGGGGAGATGTTGACCCCGCCGCGCACGATGATCTCTTTGCAACGGCCGACAAATCGATAGAAGCGCGGCGTCGGCCCCTCGCCGGCGATCTCGAAGAGGTCGCCGGTCTTGAAGAAACCCTCCGCGTCAAAGGCCGTCTCGTTGAGATGGGGCGCCTGCCAGTAGCCCGAGAAGGTGGCCGCGCCGTCGATGCGCAGCTCGCCCGGAATCCCCGGGGCCGTGACATCCTGTTCGGTGGCGGGGTCCACGAGGCGCGTGCGCACCATCCCAGCGGTGGCCGCGTCCCACTCCAGGCCTTCCACCCCCCAGCGCGGGAAGTAGCGGGCCCGGTCGACCGGATCGGGCACGGTCAGGTGGCTGCTGCACAGGCTGACGCCTTCGTTGGAGCCGAAGATGTTGGCCACCTCGATGCCGAACCGGCCCTTGAAGGTCTGGATCATCCATGGCGACAGAGGCGCCGAGCCCGAGCCGATGGCGCGGAGGCTGGAGAGGTCAGCGCCGGCCAGCAGGGCCTCGTTCTTGAGCAGGCCGTTGAGGATGGCTGGCGCGGTGATGGTGTAGTTAACCCGCTCGTCGCGGATCTGGCGCAGGAAGACGCCCAGATCGAACGGGTGATGCAGCACCATGGTCGCGCGCCGCCACAGCCACGACATGGCGATGCCGAACGCGGCCATGTTGACCATGGGGAACGGATTGAGCAGCACCTCGCCGTCGCGCAGATCGGACGCCTCGGTGACGGTGCGGGCCGAGACCAGCCAGTGGTTATGATCGCGCGGCACGCCCTTGGGCCGCGCCTCGGTGCCCGAGGTCCAGCACAGGGTGAAGACTTCCCCGGCCTGCACCGGATCGGCGGCGTGATAGGCGGCTGCGCGCGCCGGATCGGCGGCGCGCACGGCGGGTCCGAAGGCGATCGCGCCCGCGGGCGCGTCTTCGCCCAGCACGATCACGGCGTAGCCGGGGCGTCCCTCGCGCAGGCGCAGGGCCAGCACCGCGTGGTCGTGGCCGGCGAAGCGCGGAACGGTGAGGAAGGCGGCGGGTCGCAGCTGGTCCAGGATGTAGGCCAGTTCATGCTCGCGGTACTGCATCGGCGCGGGACTGACGATCAGGCCCAGCCGCGCGCAGGCGAGAATGAGGGTCACCGTGTCGACGGTGTTGGGCGCCTGAAGGGCGAGGATGTCGTCCTTGGCCAGGCCGAGCGCCAAGAGAGCGGCGGCGGCGCGGTCGACCTCATCGCCCAGCTGCGCCCAGGTGAGGCGGCAAGGCGCGCCGCCGTCCAACGCCTCACGGTTGGCCGGATCGACGATGGCGATGCGCTGGGGGGTCTCGGCCCTGGCGCGCTGCAAGAGATCATCCACCGTCGTCCCGCCCCACCAGCCGCGGGCGGTGTAGTCGTCAACGCGGGCGCGCGGGGTCAGGTACATGGGGGATCCTGCAAGGCCGCACTCCGCCCTTCTTCCCTGCCCCTCATGGGGAGGGTGGCGCGCGCAGCGCGACGGTTGGGGCCGGGGCCGTACGCGCTGTCGCAGAGCCGCACCCTGACGGCTTCGCCGTCTGTCCCTCCCCATGAAGGGGAGGGAGGCACGGAGAGATTGCCGGCGGAACGCATCGTCTACCGCGCCGTGTGCGCCACGAACGCATCCCCGGCTTTCGCGTAGTCGGCGCTGAACCAGCGGGGGTAGCCGTGGATGGTCTGGCCGCCGTCGGCGAGGACCTCGGCGCCGGTGATGAAGCCGGCCTCGTCGGAGCACAGGAACACCACCAGCCTGGCGATATCCTCGGGCTGACCGAGCCGTCCGACCGGGGTGTTGGTGAGCGCGTCGGCGCGGACTTTCGGGTCATCGAGCAGGGAGGCGGTCATGGCCGTTTCGATCACGCCCGGCATGATCATGTTCACGCGGATTCGGTGGACGCCGAGTTCCGACGCGAGGGTGCGGGCGAGCATGCGCACGCCGGACTTGGAGGCCGCGTAGGCGCCCAGCAGGTCGCACACGTGCGCCGCCGCGGTCGAGGCGGTGAAGCAGATCGCCCCGCCGCGGCCTCCGGCCACCATCAGCCGGGCCGCGCCCTGGGCCATCAGGAAGCCGCCGTTGAGATTGACGTCCACGTGCCGGCGCCAGAGGTCGAAACTCAGGTCGAGGAGCGCGCCGTAGCGACCGTAGCCGGCGTTGATGAAGGCCCCGTCCAGGCCGCCAAATTGCATCTGCGCCGCCTCGCAGAGGGCGGAGACGGCGATCGGGTCGGTCTGATCGCAGGCGTGCGTCAGCACCTCGCCGCCGGCCTCGCGCAGCGCGCGCGCCACCGCCTCCAGATCCTCGGCCCGCCGGTCGGTGACGATCAGCGCCGCGCCGGCCCGGGCGAAAGCCGCCGCCGTCGCTGCGCCGATACCCCCCGCCGCACCGGTGACGAGGACCACGCGGCCGCTGAAATCCGCCATTTACGCGCCTCCTCCCCAGTCCTGACGGGCCGTCCATCCGCCGCTTGACGCTCGACCTTAGCCGATCTAACGGGCGAGGTAAGTCCCGATATGCAAGCCGGGCGGGGCGAATGCGGGAGGCTGCGGGTGGCGGAACTCTGGGCGACCTATGGGGCGGCGTTCGCGAACGGCGTGATCTTCGTCGTCGTCGTGTTCATCCTGGCGCTGTGGTTGGCCAGCATCGCACTGAAGGACACCAGCGTCGCCGACGTGTTCTGGGGCCTGGGCAGCGCGGCCATGGCCTGGGTGTTCTTCCTCACCGCCCGGGGGGCCGAGCCGCGGGCCGTCCTGACCCTCGTCTTCGCCACGCTCTGGGGCGTGCGCCTGGGCCTCTATATCGGCGTGCGCAACTGGGGGGCCGAGGACGCCCGCTACGCGCGCCTGCGCCGGCACATCACCGACAAGGGCCAGAACTTCGTCTGGCACAGCCTGCGGGCCATCTTCGCCTTCCAGGGCGGCTGCATGGTGCTGTGCACCCTGCCGCTGCTGGTGGCCATCGCCGCGCCCGCGCCGGCTAGGCTGGGCCCGGCGGGCTGGGCGGCCGTCGTGCTGCTGAGTGTGGGTCTGGTCGTGGAGACGCTCGCCGACTGGCAGATGGCGCGCTTCCGGGCCAGGCGCGCGGTGCGCGGCGAGGTGATGGACCGCGGCCTGTGGCGCTATTCGCGCCACCCCAACTACTTCGGCGAGATGATGGTGCAGTGGGGCTTCTTTCTGATGGCCGCCGACACCGGCTGGCTGGGCCTGGCCACCATCGTCGGCCCGCTGATCCTCAGCTATCTGATCATGGGCCCGATGGGGGCCAACCTGCTGGAACGCCGCCTGACCAAGAAGAACCCCGACTACGAAGCCTACATCCGCCGCACCAGCCCGTTCGTGCCCTGGCCGCCGAAGGGCCAAGCGGGATAGGAGAGACAGAGACCCGCCCTTTCTCACGGGCCGACGGAGGGGGCGTTCGCCCCTACACGCTCTCGCCCGCCGCCACCGCTTTCGCCCACTTCAGGTCCGCCTTGGCGTTGGGCTGGCGACGGACTTCGTCGACGACCACGATCCGGCGCGGGGCCTTGTAGTGGGCGAGATGGGCCCGGGCGTGGGCGATGAGGGCGGCGGGGTCGATGACGGCGCCCGGGGTCGCGGACACGACCGCAGCCACGCTCTCCCCGAAGCGTTCGTCGGGCACGCCGACGACCACGCAGTCGACGACGGCAGGGTGGGTCTTGAGCACCTCCTCCACTTCTTCGGGGTAGACCTTCTCGCCGCCGGTGTTGATGCAGGAGGAGCCTCGGCCGAGCAGGATCAGCGAGCCGTCGGCGGCGACCTTGGCGTAGTCGCCGGGGAAGCTGTAGCGGTGGCCGTCGATGACGCGGAACGTTGCCGCGCTCTTGGCCGGATCCTTGTAGTAGCCGATCGGCGCGGGGCCGCCGTTGGCGACCATGCCGATCTCGTCCGAGCCCGGCGTCACCTCGCGGCCGTCGTCGGTGAACACGCGGGTGGTGGCGTTCTTCTGGAAGACGCCGGTGGCGCCGACGGGCGTCGCGCGGGTCACGATCGAGGACGCCATGCCACCCTCGGTGGCGCCCATGGAATCGAGAATGGTCATGTCGGCGAACTCGAGCAGACCCAGCTTGGCCTGCGCGCTGAACATCACCCCCGATGAGAACAGCGATTTGATGCACGACACATCATACGGCCGGCCGGCGTCGCGGGCGGCGCGCAGGGCGGCGACCATCGGCGTGGCGAACACATCGCCGACGATGGCCAGATCGCTCACCCGCTCGCGCTCGACCACACGCCAGAGGGCGTCGGCGTCGAACCGGTCGGCGCGTATGGTCACTGCCGCGCCGCCGAGGTTGTGGGCCACGAACACCCCCGCCCACAGGCCGGTGCCGTGCATCAGCGGGCTGGCGGCAAGGCTGATCGGGAGCGTTCCCTCGTCGCGCCGCCGCCGCACCGCGTCCGCCAGCTCTTGCAGCGACGTGGGCCGGGGCGCGCCGCGCAGGTCGTAACCCAGCATCAGGGCCTGGCTGACGGCGCTGTGCGGATACATCACGCCCTTGGGCATGCCCGTCGTGCCGCCGGTGTAGAGCATGTAGAGGTCGTCGTCGACATAGGCGCCGCTGGGCGCCGGCGCGTGCGCCGCGATCAGGGCCTCGAAGTCCTCCGCCCCATCCAGGCGCTGGCCCGAACCGTCGTCGACCTGGATCAACAGGCGCAGCTTGGGCAGCGACGGGAGAATGGCGCCAAGGGCGGCAGCGAACTGCGCGTCGAACACCACCGCCTCGGCGTCGGCGTTGTCGAGCAAGTAGATGAGCTCGGCCGCGCCATAGCGGAAGTTCACGTTCACCGGCACGGCCCGCAGCTTGAACAGGGCGAAGTGGGCCTCGAGGTATTCGTTGGAGTTGGTCCCGTAGACCGCGACCTTGGTCTCCCGCCCTATACCCGCGGCAGCCAGGGCGCCGGCCAGCCGCGCGGCGCGGTCGTCGTACTGCGCCCACGAGCGTCGCACCGCGCCGTTGATGATCGCGGTCTCCTCCGGGATCGCCGCGGCCACCGTCTCCCACAGCGCGGCCATGTGCCAGATCATCGCCATGAACGCCTCCGCTCCCTCAACCCAACTACCTCCCTCCCCTTCATGGGGAGGGTCGAGACGAAGTCCGGGGTGGGGTGCGCGGCCGTGCGCAGCACCGCAAAGCCCCGCCCTGACGGCTTCGCCGTCTGTCCCTCCCCACGAGGGGGAGGGAGTAGACACTTGCATTACGTGACTAACCGGCGGAGAGGAAGGGCATTGAGGCTTGGGCTGGCGCCATGGATGTCTTCGTCTTCGACGCGGTGCGCACGCCCCGGGGCAAGGGGCGGCCGGACGGCGCGCTGGCCAAGACCGCGCCCTCAGAGCTGGTGGCGCAGCTGGTGCGCGCGTTGGAGCGCCGCGTCGGCCGCGAGGCGGTCCACGCGGCGGAGCACTTCTCGCTGGGGTGCGTCACCCAGGTCGGCGGCCAGGGCGGCCACGTGGCGCTGATCGCCCGCATCCTCGCCGGCCTGCCTGAGACCCTGCCCTGCCTCACCCTCAACAACTTCTGCGTCTCGGGCATGAGCGCGATCGCCCAGGCCGCCCGGCGCGTGGCCGTCGGCGAGATCGGCATGGCGCTGGCCGGCGGGGTGGAGTGCATGTCGCAGTCCCAGTTCCTGGCCGACCGGGCGACCTACTATGAAGACATGACCCTGGCCGGCGAACTGGGCTGGGCGCCGGTGGGACTGGCGGCCGACCTGATGGCGGCCCGCGAGGGGATCGAGCGCGGCGCGCTGGACGAGGTGGTGCTGCGCTCCCACGCCCGCGCCCGCGCGGCCTGGGCCGCCGGCCGGTTCGATGATCGGGTGATCCCGGTGACCGGCGAGGACGGCGCTGTGATCCTGGCGCGCGACGAGAACGTCCGCGACCTCGGCGACGGGGCGAGCCTGGCCCGCGCTCGCCTGGCCTTCGACCAGGTCGGCGCCGCCGGCTTCGACGAGATCATTCTGGCCCGCCATCCCGAGCTCGCGACCCTGCCCCACATCCACACCATCGCCCACTGCCCGCCGATCTCCGATGGCGCTGGCCTGGCCCTGATCGGCTCGCGCGAGGCCGGCGAGCGGCTGGGCCTCACCCCGGTGGCGCGTATCCTGGCCATGGCCGAGACCGCGGACGACCATGTGCTGCAGCTCACCGCCGGTTTCCGCGCCCTCGACGCGGCCCTGGCGCGATCGGGGCGCTCGCTCGTCGACATGGGAGCGATCGAGTTCATGGAGGCGTTCGCCGCCGTGCCGGTGAAGTTCGAGCGCGACTACAAGCCCGACCTGGCGCGCACCAACCCCAACGGCGGACACCTGGCCATGGGCCACCCCATGGGCGCAAGCGGCGCCATCCTGGTCGGCGCGCTGCTGGAT
>Ga0302314_10004478_pt1 | contig 25678 bp, 27 predicted proteins | sample III_Palsa_N2_3_FD_200533 | JGI IMG/M metagenome (GOLD analysis project Ga0302314, IMG submission 200533) | Peat permafrost microbial communities from Stordalen Mire near Abisko, Sweden - III_Palsa_N2_3 | ecosystem: Environmental > Terrestrial > Soil > Palsa > Peat permafrost | place: Sweden... | reverse complement strand
CGCCGTCAGCCCGCGGTCAGCTGACGCAGAGGCAGAAGGGGTGGCCCGCCGGGTCGAGGAACACCCGGAAGGTCGTGCCCGGCTGGTACTCGTGCTTGGTCGCCCCGAGCTCGAGTACCGCCGCCTCGCCGGCGTCGAGGTCACCGACGACCACGTCGAGGTGCATCTGCTGCGGCACCTCCTGGGCCGGCCACCGCGGCGCGGCGTAGGACTCCACCTGCTGGAAGGAGATGCACTGCTGGCCGTCGTCCGGGCGGATGTTGGCCCAGCCGTCGGAGAGCTCGACCTTCCAGTCGAGCAGCGTGCCGTAGAAGGTGCCGAGCGCGGTCGCGTCGGGGCAGTCGATGACGAAACTGGGGAAGCGTGCGATAGCCATGACCGGCACGGTAGCCGCGGTTGCGGACGATCGGCGTCCGGGTCAGGGGCGGACGGCGTCCAGGATCTGGCCGGCCAGGCCGATCGCCGCGTCGGTGCCGTCGGCCAGGTACATCAGGTCCACGTAGGCGTGCCCCACGCCGAAGGCGTCCGCCGCCGTGGCGATGGTGGCGGCGATGTCCGCGACGGTCGCCCGCGCCGCCGGGTTGACCCGGAGGATCAGGCCGGGCTCGGGGCGCCCGGCGGCCGCGGCCCCCTCGCGGACCCGGGCCGCTCCCGCGGCGATCCGGGCCGGGTCGAAGCCGGGCACGACCGCGGTGGGCAGCCAGCCGTCGGCCCGGCGGGCGGCCCGGTCGAGCGCCGCGGGGGAATAGCCGCCGAGGTAGACCGGCGGGCCGGGCTGCTGGACCGGCTTGAGGTCGGCGTGCGCCTTGTCGATGTCGAAGTGCCGGCCGTGGTACTCGGCCGGGTTCTTGGTCCACAAGGCGTCGAGGATGTCCAGGCACTCGTCGAGCCGGGCCCCGCGCTGCTTCATCGGCACGCCGACCGCCCGGAACTCCTCCGGCGACCAGCCGCTCCCCAGGCCGGTGATCAGCCGCCCGCCGCTCAGCACGTCGAGGGTGGTCAGCGACCGGGCCAGCACGGGCGGCGGGTAGTACGGGGCGTTGAGCACGCTCGTCCCGAGCAGCGGGCGGGTCGTGACCGCGGCGGCCGCGGCCAGGACCGTGAACGGGTCCATCGGCGCCCGGAACTGCACCGGCATGCTGCTCGTCCCGGCGTAGCCGACCTCCGGCGTGACCGGGGCGAGCAGCCGGTCGCCGACCCAGAGGCTGTCAGCGCCGAGCGCCTCCGCCTCGCGGGCGAACCGGGTGACCGCCCCGGGGACGGCCGCCGGGACACCGAACTGGGGCAGGCAGAAGCCAATGCGCATCCAGGTCTCCCTGTGGCTAGCGCGGTGAGCGGGCGGGCGTTGCCCGGCTCAATTGTGGTCTATGAGCCATTCGCGCGGGTGCCGTCCGCCGACGAAACCGAAGTAAGGGGACGGCTGGTTGAACCCGAGCAGCTCCTGGAGCCGCTGGGGGAGCAGCCGGACCTGGGCCGGGTCGGCGCTGAGGGCGTGGGCCTCGCACGGGCGCAGCCACGGCTGGATGTAGTCGATGGCGACGCCGAGCCGCGGGCGGTCGCTGACGTTGGCGCCGGCCCCGTGGTAGAGCCGCCCGGAGAACAGCAGCACCGACCCGGCGGCCATCTCCGCCGGCACCGTCTCGTTGGTGTCGGGCTTGCGGGCCGGCCCCTCGTGGCTGCCGGGGACGACGCTGGTCGCGCCGTTCTCGGCGGTGAAGTCGTCCAGTGCCCAGATCGCGGTGAGCATCACGTCGCGGTCGCGGGGGAGCGGGTAGAGGTTCTGCTCGAAGTGCAGCACCTGCCTGCCCTGCCCGGGGTGCACCTGGACGGCGCAGGTCATCCCGAACTGGGTGCCCGGGCCGAGGCCCTGCTCGACGACCGCGAGGGTGAGCGGGTCGAGGGCCGCGGTGTCCAGGCAGCGGGTGACGGCCAGCGGGGCCATGACCCGGCGGGTGCGGGTGCCGTCGAAGCCGGTGCCCCAGCGCGCGGCGCCGAGCAGCCCGCCGAGCTCTTCCCGCGCCGCGGCCACGGACGCGCCGTCCAGCCGGGCCGGAAGCACCACGTAGCCGTCGCGGTTCAGCCGCTCGCTGGCGTCGGATACCTCAGTCATGGCGCCCTCCACGGGTTAGACGGGTCAGACGGGTCAGAGGGTAGCGAGGAAGCTGTCGGCCGCGTCCTGGACCCGGTCCCGGTCGCCGGTGGCGAGCAGGTCGAGCAGCAGGCCGCGGATCGTCGCGATCACCAGGGTGGCCGTGCGGGCCGCGGCCGCCGGGTCAGTGCCGGGTCCCTGGGCGTCGACCAGGGCGCTCATCCAGTCGGCCACGACCCGGTCCAGGAACTCGGCGAACTGCTTCGGCGCCTGCAGGGCCTGCCCGTAGACGGCGAAGAACATCCGGAACTCGGCCCCCCGCCCCGGGTCTGAGGTCCACGTCCAGGCGACCCGGGCCGCCGTCGCCAGGTCGGGCTGCTCGCCGGCCAGGTCGCTGGTGACCACGGCGACGCGCTCCCGCAGCCGCCCGAGGATCGCCCCGAGCATCTGCTCCTTGGTCCCGAAGCGGTGCACCAGCGTCGTGGTCGACACCCCGAGCGCGGCGGCGACCGGCCGCCACGACAGGTCGGAGAACCCGTGCTCGGTCGCGTAGTCGACGACCGCGTCGAGCAGCTCGGCCCGCCGCTGGCAGTCGACCGGCCGTCCCGCCATCGCCGCCTCCGGGTGTGAGTCGCGGATTGACATTCCTGATACGAGTGTACTAAGAATAATTTCTAGTACGAACGTAACAATAAATCAATGGGAGGTCTCCCATGCGGGTTTTCGTCACCGGTGCGTCGGGCTGGATCGGCCGCGGGCTGGTCCCCGAGCTGACCGCAGCCGGCCACGAGGTCACCGGACTGACCCGTTCCGAGGCCGCGGCCGAGGCCCTGCGGGCCGCGGGGGCGGTAGCCCTTCCGGGGTCGCTCGACGACCTCGGCACCCTGCGCGACGCCGCCGCCGCGTCCGACGGGGTCATCCACCTGGCGTTCAAGCACGACATCGCCTTCTCCGGCGACTTCGCCGGGGCCACCGCCGCCGACCGGGCCGCGATCGAGACGCTCGGCGAGGCTCTGGCCGGCACCGGGAAGCCGTTCGTGATCGCCTCCGGGATCCTCGGCGTGCTCGGGCTCCCGCCCGGGACCGTCGCCACCGAGCGCGACGGGCTGGCCGCGGACGCCGCCGGCGGCGCCGGCCCGATCAGCGGGGCCGGCGGGCGGATCGCCAACGCCCACTACGCGCTCGCCCTGGCCGGCCGAGGGGTCCGCTCCTCGGTCGTGCGGCTCCCGCCGGCCACCCACGGCGACGGCGACAACGGGTTCATCCCGGCCGCGATCGGCTTCGCCCGGCAGAAGGGCGCCGCGGCCTACGTCGGCGACGGCGCCAACCGCTGGCCCTCGGTCCACCGCGACGACGCCGCCCGCCTGTTCCGCCTGGCCCTCGAGTCCGCGCCCGCCGGGTCGGTGCTGCACGCGGTCGGCGACGAGGGCGTGCCGATCCGCGAGGTCGCCGAGGTCTTCGCCGCGCACCTGGGCGTTCCCGCGGTCTCCGTCCTCCCGGAGCAGGCCGGGGAGTACGTCGGGTTCCTCGGCGGCTTCTGGGGATTCGACGGCCCGGCCACGGCCCGGGTCACCCGGGACCTGCTCGGCTGGCAGCCGGCCCGCCCCGGGCTGATCGCCGACCTTAAGGAGGGCCACTACTTTACCTGAGCCGGGAGCCGGAGGTCGCGGTCCGGGTGGCGTAGCCTGCCGTCGTGAGCCCGAGCCCGCGCCGCGTCCAGGCGCTGATCGTCGTCGACCTGCAGTCCGCGTTCGTCTCCGGCCCGGACGCGGTCCCGGCCGCCGCCCGGCTCCTGCCCGTGGTCGAGGCGATGATGAGCGCGGCCCGCGACCGCGGCGCGCTCGTCGTCCAGCTGCAAAACGACGGCCCGCCGGGAACCCCGGACGAGCCGGGCACCCCCGGCTGGCAGCTGTTCCTGCCCGCCGGGCCGGGCGAGCACGTGATCCGCAAGACCGTCGACGACGGATTCTACCGGACCCCGCTCTCCGGCCTCCTCACCCGGCACGGGATCAGGCACCTGGCCGTATGCGGGGTGATGTCGGAGATGTGCGTGAGCGCGACCGCCCGGTCCGCGCTGGCCCTCGGCTACCACGTGGTGCTGCCGCACGACGCGCACGCGACCTACGACATCCCGGCGGTCGACGGGCTGGCGGACCTGGTACCGCACGCGATGGCGTCACGGACCGCCGAGTGGGCGCTCGGCGACGAGATCGACATCATCGCCCGGGCCGCCGACCTGTCCTTCGCGCCGCTCAGCGCAGGGTGATCACGTTCGCGGTGATGAGGGCGGCGGCGTCGGAGGCCAGGTAGGCGATCACCTCGGCGACCTCGCCCGGGGAAGCGACGTGGATGAGCGTCCGGCTCGCGGCCACCTGCTCGCGGACGGCGTCGGTGACCCAGCCGGTCGCGTTGTTGACCAGGATGTCGACCGGGCCGAGCCGCTCCCGCGCGGTGTCGAAGAGCCGGGCGGGATCGTCCGGGTCGTCGACCCGCAGGTACGTGCATGGCGGTAGCCCGGGCGGGCCGGGCCAGGACCGGGGTATCGCACGAACGACGTCAAAAGTTCCGCGCGGTCGCGGCGCACGGAGCCGGCGGGCACGACGCTCCACATCGCGCTCTCCGCGAGCGCCTCGTCCGTCATTCCCGTCATCCTAGCGACGGGCCGGATTCAGCCCTAGCCGTTATCGTGGCGCGGTGAGCGAAGACACCTGGGCCACCCTGGCCGACCAGTTTGCCGATGACGCGTACGCCACGGTGAAGGGCTACGTGCGCACCTATGTCATGCACCAGCAGCTCCTCGAGCACCTCCCGCCGCCCCCGGCGACCGTGCTCGACGTCGGCGGCGGCGCCGGCCACCAGTCGTTCCCGCTGGCCCAGGCCGGCTACCACGTCACCCTGCTCGACTCTTCCCAGGCGATGCTGGACAAGGCCGGGCAGCGGCTTCAGCGGCTGCCCGCCGAGGCCCGGCAACGGGTGACGCTGGTGCGGGCCGGCGGCGAGAACGCGGCCGAGGCGGCCGGCGGGGGCCGCTTCGACGTCGTGCTCTGCCACGGCGTCCTCGGGTACCTGGACGAGCCGGAGCCGCTGGTCAGCCAGCTGTGCCAGTGCGCCGCCCCGGGCGGCCTGGTCTCGATCATGACTGGTAACGCCAAGGCGATGGCGGTGCGCCCGGCCCTGGAACGGCGGTGGGACGACGCCCTGGCGTCCTTCGACGCCCGGACCGAGACCGGGGTCCTGGGCGTGCCCGGCCGGGCCGACACGGTGGAGGAGCTCAGCGAGCTGCTGCGGAACCGGGGCGTGGAGCCGCTGCGCTGGTACGGGGTCTGGCTGTTCGTCGACTGGCTGGAGTTCAGCGGCGCCGAGCTCGACCCGGGCGACACGGCCCAGGCGGCGGCGACGGCCGCGGTCGAACTCGAAGCCAGCAGGCGCGACCCCTACCGTCAGCTCAGCCGGGTCTTCCACCTCGTCGGGCGCAAAGGCCCGGGCTGATGCCGGACGCCGAGATCACCCGGGCCGAGACGAGGGAACGGGCGCGGGTCATCCGCGTTCGTTCATCCGAGATTGACTGGGACTTTACCCGGGGAACGGCGACCTTCGGCTCGGTCTCCCGCATCCGCTTCGACTGCCGGGAGCCGGGCGCGGCCACCCACGCCGACCTGATCGCCGCCGGCGTCCGCGAGATCACGCTCAACGGCGTTCCGCTCGACCCGGCCGACGCCTGGGCCAACGGCCGCATCACCCTCCCCGGCCTGGCCGCCCGCAACGAGCTGCGGGTCGCCGCCGACTGCGCCTACACCAGCTCCGGCACCGGCATGCACCGCACGGACTCCGCCGACGGCAGCGTGCACGTCTACGCCAAGCTCGCCCAGGCCTACGCCCGCACCGCCTACGCCTGTTTCGACCAGCCCGACCTCAAGGCGGCGTTCACGTTCCAGGTCACCGTGCCCGCCCACTGGGCCGTGCTGTCCAACCAGCCCCAAGCCCCGGGTGAACGGACCGTGGCCGCCTCCCGGACCGTCCGCTTCCTCCCCACCCCGCCGCTGCCCGCTTTCACCACGACTGTGGTCGCGGGCGACTATCACGTGGCCCGGGCCGGGCACACGACCCCGGACGGCCAGGTCATCCCGCTCGAGCTGGCCTGCCGGGCCAGCCTGGCCGGGCGCCTCGACACCGAGGCCCTGTTCGGCCTGACGGCCCGCGGCCTCGACTTCTACACTGGCTGGCTCGGCGCCCCCTATCCCTACGCCAAGTACGGGCAGGTGTTCGTCCCGGAACTGTCCTGCCTGGCCAGCGAGGACGCCGGCTGCGTGCTGGTCTCCGAGCGGCTGCTGTTCCCGTCGTCCGGGGCCTCGCCGGCCCTGGTGCAGGCGCGCACGGGCACGGTGCTGCACGAGATGGCGCACATGTGGTTCGGGGACTCCGCGACCGAGGAATGGTGGGATGACCTGTGGCTCAGCGAGTCGTTCGCCGACTTCTGCGAGGCCCGCGCCCAGGCCGGGCTTGGCCTCAACCCCGGGGCCTGGGCGGCGATGTCGGTCATGCAGCGGATCCCGGCCTTCGCCGACGACCAGCTGCCGTCCGCGCACCCGGTCGCGTCGAGCGCCGCGACGGTCAGCGAGGCGATCGCGAACTTCGACGGGATCAGCTACGCCAAGGGGGCCGCGATCCTCCGGCAGCTGTCGGCGCACGCGGGAGAGGAGAACTTCACCACCGGGCTCCGCGCCTACCTGGCCCGGCACTCCTACGGCAACGCCCGCCTCGCCGACCTCGTGGGCGCGGTGGGCGAAGCCGCGGGGACGGACCTCACGGCCTGGTCGGGAACCTGGCTGGAAACCGCCGGGCCGAACGTGCTGCACTGTGAGTTCGGCACCGACGCGGCCGGGCGGTTCACCCGGTTCACGGTGGTGCAGCGGGCACCGGAACGGCACCCGGTCCTGCGCCCGCACCAGGTCACGGTGGGCCTGTACCAGCGGTTCGGTGACGCGCTCACCCGGACCGGCGGAGCGGACGTCAGTGTGGCCGGGGCCCGGACCCAGACCCCGTCGCTGCTCGGTCTGGTCCGGCCCGACCTGGTCCTGCTCAACGACGACGACACCGGTTACGTCCTCGTCCGGTTCGACCCGCGTTCCCTGGAGACGGTGCTGTCGTCGGTCGGCGGCCTGACCGACCCGGCCGCCCGCGCGGTGTGCTGGAGCGCGGTCATCGACATGGTCCGCCAGGCCGAGCTGCCGGTCACGGCGTTCGCGGCGATGCTGGCCGGGGCCATGTCGTCGGAACCTTCGCTCCCGGTGCTGAGCGCCCTGCTTGACCAGGCCGACTGGCTGATCACCCGGTTCGCGACCCCGGTCCAGGCCGCGGCCGCCCGCGCGCTGCTGGACCCGGCGGCCGCCCGCGTCCCCGGCCTTGTTGTGGACGTCGAATCGCGCTGGCCGGAACTGCTGCGCCTGGCCGCGGCCGGCCTGGCCGGTGACGCGCGCATCGACGCCGAACTGGCCGCGGACCCGTCGGACGCGGGCCGCCGGAACGCCGCCGCCTGCCGGGCCGCGATCCCCGACGCCGGGCACAAGGCGGCGGCCTGGCGGCTCCTGACCGGGGACACGGCCGGGCCGGAGACGGTCACCGCGGTCGCCGGCGGCTTCCTGCGACCCGAGCACGCGGACCTGCTCGCCCCGTACACCGAGCGCTACCTGTCTGATCTCCCGGGGCTGTGGCGGGCGCGGGACGGCCACATGCGGGTGCGGCTCGCGCACCTGCTGTTCCCCTATCCGGCGGTGACCCCGGAGTTCCTCATCCGGATCGACGGGTTCCTGGCCGCGGGCACGGCCGACCCCGGCCTGGCCCGGATTGTTCGCGACCACCGCGACACGGCCGAGCGGGTGCTCCGGTCACGGGCGCTTCCAGATGCGCAGGATGTTGTCGGGCAGGCGGACCGAGAACCGCCCCGACGGGGAGGCTAGCGCCAGGATCTCCCGCACATCCGCTTCGTAGGCGTCCTGGCGGTCGCCGAACAGGTGCGGCGCGGTCGCCGACAGCGAGAACACGGTGGCCACGACGTCGTCGGCGGTCCGCTCGACTGCCCGCTGGTCAGGCACGGTCCAGGTGCAGGCTGCGGGCGAAGGCGTCGGCCAGGCCGGGCGCGTACGGCAGCCGGCCCCGCTCGTAGTACTCGGCCGCCCCGGCGAACAGGGACTCGTCCCAGCTCCAGGTCTCCCAGTCCCCGTACGTTGTCTGATCCACGAGTCACGTTAACCTGGGACGGTGGTCAACGCGACCGGCGGGGGCAAGCCGGGGGAGCACGCGGTCTACCCCGGCACGTTCGATCCCCTCACGCCCGGGCACCTCGACGTCATCGAGCGGGCGCGGCACCTGTTCGCCCGGGTCACCGTGCTCGTGGCCGTCAACGCGGACAAGCGGTCATCGGGTACCCAGTCGCGGCGGGCGGTCCGGCTGCGGCGGGAGCTTCCCGCGGGCTGGGACAACGTGTCGGTCGCCGAGTGGGGCGGGCTGACCGCGGCGTTCTGCCGTCAGCACGGCGCCGGCGTGATCATCCGGGGTGTGCGCGACCGGTCCGACCTGCGGCATGAGTACCCGCTGTCGGCCATGAACGAGGCCATGGGCATCACCACCTTCCTCCTGCCCGCCAAGCCCAGCCTGGCGGGCACGTCATCGACGCTGCTGCGCGGGCTCCGTTCCTCACTCAGGCGAGGCGGACAGGGAGAGACTCCAGGCCGTTCATCAGGCTGAGGGGACGCCAGCGCAGCTCCTCCGGCGCGACCGCCAGCGACAGTCCCGGGAAGCGGGCGAGCAGGGCGCCGAGGGCGACCTCGGCCTCCATGCGGGCCAGGGGAGCGCCCAGGCAGTAGTGAATGCCGTAGCCGAAGGCGACATGACCGCTGGTGTCGCGGCCCAGGTCCAGGCGGCCCGGGTCGGGGAACTGGGCCGGATCCCAGTTAGCCGAGCTGATCGCTGGGAGGACCCACTCGCCGGCCGGGATCAGCACGCCCCCGATAGTGACGTCCTCGGTGGTGAACCGGTCGTTCGCGTGGTTCACCGGGCTGGTGAACCGGAGCAGCTCCTCGACGGCCGCCGTCAGCAGCGACGGGTCCTGCCGCAGGCCGTTGGTCTCCGCGGGGTGCGTCAGCAGGGCCAGGGCGCCGGAGGTGATCAGGTTGGCGGTGGTGTCGAAGCCCGCCATGACCAGCAGGTAGATCGTGGACACGAGCTCGTACTCGGTCAGCCCGTCCTCGGTGCCCTCCTCGCCGGCATTGTCGGCGTTGTCGGCGTTGTCGCGGGCGGTGACGAGCGCCGACACCAGGTCGCCGCCGGGCGCGGCCCGCTTGGCCGCGATCAGCTTCGTGAAGTAGGCGGCCAGCTCCCGCTCCACCCGGTCGTGCTGCGCGCGGTCGTCGTAGGCGTCCACGGTGGCGTCGATCCACGCGCGGTCGGCCGCCGGGATGCCGAGCAGCTCGCAGAGCACGGCGATCGGGAGGCGGCGGGCGTACGCTTCCAGCAGGTCGATGACGCCGCCGCGGTCCGCCATCTCGTCCAGCAGGCCCGCGGCGACCTCCTCGGCCCGCGGTCGCAGCTGCGCGGCCCGGCGCGGCGTGAACGCCTTCTGCACCACGCGGCGCATCCGGGTGTGATCCGGCGGGTCGACGTGGAGCATGTGCGCGCCGACGCCCGTCGCCTCGCTCGGCCGGGACCGGGGACCGCCCGGCCACCGGCGGACGTCCTTCGCCATCCGCGGGTCGGTCAGGACCGCCCGCACGTCCGCGTAGCGGGTGACGAACCAGACCCGCCCGTAAGCCGGCACGCGGACCGGGGCGACCGGCCGCTCCTCGCGCAGCCGCGCGAAGAACCCCGCCGGGTCCTGGTAGTAGGAGTCCTCATGGAAGGGCGCCAGCTCGATCGCGTCCGTCATGACCGAAACGCTAGCCCGCGGGCCGCGGAACCGTCACCGGGTTTTTCCCGGTGATCAGGCGGCAGCGCCGAGGCCGCGGAGCACCGCCAGTTCCACGGGGGAGTACGCGCCGTAGTTCAGTCTGCTGAGCATGCCGCCGGGGTCCTGCGTTTCTCGAGGCGATTTGAGATTGTTCGCGCATGAGTCAACCGCCGGATGGACTGCCCAGGTACCGGGTGCTGACCGGACCCGATGACGCGGCCTTCTGCCACCGAGTCAGCGAGGCCATGGCACTCGGGTACCAGCTGTACCAAGGCCCCGCCGTGACGTTCAACGGCACGCAGGTGATCGTGGCCCAAGCGCTTGTCTGGCCGGTACCCACCGACGAGGAATTTCAGCTTGCCGCCGAGCTAAGCTCGGCCAGATCGCCGCGACGAGGTCCGAGGCCGGGCTCGTGGCAGGGAAGCCGCTGACTTGTCCGTCGCCGACTTCGACTACCCGCCAGGTCCCGTCCGCGCGTAGGGCCAGGTCCACGGTGGCGAACGCCAGCCCGAGTGTCCTGACCCGCTGCGCGATCTCCGTGAGCGGGAGATCGCCTGACCCGGGAGGTGCTGACTGCGACGTGTCCGGGTGAGGAGTGACGAGCGCGCATTCGCCGCTGACCCACCAGGTGCGGGCCTCGCCGCCGGTGAACGGCTCGAACCGGCGGAGCACGAAGCCGCCGGTGAATTCATCCTCCCGCAGTGCCCGGAACTGGCTAGCTACCTGCCAGGCCGCGCCGGCGTCCGCGAGGTCGGGGACGTACATGGCGGTATCCCAGTAGTGCTTCATCGACTTGACGTAATCGCGGATCACGGCCTGCCCGGACGACCCCAGCTCGGCGCGGGCCTGGTCGAACGCGGCGCGGTCGTCTCCGCGGGTCCAGGCGCTGTCCGGCGTCAGCCCGGAGAAGGCCGGGTACCAGCCGGGAAGCTCATGCGCCCGCTGGTACTGCCCGGGTGAGGTGCGAAGCGTCACCCCGCGGGCCGCGAGCGCTCCGGCCAGGGCCTCGTACTGCCCGGCGCGCACCATCCAGCCCCGGTACACCGCGTCCTGCTGCCCCTCAGGCACTCGGGCGACCGCCCGCCCAGCATCGCCCGACTGCGTGAGCAGGTCATGATCGACGAGCGCCACGGGCAGGCCGGCCGCACGGGCGGCGTCGGCTTCCGCGGCGAACATCTCGTCAGGGCGGCGCTGGACCAGGACGTCGGCGGGAACAAGAAGGATCACGCGTCAAGGCTGCCTGGCCCGGCGCGAACCAGCCACCGGTTTTCGGGGGACCAGGACGGGACGGGCTGGGGGAGCGGAGCCTATGCCGCCGGTTCCCCTGAGGGGTCTGAAGACAGGGGAGAGCCGAACAGGAGCAGGTTGCCGTCGGGGTCTATCCGCCGCCTGGGCGACCGCCGCGATCAGGACCGAGCGCCTCGCGCTCCGCCAGCCCGAGGCCAGGGACCGCGCGACGGTCATCGAGCTGTTCTCCTCGCCGGAAGTGGGCACTTACGTCGGCGGCCCGCGGCCGCGTGAAGAGCTCGAGCGGGCGGTGCCCGAGGTGCCCAGGGGGCGGCCTGGCCTTTTCGTGGTCGATCTCGACGGAGCGATGATCGGCATGGTCACGCTTGACCGGAGGCCGGCGGAGCGTCCGGGGCACGTCCGCCCGGAAGGCGGGGAGACTGAGCTCGGCTACCTTTTCCTGCCGCACGCATGGGGATTCGGGTACGCCGCCGAGGTGTGCGCGGCGGCACTGGGCTGGTTCGCTAGCGCGTTTCCCGGCGAACCAGTGGTGCTCTGCACCCAGGCCGCCAACGCCCGCTCGATGCGCCTCGCCGCGAAGCTGGGGTTCACCGAGGCGGAGCGGTTCGAGGAGTACGGCGCCGAGCAGTGGTTCGGCGTTCTGGCAGACACCCGCCCGGAGTCGACCAGGGAAGCCCCCTGACGGTTCTACTTTACATAATGCTCATTATCGGCACTTCGGAAGAGCGGGGAAGTGGGGTCAGTTTCCGGCGTGTGTCCCGTCTCACGGAAGATGTCGAATCTCACTCATCCTGTCGGTAGCCATGCCGGAGAGGCTGCCGCCCCGTGCCGCCTCCGGCCAGCCTCATGTGCCACTCTGCTCGTAACAGGCTGCTTACCCGATGCGGCGTGTCGCGCTAGTTTTCGATCTATTATCGGCCCGGGGTCGGCAGTCCCCGTGCCAGATCGGCCGCGGGACGGGCGTGGTGGTGCTGGCGGGGGCATGGCGGACTCCGCGTGGCTGCGGGTGGGGCGCGGTCAGGCGTCTGCGGACCGTGTGACGGTCTCCCAGTCCCGCCAGGTCTTTAGGCGGCGCTCATAGGCCGGCAGAATCTGGTCGAACGTCGGGGAACCCAGGACCAGCCGGGCAGGAGGCTCCTCGGCGTCGATCGCGGCCAGGACGGCGTCGACGGTGGCGCTCGGAGCGGGCAGTGTCGCCGGGTCCATCGCGGTGGCCACGGCGTCGCGGATGGGCTGGTAGCGCGGGTTGGGGTCAGACCTGGCCGCGGAGACACCGGGCCCGTCGGTGCTGTAGGCGGATGGCTCGATGAGCGTCGTCTTGATGCCGAACTGTGCGACCTCGCTGGCCAGGGCCTCGGTTAGGCCCTCCAGGGCCCATTTGGATGCGCTGTAGAGCCCGAGGCTGGGGAACGCGATCACGCCGCCCGAGCTGGAGACCTGCACGATGTGCCCGCCTCCCTGATTGCGCAGCAGCGGGATCGCGGCCTGGGTCGTCCAGAGCGCGCCGAAGAAGTTCGTCTCCATCTGGGCGCGGGCCCCTGCCTCGGTGACCTCTTCGACGAACCCGAAGTGGCTGTAGCCGGCGTTGTTGACGACCACGTCAAGGCGGCCGAAGTGCGCGTGAGCGTCCTGAAGTGCCGCCTGGCTGGCGGATCGGTCAGTGACGTCAAGTTCGACGGGGAGCACCGCGTCACCGAACTCTGACTTCAAGTCGCTGAGTGAGTGGATGTCGCGGGCGGCCGCGGCGACGCGATCCCCGCGCTGCAATGCGGCAGTCGCCCACGTCCGCCCGAGTCCTCGGGAGCTTCCCGTGATGTACCAGGTCTTACTCATTGGCGTGCCCTTCGGTTGGCCTCGGTGCGGGGCGCGCCGCTGGCATCAGTCACGGGCGCCTTCTCGCCGTCGCTACGAAACACACTATGTCATATCTGACATAATGAGTCATAACTGGCGTCACTGGGCGAGGGGTCGCCTTCGAAATAGAGCCCGCACCGGCTAACCTGACTCAGTATGTCATTTCTGGCATAGTGTGTATGCTTGGTGCTGCGGGACGCCCGTGACTGATGTCAGAGGACGCGCTGCCGCAACAGGCCGACCGAAGGGGCAAACAGATGAGTAAGACCTGGTACATCACGGGAACCTCGCGCGGGTTCGGGCGGGCGTGGGCCCTCGCCGCGCTGCAGCGCGGCGATCGCGTCGCGGCGACAGCGCGTGACGTCGGCTCACTTGCTGAGCTCGCGGACGAGTTCGGCGATGCGATCCTGCCGATCAAGCTTGACGTGACCGACAGGACCGCCAGCCAGGCGGCACTTCAGGACGCTCACGCGCACTTCGGCCGCCTCGACGTGGTGGTCAACAACGCCGGCTACGGTCACTTCGGAGCTGTCGAGGAGCTCTCTGAGGCAGAGGCCCGCGCTCAGATGGAGACGAACTTCTTCGGTGCGCTGTGGACTACCCAGGCCGCGATCCCGCTGCTGCGCAGCCAAGGCGGGGGACACCTCCTTCAGGTCTCCAGCCAGGGTGGCGTGGTCGCGTTTCCGACCGTCGGGATTTACCACGCGTCGAAGTGGGCGCTGGAGGGCCTAACCGAGGCCCTGGCCAGCGAGGTCGCACAGTTCGGCATCAAGACGACGTTGATCGAGCCTGGCGGCTACGAGACCGACTGGGGCGGCTCCTCCGCGTCCCACTCGGACCCGAATCCTCTCTACCAGCCCATCCATAACGTGGTGTCGCAGTCGGCTGGCCCGGCGGGGAAGCCGCCGGTGAGCGCCACCGCCAGCGCCGTGCTGGCCGTGGTCGACGCTGACGACCCGCCCGCCCGGCTGCTGCTCGGGTCGGCGGCGTACAACCTCGTCCTGCCGGTCTACGAGCGGCGCCTGCAGACCTGGCGGGACTGGGAGACCGTCACGCGTTCCGCCGACGCCTGACATTCGCCGTCCGTGCCGCCGACGCCTGACGCGGCGGCACGGACCGGCACGGACCGGGACGGGCCGGCGAGGGCAGGCAGTCCGACCGGTCAGGGGCGGCGGCCCCGCACGGGGCTGACGGCTGCGCGACAGCCGGCAGGCCGGTGAGGTGGAACGGCACACCCGACAGCGGTCCCGGTCTCGGGTCGGCGGCGGCGCGCATCGCCTGCTCGCCGAGAACCGTCACGAACGCGTTGACCGCGGATCCCTCGATACGTTCGAGGTGGGCCTGCACGACTTCGGGCACGGTCACCTGCCGCGCCGCGATCAGCTGCGCGAGGCCGGCTGCGTCCTGCCCGACGAGGTCGTCCGTCTTTCTGGCATCCTCCGCGCGCGGAGTTCGTTGCGCCGTACGGATCGACGGCCGTCGGATCCGCCGGCCGGGGTGAGGCACGCGATGGGCCAGGACCTGCGGCGTGCGACATCCATGCGGGCTGCCCTCCCGTGCACAGCGGTGACGATTCGGCGCGGATGCCGGCGGAACCTGTGCCGCACGCTAGCGAACTTGACTTACTGTGCCAAATATTTCTCATAGTAGCAACTTCGCGCACCGGAGTATACTTGGGCACGTGGAGCCAGCGGTAGGACTACGAGAGCGGACCCGTCAGGCGGTTCGAGGCGAACTCGTCGCAGTCGCCCTGGAACTGTTCCTCAGGCAGGGCTTCGAGGGCACCACCGTGGAACAGATCGCCACATCCGCAGGACTGTCCCGGCGCAGCTTCCACCGCTACTTCGCAACCAAGGACGACGTCCTGGCCCAGGCGCTGCGCGCCAGCGGCGACAAGATCGCCGCCGAACTGGCTGGCCGGCCCTCCGGGGAAGCTCCGTGGACGGCTCTGCGACACGCCTTCGACCCACTCGTCGCCTGGATGACCGCTGACGCCCAGTCGCTGGCCCTCACCCGCATCATGTTGGAAAGCTCGGCGCTGCGATCCGGCCACACGCAGAAGCAGGAGGGCTGGCGGGAAGTCGTCGCAGCAACGCTCGCGCCCCGGTTGACGACCCCGGACGATTCCGTGCGGCAACTGGAGGCTGACGCGCTCAGCGGCTCGGCGATCGCCTGTCTGATGGCGGCGCTGGCCGATTGGCTGGGCGACGACGGGCAACAGTCACTCGGCCGACTCCTGGACGTAGCCATGTCTGCGGTCGCGCCGCTAGACGACCGTTAGCGTCAGCCTCACCATCCAGCCACCGCGCGGCCCGGCCACGTCCGCTGGTCAGCGGACGTGGCCGCCGATGAGGCTGCCCACGGCGAACGCGACCCCGCCCAGGGCAAGCTGGCGCAGGCCCGTTCTCCGATCCCAGGAACGCCTTGGCAATGGAGGAATGCGCGTAGTCGGCGTTGAAGACCGCCGTTATCGCCGCCACGTCGGCGGCGTTCGTGTCGAACACCCCGTCGTCACGGGAAGTGGCGTAGTACGTCGTGTCGAAGTTGCCGGTACTGATGTAGGACTCGTCATCGTCAACGATGATCGTCTTCTGATGCGTATAGGGGAACGATGTCGAGGACCAGACCACGCCTACTCCCCCGGCCGTGAGCGCGCTGTAGGCGGCCGCGTTATACGACTGCTGAGCCTAGTCCAGGATCACGCGGACGGCCACGCCCGCCTTCTCCTTCGCGACCAGGTCGTTGACCAGCGTCGTGTCCTTCAGCTCATCGATGGTCACGTTGACCGAGCTGGTGGCTGAATTCACGAAGTTGTAGATGGCGTTTTCGCCTTGATCCGGCAGGATGACCAGCGACAGTGAACTCGCGGCGCGGGCCGGGACGGTGACGGCGAGGCAGCCGGCGAAGGCCAGGATGATCGCGGCAATGGCGGCGAGGGCGTGCGGGATTCTCCGCGGGCCGTAACGGGGCACATGTACCTCCATGCCCGAACGAGGCACGGAGCGGCAACCGGGCCGCCGCGCCGCGCATCCGCCGGCCCACTACAGTAGGCGGACATCTTGCCGCCGATGCCCGGAGATGATGACGTGACACCCTCCGTTGTTCCAGGGTCCCGGCCCTCTCATCACTCCGGCCCCGGCTACGCGGCGAACGCCAAAGCGCCGGACTTCGAGCTCAACGAGCCGCTGCGATCCGCCGCGGCACGGTGGCTCAACCTTGTTCCCGCCGAGCACCGCCATGAGGGTCGCGAATCGGCGAAGGACGTCCTGGAGACGCTGCGGGAACACGCGCGCAGTTGCCCCGACCATCCGCTTGGGGCGCTGTGGGTGGCCCATCGCCACCTGGAGGATCCGGCGCCCGCGGTCCGGATCGCGTCGCTCGTGCTGGCTTCAGAGGCACTGTGGTGGCTGGGGCGTTTCGAGGATGCGCGCAGCGCCGCCCAGGCGGCGGCCGACGCCGATCCGGCGTCCGCCCAGGCGCTATGGCGCCTCGCGGTGGCACTGTACCGCCAGGGCCGGTTCGAGGAGGCCCGCGAACGCCTCGATGACCTCGTGGAAATGGCCAGCCAGTTCGCTCCCGCGCTGGCGCTGCGCGGCCAGGTCAAGGTCTGGCTCCACGCGGACAACCCTGAGGCCGGGCGGGCCGACTTCGCCGCCGCGGCGAAGCTGACCTCCGATTCGGGCACCTGGGTGGTGCCGTACCGGATGTCGGGTGCTGACTTCCAGGCCCAGGCTCACGCACAGGTCAGGGTTCATGACGCCGAGACGGGCAGTTCCTCCGGCGAGCCCGTGGACGTGGCGCTGCTGCCCGAGAAATCACGCGTCGAGCGGGGTGTGGATCCGGATCGCCGGTGGCATCTTGAAGGGCCAAGCGCTGGGGGCGGCGATTCGGACACCCAGTTCGGCGGGCTGGGCGGCGACTTCGCCGCGGGGGCACGCTCGCGAGCCTCCTTCGGGACGAGGTTCGTGCTCTACCAGCGGAACATCGAGAACCTCTGCCAGGACAAGGCGGCTCTGCGCGAGGAGATCCGCAAGTCGGTGGCCGAGCTCTTCGACGCCGCTCTCGAGTCCCGCGCGACGATCGCGATCAAGGGCGCGCCTGAACACCACGCCGAGGGAGCGAACCTCCCCGGGGATGAGGACGGCTAGCCCGCTTCGCTCGCTTGGCGAAGAGCCGTCCCGTCCCGGCCCAGCAGTCCCCGCACAGCGCCGGCCAAGCGGTCGTAGTCGTCAAGAGTGTTGTACGGTGCCGCCGCGACGCGCAGGTAGCCGGTCCCGTCGAAGCTGACCGGCGCGACCTCGATGCACTGCTGCGACAGGGTTTCGTAAAACGGGTCGACCTGGCCGGAAGAGGTCAGGACGCCGTCTGGCAGCGGCACCAGCCGCATGGCGGGCGCTGGCGTGACCGGGAGCCGTTCAAGCGAGACCCCGAGAGTTTCGGCGATTATCTTCTGGCCCTCGGTCACCAGGTCGGCGAGCCCGGATACGGCGTTCCAGCCGCCGAGGGCCTCCCAGTACGCCAGGCCGTCTCCGACGGCCAGCCATCCGGCGTAGTCCCAGGTGCCCGGGTAGTCGAACGACTCCGCGTACCCGTCCTCCAGGGTCCAGCTGAGCACTGTCGGCGTCACTGCCGCGCCCGGCCGGCTCCATAGGATCGCGCTGCCGCGCGGAGTGTAGGCCCACTTGTGCAGGTTGCCGATCCAGTGGTCGGCGCCCAGCGCCGCGATGTCGTCGGGAAGCTGGCCCGGCGCATGCGCGGCATCCACCAGCACTGAGGTGCCGGCCCCGACCGCGGCGGTCACGGCCGCGACCGGGACGACGGTGGCGGTCGGTGAGGTGATCCGGTCGACCACGGCCAGCCGCGTCCGGGATGAGCAGGCGTCGGCATACGCCGACACGATCTCGTCGTCCGAAGCGCCGACAGGAAAGACCGCCTCGACGAGCCGCGCCCCGGCGCGCGCGGCGTGGTGACTGAGCGCCTTGCGGACCGCGCCGTAGCCGTGGGTGCTGGTCACTAGTTCGTCGCCAGCGGACAGCTCCAGCGAGCCGAGCAGGGCGGATACTCCCTCGGACACGTTGCGTACCCACGCCGCGCGGCCCGGGTCAATGCCGAGGAACCCGGCCGCGCGCTCCCGCGCTGCCGCGACGAGGCCGCCGACCTCGACTCGGTTGAACCGATGCGGGTTGCGTTCGGCGCGGTCGCGCCACGTGGCGGCAGCCTGGCGCACGGCGACCGGCGCGACGCCGAAAGCGCCGTGGTTGAGGTGAAGAACGTCAGGGTCCAGGCCGAAGGCTTCCAGCAGAGCTGAGTCCACAAAACGGATTCTGGCATACACGCTGATTGGGTACGCGACTCCGGGGACCAGTACGTGGCCGGACCAGATCAAGACCTGCGACACTCGGGTTACTGGAGCGGTGGCCCCTGCCTGATTTCCCAGGATTCTTCATCCAAGGATCGATTTCCTCGTCCGGGCATCCGCGCCTTGGCTGCGCGGACTTTTGCTGCGTCATACAGATTCTGTCCCGCACGGCCCGGTTCCCGGCTGACGGGTGCCACTCCGAGCCGGGATAGGGTCTTCCGGCCAGAACCGGCTGATGACGCTCCCAGGTACTCGGCGGCTTCGGCGGTGGTCCACAGCTCAGGTTCTATCACTGAGCATCCTCCCAGCAGGAGGCACGGCCGGTTCGCTTGTCTCCGTCGTAGTAGAACTGCTGGAATGCGGCGAAGAGGAAATAGCCGACGGCCTGCTCGAAGATGCCAGAGTTCAGCCGCAGGATCACATCGGCGCCGCGCTGGAAGATGCGGCGGAGGTTTCCCCCACCAGGCTCCGTCGGCGGCGGACGGTGAGTGCCGTGCACCCCCATGTTCACGCTGACCTGTGTGATCAGGCTTCCTTCGCCCCGGAAATGTCCCGCCTCCAGGGGCTCGCCGCTCGCGATCAGTCCGTTGAGTAGGTCTGAATTCGGCTTTTCGATCTGAAACTGGTCTGACCGTACAAGGCGGATCAGTTCGTTCGCGGATTCGGAAAGATTGAGGACCTGTCGTTCGTCGCTGAGCTTTCTGCCGCCCACCGTGATGCCTTCAAGCAATGTCTGTACTTCGGGATAGGTGAATGGGTTGCCTTCAAGGACGGCCGCGTCCCAGACATAGCCGGGCAGCATCTTGCCGAACCGCCATACGGCGCGTCTGACGTCGCCCCCGCTGACGTTCTGGGGCACGGCCGAGCGGTCCCATCTGAACCCAAGGGCAGCTGCAAGATCGTTCTCGGTCATGTAAGCAGTGTGCCTCATTGCGCGGCATATCGCTTACGCCTGTCTGGCGAATCACCAGGCGCGCAGCAGTCCGTCGGGTTTGTCGATGGCATGCAGCGAATAGCTGTAGCTGAGGCCGAGCGCCGCGGGATGAGCGGCCAGCCACCGGTTGGCGATCTTCAGGGGAAACTCCATGCGGAGCACGGCCTCGAAGTCAGCCCTGCTGGTGAAGCGCCATGAGCTGCGCACCGTGGTGCGGTCGGCGCCGCGTGCTGCCCACCAGGCGTCGGCCGCCGGTCCCCCGGCTGGCTCGAGTGCCCCTTCCGCGGCTCGCAGCAGGCCGGCGAAGTCACCGGCCCCCAGGTCGTTCCCGATGGCGACGAGCGTGCCGCCCGGGCGCAGTACCCGCATCACCTCAGCCAGCCCCCTGTCGCAGCCTGGCGGGAAGAAGTAGGCGAAGCGCGCATGTACCACATCGACGGACTGATCCGGCAGGGGAAGGTGCTCGGCCGACCCGTGCCGGACGCGGATCCGGGGGTCCCGGTCAGCCGCCAGTGACAGCAGGCGGGGGTCCGGCTCGACCCCGATCACCTCCGCGGCCTCGTCGGCGTATCCGCCGAGCCAGTAACCGCTGCCGCAGCCGAGGTCCAGCAGGGTGCGCCGGGCCCATGGCGCCCGCGCCCGCATCGCGGCCAGGACGTAGCCGCCTGGGTCGAGCGCCTGGTTCTCCAGTTCGTACAGTTCGATGTGGCCGCCCTGGTTGGGAGCGGCCTTGAAGTCGCGCAGCTTCGCGCCTCCCGCTCCCCCGTCGGCGGGCGCGACCCTAATGTCAGCGACCAGTCGAAGCCGCAGCAGGGATCGCCGTACCGGCCCGCGCCCCGCGTCTCCATGGGCTTCACCCTACTGAGGGTGCGGCAGGGTCAGGCTACGAGCAGGCGGAGGCCAAGCTCCGCGGCGTCGAGATCGACGAGGTCGCGGTTGCGCTCGGCCCACCGGCCTGAGTCAAGGTCATCATGGAGACCGCGGATCGCCCGCTGCTCGGCCTGCGGTCCCACCCTGGTCCACACCGACACCGCCCGGCGCACGTGTTCTTCCAGGTACGCGCCGGGCCGGCGCCAGTAGGCCTCGAAGAAGCCGTCGGCGCAGTCCCACGGAACGGGCACCGGCTGGATGCGGGCCTCGATCGAGGTGGCCAGCTCGTTCAGCGACGGGCGGTCGGCGACAAGGCTTGTGACCTCGGGCAGGTAGTCGCGGGTGAGCCAGAATCGGTGCCCGCCATGCGGCGTCGCTGCCGTCGTGCGTGAACACCACCACGCGGCGGGCGACGCGCCGCATCTCGCGCAGCCCGGCGATCGGGTCCTGCCAGTGGTGAATGGTGCTGAAGGCCATCGCGGCGTCGAAGGACTGGTCCGCGAACGGGAGGCTCTCCGCGGTGGCGGCCAGGCACGGCGCCGCGCCCGCGGGGCGCTGCGCCCGCATGACCGCCGACGGTTCCACCGCGGTGACGTCGCGGTCCGGGGGTTCGTAGGACCCGGTGCCGGCGCCGACGTTCAGTACCGTCCGGGCGTCGCCGAGCGCGGCCCAGACCCGGGCGGCGATCCGCGGGTCGGTGCGCCGGGTCGCGGTGTAAGCGCCCCCGATCGTGTCATACAGCTGCGCGCCGAACATCCCCAGCTGCTCCTCTGGCGTCATCTTCATTCCCATCGCCCGTACCGTGAGTTCCCTGTCGATGGCCGCCACCATGGCCTCGGCGCGATCGCGCTGTTCGCCCAGCAGTCGGCGCAGCCGGCGCAGGTGCGCGACCGCGTCGGTGGACGGGTCGCTCACCAGGCCGGCGACCTCCCGCAGCCCGAAGCCCAGCCGACGGTAGGCCAGCACCTCCCGCAGCCGCTCCACGTCACCCGCCGAATAGGCCCGGTACCCGGCCGCGGTCCGCGAGGACGGCCGCACGAGGCCGATCTCGTCATAGTGATGCAGGGTGCGGACGGTCACGCCGGCCAGCTCGGCCACGCGTCCCACGGTCAGGTGTTCCTCCACGCCACCGACTATGCGGCATGACGTCACGTGAGGGTCAAGCGCGGCCCGAGAGCTGCGTCACTGGGCCGGCATGCCCGCGGAAGGCGGTGTCTCCGGCCCGGGACCGAAGTCGCCGCTGGCCAGGCCCGCGGTGAGATAGCCCGCCATGGACGCGGCACTGTCCTTGAGGTTGCTGGTGATCGACTCGAGGGAACGCGCGGTGCGGAACGCCGAGGCATATCGTTCCTGATCCGCGAGCGGGAGCAGCGGTGCCTCGAGCTGGCGCACGTCCACCCGGTTCCCGGCTGCCTTCCGCGAGCTCCCCGGGGACAGCAGGAACCCGGCGAGGAACCACGAGTCGAGCTGCGCCTGGTCGGGGCGGATCACGTGCATGCCGGGCCCGGCGGGGTCGCCGTCACGGTCCCCGGCGACGACCGTGGCCTCGGCGCCTTTCGTCACGGTGGCGGGGACGAGGACGTCGCCGGCGCGGAGAAGCTCGGCGTGCCCTGTTCCGGCCCGGCGGTACCGGAGCAGGCCGAGCCTGGCCAGCTCCGGGACGGTCGCCGTTCGCCAGGGATCGGCGGGCAGCCCGAGTGGTGGCTCAGCTTCGCGCCGGCCTCCCGGATCGCCCAGCCAGTCCAGGCGCCGCAGGATCGCAGCGAGCGCGTCGACGTCGTGCTTGACGGAGAACCGGCCCATCCGCGCGTGCCTGAACGTGGCGGCCGGGTTCCTCGGCCGGGCATCGCCGCGGAGCCGGGCCGATTCCTTGTCCTTCTCGCGGTACCACGCGGAGAAATGAGCCCGCACCCGGGCCGGGGTGAGGTCAACCGTCTCGTTGAGCCGCTCGGCCTCGTCGAGCAGGCCGATGTCGTCGAGCAGGTCCTCGACCCTCGTCACGCACCACTTCGCGTTGCGGCCGCCGCCGGAGCAGATCACGCGCTTTCCGGGAGCGCGCGGGGAGTCACCGGCGATTCCAACGCTGCGTGTGAAGGCTCGCCAGCTGGCCGCGGGCATCGTCCCCGCGGCGGAAGACGTGGCGTAGTCCGCGCCGGACCGGGCCTCGGGGGCGGCATCCACGAACAGGGCCAGCAGGTCGGGTTCGGTCTTGCCGTCGGGCCGTTCCAGGACCCACAGGTGCAGCGGCTCGTACGGCGGGGCGACGGCGACCGGTAGCGCGATGACCGTGCGGAGCGCCCCCTGGCGCAGCATCTGCGCGCGAGCCTGGCGGCCGGACGGCTCGGCGGCGGCTGACGGCGGCATCGCGAGCACGGCCCGTCCTCCCGGCTTCAGGTGAGCGAGGGCGTACCGCGCCCAGGCCACGGCCGACTCCGGGTCGATGGCCGGGACGGGCGGGCGGCAGATCACCGCATCCGCCTCGACGCCGGCGAAGGCGTCCGCGTTCAGCGCGTCGCCCGCCGTGACCTCGGCGCTCCGACCCTCGACGAGGAAGAGACGCGCTCGCGCGAGCCCGGCCGTCGCGGTGCCCGCGTCCTGGCCCAGGACGCGCTCCGCTCCCCCGGTGAGTGCCGCGGCCAGCAGTTCGCCGGTGCCGCTCGCCGGGTCAAGAACCGTGGCACCGTCGCCGGCCCCGGCGAGGCCGATCATGCAGTTCCTGATGCGGGCCGGGGTGACGGGAATACCGGACTCCGTCGCGTACCGGTCGAGAAGGTCATTGAGAACGGCCGCCGCGCCGACGTCATCGACCGCGTGCTTCACGATCCAGGCCAGGTTGCCCGGCACACCAGGCGGCAGGGCTTCCCCGCGGCCCAGCCGCGCGGCCACCGCCGCGGCGTCGCTGACGGCTTCGCCCAGGGAGGTGTCCCGCGCCGCGTGGCTGACTTCCCTCCACAGCCGGGGCCCGGGGGTGAGTTCCCACAAGCCGGAGGCAGCGAGCCAGGCCTCCGCCTCCGCCCGGTCGTAGACCGGGCCAGCGTGGGTGCCTCCGGCCGGGGCGGGGAAGCCATCACGGCGGCGCCACGTCAGCACCGTACCCCGGGTTACGCCCGCCAGCCGGGCGATCTCCGCGGCGTTCAGCACGACCTCATCTGCCATGATGACGCCTCATCGCTTCTGTGTCGGCAAGCCTCAAGCGTTCCCCCTTGCATTGAATGGTAAGCAAGGAGCAAACGCTGTCAAACAGGAATGATCGGCTTCTGCCAGATCAGAAGGTAACGCCAGAACAAAAGCCGTCGCACTCGGACGCCGGGCAGCACGGCGGCGGCCTGGCGGGCGACCTCCCGGGTGGTCAGCGGCGGATCCATCACCACGGGCATGATCGCGTGCGTCGAGTCCTTCGCGAACCCGCTCTTGCTTCCCAGCAGCCTTTCCGTCAGGAATATCGCGCCAAGCAGGCGATGGCCGACCGCCGCGGTGAGCTCGGTCAGCAGTTCGCGGCGTACGTCGGTCCGGGGCAGCGCGATGGCCGCGAGGATCCCTCCGGGCCGCAGGGCCGCGGCGAGCAGTGGAAGCGCGTCCGGCAACGGCATGTGGTGCAGTGCGCTGATGGAGAAGATCGCGTCGTAGTCCCCGCCCGGCAATGAGTCTGATAGCACGTCGGCGAGAACGCAGTTCACGTTGCCGGGGGTGCGGCGCTTCGCCTTCTCGATCATCTCCGCGGAGCGATCGAGGGCGTCGACCCGCTCGCTGCGCTCGGCGAGCCGGGCCGCGAACGCCCCGGCGCCGCAGCCGACATCCAGCGCCCGTCGGCAGGGCCGCGGCAACTGGCGCAGCAGCAACCGGTGGTAATAGGCATTGTGATCCCAGTCCAGCACGGCCATACGTTATCCCGCGCTGACCGACGCCGACGTCAGCGACGTCAGCTTCCAGGACCACAACAAGGCACAAAAACCCGGGCCGAAGAGTCCCGGCGGAGTACGTGGGCGCTATCGTCGCTGGTGAAGGGCTAATTTTGGAAAGTAACCTCGTCGGATGCCCGCCTCGTTTAGCCGCAGGCAAGCCCGAAGCGTCGTGTAGGCCCGCTTGTTCGCGGCGCACGCGGCGAGCTTCGTGGCGACCAGCCTGATGGGGACGGTGCTGAAGGAACCGGTGTGGCAGTCCTCGTATGCGCACAGGTCAACGACCGCCTCGCCGGCGCCGAGTGCCGCTATCGCCGCACGGAATTATGCTTTCCGGGCTACGCCGCCGTAGCAGCCCACCTCGGCCGGCGTGGGGCGGGACCCTGCGCCTGGTGTCCGCCATTCCGACACGAGGACGACTCCGGGCGGTACCAGGTCGAGCCCGAAGAACGCGAGCCGGGCGAACTCGCCGGAATCCCTGGCCTGCATCGCGAGCCCCGCTCCCCTGGTGGCCTGGACCGCCGCGCTTACGGCGGCCGGGTTGTGCTCGGAGGTGATGTGCGAGGCGACGAGGTAGCTGCCCGGCGGCAGGGCATCGAGAAGGGTCGCGATGAGCTCGGCGGGCTTGTCTTCGTCGGGGACGAAATGCAGGATGCCGACCAGTATCAGCGCGATGGGCTGGTTGAAGTCCAGCACGTCCCTGGTCACCGGGCTGGACAGGATCGCCTCCGGCTCGCGCAGGTCGGCGTGGATGTAAGCGGTGCGGCCCTCAGGCGCGCCGGAGAGCAGGGCCTGCGCGTGCACGAGCACCAGCGGGTCGTTGTCCGCGTAGACGACCCGCGCTGACGGCGCTACGGCCTGGGCGACCTCGTGGACGGCACCCGTGGCGGGCAGCCCGGCCCCGATGTCGAGGAACTGACTGATGCCCGCCTCCCCCGCCAGGTACCGGACGGCCCGGCCGAGGAACCCGCGGTTCTCGCGCGGGCCGATGCGCCCGGCGGGCATGGCCGCGAGGACCTTGCCGGCAGTCTCGCGGTCGGCCGCGAAGTTGTTCGTGCCGCCCAGCATGTAGTCGTAGATCCGGGCGGAATGCGGCTTCGATGTGTCGAGGTCTGCTGGTACGTCCGACATTTCGTCCCTCTCGTCCGAGCCAGATCCTACTGTTGAAAGATCTCTACTTGACGGCGAAAGAGGGCGGGGATGGCGGATGCGCCCGCGTCGGTGCGGACGCTCGCGGCGGACCGCGGGTTCACCCGGCTGCGGCCGGCTGGCGACGGAACGGAGTTCCGGGTTTTCGAGGTGTACGCCCCGGACGACTCCAGGGTCGTGCTGCGCACCCCCATCGGCGGGCGGTTCCAGTTCAACGCCAACGACGGGCAGATTGACACCCGGTCGCTGCTGCGCTGGGAGTACGCCGTGACCCGGCACCTGGACTCCCTCGGGCTGCCGGTCGCCGCCCCGCGGGACCTGGTTCTCGGCGATG
>Ga0302314_10004477_pt1 | contig 25678 bp, 27 predicted proteins | sample III_Palsa_N2_3_FD_200533 | JGI IMG/M metagenome (GOLD analysis project Ga0302314, IMG submission 200533) | Peat permafrost microbial communities from Stordalen Mire near Abisko, Sweden - III_Palsa_N2_3 | ecosystem: Environmental > Terrestrial > Soil > Palsa > Peat permafrost | place: Sweden... | reverse complement strand
AGGCGCATTGGCGCCCACCTTGTAGGCTTCGGCGCTCGAGAACGCGGCCAGGCCCAGCGTGTTGTCGAGCCCGCGACCCTGGTCCAGCTCGGGCGAGATCCAAGCCTCGGCACCTTGCCACAGACGCGCGCCGACATAGAGAGTGAGGTCCGAAGTCTCACGGCCCATGTCCGGAGACAGGCTATTCGGGCCTCGATAGGGCGCACGAAAATTGTCCGTGTCCTGCTCCACGTACGTCGCCTGCCCGTGGACCGCAAAGTGCTCGTCCGGGGTCGGGCTCGAGTCGGCCGCCTCCGCAGCGCTGCCCGGATCGTCACCCACGCCCGCGAATGCAACGGCCGCGCTGAGGGTGAGGCAAAGGACGATGGTGAGTGCGAAGGCGCTGGTGAAGGCGACGGCGCTGGTGAAGGCGAAGGCGCTGGTGAAGGCGACGGCGCGGGCGCGGGTGAGAGCGACCGCTGCGAGCGACCGCGGAGAAAGCCGTCGACGGTCGCGCATTCGCTAAACCAGGAAGAACAGCGCCATGATCAACACGCAAAACGACACCACCAGAGCGCCCCACACGAACACCACGAGCTCGGCCGCAACTTCTCTCATCCGCGCCGCGCGGCCGGCCGGTCGAAAGCCGAGATTGGTCATGATGGCCTCCACTTTAGGTGCCGCTTCGTGATAAGATACCCTACGGGGGTATAGTTTGCAAGGAGCCGGAAGATGGGGCATGTAGCAAGAGAGAAGACCAAACTGTTGAACCGCGTGAAGCGTATGCGTGGACAGCTCGAGGCCATCGAGCGCGCGGTCGATGCGGACGATGAGTGCGCGACGGTGCTGCAGCAGGCGACCGCCTGCCGCGGCGCGCTGGACGGGTTCATCGCGGAAGTGATCGAGGATCATATCCGCGAGCACATGATGAGCCCGCGCGCCGATCACGACGCCGCACGGTCGGCCGCCGCCGAGGAGCTGATCGAGATCGTCCACCAGTACTTGAAGAAATAGCTCGGGCGGGGCGGCGCGTTGGCTACAGCTCAGCGGTAACACCACGGTTCAGCGGCCGCTCTCTATCGCTCGCCGTCACTTTACCGACCGTCGAACTCTTCATCGCCCGGGGTGTTGAGCAGTTTTTGTTACAGCTATATATCCCTCTCCCCCGGCAACCCCGTCAAGCCCTCAACGTGACGTGATCATCGAGAAATGCCCTGCCTCGGCCTGCGGACCAAAGGGGCCGGCCAATCAGCCCTTCTGGGACTCGTCCGGGGTCGCGGGTCCGCTCGCCGCCTCCGGCTCGCTCACCATCCCCGGCTCGCGGAGCGCGCCCTCGACCGCCGCCGCGAGCTCGTCGGCCGCGAGCTTGCGCGGCCGGGTCCAGCTCGAGGAGGTGACCTGGGGTGCACGCGTGAGCGTGAGCTTGTCCGGCGGCGCATTCGAGGTGATCGTCGACCCCGCGCCGACCGTCGAGCCGGCGCCGATGCGCACCGGGGCCACGAGCATGCTGCCGGAGCCGATGAAGGCGCCGTCACCGATCTCGGTGGGCCACTTATTGGCGCCGTCATAGTTGCAAGTGATCGTGCCGGCGCCCACGTTGACGCCGCTTCCCACGCGCGCATCGCCCACGTAGGTCAAGTGGTTCGCCTTGCTGCCGGTGCCGATCTCGCTGTTCTTGACCTCGACGAAGTTGCCGATATGCACGCCATCCTCGAGCACGGTATGCGGACGCAGGCGCGCGAACGGTCCGATACGGCAATTCGCGCCGATTTCTGCGTCCTCGATGACGCAGTTCGCCAGCACCTCGGTGTCCGCGCCGAGGCTCGCATCCTTGATTATGCAGTTGGGCCCGATTCGCACGCGCGCCGCCAGGTGCACCTTGCCGATGAACACGGCATTCACGTCGATGAACACGTCGCGCTCGACGGAAACCTCGCCGCCGCGCATATCGATGCGCGCGGGATCCGCGAGCGTCGCACCGGCCACCATCAGCTCGCGCGCGCGGTTCATGCGGTAGCAAGTCTCCACCTCCGCAAGCTGGATGCGATCGTTGACGCCGAGCACCTCGGTCGCACTCGGCGCCAGCACCGCCTCGATGCGATGCCCGGATTTCACGGCGAGGCCGACGACGTCGGTGAGGTAATACTCGCGCTGCGAATTCGCAGTGCCGAGCCCTAGCAGCCAGTCTCGCAATCGCCGCGCGGGCGCAGCCATCAATCCGGAGTTGGCTTCCTTGATCAGGAGCTCGTCGGCGCTCGCGTCCTTGTGCTCGACGATGCCGCGCACGTGGCCGAGAGGGTCGCGCACGACGCGGCCGTAGCCCGCCGCCTGATCCAGATTGACCGCCAGGATCGCGAGCGCGCCCGCGCTCGCCGCCGCGATCAGCGGCTGGAGCGAGGCCGCGCGGATCAAGGGCACATCGCCATACAGCACGAGCACGGTGTGATCGTCGGGAATGGCGGTCATGGCCTGCATGACGGCGTGCCCCGTGCCGAGCTGCTCCGCCTGCAGCACCCAGTCGACTTCCTCGTGGTCGAAGGCGGCGCGCACCTGCGCACCGCCGTGACCGTACACGACGTAAATGTTCGCCGGATTGAGCGCGCGCGCGGTCCGGATGACGTGCTGCAGCAGCGGCTGTCCCGCGAGTGGCTGCAGGACCTTGGGCAGGTCCGAGTTCATGCGCTTACCCTGTCCCGCGGCGAGAATGACGACGGAAAGCGGCATGACAGCTCCTCGAGAAGCCCGGCGCGCGGGCCGGGTGTCAGCGTTGAATCGGTGTCAGCGTTTCTTGCGCAGGCGCTCGATCGCTCGGAGTTGGGCGACAGCGCGCAACAGCTCGACTTGTGCCTCGGCAATCTCTCGTTTGTCCGTACGGGTGCGCACGAGTTCCTCGGCGCGCTGCTTCGCGGCCTCGGCCTGTGCCTCATCGAGATCCTTGGCGCGCGCGGCCGTGTCGGCGAGCACCGTGACCCGGTTCGGCTGCACTTCGAGGGCGCCGCCACCGACGTAAAAGACTTGCTCGTCCTGCCCCTCGACCTGAACGCGGATGTTGCCGGGTTTCAAGGTGGTGAGGAGCGGCGCGTGCCGGGGGGCGATACCCAGCTCGCCGAGCGTGCCCGGCGCGATCACCAGCACGGCCTCGCCCGAGAACAGCTCGCCCTCGGCGCTCACGATATCGACGTGGATGGTGTCGGCCATGTTCGCCTTACGACAGCGTCTTCGCTTTCTCGACGGCTTCTTCGATGCCGCCGATCATGTAGAACGCCTGCTCGGGCAGGTGATCGTATTCGCCGGCGATGATGGCCTTGAAGCCTCGGATCGTGTCCTTCAGCGGGACGATCTTGCCGTCCTGGCCGGTGAACACCTTCGCGACGTTGAAGGGCTGCGACAGGAAGCGCTGGATCTTGCGCGCCCGGTACACGGTCTGCTTGTCCTCTTCCGAGAGCTCGTCCATGCCGAGAATCGCGATGATGTCCTGCAGCTCCTTGTAGCGCTGCAGCACCTGCTGCACGGCGCGCGCCGTGTCGTAGTGCTCCTCGCCGACCACCAGCGGATCGAGCTGGCGGCTCGTGGAGTCGAGCGGATCGACGGCCGGGTAGATGCCGAGCGATGCAATCTGACGCGACAGCACCACGGTCGCGTCCAAGTGCGCGAAGGTGGTCGCCGGCGACGGATCGGTCAAGTCATCCGCGGGCACATACACCGCCTGGATCGAAGTGATCGAGCCGGTCTTGGTGGAGGTGATGCGCTCCTGAAGCACGCCCATTTCCTCGGCGAGCGTCGGCTGATAACCCACCGCGGACGGCATGCGGCCGAGCAACGCCGACACCTCGGTACCCGCGAGCGTGTAGCGGTAGATGTTGTCGACGAAGAACAGCACGTCGCGTCCCTTGCCGGAGGCCTGTTTCTCGTCGCGGAAGTACTCCGCCATCGTGAGACCGGTGAGCGCAACTCGCAGGCGGTTGCCCGGCGGCTCGTTCATCTGCCCGTACACCATGGCGACCTTGGAGTTGTTCAGGTTGTCCTTGTCGATGACGCCCGACTCGATCATCTCGTGATAGAAGTCATTCCCCTCGCGGGTGCGCTCGCCCACGCCCGCGAACACCGACAGACCGCTGTACTGCTTCGCGATGTTGTTGATCAGCTCGAGCATGTTGACGGTCTTGCCGACGCCCGCGCCGCCGAACAGGCCCACCTTGCCGCCCTTCGCGAACGGCACGAGCAGGTCGATGACCTTGATGCCCGTGACCAGAAGATCCTGACCGCCCGCTTGCTCGTCGTACGCCGGCGCGGGCCGGTGAATCGGCAGGGTCTCCGTTGCATTCACCGGGCCCTTCTCGTCCTGCGGCCTACCGAGCACGTCCATGATGCGGCCGAGCGTCGCCGTGCCCACCGGAACGCTGATGCCCGCGCCGGTGCCCGTGACGGTGAGTCCGCGGCGCAGTCCCTCGGAGGGCCCCATGGCGATCGCACGCACGATGCCGTCGCCGAGCTGCTGCTGCACCTCGAGGGTCAGATCCACATCATCGAGCTTGAGCGCGTCGTAGATCTCGGGAATCTGATCGCGCGGAAACTCCACGTCGATGACTGCGCCGATGATTTGCACGATTTTGCCGCTGGATTTGCCGCTGGACATAATGGAACCTCTTGCCTAAACCGCTGCCGCGCCGCCGACGATCTCCGAAAGCTCTTTGGTGATCGCGGCTTGTCGGGCCTTGTTGTAAATGAGTTGCAGCTCGTCGATGAGCGAGCCGGCGTTGTCGGATGCGCTCTTCATTGCAACCATGCGCGCCGCCATCTCCGAGGCCACGTTCTCGACGGCGCCCTGGAAGACCTGCGATTCGATGTAGCGCATCAGGAGCCCGTCGAGAATCTCGGCGGCATCCGGCTCGTAGATGTAATCCCAACGCTCTTGCAGCTCACCCTTGTCGATGGTCTGCAGCGGCAGGAGCTGCGACACGGTGCCGCGCTGGGTCATGGTGTTCACGAATACGTTCTGCACCAGCAGCAGCTGGTCGATCTTCGCCTCGCGGTACAAGTCGAGCATCACCTTGATCGGTCCGACCAGGTCCTTGACGTGCGGCCGGTCGCCCAGGTGCGTCGCCGTGGCGACGAGCTCGATGCCGGCCAGGCGCTTAAAGAATTGCACGGCCTTCAGGCCGATCGCGCACACGTAGATCTTGGCGTTCTTGGCGCGCGCTTCCTTGATCGCGACCAGCGCGGCCTTGAAGAGATTCAAGTTGAGCGCTCCGGCGAGGCCGCGATCGGTGCTGATGACGATGAAGCCGACCGCCTGCACCGGCCGATCGATCGTGAACGGATGCTTGTAGTCGAGGTTCACCTGGCGGAGGTGCCCGACGATCCGTCGAATCTTCTCGGCATAGGGGCGCGCCGCGCGCATGCGCTCCTGCGCCTTGCGCATCTTGCTCGCCGCGACCATCTCCATGGCCTTGGTGATCTTCTGCGTGTTCTTGATGCTCGCGATCTTGCCGCGAATTTCCTTAGCGCCTGCCATTCGTTTCTCTTAGAGCGTGTTATCTCTTACAGGGTGGCGAAAAACTCGTCGCAGCACTTCTTGAGCGACGCCTCGACTTCCTTGGTCAGATCCGGCTTCGCGTTGATGCCCTTGAGGAGATCCCCATAGGAGCCGCGCGCGAAGGACTGCAATGCGGCCTCGGTGTCCACCACCTTGCGACGGTCGACCTTGTCGAAGTAGCCGTTGTTCGCGGCGTAGAGCGTCAGCGCCATTTCCGCCACGGACATCGGCGCATACTGCTTCTGCTTCATGAGCTCGGTCACGCGCACGCCGCGTTCGAGCTGCCGCCGGGTCGCCTCGTCGAGGTCGGATGCAAATTGGGAGAAGGCCGCGAGCTCGCGGTACTGTGCGAGCGCCAGGCGCACGCCGCCGCCCAGCTTCTTGATGATGTTGGTCTGCGCGGCGCCGCCGACGCGCGACACGGAAATGCCGGCGTTGATGGCCGGACGCATGCCGGCGTTGAACAGGTCGGTCTCCAGGAAGATCTGTCCGTCGGTGATCGAGATCACGTTGGTGGGCACGAACGCCGTCACGTCGCCCGCCTGGGTCTCGATGATGGGCAGTCCGGTGAGCGATCCCGTCTTGCCCTTGATGCGGCCCTTGCTCACCTCCTCCACGTATTGCTCGTTCACGCGCGCGGAGCGTTCGAGGAGCCGCGAGTGCAGGTAGAACACATCGCCCGGGTAGGCTTCGCGACCGGGAGGCCGGCGCAGCAGCAGCGAGATCTGACGGTAGGCGACGGCCTGCTTGGACAGATCGTCATAGACGATGAGTGCGTCCTCGCCGTTGTCCATGAAGTACTCGCCCATGGCGCAGCCGCCGTACGGCGCGAGATATTGCATCGCCGCCGGTGTGGAGGCCGAGGCCGCGACGATGATGGTGTGCGCCATCGCGCCGTGCTCCTCGAGCTTGCGCACGACGTTCGCGATCGAGCTCTGCTTCTGGCCGATGGCGACGTAGACGCACTTAACGCCCGAGCTCTTCTGGTTGATGATGGTGTCGATGGCCACCGCCGTCTTGCCGGTCTGGCGGTCGCCGATGATCAGCTCGCGCTGGCCGCGGCCGATGGGCACCATGGAGTCGATCGCCTTGAGACCGGTCTGCACCGGCTGCGACACGCTCTTGCGGAAGATCACGCCCGGCGCCACGCGCTCCAAGGGCGATTTCAGCTTGGAATTGATCGGACCCTTGCCGTCGATGGGATTGCCGAGCGCGTCCACCACACGGCCGAGCAGCTCCGGGCCCACCGGGACTTCGAGGATGCGGCCCGTGGTCTTGACCTCCTGGCCCTCTGAAATATGCGTGTAGTCGCCGAGCACCACCGCGCCGACGGAGTCCTGCTCGAGGTTCAGCGCAAGACCGAAGGTATTGCCCGAAAACTCCAGCATCTCGCCGTAGCGCGCATCCGCGAGACCGTGCACGCGCACGATGCCGTCGGTCACGCTTACGACCGTGCCGACGTTGCGCGCCTCGGCGGCGGATTGGAACTTCTCGATGCGAGCTTTGATGAGATCGCTGATTTCCGATGCCTTGATGGACATATCGATCCTCTTGCGGCGGCGCCCGTGCGCCTGCCTATGGTTTAGCTAGTCAGTTCCGTTCTCAGGCGCTCGAGGCGCCCCTTCAAGGAGCCGTCGATCACCAGGTCGCCCGCATGAATGACGGCACCGCCCAGGAGCGATGCGTCCACGGTGTTGCGCATGTTCACCCGGCGCTTGAGCCGCGTATTGAGCGCCGCCGCCAGCTTCTCGGCCTGGCCCGCATCGAGCTTCACGGCGGAGATCACTTCGACGTCCACCGTGTTCTCGACTTCCGCGCGCATGACCTCGAAGTGAGCGAGGATCTCGGGCAGCAATAGCAGCCGGTGATTCTCGGCGAGCACGCGCACGAAGTTCTGCATGCGCGCGTCGAGCTTGTCGCCCGCGACGCCGATGATGAAATCCGCGACACTGGGCGCCGGCAGCTCAGGATTCTTGACGAGCGCCGTCACACGCGCATCGATCACGATCTCGGCGGCGACCGCGAGCCCGGCAGACCAGGGCGCAAAGGCGCGCGCCTCGCGCGCAGCCTCGAACGCCGCTTTCGCGTAGGGCCTCGCGATGGTGGCTCGCTCAGCCACGCCCAACCTCGGCTGCGAGCTGGTCGAGCAGCTGTGCGTGAGCCTTGGCATCGATCTCGCGCCCGAGCAGGCGCGAGGCGCCCTCGACTGCGAGCTCGCCCACTTCGCGCCGCAAGGACTCTCGGGCCCGTGTGGTTTCGAGCGTCATCTCCTCGTGCGCGCCGGCAATCAGCCGTTGCGCCTCGGATGAGGCGGTGCCCTTGGCCTCCTCGATCATCTCGTTCGAGCGTTTGCTCGCCTGATCGAGAATCTGCGCCGCGCGCTCGCGCGCCTCGCGCAGGATCTCCTTCGATCGTGCCTCGGCCTCGTTCAAGTCCTTCTCGCTCTTGGCGGCCGCCGCCAGACCCTCGGCGATCACCTTCTGTCGCGTCTCGATCTTCACGAGAAGGAACGGCCATATGTACTTCATCACCAGCCAGGCGACGAAGAAAAACACGAACCCCTGAATGACCAGCGTAATGGCTATGTTCATGCCCTGCTCCCGGCGATCGGCGTCCCGCAAGGACGCACGATGCGTCGTCTCAAATTACTTCCCGCTCAGCAGGCTGAGGAACGGGTTCGAGTAGAGCAGCAAGAAGCCCACGGCCACGCCGATGATGGGCACCGCGTCCAAAAGACCCGCGACGATGAACATCTTGGTCTGCAGCATGGGGGTCAGTTCCGGCTGCCGCGCGGAGCTCTCCAGGAATTTGCCGCCCAGGAGGCCGAAGCCGATGGCAGCGCCGGCGCCTCCGAGCCCGATCACGAGGCCGGCTGCGATCACGGTGGCGCTCAGGAATTGAGCGAGTTGGGTCAAATTTTCCATTTCTTCTCTCCGTCGGTCTTGAGTGTCTCGAAAACGATGAACTAGTGCTTCTCGGCTGCAATGCCCACGTACACGATGGTCAGCACCATGAAAATGAACGCCTGCAGCCAGATGATGAGGTAGTGAAAGGCAGTCCAAATGCTGTCGGCGAGGATCTGGGTTATGCCGAGAGCGTAGGTCGACCAGTGATCGAGCGCTGCGCCCAAGGTGAAGCACGCGATCAAAAGAAATATGAGCTCGCCGGCGTACATGTTGCCGAACAACCGCAGCGAGAGGGATAGCGGCCGCACCCCCTCCTCGATGATGCGCAGAATGAAATTGATGGGCGCGAGCGCCACCGCACCGATGCCGTGAGCATGAAACGGGGCGGTAAACCATTCCTTGAAGAACAGGCCGACACCCTTGTGCTTGATTCCTATCCACTGGATGAGAAAGAAGACCCCGATCGCCATGCCGATGGTCGTGTTCACGTCGGCTGTCGCCACGGTGCGCAAATGCTCGACCCCGAGTGCGTGCCCGACCGTCGGCAGCGCATCCACCGGCAGGATGTCCATGAAGTTGTCGAGAATGACCAGGCAGAAAATCGTCAGGGCGAGCGGCCCGATGAACTTGCTCTCGCCGTGGAAAGCATCCTTCACCAGACCATTCACCCAGTCGAGCATGATCTCGGCGAATGCCTGGAACTTGCCCGGCACGCCGCTCGTTGCCCGATGGGCCGCAATGTAGGCCACCACCAGGAAAATCAGCGCGATGGCGAGGTTGAAAATGACGCTGTCGAGGTGCAAGGCCCAGAAGCCGCCTCCGGGCTTCAAGTTCACGGTCAAATGCGTGAGGTGGTGCTGGATGTACTCGGTCACCCCCCCACTCGCAGCTTCCTCGACCGTCATTCCGAAATGCATAGTCACGATTCCCGCTCTCGAATCACCCGCGCCGAAACAACGCCGTCCAGTATCCAAATTGGGCCGTAACGAGCCCTATCAATAGCGGCGCCGGCTCGAGCTTCAAGCGACCTACAGTCACGTAAAGCGCGAGCACATACCAAGCCCACTGCAGCAGCTTGCCCGTGTACATGGCGCGATTCAGCACCGCGCCGCCTGCGACGCCGGGCGCGAACGCTCGCCAGCCGAACAGCGCGGTGCCGACAGTCACGATCAATCCGCCCGCCAGTGCCGCAAGTCCTGACGAGGGGCCCTTAAAGGCAAAAAACAGAGACGCGACCAGCAGCGTGCATCCTGCCTGCAGGAGCACGATGCGAATGACCAGCCGGTAGCCACGGACCGGCGCGTCACTCATCGCGGAAAGAGCCGGACCACATCCGGCAACGACGGCGAGCTAACCCCGATTTGCATATATGAGCCGTCGCCCATCAAAAGAGCGGGCGCATTATAGAGACGGCGCCTTACTGCATCAAGGTGAATTCAGGTGATATGCGCCAAAATCCCCTCGAGCTCGTCGAGGCTGTTGTAGGTCACCACCAGCTTTCCCTTCCCGGACGAGGTGTGCTGAAACATAACGCGGGCGCCCAGCTTGTCCGCGAGCTCGAGCTCCAAGCGGTGGATGTCTGGATCCGGGGTCGGGCTCAGCTGGGACCCGCCCGCCGCCGGATGGATGAGCCGCCGCACGAGCGCCTCCGTATCCCGCACCGACAGCGCCTTCTTGGCGACCAGGCCGGCCACCTCGACCTGCTGACGGCGCGAAGTCAGGGATAAAAGCGCCCGGGCATGACCCATCTCGATGCTGCGCTGTTCCAACAGTTCTTTGACCTCATCCGCGAGCTCCATGAGGCGCAGCAAGTTGCTCACGGCCGCCCGCGATCGCCCGACCGCCTCGGCCGCCGACTGATGCGTGAGGCCAAACTCCTCGATGAGGCGCGTCAAAGCCCGCGCCTCTTCCAGCGGATTCAAATCCTCCCGCTGGATATTCTCGATGAGGGCCATCGCAACCGCCGCCTCGTCCGGCACGTCGCGCACGATCGCCGGAATATCGGCCAGCCCCGCCATCTGCGCGGCGCGCCAGCGGCGCTCGCCCGCGATGATCTCATAGCGTTGCGATTCGCCGGGGATGCGGTGGCCGGCGTCCCGGTGGCCGGCATCCCCGTGGCCGGCGTCGTCCGGGTGGCCGGCGTCGCCGCGCGGCAGGGCGCGCACCACGATGGGCTGCATGACGCCCTGGGCTTTGATCGACTGCGCCAGCTCGTTCAGGGATTCGGGGCGCATGTCGATGCGCGGCTGGTATTTGCCTCGCTGCAGCAAATCCAGTGGGATATTGCTCAGGCGATCGCCGGTCGGAAACGGCACATTTTGCTCGCCGGCAGCCGCTTGCTCGACGGCTGCCGCCTTGCGCGCCATCAAAGGCGAGAGCTCGGCGAGGCCGCGGCCGAGGGACGGCTTCTTGCCGGTCATTCGTGAATTCCAGACGATGAGACGGCGGATTCTACGGGAGCCTGCGGCAGTTCGTCGCGGCGGATCATTTCTCCGGCGAGGGCGAGATAAGCAAGGGCGCCGCGCGATTCCTTGTCGTGGAACAGGGCGGGCTTGCCGAAGCTCGGCGCCTCGGCCAGCCGGATATTGCGCGGAATCATGGTGCGAAAGACCTTCTCGCCGAAGTGCTCGACGAGCTGCGCGGACACCTCATTGGCGAGGTTGTTGCGCGGGTCGAACATCGTGCGCAACAGGCCCTCGATCTCGAGGTCGGAATTGATGCTGCCCTTGATCTGATCGATGGTCTGCACGAGTGCGCTCAGGCCCTCGAGCGCGTAATACTCGCACTGCATCGGCACCATCACCGAATCGGCCGCGACCAAAGCGTTCAACGTCAGCATATTGAGCGAGGGCGGGCAGTCGATCAGGATCACATCGTAATCGTCGCGAATCGGCTTCAAAGCATTGCGCAGCTTGAACTCCCGGCCGGTCATCATGGTGAGCAGGCGCACCTCGGCCGCGGTTAAATCCTGATTGCCCGGCATGAGCTGAAACCCGCCGTACTCCACGGGGACCAGCGCCTCCGCGGCGGCGCAGTCGCCGAGCAGCACGTCGCAGCTCGTGCGTGTCAGGGAGTTTTTTTCGATGCCGCATCCCATCGTCGCGTTGCCTTGGGGATCGAGATCGATGAGCAGCACGCGCCGCTTCGTTGCGGCGAGCGAGGCAGCGAGATTCACCGCGGTCGTGGTCTTGCCGACTCCGCCTTTCTGGTTCGCGACGGCGATGACTCGCTTCATGGGGTGCTCGCCTTTTGCCTCATCGCAGGTCCCGGTCCCGCCGGGGAGAGTTCCACAACATGGCGCTCGTCGTCCAGCCCCGGCAGCTTGATCCGATGCACCGCAACCACGCGGAACGATTTCGGCAGCGCCCAGAGCTCTTCGTCGGGCCGCTTGCCCTTCATGGCCAGCAACCGTCCCTGCGGGGCGCACAGGTGTCCGGCGTAAGCGACGAAATCCGCGAGCGAGGACAGCGCGCGAGCGATGATGATATCGAAGGGCTCCGCAGGCCGGAACCGCTCGGCGCGCTCGTTGACGACCTCGACGTTGCCAAGACCCAGCCGCTCTCTCGTGCGCTCGACGAAGCGCGCCTTCTTTCCCGTCGCCTCGATGAGCGAGAAGTGCCGGTCGGGATTGACGATGGCGAGCGGCAAGCCGGGGAAACCGGCTCCGGTGCCCACGTCGGCGATGCGCGTGCCTTTCAGGAACGGCTGCACGCTCAGGCTGTCGAGCACGTGCTTGCGCAACATCCCGGGCCGGTCGCGGATGGCGGTCAAATTGAACTGGGCATTGGCGATCTCCAGCTCATCGACGAGCTCGAGCAGCGCATCGGCGCGCGCCCGATCGATCTCGACATCGAATTGCGCGCCGCCATCCGTGAGCAGCTCGCGCTCGGCGTCGCGATTCACTGATTTCCCGACGGCGATGCGGAGATGAGCGTAATCGACACCGTGATCGCCTCTGGCTCTGGGCCCTCGGTGCGGTGCGCGCTGAACGCTATGTCCTGCTGTTGCCCCTCGCATGAATCGAGAGCGGGCGCGGTAGCTGCAGTGCCCGCGGTACCGGCAGCGCCCGCAGTCGCCGCCGCGCCGCGCTGCCAATCGGCGCATGCCGCCGCGAACAAGGCGGGCGCCTCCGCCACGGGCAGCGCGACCGCCGCCTCGATTTTCTCGAGACGATCGTGATCGAAGCACAGCAAATGATCCGTCGCCGCACGGCCGAGGAACGACACCACCACGTTCGGCCGGAAGCAATCGCCGTCCTCGCGCCCACGCGTGCCGTCCGCTTGGTGAAACACCAGCACCTCGGTGAGCGGCACCGAAACGTCCTTGAACGGAGTACCGAAAGGAGCGAGGAGGAGCCCGCTGAAGTCGTGGGATACGAGGGGCGGCACGGGCGCAGCGGTTGCCGCGGATGGCGGCGAGCGGCGCGCGGGTGCGGAGCCCGCGCAGCCCGAAAGCCACGCTGCGCTCGCCAAGGTCGCGGCCGCGAGGCCGGCAGCCCCGAGCGCGCGGCTCGAGCGGCGCGCGGGGCTCAAGCAGCCCGTCTGAGCCATGCATCCAATCCATCGGCATTCAGCGCCACATCGCCATCCAGCAAATCATGCTGCGCTCGGGCATCGCCCGCGTAGCCGTGCGCCTGCAGCCGCCGCGACAAGTGCGCGAACAACTCGCGCTCGATGCGCGGCACCCGATCGGGCGCGGCGGCCCCTGCACGCGCAATGCGTGCGAAGGCATCGATTTCTGTGTCGAGGTCGCGAGCGAGCTTGCCGACGGCGTCGACGCGGCCGTAATGCGTCAAGTAGGCGCAACGCGGCTCGAGCGCGGCGATGCGCGCGACGGAGGCGCGCAGCTGCGCGGGATCGAACTGCGAAGGCGACGTGGTGGGAAATATGAAAGGCCCCGCGGCCGTGTCCGACTCGCGATAACTCACGCCGAAGGTGTCGCCCGTGAACACCTCGCGAGTGTCGCGATCGAGTACGCAGAGATGATGCAGAGCGTGGCCCGGCGTATGTAGAAATTCGAGCGTGCGCGCACCGAACACGAGCCGCTCGCCATCCTCCACCGTCACGACCCGCTCGGCGGAGATGGGCACGGCGTCGCCGAACTGCGCCGCGTAGGCCTCCTCTCCGTACACGGCCTTGGTTCCGGCAACGAGCTTCCCGGGATCCGTGAGGTGCGGCGCGCCGCGCGGATGCACCACGATGCGCGCGCGCGGGAGCGAGGCCATGAGCGCGCCGGCCCCGCCGGCATGGTCGAGATGCACGTGCGTCAGCAGCACGTAATCGACCCGCTCGACGTGGATGTCGAGAGCGGCGAGCGCACCTAGCAAATTCGGTACGGAGCGGGCGGTGCCCGTGTCCACGAACGCGGCGTGCCCACCCTCGATGATGAGGTAGCTCGCATCGGCCTGTGGCCGTACGTGCTCGGTGTCGACGGCGAATATGCCGTCTCCCAACGCTTGAGGAGCCGGCCGCATCTACGCCGGAGCCGGGTGGGCCGGCGCCAGGTAGGTCGTCGGCGCCGGGTGGGTCGGCGCCAGTCGCTGCTGGAGCTCGGATAGCTCCGCGGCGGCGTCCGGATCCTGCGTCCTCGTGGACTCCTCTGCCCGGCGCAAGGCGAGAACGGCGACTTCCTGCATGTGCCCGCAAGCTGCTGCGTAGTGCAGGCGCCAATCGGCGATCAGCTCGGGCTCGAGTGCCGCGTAATCTCGGTGATTGACGATGGCATCGAGCACCATGGCGCAAAGCGCCAGCTGCTGCACCCGCGTCCACGACAAGCTCGGCGCGGAGCATCCTTCCGCAAAGCATCGGCGCAGGTAAGCCGGGGGATCGGCGCTCGCGATATCGTCGAGCATGTCGCCCACGTCGCATGAATCAAGTAAGTGCTCGAAGCCGGCCATCTTATCCATTATCCTCGCCGGCCATTATCCTCGCCGTTACGGAACATAGGAACTCATGAGCCGGAGATTTCTGCTGCCGCTGCTTGCGGTGCCCATGCTTCTCGCCGGCGCAGCACTGTCCGCGCCCGCCGTCGTGCGAGGCAATCTGGTTCTCGACGGTATTCCCGAGTCATCCTCCGAGGCGGCCGATAAGATCGACAAGCTGGATGCCTATTTGAGCGCCCGCCAGGCGCGCCCGGAGGGGTTCACCGCCAAGGGACAGGTCCTCATCACCACCCGCTTCGGCGAGGTCGATGAGCTGCACGTGGTCGATCAGGCTCTCGGCGCGCGCCGCCAGATGACGTTTGTGCGCGAGCCGGTCACCGGCGGCGCGTTCTCCCCCGATCCCAACAAGAACGCGTTCTTCTACTGCGCCGACTCGGCGGGTGACGAGAATTCGCAGATCTACTATCAGCATGTCGGCGACGCGTCGGCGCGTCGGCTCACCGACGGCAAGTCGATCAACGGCGGCGCGCTTTGGTCTGCCGCGGGCCGCGAGATCGCTTTTTCGACGATGGCGCGCGACACGGGCTCCCGCGATATCGACATCATCGATCCCGACGCCGGCGCGCCGGCGCGGCTCGCGGTGGGCGGCGACGGCGCGGATTGGTCCGTCCTCGACTGGTCCGCCGACGATCGCAAACTCCTGCTGCGCAAGCACGTGAGCGCGCACGAGGACTATCTCTACGTCTTCGATCTCGGCACGGGACAGAAACGCGAGGTCGAGCCGTCCCCCGCAAAGGGCGCCATCCCCAGCGCGAAGTTCTCGCGCGACGGCACGGGGGTGTACTTCGTCTCGAACCGCGACGGCGAGTACGCGCGGCTGCGTTTCGTCAACATCTTCACGTCCGACAAGAACGACCTCTCCGGCCGTGGCGATGCCGACGTCGAGCAACTCGCACTCTCCAAGGACGGCCATTACCTGGCGTACGTCACCGACGAGGGCGGTGTGGACAAGCTGAATCTCCTCGATCTGCGAGCTCACCAGGATCTCGTCGCGCCGAGCTTGCCGGCGCGCGGCATCGTGGACTCCCTGAGCTTCGATCCCGACGGCAAGCGTCTGTTGTTCGGTCTGACCGCGGCCAACCAGCCGCGCGACGCCTACGTGCTCGACGTGGCGAGCAATCGGCTCGAGCCCTGGACCGCGAGCGAAGCCGGGTCGCTCGACCGCACGAAGTTCGTGGTGCCGCGCTTGACGCAGTTCCCCACCTTCGATCGGGCGGACGGCAAACCGCGCGAGCTGCCTCTTTATGTCTACGAGCCGGCGAGCCCCGGCCCGCACCCGGTGCTCATCGTGCTGCACGACGGACCGGATGCGCGATTTCGCCCGACTTTCGATCCATGGATAGAGTATGTCGTGAACGAGCTCGGGTTCGCCGTGCTGGCGCCGAACGTGCGCGGGTCCACCGGCTACGGCAAGAGCTTCAGCGCGCTCGCGCGGGGCACCTTGCGCGAGGACGCGATCAAGGACGTCGGTGCGCTGCTCGTATGGCTGGCGCTCGACAGCCGCTTCGATAAAACACATGTGGTCGTGTCGGGCGCGGGCTACGGGGGCTACATGGCGCTCTCGGCCCTGGTGAACTACGGCGAGCGGCTGCGGGGCGCCGTGGCCATGGCACCCATCACGGACTTCATCGGCTTCGTGAGCGGCACGGCTCCCGAGTCGCGAGGTGCCGCGCGCGATGAGTTCGGCGATGAGCGGGATACGGACGCGCGCATGTTTCTGCGCCGCATCTCACCCTTGAGCAACGCGGACCGCATCACCCGCCCCGTGCTGCTCGTGCACGGCAGGAACGACCGCCGTGTGCCCATCGCGCAGTCGGAGCAGCTCGTCAACCGGCTGCGCGCGCGCAATCAGACCGTGTGGTATCTCAAGGCGCAGGACGAAGGCGGCAGTTTCGCCCGATGGCAGAACCGCGAGGCCTACTACCGCGCGTTCGCCCAGTTCCTGACCTCGGTGCGCTGATAGAGCTCACCGCCAGGGGGGCCGAGCGCACAGCCGGGAGCTCCGAGCCCCGGGGCCCGCAGCCGTTACTTGCTGTCCGGGGTGGCCGTCTCGAGCGGCGAGGGCTGGTGCGCGAAGTACTCTGCCACCACCCCGATATCGTTTTCCGTGGCGAGGAGCTGCGCCATGCCGTTCATGACCACGTTCTTGCGGCGCTTGTTCTTATAAGACTTGAGCGCCTCCACGAGATAATCCTCGTGCTGGCCGGCGAGCACCGGCGGCTTCGGATCGAGCGGAGCCGCCACCCCGAGACCATTGACGCCGTGACAGGCGACGCACGCCGTGGCTTGCGTCGGCGGAGCGCCGGTCGGTGCGGGGGGCTTCACCGGCTCGGGGCCCTGTAAGTAAGCTGCGATGTCCTCGATGTCTTGATCGGAGAGCGATGAGGCCTGCGCGTGCATGGTCGGATGCGGCCGATCGCCATTCTTGTATTCATGGAGTGCGGAGATGATGTACGCCGCGTTCTGATGACGCAGCTCGGGCACGCTGTAGTCGGGATAGGCGTTCTTGTACGTCTCAACCCCGTGACAGCCGTAGCAGGTGTAGAACTTCTTTTCGCCGTCGGCCGGATTGCCCGCCGCGTGCGCCGAGTGGGTCAAGCAAAATCCCAAGACTGTGGCGCCTGCAGCCCACGCCAGAACATTCGGTCGACAAAACATTCAATTCTCCGAGCCGGACGGCTCCCTGGGGGAGCGCTGATGTTAAAGAGTGAGAGGCGAAAATGCCACTCGGGCGCGACCGCGCCCGCTCAAGCGGCGCGGTCGCGTTTCTTGAGATGCACCAGCAAAAGCGATATTGCGGCGGGCGTGAGCCCGGGAATGCGCGCCGCCTGCCCGAGTGTCTGCGGCCGCACCGCCTGAAGACATTGGCGCGCCTCGTTCGATAAGCCGTTCACCGCGCCGTAATCCATATCCGCCGGCAAAGCGAGGTCGTCATGGCGGGTGCGGCGATCGATTTCCTCGCTCTGCCGCTTGAGATATCCCGAGTACTTCGCCTGCACATCGACCTGCAGCTTCACCTGCTCGGCGAGCCGCACATCCCGGCACCAGTCCGCGGCGGCGGCATCGAGCGGCGCGACGCTGCGCAGATCGTCGTATTGGAGCTCGGGACGGCGCAACAGCTCCAGGGCATGCGTTTCCCGCGACAGCGGTTGCCCGAGCTTCGCAAGCAGCGACGCATCCACATCGCCCGGGCGCACCAGCGCCGTCGACAGGCGGGCAAGCTCGCCGGCGACGGCTTCGCGCTTGCGCGCAAAGAAATCCCACCGCGTATCGTCGATGAGCCCGAGCTCGCGGCCGAGCGCGGTCAGACGCAGATCCGCATTGTCCTCGCGCAGCGACAGGCGGTATTCGGCGCGGCTGGTGAACATGCGGTAGGGCTCGGGAGCGCCGCGGGTCACCAGATCATCGACCAGCACGCCGAGGTAGGCGTCACTGCGCTTCGGACACCACGGCTCGCGCCCGACGCTGGCGAGCGCGGCGTTGATGCCCGCGAGCAGCCCTTGCGCCGCCGCCTCTTCATAGCCGGTCGTGCCGTTGATCTGACCGGCGAGAAACAAACCGCCGATGAACTTGCTTTCGAGGCTCGCCTTCAGCCCGCGGGGATCGAAGAAGTCGTACTCGATGGCATAGCCGGGTCGAGTGATGTGCGCGTTCTCGAATCCGCGGATGGTGCGTACGAAATCGATCTGCACGTCGAACGGCAGGCTGGTCGAGATGCCGTTCGGATACACCTCGCGGGTATCGAGCCCCTCGGGCTCGATGAAAATCTGATGCGCGGACCGGTCCGCGAAGCGAGCCACCTTGTCCTCGACCGACGGGCAATACCGTGGTCCCACCCCCTCGATCAGGCCGGTGAACATGGGCGAGCGCGCACTCGCTCCGCGGATGATGTCGTGGGTGCGCTCGTTGGTCGCCGTGATGTGGCACGGGAGTTGGCGCGGGTGCTGCTCGCGCATGCCGAGATAGGAAAATACTGGCCGCGGATCGTCGCTGTGCTGCTCGCGCAGCCCCGTGTAATCGATGCTGCGCCCATCGATGCGCGGCGGTGTGCCCGTCTTCAGGCGGCCGACCTGGAGCGGCAGTTCACGGAGCCGCGCGGCGAGAGCCAGCGAGGGCGGATCGCCCGCGCGCCCGCCGGCATGACTTTCTAGGCCCACGTGAATGCGGCCGCCGAGAAACGTACCCACGGTGAGCACGACGTGCCGCGCGGCGAATTCGATGCCGCTCATGGTGATGCAGCCGACGACGCTGTCCCCGTGCAAGCGCAGGTCGGCGACCTCCTGCTGGAAGAGCCACAAGTTCGGCTGGGTCTCGAGCCGCCCGCGTACCGCGCGCTTGTAGAGCTGGCGGTCGGCCTGCGCACGCGTCGCGCGCACCGCCGGCCCTTTGCTCGCATTGAGAGTGCGGAGCTGAATCCCCGCCACGTCCGCCGCCATTGCCATGACGCCGCCGAGCGCGTCGATCTCCTTGACCAGATGTCCCTTACCGATGCCGCCGATCGCGGGATTGCAGCTCATCTGACCGAGGGTCTCGATGTTGTGCGTGAGCAGAAGCGTGCGGCGGCCCATGCGGGCGGCGGCAAGCGCCGCCTCGGTGCCTGCGTGCCCGCCTCCCACCACGATCACGTCGAACTCGGCCTGAAAGCGCATCACTCTGAATCCACAGGGTTTTCGAGGCGCGTACTGTAAACCGCTCACGCGAAAACCGCCAGGATGGCGGGGTCGGGGCTCAGGGGCCCGGGCCTCAGGGGGCCGGGCGGGGCGCGCGCAGCGGCGGGTGCCGAGGTATAGTTTCCCTCCACACCTTCTGGGAACCAACCGAGCCCGCGGCTCCACTAAACAACCATGCATATCTCCAAGCACTTCGGCCGATTGACGGCGCTTTCGCTCTTCGGTGCGCTGCTCGCGGGCGCGGCTGCCTGGGCCGCCGGCGACCTGCAGGTGGGTCAGCCGGCTCCCGACTTCAGCACCCTCGACAGCCAGGGCAATGTGCGCCACCTCGCCGACTTTCGCGGCAAAGTGGTGGTGCTCGAATGGACCAACGCGGACTGTCCGTTCACCCGCAAGCACTACGAAAGCGGCAACATGCAGAGCCTGCAATCGCTCGCCCGGGATCACGGCGTGGTATGGCTCTCGGTGATTTCCTCCGCGCCCGGTACGCAGGGTTATGTGGATGGCCGGCACGCCGACGATCTCACCCGCACGCGCAAAGCCGTTCCGGCGGCCGTGCTCTTGGACCCGTCAGGCAGCGTCGGCCGGCTCTACCATGCGAAGACCACCCCTCATATGTACGTGATCGACGCCAAGGGTGAGCTGCGCTACATGGGTGGAATCGACAGCATCCCCACGACGGACGTATCGGACATCGCCAAGGCCGAGCCGTATTTGAAAGAAGCCATGCTCGCCGTCGTGGACGGCCAGCCTGTCGCGCATGCAGTGACGCGGCCCTACGGCTGCGGGGTCAAATACGGTTCGGGCTAGGAATAGTCCGCCCCTGGAGCCAGGCCCCTCAGTCCCCGGCCACGGTGACCGGAATCCCGGCGAATTTTCCCCGATAAGCCGGCGGACCGGAGTCGTGTACCGACTCGCCCGCTGAGCTCACGGCCACCGTCACCGGCATATCGCGCACGTCGAACTCGTACACAGCTTCCATGCCGAGCTCGGCAAAACCGACGACACGGCTCGCGCGGATCGCCTGCGAGACCAGAAATGCGGCACCCCCCACGGCGATCAGGTACGCCGAGCGATGCCGGCGAATGCAGGCGACGGTCTCCGGACCCCGTTCGGCCTTGCCCACCATCGCGAGCAAACCGGCCTTGCCGAGCATGGTGTCCGTGAAGCGATCCATGCGATTGGCGGTGGTCGGTCCCGCCGGGCCCACCACCTCCGCGCCCACCGGATCGACCGGCCCAACGTAATAGATGACTCGATTGTGGAAATCGAGGCCGTCGGGTAGCGGCTTTCCCGCTTCGAGCAGCGCGCAGATGCGCTTGTGGGCGGCGTCGCGGCCGGTCAGAAGCTTGCCCGAAAGCAGCAACCGCTCCCCGGCCTTCCAAGTCGCGATCTCTGCGCGGGTCAGACCATCGAGCGACACGCGGCGTGATTGCGCGTCGGGGGTCCACGTGACCTTCGGCCATCGCGACAGATCGGGCGGAACGAGCACCGCGGGTCCGGTGCCGTCGAGCGTGAAATGCGCGTGGCGCGTGGCGGCGCAGTTCGGGATGACGGCCACCGGGAGTGAGGCGGCGTGCGTCGGGTAGTCGAGCACTTTGACGTCGAGCACGGTAGTGAGGCCGCCAAGCCCTTGGGCGCCGATGCCGAGATCGTTGACGCGCCGATAGATCTCGATCCGCAGCTCCTCGAGGCGGTTCACTGGTCCCCGCGCGAGGAGCTCCGGCATGTCGATGGGATCCATGAGCGACTTCTTGGCGAGCAACATGGCCTTCTCGGCGCTGCCGCCGATACCGACGCCGAGCATGCCCGGCGGACACCAGCCCGCGCCCATGTCGGGGACGACCTCGACCACCCAGTCGGCCACCGAGTCGGACGGGTTCAGCATGGCGAACATGGACTTGTTCTCGGAGCCTCCGCCTTTGGCGGCGACCGTGATCTCGACGGTCTCGCCGGGCACGAGCTCGGTATGGATCACCGCGGGCGTGTTGTCGCGGGTGCCTGTGCGCTTACCGGCGGGGTCCGCGACCATGGAGGCCCGCAACTTGTTGTCGGAATCGAGATAAGCGCGCCGCACGCCCTCGTTGATCATGGCTTCGAGGCCGCGCGAGGAATCCCAGCGCACGCCCATGCCCACCTTGACGAACACCACCACGATCCCCGTGTCCTGGCAGATCGGCCGATGACCTTCGGCACAGAGGCGCGAGTTGGTGAGAATCTGCGCGATGGCATCGCGGGCGGGCGCGCTTTGCTCGAGGTCATACGCGCGGCCCATCGCCGCGATGAAATCGGGCGTGTGGTAATAGGAAATGTATTGCAGAGCGTCGGCGACGCTCGCGACGAGGTCATCCTCTCGGACCAGGGACATGGCGGCCTTCTGTATTGCAAAGACGAACTGGGCCGCAAATCTACCAAGTCGAGGGCGGCCGTGGATAGCGAGTCGCTACACTACTGCAATGCGGCGGCTCGCCTGGATGACCTTGGTGATTTGTGCGTTCTGCTCGATGCGGACGCCGGCCGCGCCCGCCACGCTGCTCCTGCGCGAGTGCCGTCTGGAGCATCCCCTCAAGGTCGCCTCGGTGGCCGCCCGCTGCGGCGTGCTGCAAGTCGCGGAGAACCCGGCCGCGCCATCGGGCCGCAGCATCGGATTGCACGTCGCCGTGGTGCCCGCGCTCAACCGCCGGTCGAGCGCCGCGCCGCTGTTCTTGCTGGCCGGTGGCCCCGGCCAGTCGGCGAGCGATCTGTACGTGAGCTACGCCGGCGCCTTCGCGCGCGTCAATCGCAACCACGACATCGTGCTGCTCGATCAGCGCGGCACCGGTTTATCCGAGCCGCTCTTCTGCGACTATCCGGAAGACTGGCGCGCGACCAGCGATGAGCTGCCGGCCGTGAGGCAAGCGACGCAAGCTTGCCTCGCGCGCTACGGCGAACGCGTGCGCTATTACACATCGAGCGTCGCCGTGCAGGATCTCGAGCGCGTGCGCGCCGCGCTCGGCTATACGCAAATCGATCTCTACGGCGCCTCCTACGGGACGCGCATGGCGGAGCTTTACCTGCGCCGCTACGGCGCGGCCGTGCAGGCCGTGATCCTCGACGGCGTCACCGATCCCGAGCAGGCCATCGGTCCAGCGACACCGTTCGATGGGGAGCGCGCGCTCGATCTCATTCTCGCGCGCTGCCAGCGCTCGCCCGAATGCGCCGCCACCTATCCCGACCTGCGCGGTGATTTCGGCGCCCTGCGCGCGAAGTTCGGGCCGGCCACGACATCTTTGACCTTGCCGGACCCCTCGACGGGCGAGCCCCTCGAGCTCGAGTTCAACCGCGGCGTGCTCGCCGCGGCGTTGCGCTTGCTGTCGTACAACTCCACTCAGGCGTCGCTCCTCCCCACCTTGATCCATCAGGCATCCTCGGGACGCCTCGCACCCATCGCGGCGCAGACCGTGATGATGGCGCGCGAGATCCGTGGCCAGCTCGCGAGCGGCATGCAGAACAGCGTGGTGTGCAGCGAGGACGTGCCCTTCTTCGTGACGCAGGACATCGATCGGCGGCGCATCGATGCAACGTATCAAGGCACGGAGCAGCTCGACGCGCTCGCCGAGATCTGCAAGCTCTGGCCGCGTGGTCCGGTCGATGCGGATCTGCACGCCCCCTTGATGAGCGGCGTGCCGACCCTGCTCCTGTCCGGCGAAGCCGATCCGGTCACCCCGCCCGCCGGTGCCGAACGCCTCGCACGCGGGCTCGCGCGCCATCGTCATCTGGTGTTGCCCGGGGAGGGGCACGGTCAGCTCGCGACGGGATGCATGCCAAGGCTCGTGGCTGCCTTCCTGGATTCGCCCGATCCGCGGGCGCTCGATGCCGCCTGTCTCGGGGATCATCGTCCCGCGCCGTTCTTCGTCAGCTCGACGGGACCCGCGCCGTGATCGAAGCGTCCTCTCTTTGCAAACGATTCGGCGCCATCGAGGCGGTCCGCGACGTGTCCTTTCGCGCGGCCGACGGCGAGATCACCGGCGTGCTCGGACCGAACGGCGCCGGCAAGTCGACCACTCTGCGCATGCTCTACGGCGTGCTCACACCCGACGGCGGCAGCGCGAGCATCGATGGGATCGACATACGCGGCGAGACTTCCGCGGCCCGCGGCCGGCTCGGCGTTCTGCCGCATGCCCCGGGGCTCTACGGCAATCTGAGCGCCCGCGAGAACATCGAGTATTTCGGCGCTCTGCATGGTCTGCCGAAGGAGCGCATCCGCGCGCGAGCAGCGGAGCTCGCCCGAGCGCTCGGCATGGAGAGCTTCATGGATCGTCGCGCGAAAGGGTTCTCGCAAGGCCAGCGCATCAAGGTCGCCGTGGCGCGAGCGCTCATCCACGACCCCTCGAACCTGGTGCTGGACGAGCCGACCAACGGACTCGACGTGATGGCTATTCGCAACTTGCGCGACATTCTGCGCGATTTGAAATCGCAGGGACGCTGCATCCTGTTCTCCTCGCACGTCATGCAGGAAGTCGCGGCCCTCTGCGACCGGGTGGTCATCCTCGGGCAGGGGCGGGTTCTCGCGGATGGTCCGCTCGATGCGGTACGCGAGGCGAGCGGCGCCGCCACCCTCGAGGAAGCCTTCCTCAAGGTGCTCGGCGCGGCCGAGGCCCTCCAGCCCGGGGCCCTCCAGCCCGGGGCCCTCTAGCATGCGCGCGCTGCTCACGGTTTTTTTCAAGGAGTTCCTGGAGAACCTGCGCGACCGCCGCACGCTGTTCTCGGCGCTGCTGTTCGGCCCCCTGTTCGGACCCATCTTGTTCGGCGCCATGGTGTCCAGAATGCTCAATCAGAGCGTGCTGGAATCGGACGAGCCGCTGCGGGTCGCCGTCTCGGGAGGCGAGCACGCGCCCAATCTCGTGCGCTTCCTGACATCGCAAGGCGTGCAGCTCGCGCTCAACTCCTGGTCGGAGTCCGACGCGCGCGATGCGGTGAAGCGCGGCGCCGCGACGGTGGTGCTGATCGTGCCGCGCGACTTCGCGCCGCGGTTCGCGGCAGCCCTGCCCGCGCCCGTGTTCGTGGTCGCCGACAGCTCCGATTCGCAGACCCGCAAGAGCGCGGACCGGCTGCGCGCATTGGTTGCGGCCTATGGCAACGGCATCGCGCAGCTGCGCTCGCAAATCCGTGGCGTGAGTCCGCTGCTGGCCGTTCCCATCGCCGTCAACGAGATCGACGTCACCACGCCGACCGGCCGCGCCGTGGTGGTGCTCGGTTTCATGACCTACTTCGTGCTGTTCTCCGTCCTGATGGGCGGTCTGTATCTGGCGATCGATTCGACCGCCGGCGAGCGCGAGCGCGGCTCGCTCGAGGCTTTATTGAGTCTGCCCGTGGCGCGCAGCGCCCTGGTCGGCGGCAAACTGCTCGCGACCTGCGCTTATATGTGTCTGTCACTCGCAATCAACCTCGCCGCGTTCGTGGTAGTGTTCCAGTTCGTGCCGCTCGAGCGCCTTGGCATGAGCGCAAATGTCGGTGCGCTCACGGCGCTCGAGTTCTTCGCGATTTGCCTGCCCTTCGTGCCTCTGGGCGCTGCCTTGATGGTGCTGGTCGCCTCCTTCACGCGCAGCTACCGCGAAGCGCAAACTTACTTGACCAGCGTGCTCCTGGTGCCGACGTTGCCCATCGCATTCGCGAGCATCTATTCCTTGAAGACCCAGAGCTTGTTGATGCTCGTGCCCTCGCTGAGCCAGCACTTGCTGATGACCAGCGTGCTCAAGGACGAACCGATCGCCCCACTCGATTTCGCGGTGTCGGCCGCCTCTGCGCTCGGTCTTGCGTTCGTGCTCATCGCCGCGACCGCGAGACACTGGCGCCGCGAGAGCATGCTCGGCTGAGCGTGCACCGCGAGAGCCGCGTTTGCCGAGCCAAATTAAGCGAAAATTCATGCATTTGCTTATAGGAGTTTTCCAACTGAGCGGGTATAAAGCTAGCGGGGCACACCGAACACTCGGGGTAAGTTGGCATGACAAAGTCGTCGCATGGACGCGCAAATATCGCCATTTTCCTGGCGGTTTTGGCGCTATCCGCACTCACCATGGTCTGGCTGTTCTGGCATCACCCCATCAAGACCTTGATCGGGACGATCGCCGTCCTCGCCGTGCTCGGCATATCGGCGCGGCTTGCGCGGGCGATCGAAGTCGAAGTGGCGACCGCGGCGAGCGATCTCGATCACGGCGAGCAAGGGGTCTAGTCGGCGCCTTTCGTTCAGCGAACCTCGGCGCTATCCAATTTTTCGATATAGCTAGCGAAAAGCTAGCTAGCCCGTGGCTCGGCGCCTCCCCCCGGTCATTTGCCGATGCAGAAGCTCGCAAAAATGGCGCCGAGCAAGTCCTCGCTCGTGACCTCGCCCGTAATTTCTCCAAGCGCCGCTTGAGCCAGGCGCAAGTCCTCGGCGAAAAGCTCGAACCCGCGTGATTCCGCGCCTGCCCGCGCCGCGCTGTCGATGAGCGCCCGCGCGCGCTCGAGGGCGTCGAGGTGGCGGCGGCGCGCCGAGAACACGCCCGCGTCCGCTCCGCCATGGCCGGCACGCGTCTTCAGATGCGCGCGCAACAGGTCGATGCCCGCGCCGGTGCGGGCGCTCAAGTAGAGGTGCGGCGGAGAGGCCTGTTCGTCGGCGCGCGCCGCA
>Ga0302314_10004474_pt1 | contig 25680 bp, 24 predicted proteins | sample III_Palsa_N2_3_FD_200533 | JGI IMG/M metagenome (GOLD analysis project Ga0302314, IMG submission 200533) | Peat permafrost microbial communities from Stordalen Mire near Abisko, Sweden - III_Palsa_N2_3 | ecosystem: Environmental > Terrestrial > Soil > Palsa > Peat permafrost | place: Sweden... | reverse complement strand
TTCATTGCACCAGTGTCCGACGCACCAAACAACGGACCGGGGCTCGACGCCGCCGCCGAGGCGGTAATGCGGTACGTACTGTTCCACCCCGACGCCCTGTTCGGTAAAAAACCCGACCTGAATTCATTCAAAATGATCATCCAGGCCGCCAATGCGGGCGTTGCCGACTACGTCTATCAGAGCGCGAGACCTAAAGGTGTTGATCGCAAATACCAAACGACCAGCGCGTCAGCGCGCGCGGCGGTCATTGCTGAAACTGACCTGAACAGCAATGTTGCCGTCCACCATCTCATTCCAGCGAATGTGTGGAGGGATAAACTGTATCTCGTTAAATTAGCAGAGCTAGCTGACTGGAAAGTTAACGACCCGAGCAACCTGATGGAGCTGCCCCGCAATGCTGCCGAGCAGGCCCGGATGGGTGGGTTCTTGCCGATACACAATGCGTCGCATGATAAATATGATCGCGATGCAACGCGTGTGATAGCGGGGCAAGAATTTATGGCGCAAAAACCAATAACGCCGGAACAAGCGATCAGAATATTAAGAAATACAAGCTACATTCAAAAGGCGAGAATATATGACGGATATTACGGTGAATTTATGCGGGTCGGTGTCTGATGGACATCTGGGTCCTTACTCAATCGCTAGCCTGTCATCGAAAACTAAGAACCCCAGGCAAGGTCACGCTCGAAGGTATTATTCTGAGAGACCAGCACCTGCTTAATCGAGATGAAGTCTTCGCGCTCTCTCGGTTCTGGCGGAGCAGGCAGGAACCCATTCCGCCTGCCCATCTCCAGCTGCGAGTTGAAGATTTCGATGAGGACTACTTTGAATCAGACGGTTGCTATTTCGTCTCCGAACGATTCCGGCAGGTGATGGCGCTCGACGCGTCAACCGCCAGATACTTCGACGTCGACGCCAGCTGGTCAGCGCCACTGCCCCGTTCGAAGAACTACCAGATCATGGCGCCGCTAGTTGAGGACGACGTATTGAATTGGAAGCTGTCCGTCGAGTTTTTCACTCCGCCAATCATCGATTCGCCAGCCAGGAACCTCCACCTGCGGTCGGATGCCGTTCCGAAGGATGAACTGTTTTCCGATAAGAATCTCGACGGAGCTCTTCTCTGTACGGACGCGCTCGCCCAGCGCGTCCTTGAGGCTGGCTGTACTGGCATGCGCTTCTACGATCTGAAGTATCATTTTCGTTTGCAACAGCCCTTCCGCACGCTGCTCGGGGTCGAGGAGAGTTTGGGTTGGGACGAGGTCAACGACGTCGAAATCACTAAACCATTTCACCCTTCAGACGACTAACTAAAGCCACTCCGCCAGCGGCTCCCTCGCCAGCATTTCGTCATAGGTCGGTCTGGGCCGCACCACCGACCACTTGTCGCCCTTGACCATGACCTCTGGCACGAGCGGGCGGGTGTTGTATTCGCTGGCCATCACCGCGCCATAGGCGCCGGCGGACAGGAAGGCGACCAGGTCGCCGGCGGCCAGGGGGGGCAGGGCGCGGTCGCGGGCGAAGGTGTCGCCGGTTTCGCAGACCGGGCCGACCACGTCGTACAGCATGGGCGCCGCGCCGGGGCCCGGCTCCCGCACCGGCTTGATGTGGTGGAAGGCCTCGTACATGGCCGGGCGCACCAGATCATTCATGGCGGCGTCCAGCACCAGGAAGCGGCGGCCCCCATCATGGAGGGCGTCCCGCTCATGCACATGGATCACCCGCGACAGCAGCACCCCGGCGTTGGCGGCGATCACCCGGCCGGGCTCGAAGGCCAGCTGAACGTCCAGGCCGCGCACCACCTCGGCCACCATGGCCGCATAGGTTTCGGGCGAGGGCGGATCAGGCTGGTTGAAATAGGGCGCGCCGAGGCCGCCGCCGAGATCGAGGCGTTCGACATGCATTCCTTCGGCCCGCAGCCGCTCCACCAGCGCCCGCATCTTGGCGAAGGCGGCCTTCATGGGGGCCAGGTCGGTGATCTGGCTGCCGATGTGGCAGGCCACGCCGATGGGCCGCACGCCCGGCATGTTGGAAGCCTTGGCGTAAAGGCGCTCGGCCTCCGCCATGGAGACCCCGAATTTCGAATCGGACTGGCCGGTGCTGATCTTGGCGTGGCCGCCGGCGGCGACGTCGGGATTGATGCGGATGGCGATCGCCTGCCGGGCGCCCCTCTCGGCGGCGATGGCGGAGAGCAGGTCCAGCTCCGGCTCGGATTCGACGTTGATCTCGACGACCCCGGCTTCGACGGCGAACGCCAGTTCATGCGCCGCCTTGCCGACGCCGGAGAAGACGATCCGTTCCGGCGGCGCGCCGGCGGCCAGGGCGCGGCGGATTTCGCCCTCCGACACCGTGTCGGCGCCGGCGCCCAGGTCGAATAGGGTCTTCAGCACCGACAGGTTGGAGTTGGCCTTGACCGCAAACGCGATCAGCGGCTCGCCGGCGCCGACCCCGCGCAGGGCGTCGCGCAGCACCGTGTAGTGCCGCTCCAGGGTCGCGGTGGAATAGACATAGACCGGCGCGCCGACCGCTTCGGCGATCGCGGTCAGTGGGACGTTCTCACAGAAGAGTTCGCCGTCCCGATACTCGAAATGGTTCAATTCGGCGCCGTCCCCGGATTGCCGAGCGAACTGGCCGGCGGCGTGCCGAAGGGGTCAGGCCGGCCGGTGATCTGGGCGCCGTAAGGCGCCTGGGGCGGCGGCTGGGTTGAGGGATCGTCCGGCGCCAGCTTCGGCTCGGCCTGTTTGGCGGCGCGCGCCTGGGCGGCCTCGGACTTGGCCTTCTGCTGCGCCGCATAGGCGGCCTGGGCCTGGGCGCCGAACAAGGGCGCCGGCTGTTGCAGCGGGCCGAGCCTGCCGCAGGCGGAAAGGGCCAATCCGGCGGCCGCGAGCGTCAACAGGTAACGGGGTGTCATTTCAGTCGATCCTTCCACCGTTTGACCTGCGCCCTGACCTGGGCGGGAGCGGTCCCGCCATAGGTTGTGCGACTGGCCACCGACGCGTCAGGCGTCAGCACCTTATACACCGCCTCGGTAATCCTGGGTTCAATCGCTTGCAACTGGCCGAGGGTAAGGCCCGGCAGATCAACGCCCAGCTCCTCGGCCCGTTTCACCGCCGAGCCGGTAAGGTGGTGCGCCTCGCGGAACGGAATGCCCAGGGTTCGCACCAGCCAGTCGGCGAGATCGGTGGCGGTGGAGAAGCCGGCGCCCGCGGCGTCGGCCATGCGCTTCGCGTTGGGCTGCATGTCCTCGACCATCCCGGTCATCGCCGCCACCGCCAAGTCCAGAGCCTCGAAGGCCTCGAAGGCCGGGACCTTGTCCTCCTGCATGTCCTTGCCGTAGCTCATCGGCAGACCCTTCATCACCAGCGTGAGCGAGGTCAGGGCGCCGAACACGCGGCCCGATTTGGCGCGCACCAGTTCGGCGGCGTCCGGGTTGCGTTTCTGCGGCATGATCGACGAGCCGGTGGTAAAGGCGTCCGACAGGGCGATGAAACCGAACTGCGGCGTGGTCCAGATCACGATTTCCTCGGCCAGGCGCGACAGGTTGATGGCGCAGATTGACGCCGCCGACAGCGCCTCCAGGGCGAAATCGCGCGAGGCGACCGCGTCCATGGAGTTGGCCATGGGCGCGTCGAACCGCAGGGCCTTGGCGGTGGCGTGCCGGTCGATCGGGAAGGACGAGCCGGCCAGGGCCGCCGCGCCCAGGGGGCTTTCGTTCATCCGCGTGCGGGCGTCGGCGAAGCGGCTGGCGTCGCGGCCGAACATCTCCACGTAGGCCATCAGGTGGTGGCCGAAGGTCACCGGCTGGGCCGACTGCAGGTGAGTGAAGCCGGGCATCACCGTCGCCGCCTGCGCCTCGGCCTTGACGACCAGGGCGCGCTGAAGGCCTTCCAGCCCCGCCACGGCGTGGTCACAGGCGTCGCGCACCCACAGCCGGAAATCCAGCGCCACCTGGTCGTTGCGGGAACGGGCGGTGTGCAGCCGGCCGGCCACGTCGCCCTTCAGCTCCTTCAGCCGCTGCTCCACATTCATGTGGATGTCCTCGAACTCGTCGCGGAACGGGAAGGTCCCGGCCTTCATCTCCGCTTCGATCAGGTTCAAACCGTCCTGAATCTCATTTTCGGCCTGCCGCGAGATCACGCCGGTTGCGGCCAGCATGGCGGCGTGCGCTCTGGAGCCGGCGAGGTCCTGTGCGGCCAGGCGCTTGTCGAACCCGATCGAGACGTTGATCGCCTGCATCAGTTCGGCGGGCTTGACGGAAAAGCGCCCGCCCCACATGGCTTGGCCGCTACGCGCGCTGTCCGGCCTGGTGGGCGCGGGCGAAGGGACCTTGGACATGAGCGAAACCCTCGAGGGACAGAAAGCCGGCGGACCCAAACCCGGTCCATTGACCATTTGGCTCTGGGTCGCCGCAGTGGTTGTGGCGGCGGCTGCTCTATATGTCATCGTCCACCTCCTCATCAAACCCGGCGCGCCGCCGGCCGCCGCCGGACCCGGCGACATGGCCTCGCTCAGCAAGGCCTACGCGGGCGCGCCGGAACCCCCCACGCCCTTCGTCGACGCGAACGGCAAGACCACAACCCTCGCCGCCTTCAAGGGCCGGCCGATCCTCGTCAATCTGTGGGCCACATGGTGCCCGCCGTGTCGCAAGGAGATGCCGTCCCTGGCCAGGCTCAAGGCGGCCTATGGCGACAAGCTGCTGATCATCCCCGTCAGCATGGACAAGCCGGCGCAGCGGGAGGCGGCCCGCGCCTTCATCGCCGCCAATGCGCCCTTGCCCTTCTACCAGGACGAGGCGCTGGCCATGCCCTACGATGTCAAGCCGCCGGTCGAGGGGTTCCCGACCACCATCCTCTATGATGCGCAGGGCCGCGAGGTGGCGCGTATCGCGACGGATCACGACTGGAACAGCCCTGCCGCCCACGCGGTGGTGGACGCGCTGCTGAAGGGTTCCTGAAAGCCTCGAATTGGGCCGTTTCCCTTGCCTGGACGGCTGTTGTGGTGAGCGCCACCGTCACCTTGTGGAGGCCCCATCTGGCGGCGTTTTGAGTTGACGATCTTCGCGCCTGCATGCACTTAGGTCGGGCAATCCGATCTTTTGGCTGCAGCCTGACCGGTCATTCGGTCCTAAACTAGCCGACACCAGATTTGCGATTGTGACGGGTGACCGCCGCGGCGGGGCCCGAAACTGGAACGGCTCGCTGAGGAACGAAAGTATGCAAACTGGGACCGTAAAGTGGTTCAACACCACAAAGGGCTACGGCTTCATCCAACCCGAAGGCGGCGGCAAGGACGTGTTCGTGCACATCTCCGCCGTCGAACGCGCCGGCCTGCGCAGCCTCAATGAAGGCCAGCAGGTCGAATACGAACTCAAGGACGAACGCGGCAAGACCGCGGCGGTGAACCTGAAGGCGCTTTAGGCGAGCTTCGGGTCCGCAAGACCATGGCTTTTCAGGCGTCGGCTCCGAAAGGGTCCGGCGCCTGAATTTTGTCTGGCGTCAGGCGGTGGTCTCGAACCGGTCGGGGAAGGCGGCGTTGAGGCTCGCGGCGACATCGGCTTCGACGACCAACTCCAGCCGTCCGAACAGGGGCGCGATCTCGCTGGGGTCGTCGTAGGCCTTGCACAGCCAGTTGCTCCAGCCGAACTCATCGCCGGGTCCGTCGCTGTAGGCCAGCAGCGCCCCGCGCCGGTTGTCGTCCAGGCCCCAGGCCTGCACGCGTGCACCGGCGTGGTCCTCGAACCAGCCATAGACCGGCTCGAAGTCTGCTGGCGCGAGGAAAAGGCTGGTGGTCATGGCGGGTCCTCCGATGTGGGCTAGCCGAACCCCAATTCGGCCTTCAGCGCCTCAGGTGTAACGCCTGAACCGCGCAGGGCGCGCAAGGTTTTCGACCGATCACGCTTGGCCAGCCGCTTGCCGTCGGCGCCGAGCAGCAGCCGGTGGTGGTGGTAGGTTGGCGTCGGCAGGTCCAGCAGCGCCTGCAGCAGGCGCTGGACCGGAACCGCCTCGAACAGGTCCTCCCCGCGCACGACATGTGTTATGCCTTGCAGGGCGTCGTCGACGACAACGGCCAGGTGGTAGGCCACGCCCAGGCCCTTGCGCCCGAGGATCACGTCGCCCGACAGCTCTGGCCGCGCACGCTGCGGCCCAAGCTCGCCGTTGGGCCCCAGGCCCTGCTCAACGAACTCCAGCTCATCCCACGCCGCCCCGAGCGCCTCCCGCGCCGCCGCGATCGACAGCCGCCAGGCGAAAGCCTCGCCGGCCGCCAGCCGCGCCGCTTCTTCGGCCTCGGCCAATGGCGCGCCGGCGTAGGCGGGTGAAGCCTCATGCGGCGCCCGGCCGATGTCGGCCAGCACCTCCGCGCGGGTCTTGAAGCAGCGATAGACCAGGCCGCGTTCGTGCAGGCGCTCCAGCGCGGCGGCGTAATCGTCCAGGTGTTCGGACTGCCGGCGCACCGGCGTCTCCCATTGAAGCCCCAGCCAGGCCAGGTCTTCAAAGATCGCGGCCTCGAACGCCGGCCGGCTGCGCTCGGCGTCGATATCCTCGATGCGCAGAATGAGGTGGCCGCCGACCTCCCGCGCGACCTGATCGGCGGTCAGCGCCGAGAGCGCATGGCCCTTATGCAGGAAACCGGTGGGAGATGGAGCAAACCGGCTGGCCGGCGCTCCGGCCGGACTCATGCGTTCTTGACGCCCATCGCTGGCAAGGTGTGGCTGTAGCCCAGGTGTTCGAACACCGCCCGCAGGAACTGCTGTTCCCCGCCCAGGGCGTCCTTCAGGGGCTGGAACTGCGGAAAGGTGCTGATTTCGGCCAGGCCATGGGCGGCGCACCAGGCGGCGATCACCGCCAGCTCCAGGTCGATATCGCTGATGGTCCCGCAGCTGGCTTCGATCAGGGATTCGCGGAGCAGCTTGATGCCGCCCTCTTCTTGCGCGTCGTTGTCGGGGATCATTTCCCGGCTGCGCGCGCAGTCGTACATGACCCGGTACAGAGCGGGGTTGGCATGGGCGAACCCGACGTAGGCGACGCCCATGGCGTGGGTGCTGATCGGCGTCACCACCGAGCCCATGGCCGCTTTGAGCCGGTGGAAGCCTTCCTTGGCGACGGCGAACAGCAGCTCGCTCTTGTCCTTGAAGTGGTGATAGGGGGCGGCGGGGCTGACGCCGGCTTGTCGGGCGACCGCGCGCAAGGTCAGGGCGTTGGGGCCATCGCGCTCGATGATCACCATGGCGGCCTCAAGCAGGGCCCGCCGCAGATCACCGTGATGATAGGGCCTCGGGTCCGTCACTTCCGCGACTGACATGCCGGTGGTCTCCTCCCTGGCAGCATTTCTATCTGGAACCTTTCTAAACCTTAATCTGACCCCCGTAAAGATTATCTTGACACCGTTCAAATAGGGCGTATTTAAACACCGTTCAGATCGAACAAGCGCTGCCAAAGGGGGCGCGGGGCGAAATGAACCGCTTCGGCTCCCCCCGAGGCGCAATGAAAAAATCAAGTTCTGACAAAGGATTACGATCATGTCTCTCGCTTCATTCGAACGCATCCTCGATCGCGCCGGCTCCGTCGCGATGCTCTTCATGGGTCTGGTCGCCGCCGGCGCGCTGGCGTTTGTGGCCGTCTAAGCCCACCGCCCAACCATGAAACCAAATGCAGCGGGGAAGGCGCGAACGCCGCCTTCCCCGTCCGCATGTTCGGACCACAGTTGCCGGTCCCGAACCACTTAGGCGTTTGCCGCCCCGCCCCGATGAGTCATCCTTCCTGAAAAGACAGGGAGGAACGCTGAAATGCCCACGCTCGATCGTGACGGGGTCAGGCTCTATTACGAAGTCCACGGCTCAGGCCCGACTATCCTTCTGACCCACGGCTATTCCTCGTCCTCCCTGATGTGGAAGGGCCAGGTCGAGCCGCTGTCCAAATCCCACCAGCTGGTGATCTGGGACATGCGTGGGCACGGCAAGTCCGACTATCCCACCGACCAGACCGCCTATTCCGAAGAGGCCACCGTCGCCGATATGTCGGCGCTGCTGGATGCGGTCGGCGCCGAAACCGCCATCGTCGGCGGCCTGTCGCTGGGCGGCTACATGTCGCTGGCCTTCCATGCCCGCCATCCGGAGCGGGTCAAGGCCCTGCTGATCATCGACACCGGCCCCGGCTATCGCAACGATCAGGCCCGCGACGGCTGGAACCAGAACGCCATCCGCACCGCCGAACGCTGGCAGCGTGACGGGCTGAACCGCTCCGGCGCCACCTCGCCTGAAGCCAGCCTCTCCCAGCACCGCTCCGCCGACGGCCTGGCCAAGGCCGCACGCGGCATGCTGACCCAGCGCGACGCCACGGTGATCAATTCCCTGCCCGCCATAGCCGTCCCTTCGCTGGTGGTGGTCGGCGCCAACGACACGCCTTTCCTGACCGCCTCCGCCTACATGGCCGCCAAGATCCCCGGCGCGAAGAAGGCGGTAATCCCGGATGCGGGCCATGCGGCGAACATCGACCAGCCGGAAGCGTTCAACGCCGCGGTGTTGGCGTTCTTGGCCGGTGTCGCGTAGCGGGCGCGCTCGGATCATTGCCAGCGTCACCATAGGCTTTAACTTCGCCTGCGAACGCGACCCTGGACCAAGGACCCAGCATGCCAAGTGACATCGAGATCGCCCAGCGGGCCCGGCTTTATCCGATCGCCGAAACCGCCGCCAAACTCGATATCCCCGCTGACGCCCTGATCCCCTATGGCTTGCATAAGGCCAAGATCGCCGCGCCCTTTATTCGGTCGCTTGCCGGCCGGCGTGACGGCGCCCTGATCCTGGTGACCGCCGTCAGCCCCACGCCGGCAGGCGAAGGCAAGACCACCACAACCATCGGCCTGGGCGACGCGCTGAACCGGATCGGCAAGCCTACAGCGATCTGCCTGCGCGAACCCTCACTCGGACCCTGCTTTGGTCAGAAGGGCGGCGCAACCGGCGGAGGCCATGCCCAGGTCGTGCCGATGGAAGAGATCAACCTGCATTTCACTGGCGACTTCCATGCCATCACCACCGCGCACAATCTGCTCGCCGCCCTCGTCGACAATCATCTCTATTGGGGTAACGCCCTTGGCCTCGACCCGCGCAGGATCGCCTGGCGAAGGGTGATGGACATGAACGATCGCTCGTTGCGCCAGATCGTGACCGCGCTTGGCGGCAACGGCGCGCCAGCCGAGTCGGGCTTCGACATCACTGTCGCGTCGGAGGTGATGGCCATCCTCTGCCTATCGGAAGACCTGACCGATCTGCAGGCGCGGCTGGGCCGGATCATCGTGGGTTATCGCGCCGACCACAGCGCCGTGACCTGCGCCGACCTGAAGGCCGACGGGGCGATGACGGCCCTGCTGAAGGACGCCCTGTCGCCCAATCTGGTCCAGACCCTGGAAGGTCATCCCGCCCTGATCCACGGCGGTCCATTCGCCAATATCGCCCATGGCTGCAATTCGGTCGTCGCCACCAAGACCGCACTGAAACTCGCCGACTATGTGGTGACCGAAGCCGGATTTGGGGCTGATCTGGGCGCCGAGAAGTTTTTCGACATCAAATGCCGCAAGTCAGGGCTTTCACCAAAGGCGGTGGTGATCGTCGCCACCATCCGTTCGTTGAAGATGAACGGCGGCGTGGCCAAGTCCGTCCTGGCGGGCGAGAACATCGACGCCCTGATTCGCGGCTGCGAGAATCTCGGCCGGCACATAGAGAACATGCGTCTTTTCGGCGTGCCCGTGATCGTCGCCATCAATCACTTCGCCGGCGACTCCGAAGCGGAGATCGCGGCGACGTGCACCTTCACCGAGACTATGGGCGTGGAGGCCATTCTCTGCCGGCACTGGGCCGACGGCGGCGCCGGCGCCGAGGACTTGGCGCGCCGCGTGGTGGATATGGTCGAGCGCGGCGAGGCCAGATTCGCGCCGTTGTACCCCGATGATCTGCCCCTGATCGACAAGATCGAAGCGGTCGCGCGCCGCGTCTATCGCGCGGACGCCGTCGTGGCTGACAAGCCGATCACCGACCAGCTGCTGCGATGGCAGAAGCAGGGCTTCGGCCATCTGCCGGTCTGCATGGCAAAGACCCAGTATAGCTTCACCACCGACCCCGACCGGCTGGGCGCACCCACCAACCACGAGGTGCGCATCCGCGAAGTCCGCCTGGCCGCGGGGGCAGGCTTTGTCGTCGCGATCTGTGCAAACATCATGACCATGCCGGGCCTGCCAAAGCGGCCCGCAGCGGAGGGGATCGGGGTGAGCGACGAAGGCGAGATCGTCGGGCTGTTCTAGGCGCTCCCCAAGCGCCCGGCGGTCACCTTGCGGACCAGCTATGGTCCGCTGCGTCTTGCAGGCCTCCCGTCACCCCGCGCCGCGCCAGCGACAGCCCCTCCAGATGAAGCTTGTCACCGAGCAGGAGTCGCGGGTGCAGACTGTAGGCCAGCTCATAGACCGCGTTGTCGGTCTTGGTCTGGCCATCCTCGATATAGACGGTCTGCACGCCGACCGGGACCCGGCCCTCCTTCACATGGCCGGCACCCTTGCGCAGGCCGTCCTCGATCCAGCCCGCCTCAAGCCGAGGATTGCCGGTGGTCTCGACGCTGTCGGAACGGATAGCGGCCGGAAACCAGACTGTCTGGGTCTGGATCACCTGGTCGGGATGGACCGGCGTCAGCCGCACCTCGTCGCCGGCGCGATTCAGGGCGCCGGTCATCAGGAAGGTCGACTTGAGCGCACCGGCGGCGATCTCGGCCGCGTGTTCCCTGGCCGCCTCGGCATGTTCGCGATGGTTCTCCCACAGGCCGAGCGCCGCGATCACCACCGCCAACACGCCGACGATCTCGCCGAGATTCAGCCAACGAAACGGCAATCGCTTTGGGCTCGTCTCGTTCATCGGGGTCTCCATCCGCGCCATGTTCCGCTTAGGCCAGATTGGGCATCGGCGCAGCGGAATTTTGGCGGCGAGGGTTCTGAGGATCAGTCCGCTTCGGCGGTGGCCAGTTCCTGCTCCGGATCGACCCGCTCGCGCCGCGCCGCAAACCGCTTGCCGCTGACCTCGGCGCCGACGTTGGCGGGCAGGGGGATGAAGAAGAACAGGCCAAGCAGGGTCATGGCGCCGATGTACAGAAAGGCCGGTGAGACATCGCCCGCCTGCAGCACCGTGGAGTGGTGCATGCCGCGCAGGGAGGTCAGCAGGATCGCCGCGAAGCCGATACCGATGCTCTGCGACACCTGCTGAGCCATGCTGGCCAGGGACGAGGCGCGGCTCATCTTCTCCTGCGGCACGTCGGCGTAGGTCAGCGCCTGCATGGCGGTGAACTGCAGCGAGCGGAAGAAGCCGCCGATCAAAAGCGTGGCGATGATCAGGTAATGCGGCGTGCTCTGCCGGAACAGGCTGTAGCCCATGAAGACCGCCCCGGTGATCACCGTGTTCCACACGAGGACATGCTTGAACCCCAGCCGATTGATGATCGGCCGCGCGGTGGTCTTCATCAGCAGCGCGCCGGCGGCGCTGGTGAAAGTGATCAGGCCAGCCTCGAGCGCCGACAGGCCAAAACCCATCTGCAACAGCATGGCCAAGAGGAAGGGTGTCGCGCCCATGGCCATGCGCAGGAAGACGCCGCCCACGGTCGAGGTCATGAAGCTGCGCAAGCGCAGCACCGACAGGTCCAGCAGCGGGAATTTCGTCCGATTGGCGTGCCAGGCGTAGAGGCCGAGCAGGGCCGCGCCGACGATCAGCAGCCCCGCCACCAATGGCATGGGCAGGGCGCCGCGGCCGACGTTCTCGAACCCGTAGACCAGGGCGGCCAGGCCCAGGCCGGTCAGGAAGAACCCGCGCCAATCCAGCGGTTCGCGCACCTCCTCCTTGACGTTCTGGATGAAGATGGTGACCAGGCTGACGCCAATGATGCAGACCGGGATGTTGATGTAGAATATCCAGCGCCAGGAGGCGTGGGTGACGATGAAGCCGCCCAGGGGCGGGCCGATCACCGGGCCCAGCAGGGCCGGCATGGTCAGGTAGGACATGGCCCTGACGAGGTCGTTCTTGGGCACGCTGCGCAACAGCACCAGCCGTCCCACCGGCGCCATCATCGCCCCGGCCATCCCCTGCAGCATCCGCGCGCCCACCAGTTCCAGCAGGGTCTGGGACGCTCCGCAGAGCAGGGAGGACAAGGCGAACAGGATCATAGCCGCGCGGAACACCACCTTGGCCCCGAACCGATCGGCGACCCAGCCGCTGATCGGCAGGAACACCGCCGAACTCAGCAGGTAGGAGGTGATCGCCAGGTTCAGCGTCAGCGGGTCTTCGTGCAGCGACCTGGCCATGGTCGGCAGGGCGTTGGAGATCACCGTGGCGTCCAGGGTCTGCATGAGCAGGGCGAAACCGATGATCATCGGCGCGAACCGGCTCATCGGCGTCAGCGCCGGCTCCTCGTCGAGGACGATCTCCTCGAGCACCTTGGGATTTTCGGTGACCGGGCGGTTCATGACGGGTCCGCCGCGATCTCGCCCAGAGGCGCGATGGCCTCCACGATCAACTCGCGCTGTTCAGGCGTCAGCCGGGTCAGGCGATCGGCCAGCCAATCGTTGCGGCGCCGGCGCACGGCGTCCAGCGCCTTCAGGCCTGCCGGCGTGATCGCCAAGCCCACCCGGCGGCGGTCGTCGGCCTGCGGTTCCTGCCGAGTCAGCCAGCCTTCGGCCTCAAGCCGTTTGACATGGCTGCTCATGGTGGGCCGCGAGGTGCGTTCCTTGTCGGCCAGCTCGGAGACTCCGATGCCCTCGTGATTGGCCACCATCTGCAGCAGCGCCGCATCCAGGGCGGACAGCCCCAGTTGGTCGGCCTCGCGCCGCAGCCTGCGTCCCAGCCGCAGCAGCACCGGACGCAGGGCGTCGGCGAGCGCCGAAACATCGGCGGCGCGGCGAGGGGAGGCGGAGACGGTCATAGTAGTTAGGTTCTCTAACTATCTATATCGTCCGCCGAGGTCAAGGGGATGGCGTCCTAGGCGGGCTCTGTCCTTTCCAGGCCGGGCGTGTGGGTAAAGTGCACCGAATGACCGTCCGGGTCCTTCAGGCTGAGGCCGTCCGCGCCACGCTCGAAGGTCAGCCCTTTGTGTGTCAGGTGGCCCGCGATCGCCGCGATGTCGCCTTGCCGGAACATCATCCTCGTCTGCGTCGGATTGGCCCGGTCCAGCCGGAACGCGAGCCGACAATCACGGTTCTCAAGCGTGATGCTTGCCTGATCGCGGTCGACCCGTCGGAACCCCATCGCCCCGTAGAAGGTCTGCGTCCGCTCAAGATCCGCCGACGCGAGGTTCAATTCATACCAACCCAGCCGCCGGTCCGGCTTCAACCGTGTCGGCCTATAACGAGGCGCCTTACGGGCGTAGGCCGGATCGTTGACGTGGAAAAATGGCATATAGATCAGGTAGATCGGATGGCCGTCCGGATCCCTCAGCATGCCGGCGGCGCCGCCATCCTCCGCGCTGCGCGGGTGGCCGTCGTCGAACGCCAGCCCTCTGGCGATTAGCGTACGGGCATTGGCCGCGACCCTGCCCTGCCAGAAAATTAGCTGGGTCCGCGGCGGGTCCAGAAAACCTTGATAGAGGGAGAGGCGGCAATCGCCCTTGCGCAGGGTCAGATTGCGAATCTCGATATCGCCGTCGGTCCGGCGAAAGCCGAGCGCTTGATAGAAAGCCAGCGAGCGCGCGATGTCGGTGACAGCGAGACTGGTTTCGAACCGTCCGAGGTCCATGGGTACGCCTCCCTTGCCGACACTTTAGCCCCGCAATTGAGCCGCCGTCACCCCAGGTCAGCTCACCGGTTCACCCGAAATCCACCAGCACCGGCGTCACCTCGATCGCGTCCAGAAACCGCAAAAACCCCTCCGCCGACACCGCGGTGGTCGCCGTGTTGATCAGCGGGTGAAAGTTCAGCGGCTCCCTGGCCAACAAGGCCTTGTCGAGCACGAAGGTCACGCGCCGGCTCGTATCGTTCATCAGCGCGAAGGCTGTCACCGAGCCCGGCGTCACGCCCAGGGTCTCCAGCATCAACTCGGGCGAGCCGAACGACAGCTTGGCCGAGCCGATCACCGCCGGCAGCGCTTTTAAGTCGATCCGCGTGTCCTGCAGCGCGCTGACCAGCCACAGCCGGCCCTTGGCGTCTTTCAGGAACAGGTTCTTGGTGTGGCCGCCGGGCAGGGCGGCCTTGATCTCGTCCCCCTCGCCGACATGAAAGACGGCCGGGTGCTCCAGGGTCGAATGGGCCACGCCCAGGCGGTCCAGCAAGGCGAACAGGGGCTCGGCGGCGGGGATCGGCATGGGTCGGGCAATCGCGTTCCGCTGGACGCGCCTTGGCCGCGCCGGTTAGGAGTTGTCAAAGCCCTATAGCGCGCAAGGCTCGTCATGAAGCTCGAAGTTTTCTCCACCAATCCCGATCCCGCGCGCCAGCCGCCAGAGCTGGTGCCCGGCCGGCCCCAGCGCGCCTGGATGGAATCCTTCGAGGACCGCCACGCCTACCGCTGCCTGCCGCTGACCATGGCCAATACCTCGGGTTGGGAGATCCTCTGTCCCATGGGCTTCACCGCCGAATGGAACGGCGGTCTGCATCAGAACGACATCACGCTGACGTCGCACCGGCCGCATCCGGATTTCCACGAGTTCGTCACCTCGCACTTCTCCCACGGGGTGATCACCTTCCACACCGGCTATCTGTTCCGCACCGAGCCGGGCTGGTCCATGTGGACCGGCGGGCCGCCCAACCACGTCAAGGATGGCGTCCAGCCGCTGACGGGCTTGGTCGAGACCGACTGGCTGCCGTTTCCCTTCACCATGAACTGGATATTCACCCGCCCTGGCAAGGTGAGCTTCGAAAAGGGCGAGCCGTTCTGCTTCATCACCCTGGCCCAGGACCGGGCCCTGGACGAGGTGGATGTGGTTCGCCGCAGAATGGACTCGGATTTGGACCTGCTGGCCCAGTACGAAGCCTGGGTGAAATACCGCAGCGAGTTCAACACCAAGATTTTCAGAGGCGACGAGGAAACCATCAAGGCCGCCTGGCAGCGGTTCTATTTCAAGGGCGAGGTGCCCGACAACGTTGGCGTGACCCCGTCCGACCATGTCAATAAAAGGCGCCTGAAGTCTCCGCGCCTGGGCCGCTAAAGCCCACGCGCGGCGGCCGCAATCTCGCCCTTGCCAACCCAGGGCGGCTCTGCGATAAGCCGCCCTCTTTCGGGCGACCTCTTAGGGCCGCCTGCGGAGCGCGGGCGTAGCTCAGTGGTAGAGCACAACCTTGCCAAGGTTGGGGTCGAGAGTTCGAATCTCTTCGCCCGCTCCATTACTTCCAGCGATCATCGGGTAATGGAGCGCCGCACCCTTCGTTCGGCGGACGCGACCTTATGACCACACAAGACGGCGCTTTGGTGCTTCTCTCCGGCGGGCAGGATTCTGCTACCTGCCTGGCCTGGGCGCTGGAGCGGTTCGCTCGCGTGGAGACCATCGGCTTCGACTATGGCCAGCGGCATAAGGTCGAACTGGATTGCCGCGCGGCGGTGCGGGGCGGGATCGCCGCGCTCGATCCGCGCTGGGCGGCGCGGCTGGGCGAGGACCATATGCTGGATCTGTCGGTGCTCGGCGAGGTTTCGCAGACGGCGCTGACCCGCGACGTGGCGGTGGAGATGAGCGCGTCGGGCCTGCCCAACACCTTCGTGCCTGGCCGCAACCTTTTGTTCTTCACCCTTGCCGCGGCGGTGGCCTATCGGCGGGACCTGAAGGGCCTCGTCGGCGGCATGTGCGAGACCGACTATTCCGGCTACCCCGATTGCCGGGATGATACGCTCAAGGCGCTGCAGGTGGCGCTGAACCTGGGGCTGGAGCGGCGGCTGGTGCTGCACACGCCGCTGATGTGGATCGACAAGGAGCAGACCTGGCGGATGGCCCGGGCCATGGGCGGGTCTGCCCTGGTCGAGCTGATGATCGAGACGACTCACACCTGCTATCTCGGCGACCGGACGCACCGGCACGACTGGGGGTATGGCTGCGGGACCTGTCCCGCCTGCGAGCTGCGGGCGGAGGGTTATGCGCGGTTTGTGACCCAGCCCAACGGGGACGGGGAATATCTGCCGCTATAAATCGCGCTCATTCCCGCCTTCGCGGGGATGAGCGCGATTAATTTCGATCAGGACTCAACTCGAAATTACGCCCCTCGCGGAACGTCCGCGACGATCGCTTCGGCCTTGGCGAACAGGGCCGGATCAATCACCAGATCCGCCGCCGCGGCGTTTTCGTCCAATTGCGCGGGCCGGCTGGCGCCGACGATGGCCGAGGCGACGTTGGGTTCGCGCAGGACCCAGGCCAGGGCGAACTGGCCCAGCGTGCAGCCAGCCTGCTCGGCTAGCGGCTTCAGCTTCTGCACCGCCTCCAGCACCGGCGGCTCCATCCAGCGCTGGATCGCGCCGCTCATGGAATCGCTGCTGGCGCGGCTGTCGGCGGGCGGCTTGGCGCCCGGCTGATATTTGCCGGTGAGCACCCCCTGCGCCAGCGGCGACCAGACGATCTGCGAAATGCCGTTGGCGGCGCTGATCGGGATCACCTTGGCCTCGGGGCGGCGATAGAGCAGCGAATACTGCGGCTGGCCGGAGACGAACTTCTCCACGCCTTTCATCGCCAGGGCGTCCTGGATGTTCTGCGGCGACCATTCGCTGAAGCCGATGTAGCGCGCCTTGCCCTCTTTTACGACCTTGGTAAGCGCCTCCATGGTCTCTTCCAGCGGCGTGTTGGTGTCGTAGCGGTGGCATTGATAGAGGTCGACGTAGTCGGTCTTCAGCCGGGTTAGTGAAGCGTCCATCTGCTTGGCGATCTGCGCGGCCGACAGGCCCCGGTCGGTGTCGCTCATCTCGCCGAACACCTTGGTGGCCAGCACGTAGCTGTCGCGCTTGCGGCCCTTCAGCGCCTCGCCAAGAAAGGTTTCCGCCGCGCCGCGTCCATAGACGTTAGCGGTGTCGATGAAGTTGATCCCCAGCTCGAAGGCGCGGTTGACGCAGGCGGTGGCGCTGTCGGCCTCCACGCCCACGCCATAGGTCAGCCACGACCCCAGCGAGATCACTGACACGTTCAAATCGCTCGAACCCAATTGGCGAAATTTCATCTGCGTTTCCTCGAAAATGACTTTGTCGTTGGCTTAAGCGTCGGCGTCCGCGAACCCGCGGGCGCGCATCAGCGGCTGTATGGTGTGGTCGCGGCCGCGGAAGCGGCGGAAGGCCTCGCCCGCCTCGACCGTGTTGCCGACGCTAAGCACGTTATCAAGCAGTGTCTTGGCCAGCGCCTGGTCGAAGAAGCCCCCGGGCGATTCCGCGAAGGCTTCGGCCGCGTCGGCGGTCAGGGTGTCGGCCCAGATGTAGTTGTAATAGCCCGACGCATAGCTCTCGCCGGAGAAGACGTGGGAGAAGTGCGGCAGCCGGTGGCGCAGGATGATCTCCTTCGGCATGCCCAGCCGCTCCAGCGCCTGCTTTTCGAAGGTGCGCGCATCCGGCGCCGCATCAGCCAGCAGGTGGTATTCCAGGTCCAGGATGGCGCAGGCCAGGTACTCGGCGGTGTGAAAGCCCTGGCCGTAATTTTCCGCCCGCTTCAGCTTGTCGACCAGGGCCTGGGGCATCGGCTCGCCGGTGCGATAGTGGACGGCGAACTTGGACAGGATCTGCGGGGTGGGCAGCCAGCGTTCGTAGAGCTGGCTCGGCAACTCGACAAAATCCCGCACCACCGACGTCCCCGCCAGTGACGGGTAGGTGGCGTTGGAGAGCAGGCCGTGCAGGCCGTGGCCGAACTCGTGGAACAGGGTCACCGCGTCGGTCCAGGAAACCAGCACCGGCTCGCCGGGCGCGGCGGCGATGAAGTTGCAGTTGTTGGAGATGATTGGCGTCACGCCCGCCAGCTTCTGCTGGGTGCGATACTCGCTCATCCAGGCGCCGGAGGATTTTCCCGCCCGAGCGAAGAAGTCGAAATACCAGACGCCCACCCGCGCGCCGTCCCGGGTCACTTCGTGGACTTCGACATCAGGATGATAGACTGGCAGGTCGTGCACGCGGGTGAAGGTCAGGCCGAACAGCTCGCCCGCCGCCCAGAACATCCCGTCGCGCAGCTTCTCCAGCTGCAGGTAGGGTTTGATCGCCTCGTTGGACAGCGCGTATTTCGCCTGCCGCACCTTCTCCGAATAGTAGCGATAGTCCCAGGGCGCGATCGGCTCGTTGGAGCCCTCGGCGGCGGCGATCTCCTGCATTTCCGCGACCTCTTCGGCCGCCCGCGCCACGGCGGGCTTCCAGACCTGGCGCAGCAGGTCCATGGCCGCCTGGGGCGTCTTGGCCATCTGGCCGTCTGTGATCCAGTGGGCGAAGCTTTCGTGGCCGAGCAGGGCGGCCTTCTCGACCCGCAGCTTCAGGATCTCGGCGATGTTGGCGTTGTTGTCGTGCGCGCCGCCGGAGTCGCCACGCCCGGCCCACAGCGCCAGCGCCTTCTCGCGCAGGTCGCGGCGGCTGGAGTAGGTCATGAATGGCTCCATGGAGGAGCGGGTGTTGGCGATAACCCAGCCTTTCAAGCCGCGCTGTTTGGCGGCGGCGGCGGCGGCCTCGATCAGGTCGGCGGGAAGGCCGGCGAGATCGGCCTGCGAGTCGAGCGCCAGCGCCTGGCCCTCCTCGTCGCTGAGGATGTTCTGGCTGAAGCTGGTGTAGAGCACGGCCAGCCGCTGGTTGATCTCGGCCAGCTGGTGTTTCTGCACATCGTCCAGCGCCGCGCCCTGGCGGGTAAATCGCTCATAGGTCACCTGGGCCAAACGCTGCTGCTCGGCGGTCAGGCCGGTGGTCGCCCGCGCCTGGTAGACGGCGCGGATGCGGTCGAACAGGACGCGGTTGTGCAGGATCTGATCGCGAAAGGCGGCCAGCTTCGGCGCCGCGTCGCGTTGCACCGCCTTCATGTCCGCGTCGTTCATGGTCGAGGTGAAGACGCCCATCAGCGAGGTCGCTTGGCGATAATCCCGCCCGGCGCGCTCCATGGCTTCCAGGGTGTTGGCGAAAGTGGGTGGGGCTGCATCGCCCGCAATCGCCGCGATCTCCGTCCGATAGCGCCCCATCGCCTCGTCGAGCGCCGGCGGGAAGTCGCTTGGGCGGATTCGGTCGAAGGCCGGCGCGCCGCCGTGGGGACCGGTCCAGGGCGCGAGCACGGGATTGTCGGCGAGGTCGGTCATGGTGGGCTCCGCTATGCGAGCGGGCACCCTATCGCCATCGTCTCCGCAACGCCAAGCGGGGCAAGGGACATCTAGCTTACCCGCGTCGTGATCGCCCGCGCAAAAAACGCCGCGTTGAGGGGTTCACCGCGGCGGCTTTCTCAGACAATGGCGCGTCAGATCGGAAGGCTTTGGCCTCCACCACCACCAAAACGTCAAGGATGTAAATTAGAAGGCGAGACGCGCCCCGGTGGTAAATGCAGTGTTGTTGCTTTGGATGAAGCCGTTCGCGAGGCCGCCAGTGACCTCGCTGTACATCACGCCTGTGTATAGATCCAGGCGTTTGAGAAGACGCCAATCCAACGCGGCGGACAACGCGAATTCGTTGCCGGCGCAGGCGGCGGCGTTCGCCCCCTGAGGCGCCGAGCCCGCGATCGCGGGGTCCAGGTTCGGGCCGCATCCGATACCCGCCTTTGTGGCGCTGCCGCCTGTATTATATTTTGTCGCGGCGTTAGTGTAAGTATTCTGCTGAATATAATAGTAAGCGGCGTCGAAGTCTAGATTCGGTAGGATGGAGTACTTTCCACCTATCCAAGCGATTTGTAATTCTTTCGGATTTACATAGGTATTGGCCTGAACGACGGCGGGGTAACCTCCGTTCAAGGTGAGGGTTTGACCATTCGCCGTCGCTGTCGCCCCGAACAGGTCGCTCGGCGAACTCAGACGCGCGTATTGGTAACCACCGTACACGGTGAACGCGTTCCATCTGTACTTCGCGGCGATCACCTCGGCGCTGATATTGGCGAGCGTGGCCTTGAGCGTATCGGGCGTCGGCGCGCCTGAGGTGTAGTTGCTTAATGACACCGCGTCCTTGGCGTAGGCGTAGATCGCATCAACCGAAAGCCCGCCGAGGTCGCCGCCGAAATCGAATTGGTAGGCGCTCTCCGCGTTGTTGCGTTGCTCATAGCCGCCAAGCTGGTCGAGTACGCCGAAGCGGAAGCGGTCGTATGTCAGCTGGTATCTGACCGACATATTATAGTGTGACAGTTCGGTGTCGCCGGTGCCGGCGACAAACGTCGATGAATTGCCGAGCGCCGAGAAAGCGAAAGATCCGCCAAACGGATCATATTGGGTGGCAAGGTCGTTGCTGAACGAACTTTGACGTCCGGCGGTCAGCGTGCCGAAGGTGGCGTTGCTGAGGCCGACGTAGCCGCGCGAATTGTCCCAGCCCGTGGAGCGCCCCGAGTCGGCGTTGGTGGTCTGCTTGGCGAGAGGAACGTTGTTGTTGTCGACCAGCGACTTCGGACCGTTGAGAAACGCCAGCGAAATGGGATCAAAGCTGGCGTCGACGTCGCCGATCACAAACCAGTTCGGGGCAACCTCTTCCTGGATCTTGACGCCGAAATTCGACGTGCTGAGGCCGTTCGGCACGCCTTGCCACAGTGCGCGGTTGTTGACCTTGGAAATCAACTCGCTGACGCCGGTCTTGGAGTCTCCATTGAACGGCGACGCATGAGTCTCATAGCCGCCGCCCACGTCGATCGTGCCGTAGAAGGTTAGGCCATAATCCGACAACGGGCAGTCGGCGGCGCTCGCGTTGAGCCAGTTCGAAAAGGCCGCAAAGCAGTCGGGTTTAGCGGCGGCGGTGGTCTGGGCGAAGGCGCCGCCCGCGGCGCCCGTCATCAGAAGCCCGATCAGCGCGCCACGGCGCGCTGCGGGAGAAAGCATGAATTTCAATGGATATCCCCAAATTTGTCCGGCGCAGGCGTCCCTACCGGCGCCTGCTTTCATAGAAACTACAAAACCCATCGATAAAATGGAGATTAAATTTATCGGCCCTCAGATTTTCTGACGACCTCGCGGTTGCAGGGCCTTGGCTAGGGAGTCTGGCCGACCGGGTCGCCGCGCCGCGCGTTTCCGACACGCAGGGCCAACATTCGCGTCAAGCCTAACAGCTACAAGCTCTATCGTCGGGCCGGCTAAAATACGGGCGTATCCGCCGCGCCCCTATGCCTTCATTCGCGCAAGCAATCCGCCACGATGGAGTTCGGCGAACGCAGTTATTCCGTATACGGTATACTTAGGTGTGGCGCCATTGCATCGCTTAAACCAGGCTGCGGCGCAGGCCCTATCTATCACAATTCTGCAGCTCAACTGTCGTGGAAGCTTCACAGAGCGCGAATAATGGGTTCCGCAGGTTTGGGCCTTTGACCTCAAACCAGGGCTTTTTGGGGATCCCAACACATGCAACGGAAGAATACGCTGCTGAGCGGCGTCGCGATTTGCGCGATCGCATCGTTCGGCTTGGTCGCCGCTGCCAGCGCGGAGGCGCCGGCGAAGCACCACAAACACCACGCGGCCGCCGCCGCGGCGGCGCCCAAGGGCGACGGCAAGATCGAGGCGTTGACGGCCGAGGTCGAAACGCTGGAAAATCGGCTCACCGCCGAGTCCCAGGCCCGCGAACAGTTGCAAGGTCAGGTCCAGGCGGCCACGGCTCAGGCGCAAGCCGCCCAGGCCGATGCGCAAGCCGCTCACCAGCAACTGGCTGAGCAGATCCAGACCATCCCCGGCCAAGTTCAGGCCGATATCGCGGCCGAAAAGCCGAAGGACGGCAAGATTCACTACAAGGGCGTGACCCTGACCGTTGGCGGTTTTGCCGCGGCGGAATCGGTCTACCGCTCGAAGAACGAGGAAGCCGACATCGGCTCCAGCTTCGCCAAGATCCCGTTCGACAACAACCCGGTCGCCCACACCGCCGAGGAACGCTTCACCGCTCGCCAGAGCCGGCTCTCGCTCCTGGCTGAGGGCGACATCAACCCCGACACCCACGCGGCCTTCTACAGCGAGTTCGACTTCCTGGCCGGCCCGCAGACCGCCAATTCCAACGAGAGCAACTCGTTCAGCCCCCGTATCCGCAACGTCTACGGCACGCTGGATGTGGGCACGGTGGAATTCCTCGCGGGCCAGAACTGGTCGCTGACGACGATGAACACCAAGGGCATCACGCCCCGCAACGAACTGACGCCGCCCACCATTGACGCGCAGTACGTCGTCGGCTTCACCTGGGCTCGCCAGCCGCAGTTCCGGGTCACCGACAGCTTCCTGGACAAGCAGGTCTGGGCCGCAGTCTCGATCGAAAATCCGCAAACCACCATCGCGTCGGCGGCCACCGGCACCACGGGCGGCACCTCGGTGCCCGGCCTGACCGTAACGGATGGCGAAGCTTCGACGTCTCAGTTCGACAGCGCCAACACCCTGTCGATCAACCACGTGCCTGACGTGGTCGCCAAGCTGGCCATCGAACCGGATTTCGGCGGCTCGCGCCCGATCCACGCGGAAGTCTACGGCATCTATCGCGACTACTATGACCGCGTGAACGTGACGAGCGCGACCAACGTCCTGGGCCTGCCCGTCGGCGCCGACAACGACAACACGAGCGGCGGCGGCATCGGCGGCGGCGTCACCTGGACCGTCGTGCCGAAACTGCTCGACCTGCAGGCCTCAGCTCTCGCAGGCCGCGGAATCGGCCGTTACGGCTCCGGCCAGCTGAACGACACCATCGTGGCTCCGGACGGTTCTTTGAAGCCGATCCCGGAAACCATGTACCTGTTCGGCGGCACCCTGCACGCTACCTCGGACCTCGACTTCTACCTCTTCTACGGCTCGGAAAAGGAAAGTGCGGTCACGGCGACGATCGCCGGCAAGGGCTACGGCTTCGGCAGCGCGACCGCCTCGAACCTTTCGCTGGCTTGCGCTACCGAAGGCGCCACCTGCTCGCCCGACCTGCAGCAGGAGACCCAGTGGTCCGGCGGTCTGTGGGACAAGGTCTACACCGGGCCGTTCGGCCAGGTTCGCGTCGGCCTGCAGTATTCCTCCACCCAGCTGACGGGCTTCGCCGGCGCAACCGGCGGTGCGCCGAAGACCAACGACAACATGATCTTCACCAGCTTCCGCTACTATCCGTTCTAAACCGGTCTGACCGGACAGGCGAAGGGGCCGCGCTTCACGCGCGGCCCCTTTTGTTTGTGCGCTCTCGCTCGTCCGAGGCGTGGCGTTCAGGAGCCCGCGCGGGCGAGCTGTGATCTGCTCCACCCGCCGCCAAGCGCGCGGATCAATTGGACGCTGGCGGTCAGCCGGCGGGTCTGAACGCTGATCGCGGTTCTTTGGGCGTCCAGCGCCGCAGCCTGGGCGACCACCACCTCCAGATAGTTCACCGCACCCTGGCGATAACGGATCAGCGACAGGTCTTCAGTCTGCGTGGCGGCCTTGACCGCCTCGTCCTGGTCGCTAGCCTCCGTGCCGAGGTGGTTCAGGAGCGCCAGACTGTCTTCGACATCCTGGAATGCGCCCAGGACATCGGCGCGATAGCTGGCGCTCGCCTCGTTGAACTCGGCCTTGGCGGCCTTCAGCTCGGCGTGGCGCAGGCCGCCGTCGAACAGGGGCAGTGCGAGCGCCGGGCCGATGGTCCAGTAGCTGTTGGGCGCCGCCAGCAGGCCCGCGCCGCCGGTGTTCTGGTAGCCGAGGAGGCCCTGCAGGGAGATGTCCGGATAGAAGGCCGCACGCGCGACCCCGATCAGGGCGTTCGCCGCCGCCGCCCGCCGCTCGGCCGCGGCGACATCCGGGCGTCGTTCCAGCAAGGTGGAGGGCAGGTCGGTGGGGACGACCGGGATCGTCAGCGCCGCGGTCGTCGGCGCCAGGGAGAAAATCGACGCCGGCTCGCCGACCAAGCTGGCGATGGCGTGCTCGTAGAGGGCGCGTTGCGCGGCGACATCGGCGGCCAGGGCCTTGGCGCTCTCCAGCTGAGTCCGCGCCCGACCTACATCGACGCCGGAGGCGACGCCGCCCGAATGGCGGTCGACGGTGAGCTGATAGGCGCGCTGATAGGCGTCGACCGTGGCGGTGAAGAGGCTGGCCTCATCATCGAGGCCGCGCAGTTGCGCGTAGTCGTCGGCCAGTTCGGCCTCCAGAGCGAGCCGGACCGAGGCCAGGTCGGCCGCGCTGGCCTGCGCCCGCGCCCTGCCGGCGGCGATGGTGTTGCGGACCTTGCCCCAGAAATCCAGCTCATAGGCGAAGGAGGCCCCGACTGTGTTGGCGTCGTACTCGTCCGGCTCGTTCGCGCCCCGCAGGGGCCGATTGTCCGACTGGCGGTTGCGGGTGAAAGTGGCGTTGGAGCCGATCGTCGGCAATGCGCCGGCGCTGGCTTCGGCGGCGAAGGCGCGCGCCTCGTCATAGCGGGCCACGGCTTCGGCCAGGGTGGGGTTGGAGGTTTCGATCCGCGCTTCGAGGCCGCTGAGCACCGCGTCGTTGTAGAGGGTCCACCAGTCGCCGCGCGGCGCGGCGTCGGACGGCGACGCCTGTGTCCACGGTCCCTGTTCCTTGAACGCCGTGGGCGTCGTCACCAGCGGCGGATGGTAGGGCGGCGCCAGTGAACAGGCGCTGAGCGCGGCCAGACTTGACGCCAACAGGGTGAGCTTCAGCGCCCGCATGGTCAGCCGCCGCTCGCCACGCGAACCAGGTCATGGCTGGCCAGGGAATCCGGCGGGTTGTCGATCACTCGATCGCCGGGCTGAAGTCCGGAGGCTATATCCACGGTCTGGCCATGATCGACGGCGATCGATACCGCCTTCATCACCACTCGGTTGTCCGACCCCAACGTCGCCACCGCAAGGCCGCTCTTACGGAACATCAGCGCGCTTGCCGGCAGCGACACGCCGCCCGCCGCGCGCGGCAGGTTGAAGGCGACCTGGGCGTAGTCGCCGGGCTTCATGATGCCGCCGGAGTTGTCGATCTGCAGCTCTACCAAGAGAGTGCCCGACTGGGCGCTGACGGCGTCGGCTGTGCTGGTCACAACCGCCTTGAAGGCTTGTCCGGGATGCTCCGGCACAGAAACCTCGGCCGTCTGGCCCACCTTGATTTGCGAGATGTAGGTTTGCGGCGCGCGTACATAGATGCGCAGGCGATTTTCGTCGGCGACGGTGAACAGTCCCGGGTCAGTTGGATTGCCGGCGGCGATCAAGGCGCCGATATCGGTGTTGCGGGCGGTCACCACGCCGTTGAAGGGCGCGACAATGTGCTTGAACGCCTCCAGCGCCACCAGCCGGTCGACGTTGGCTTGAGCGGCCTGGGTAAGCGCGGTCTTGGCGGCCAGATCGCCTGTCTTTTCGTCGGACTCCTGTTTAGACACGGCATCCTTGACCAGGAGCGCCGCCCACCGGTTGGCGGTGATCTTGGCGAGGTTCCCGTTCGCCTGCGCGGTGGCAAGATCGGCCTTGGCCTGCGCCAGCTGCTGATCCAGCTCGGGCGTGTCGATCTCGGCCAGCACTTGGCCTGCCTTCACCTGGGCGCCAATGTCCACGTACCACATTTTCAGGTAGCCGCTGACCCTGGCGTGGATCACCGCGTCGTAATTGGCCTGCACGTCGCCTGGCAAGGTCAGCGCCTGATCGCCGCCGTTTACGATCGGCCGGATCAGGT
>Ga0302314_10004473_pt1 | contig 25681 bp, 22 predicted proteins | sample III_Palsa_N2_3_FD_200533 | JGI IMG/M metagenome (GOLD analysis project Ga0302314, IMG submission 200533) | Peat permafrost microbial communities from Stordalen Mire near Abisko, Sweden - III_Palsa_N2_3 | ecosystem: Environmental > Terrestrial > Soil > Palsa > Peat permafrost | place: Sweden... | reverse complement strand
CGCCGCCGAGCTGATCACGGAGGTCGGGCTCGGCGGGCAGATGGGCAAGTTCCCCGCATACGGGGCGATGCCGCGGGACGGCAAGCTCAACTTCCTTGATTTGTCAAAGCCCGTCCGGACAGTTGGCGGAACCCGTTACCTGTCGACTGGGAGCAAGCTCAAGCTGGCGAAGCTGATGTGGCTGCTGGCGCGTAAGTGGAAGGACCTCAACTACTACGATGCTTCGGGCCTAGTGGCGGTCGACACAGACACCGTCACCTCCTACTGCGAGCGGGAACTCAACCAGGAGATCCTCGACTACGTTGCCGCCGTGGTCGTCCGCGGCCCGTGGCTGCAGGACCCCAGCTATGCCTCGCTCGGGCTGCTGCTGTGGACACTGAAGAACTTCTTCAAGCCGTATTTCTACGGGCTCGACGACGGGATGGACGCTTTGCCCCGCGCCCTCGCTGCTGATCAAGACGTGCGTCTCGGGGCCAGTGTCACGAACGTGACCGATCACGGCTCGCATGTCGACGTGACCTACGTGCAGGATGGCGCTGAGCGGTGCGAGAGCTTCGAGCGCTGCCTGATCACGACGACGACGGATCAGGCGCTTGAGATCTATCCGCAGATGGCCGGCGTGCAGCGCTCTTACTACGAGGCGACCGATTACGTCGCGAGCGTCAACACCCACATCGCGCTGTCGCAGCGCCCGGCCAATCCTGCCACCTACATCATGGTCTCGCCACGTGAGAACCGTGACCTGTCGGGCTGCATCGTTGATCACCTGAAAGCGAATGGGCGCGTGCCTGAGGGCAAGGGGATGATCACCGTGTTCTGCCGCCATGAGTGGTGCCTTGAACACCTGGAGGCTCCGGATCAGACGATCCTTGATCAGGTCTTCCGCTTCCTCGAGCCCTACTACGGCGATCTGTCAGGAACGCTCGAGGACTACGAGATCGGTCGCTGGCGTCGCGTGGTGCCGATCATGACGAAGGGTCGCTTCGCAGCGATCGACGCGTATATGCGCTCGATCGACCCAAGCGCACGGGTCCAATTCGCCGGCGACCTCGGTCCGATCCCGGGGGTCAACGCGGCGCTTGTCAGCGGCCGTGGGGCGGCCGAGCGGATCCTCTCTCAAACACCCGAGAGATCGGGCACAGCCGTGACTTTGCCAACGCCAGCCGGAGCGAGGTAGGACCATGAACGACCGTCGTCTACAGCTGGTCTGTTGCTACTCCTGCTGGGGCTGTTTGGTGCTGTTTGGGCTTGGTTGGGTGGTGCTGGCTGGCTTCCTGCCGCCGCCCTCGCCGGCCGCGACCGCGGCCCAGGTTGCCCACCAGTTCCGTGGTAACACGACCGGGATCCGGATCGGCATGATCCTCTCGATTCTCGGCTCGGCGCTGCTGCTGCCGTGGGGCGGTGCGGTTGCCGCACAGATGCGGCGGATCGACAGCCGCGGCGGCGCGCTGGTGTGGGCTTGGATTGCCGCCCAGGGCGCGATCCTGATCGAATTTATCTACCCGTGCGCGTTCTGGTGCGTGGCGGCCTTCCGGCTCGGCGACCCGACCCGCATTCAGAGCTTCAACGATCTTGCGTGGCTGCCGTTCTTCGGGATCGTCGCGACGGGGATGTTCCAGATGGTCGCGCTCGCCGCGCTGACCTTGCTCGACAAGCGGCCCGAGCCGGTGTTCCCGAGGTGGTTCGCGTATTTCCAGCTGTGGTGTGTGGCTGGTGTCGCACCGGCGGAGTTCGTGTTCGTGTTCAAGACCGGTCCGCTGGCCTGGAACGGGCTGCTGTCCTACTGGGTCGCGTTGACTGCCGCCTTCGCCTGGCTGGCGGTGACGACGATCATGACCGCCCGCGCGATCAAGCGCACGCCGGACAATGAGGATCTGGTGAGCGCTGACGGTGTCGGTGAGCTACGCGAGCGGCTCAGCGCGATCGAGGCGGAATTGGCCGACAGCAGGTTGACCGGAGCATCAGCGCCTGCCACACTGTGAACGACCGTTAGCTAGGGGTCGGGAGTCGGTGAGGCGGGGTGGACGCAGCAACAGACAACCAGAGACGCTGGGCTGAGCTGAGCGCGTGGGGGCGCGAGCCTGAGCTCGGCGAACTCGACGCGTTGATGTGGCGGACCGAGCGTCCGCCGGCCAACTCATGGACCGGGATCGTGGTGCAACTGTTTGATGTCACGCCCGAATGGGAACGCGTGCGGCGAGCACATGAATGGTTCCTTCGACTGGTGCCGCGGTTTACCGAGCGCGTTGTCGAGCCGGTCCTGCCGGTCGGCACCCCGATGTGGAGCCCGGACCCTGACTTCGACCTCGGCTACCACCTGCGGCGTGTGCGGCTGTCGGCTCCCGGCAGCATCCGGCAGCTGCTGAACTACGCGCAGGCGCAGGGCCTGACGCCGATGGATCGCAGCCGCTCGCCTTGGATCGGGACGCTGGTCGAGGGGCTTGAGGACGGTCGCGCGGCATACGTGCTGCAGGCGCACCACGTGCTGATGGACGGGCAGGCGGTGACGCAGCTGCTCAGCCGCGTCCTCAACCGCGAGCGGGCGCCAGTGAAGAGCAGCTCTACCAGCAGCAACGGCGGAGCTCCGCAGCGCAACGAGCCGGGCGAGCAACTGGCTCCGCTCGATGTCACCGCCCGCGAACTCACACGTCAGCTCCAGGACACTCCTCACCTGCTCTCGGCGGCGTGGCGGACGGCCCGCCGCGCCGCCGACAACCCGCGCAGGGCGGCACGCTACGGCGCCTCGTTGGGACGGGTGCTGGCACCGCCGCCGGCGAACCCGTCGAAGGTCCTCAAAGGCGGGAGTCGCCGGATCTGGCGGTTCGGCATGCTCGAATGCCAGCTTGACGAGCTGAAGGCCGCGGGCAAGGCGGCCGGGGGGACCGTCAACGACACCTTCGTTTGCATCTTGTTGGGCGGTCTGCGGCGCTACTGCGCGCATTACGGCGAGGATCTTGGCGACGTCCCGATCTCGATGCCGGTGGCGATGCGGACGGCCGACGAGTCGATGGGCGGCAACAAGTTCGCGGGCGCGTTCTTCGCCTGCCCGTCGAGCATCGCGGACCCGACGTCGCGCATTCAGGAGATGCGGAAGCGGGTCGAGGCGGTGCGGAGCGAACCGGCGCTTGACTTCCTCGGCAATCTGACCCCGGTGCTGAACCGCACGCCGGGATCACTCGCGGCGGCGTTGCTCGGCCAGATCAACGCGCGCTCGGTGCTGACAACCAGCAGCTGGCCCGGCGTGACCGAGGACCTGTTTATCGCAGGCGCTCAGTTCGAGCGGATGTTCGTGTTCGCGCCACTGCCCGGGACGACGCTCACGGGGGCGATGTGTACGCACGCCGGGGTCTGCTGCATCGGCATCAACGTCGACGGCTCGGTGATCAAGGAGCCGGAGCTGCTGTGGCGTTTCATGCAGGAGAGCCTCGATCAGGTCCTCGCTCTGGCCCCGAAGACCGCCGTCCCGCCGGAGACCGCCTCGGCTGCGTCGAAGACCTGAGTTACTTACCCGGCGTGGCGATGATGCCATCGAGCACGATCGTGCTGGCGTGCGCGGCGAGCTGTTCGGGTGTTAGGCCCTTTGGTTGCGGCTTGTACCACTCGGCGGTCCAATTGAGCGAGCCGAGGATCAGCATCCGCGTCGCCGACAGATCGAGGTCGGCGCGGATCGCACCGGCGTCGCGGGCGTCGCGGAGCAGCTGGTTCCAGTAGCGGCCGACCCGGTCCTGAAGCCGCTGGAGCCTGCGTCGGATGTCCTCCGGAACCTGCCCGTAAAGGCGCAGGTTGGCGGCGCTGTAGTTGCCGGTCTCGAGCACCATCTCGACGTGTGCCCCGATCGCCGCGCGCAGCCGTCCGATTGGATCGTCGGAGGGCGCCTCGGATACCCGACGTTTGACCTCGGCGTATGTGCGCTCGACCCCGAGCGCCAACACGACCTCGATCAGCTCCTCCTTGGAAGCGAAGTGGTAGTACAGGCTCGGGGCTTGCAGCTCCGCGCGCTCAGCGATATCCGACAGGCGGGTCGCCGCGAACCCGCGCTCACGAAACGACGCTGCCGCGGCGTCGAGGATCCGCTCGCGGGTCAGTGCTGACTTCGATTTGCCCTTGGCCGGAGCCTTTGCCATACCGGCACAGTAACCAAGCTAGGCGACGGGCCGCTGAGAACCTAAGCGCGATTCGAAACCAAATCGGAGAGGTTCACAGCACGCCGGCCGGGACCGGCGCCTCCACTGAGGAGGCCGGACGCGCAGCCGAGCCCGAGGGAACCCGCCCAACGGGCATCGGAGCAGGCTTGCGAGCAAACGGCAGCCGCAGCGTGTAGGCCAGCAACGCCGCGGTCACGATCGAGCCCAGGCAGGCGAGCAGGATCACGGTGTGGTTCCGGGTGCTGTACAGCGCCGAGGCGCCCGGGAACGAGGTTGCTGCGTGCGAGGCTGCCAGCAGCAGCGGCACCGCCGGAACCACCAGCCAATGGTGGCGACGGTCGAGCCCAGTGACGATCCCGGTCACCCCGGCGGCGATCGCGAACAGGAATGAGACGTAGGTGAACGGAACCCACAGCGGAAGTCGCAGCACGACCAGCGGTTGGGGGCCGTAGTAGAGCCAGGTCTTGAGGTGCAAACCGAGAACCTCGAAGGCGGCGCAGAACAGGTAGGTGCCGCCCCATAGCGCCCACCATCCGCGGACCGTGAATCCCCGCCGGGCGAGCCGCATGAACAGCAGCACGAACGGGCAGAAATACCAGAAGTAGAGGATCTCGATGAATAGCGGCACTTGGTGGCCGAACATCGAGATCCACCCGGTCTGGTGGCGGACGGGGTAGAACGCGAGCACCAGCGCGTCGCCCAGCGGCTCATACAGGATCGCGATCGCGGCACCGGCCAGCAGGAAGATCGGGACTAGGTCATGGCTGCGGCGCGCTTCGCGCAACGAGAACGCGACGGTGGCAAGAGCCAACAGTGACATCGTCACCATGAACACGTCCTGAGCGGTCGCGGGCATCGCCGCTGTCAGCGGAGGAGCAGGTTGCTGGAAGCTTCCCATTGTTAACGATCGTGAACCTTACGCACGGTCCGGGCGCAGTCTGTCAGTCGAACGGCGCGCGGCCGTAGATCGTGCGCATCCAGATCCCTGAGAGGGTGCGAGCCACTTGCTCGTCGTTGCAGAGCTCGGATGTGGCTCCGCTCAGCGCCTGGTAGAAGACGGTCTCATCGAACCAGACCAGCATTGCCGCCAGGGTGCCGGCGTCGAGGTCGGCAGGCGCGCCGTGGTTGGCTCGTGCGCGCTCTACGTAGTCGCGCATGTCAGCGACGAAGCTCGACCACAACTCGCCCCATTGGCTGAATGCGACCGGGTCGGCCCGCCATGCGCCGGCCGCGGCCAGCATCACCGCGCTGTGACGGCGCCAGAGGCTGAGCGAGGCGAGGATGTGGTCCGCCATCAGTGCCTCTGACGGTGGCTCGGTACCAAGAATGAACGGCTGCCAGAGGTCGTCGTAGATCCGTTGGACGACCATCACCGCGAGCGCCGCGACGGCGGCCTGCTTGGACTCAAAGTAGATGTAGAAGGTCGCGCGGGAGACGCCGGCGGCTTCGATCACCTCTTGCACGGGGATCTGCTCGATCGAGCGCTCCTCAAGCAGTCCTTCGATCGCGGCGAGGATGGCGTCGCGAACGTCCTTGGCCTCATCCTGGCGGACCAGCGGCGCGCGTGAGCGTGTGCGGCGGGGTCGCGATTGCCCCTTCGGTGGGTTCACAGCCATGTTGTCACCTTTCGGACACTACCCATACAGCTATCTAGACAGTTGTATACTAGCTGACAATTGGTAACAGCAAGGAGGACCCGATGCTCGGGTACGGCTTGAGATTGCGCAGGCAGCGGAGGTCTGAGGACTCGCTCCCACGGGAGGTGAGCAACGATCTGTTTGTGGACACGCTGGCGCTGCGGGGTGCGCTGGTTGGCGATGGCGTGGTGTTGACCGAGCCGTCGGAAGGTGGCCTTGTGCTGTACGCCGTGGACGCTGGTCGCGCCGAGTTGATGGGCAGCTTTGATCATGCGTCGGACGCGTGGTCCGCGGTCGACGCGCTTGACGTGCCGTGGCACACGCACGAGCCCGCCCAGGCTGTGCCAAACCACTGAGAAGCGCGCCCCGGGAGACCGTCCCGCGCTCCAAAGCTACGCGCCGACCGACTGGGTTGGCGCTGTCGTGCGCCGGTCATCACGACCGACCGACAGTCCCAAGGTCTCGAAGTCCCAGACGCCGTCGGACAGCGGTCGTTCCTTCAGCACGTGCTTCATCACCCGGTTGACGGCGTTGCGCGGCAGGTCGTCAACGAACTCGACGTAGCGCGGGAGGGCGTAATAGGGGAGGTTGTCACGGAAGAACCCGAACAGCTCCTCCGGGTCAGTGGTCTCACCTCCCACCAGCACGATCACGGCCTTGATGTCGTCCTCGGTGGCAGGTGAGGGCACGGCGTGGATCGCCACGTCGGCCACCTTCGGGTGCAGCCTGATCGCGGTCTCAAGCTCGATGCTGGAGACGTTCTCGCCGCGGCGGCGCAGCGCGTCCTTCTTGCGATCGACGAACGAGTACTGACCGGAGGGCAGCTTGCGGCCGGCGTCGCCGGTGTGGTACCAGAGACCACTGAACGCCGCGAGTGTGGCCTGCGGCTGATCCCAGTAACCGTCGAACATCGCGTAGGGCGCGCGCGGGCGGATGCAGATCTCGCCGACCTCGCCGTCGGCCACCGGGCGCAGCTGCTCATCAAGCAGCGCGACCTCAAGGTCTGGAGCCTCGTAGCCGGTACCGCTGCGGTCACGCGGGCCGGTGCGCTGGGCCACTGTCAACGGAACACACTCGGTTTGGCCGTAGCACTCGACCCACGGTTCGATTCCGAACCGGTCCTTAAACCGTGCCTGCTCCTCAGGTGTCAGCGGCGCCACCATCATGCTGTGCACTCGGTGGGCACGGTCCGCCTCGCTCGGCGGCGTCGCCAGCAGCGCCATCCCCATCGCGCCGATCGCGATCACGACGGTTGCATCGACTTCGGTCGCGCGGGCCATGAACTTGCTGGCACTGAACGCAATGTCGAAGTGGACCGGGATCCCGAGGATCAGCGCCGCCGTGAGCACCAGCATCCGGCCGCCGCCGTGAAACAGCGGTAGCGGTGCGTAGATCGCGTCGGTGTCGCTGAGGTCCAGCCCGTAGGCAGAGGTCCAGCCGCAGCGCGTGTAGTAGCCATGGCTGAGCACGCAGCCCTTCGGCAGCCCGGTCGTCCCGGAGGTGAAGACGATCGACATCGTGTCCGCCGGTCCGATCTCAACCTGCGGCGGCGCCTCGTCGGTGTCGACGACAGCTGCGTAGAGGTGCACGGCAACGCCGTCACGCACTGGTGCGGCGCCGTCCTCGTCGAGCAACACAATGGCCCGCAGGTCACTCAACTCGTCAAGCAGCGGCTCAGCGGCGGCAACGCCCGCGGCGTCGGCAATCAGCATCGAGGCTTGCGAGTGCGCCAGTTGGTGGCGTAGGAACGCGCCCTTGAGAAACGCGTTGAGCGGCACTTGGATCGCACCAAGCTTGGCCAGCCCATAGAAGATCTCCAGGACCTCAGGCCGGTTCGGCGAGAGCACCGCGACGCGGTCTCCCTTCTTGACGCCCAAAGCAGCGAACCCGGCCGCCACCTGGTCTGAGCGCTGATCGATCTCAGCGAACGTGAAACCTTCGTCGCCGACGAAACAGAAGGGGCGCTCGCCGCGCTCCTGCGCGCGGGCGCGGAGCAGTGAACCGACTACTCGCTCATGGTCTTGAAGGGGGGCTGGCATACACCGAGGTTAACGCACGCTCACATAAATTGCTAGCCGGAGCGGGCGGCCTGTGGGTCCCTCAGCGCGGCTGTCCGCGCCAGGATCCAGCGCGCCAACACGTCGAGGATGAACACGCCGATCACGCACGACAGCAGAGCCCCGAGCCAGCGCACAAGCTCTGAGACGCCGGGAGCGTGGAGGGTGGTGTAGACCGGCAGGCCGACGGCGATGCTGCAGGAGGCGTCGGCGACGACCGGCACGAGCAGCAGGAACGGCGTGCGCCAGCCCCGGAAATAGTCGCGGGCCTGAAACAGGATCGCCGCGCAGAACAGCGGCCCGGTGGTGTTGATCAGCAACCAGTAGAGCGGGAAGCGGGCAATCGACATCGGCGGGCTGCCGTGCGCGTAGTAGACGTACAGATTCGTCTGCAGCAGCGGCAGCTCAATCGCGAGGTCGGCCGCGAACGTCAGCAACACGCCGATCCAAAACGCCCGCAGCGTGAAGCGGCCGCGACGCAGCTCACGCAGCAGCAGCCAGGGGATCGCGCCGAAGAAGATGATGTAGGTCGGCAGGCCCCACATCGGGATCGGGCCGATCGTGTTGAAAACGGTGTCCTGGTGGACCCGGGGATGCCAGACCAGGCCGAGGATGTCGTCGACGGGTTCGTTGAAGTAGGCGAGCGCGCCGCCGGCCAGCAGCGTCAGGCCGAGCGCTGAGCGTTTGCGCACCATCTCAATCAGCGCGAACGCGACCAGCGCGCCGGCCACCACCCACAGCAGCCCGTTGGCCCACAGGTGCGCGGCGTGGGGGAACACCAGCCGCGCCGGTGCGGTCGGGAAGTTAAACCCCATCGGCCTGGTCTTTGGCTAGGCGACCGCGACGGGCCGCGGCGAGCGTGCGCCGAGAGCCGCGGCCAGCTCACGTGCGGCACGCTCACCGGCGGCGGCTGCGGTGTTCAGATTGCCTGAGGAGTTGTAGGAGCCGGCCAGGTGGATCCGCGATTGGCGGTCACGGGCGGCATGAAAGCGGCCAAGCTCGCGATACAGGCCAGGGTGGCTGTAGACCAACACCGGATACCAGCGGTTGACGCGCGCAAACTCGATCGTGTCCTCGATCCCGGGCACGATCCGGGCGCCGCCGTCGGCGAGGATGTCGTGGATCACGGTCTCGTCGTCAGCGTCGGCGTGGCGCACTGACCATTCGTTCATCCCGTACAGCGTCACCAGGCCTTTGCCGGCAGGCGCCCGGTCGGGCGCCTTGTTGTGTTCGAGGATCGCGGCGAACAGACCATCGGCCTCGGGCCGCGGAACGACGATGAAGGCGGGCTCGATCGCCGGTGGCCGTGACAGCGCGAAGTTGACGTTTGTGCAGCTGGTGTACTGCAGCCTGCGCAGGAACTCGGCCCGCTCCGGGTCGAGTCCGGGCACGATGTCAGGCACGCGGTTGCCCATCGAGCTGACGATTGCGCCGTCTGCTGTTTCCGATTCTGAGCCATTCGGTCCGTCCCAGGAAACGGTCACGCCGTCCGCATTTTCGACCACCTCCTTCACGTTCACTCCGAGGCGGACATCAAGGTTCGCGGCGAGCCGCTCGGGCAGCGACGAGTAGCCGTCACGGAACGCGTACAGCTTGGTGCCGAGCACCTTCTGCCAGAGAAAGAAGAACTCGACGATCGAGATCACGTCGCCAGGCACGCCGGCTCCGCCGCGGATCGTCGGCTCGATCAGGTAGTCGTAGAGCTCGTCGCCGAGCCCGACCCGGGTGCAGTAGGCACGCGGGGTCTCGGTGTCGAAGGCGGCCGCCAACGACAGGTCCTCATAGCTGAGCACGCGCCGCAGTCGGATCGTGTCAGCGACCAGCCGCAGCACCTTCAGCTTCGACTTCGTCGACAGCAGCTTGGTGCGGGCCGCGTCGAGCGCCAGGTTGTCGGCGCGAAGCGTGTGCAGCTCACCGTCGCGCAGGAATCCCATCAGGGAGTTGGCCGGCAGCAACTCCGACAGCATCCCGGCCTCGCTGACCAGCCGCATCACGTCCTCGTAGGCCGCGGGCAGGATCGTCGTCCCGGCCTCCATCAGGAAGCCGTCCTGTTTGACCGTCAGCAGCTGCCCGCCGACGCGGTCGCGCTCCTCCAGCACGATCGGCTCAAAGCCCTGTTGCTTCAGCCGCCAGGCGGCGGCGAGTCCGGACGGGCCGGCACCGACGACAAAGACCCTCCCGAGCTCACTCATCAGGCGCGAACATACACTATGTCTGCATGCTATACAAGCTGTATGGCAAGCCCGCTGCGCAGGCCGTTGCCGGAGCGTCGCGACCAATTGGTACGGCACTTCGTGGAGACGATCGAGCCGCTGCTTGAGCACGGCGCGACATACGCGGGGCTGAGCGTCGAGCAGATCATCCGGGCCGGCGGGATCTCGCGCGCGAGCTTCTACGGCTACTTCCGGGACAAGGGCGATCTGCTGCAGGCGCTGGCCCAGGATGTCAACCAGGAGATCGCTGTCGGAGGCGATGCCTGGTGGGGGATCACCGACGAGACGGTCACGCTCGAACAGTTGCGAGAAGGGCTGCGGCCCGCCGTCGACGCGTACCTGCGCCACACCGTGCTGGTTCGCGCCGTTGCCGAGGCCTCCGCCTACGACGCGAATGTCCGCGGGGTGTACGTCGAGCTGATGTCAGGGACGATCGCGCGCTTGGCGGCGCACATCGAGGGGCGCCAACAGCGCGGCCTGATCGCCGCGGACCTTGACGCCTCGCGCACGGCCACCTGGCTCGTGTGGATGCTCGAGCGCGGCCTCTACCAAGCGGTCAGCGTGTCCGACGCGGCGGACGTGGAGACCTGGTTGGACAGCGTCACCCGGATCGTCTGGAGCTCTCTTTACAGAAGCTAGTCGGCCTGGGACTGGTCCAGCTAGACCAGTCCCAGGAAGAGCGTTAGTGCGAGGTCAACAACATCACGACGAGCACTGTGCAGACGACTGCGCAGTAGCCCTGGAAGATCGCACGCAGTGGCACCGGTGCGTTGCCGATCTCCATGAAGTACATCCCGACAAACCGCACCTTGACGAACGCGACGACGATCACCAGGGCGCTGGCGAGCTTCACGCCGGAGACGAGGTTGTCGGTACCGAGTAGCAGCGAGGTGATCGTGGCCGCGATCAGGAACAGCCAAACGACCGTGATCCTGCTCCTCAATAGTCCGGGCAGCGCGGCCATCAGTGCACCAGGTACAGCAGCGCGAACAACACGATCCAGAGCAGGTCGACCATGTGCCAGAAGCAGGCGCCGCCCTCGAAGAACATCATCTCCTTCTCGCTCAGCGACGGTTTGCGTGACAGCACGATCAGTGCCGTCAGCACGCCCATCCCGAGCAGCAGGTGGAAGAAGTGGATCCCGGTCAGCACGAAGAAGTACATGTAGAAGTTGTTCGTGTCCGGGTAATGGTGGTGCGACAGCAGGCCACCCCACTCAAGGAACTTGTTCAGCGTGAAGCCGAGCCCACAGACGACCGCGACGCCGAGCAGGATCGTCGGCAGTCGCTGCGCTCCTTTGCGCACCGCGCGGACAGCCGTCACCACGCACAGTGAGCTGGTCAGCAGCAGCAGCGTGTTGATCACACCGAAGCTCTTGTGCAGGGTCAGCTGGGAGTGGGCGAACAGCGCCGGCTGCTTGTCGCGGTAGTACATGAAGATCCCGAACAGCAGCGCGAACACGGTCATGTCGCCGAGGATGAACACCCAGGTGCCGAGCTCGCCCGGCAGATGGCGGACGCGCTCCCGTGTGATCGGCTCGCCGCCGTTCTGGCGGCGGGTGGCGTCCTCGAGCGTCGCCATCACAAGGCCGCTGCGGGGACCGCTTCGGCGGCCTGCGCAAGGATCCCGCGCCGCAGCGCCCAGAACATCACGAAGAACCAGACTCCGAAGACCGAGAGCGGCAGCCAGAAGCAGAACACGCCGTTCCAGGCGAACGGCCCGCCGTGCAGGAAGTTGATCAGGATCCCCGGCACAAACGCGATCGCTACCCAGACGTTGAAGTAGCCGAGCCAGCGCGGGAAGACGCGCTCCTCGGTGTCCTGGAAGCAGGACGCCGCGATTGCAAGGTTCTGGAAGAAGGCCGGCATGAACGCGCCGATGAACGGCAGCCAGGCGAGGTCAGAGAGCGCCAGCACCAGTGACGGCGCGCGGTCCGGCCGGAATAGCGCGGCCTCGAACATGAACGCCGGGATGATGAACAGCAGCACGCCGATCATCCCGAGCCCGAGTTGGGTATAGCTGAGCGGTGAGTACTGGCCCTCGATTCGCTTCATCTGCGTAGAGATCGAGGCGACGAACGGTGCCGTCATCGCACCGGCCATCATCACGACCACGAGGCCGAGGCGCTTGAGGTTGGTGTGGTGGTGGTAGATCGCCACGACCTGTAGTGCCGTGTCGTGGGGCGAAGGTGGCGGCACCAGCCCGGCGATGAACCAGAACCCGACCATGAACAGGACGATCGCTGCTGGCCCGCACCAGGCGCACAGCATCTGTGACTTCGTGTTCACGACGAGCTCCCCTCAGAAGCAACGGTTGGCGCGAGGATTCTAATCATGAATAGGCCGTGGCCTCCTCGTGCGCCTGGCGCACTACTGCAGTGTGCAGCAGGTAGGTGTTGACCACCAGCCAGATCGCAAATACGGTCAGCGGGATGAAGAAGCCGACGACGCCGTTCCAGGCAAACGCGCCGCGCATGAAGAAGCAGGCGATGCCGCCGCCGGCGCCGGAAATCCCGACCCAGATGTTGAAATAGGAGGCCCACCGCGGCCAGGTCGGGTGGGGGCTCTTGTCGATGAAACCCGCTATCGCCATACACAGCATCTGCAGCGTGTACTCGGGGAAGACCATCACGAACACGAGCCAGCCGGCATCGTTCAGCAGCCGCAGCGTGGCCAGTGGCAGGTGCGGGCGGAACGCGGCGACGATCCACAGCATCGCGCAGACGAAGAAGAACACGAGCAGCAGCACGCCGGCGCCGAACTGCATGATCGCCAGCACCGGTGAGCGGCGCTCGATCCGCGCGATCTGCACCGAGATCACCGCGAAGTACGGGAACAGCAGCGTGCAAGAGACCATCCCCAGCACCATCCCGATCCGGATCCCGGTGCGGTGCGCTGCGAAGAACGCGGCGACGTGCGCCTCGCTCCAGTGCGGCGACGGCGGCGGCATGAAGTGAGCCAGCGGCCAGAAGGCGATCAGGTAGGTGACGAGAAACAGCGGACCTGCCCAGACGCAGGCCAGTTGCAAACGATGGTTCACTCCCACGGGCGGCAATGTACAGCCCCGAGTGGTCTTTTGATCGAATAGGGTCTTAGCGTGAGCAAGCAGCCTGTGGTCCGGATCGGCGAGCGCGAGTTGCCGCAGGTCGAGCTCAAGCTTGAGGCCGCGCGGATTGCCTCGGGGCTGGCGGCCGCGGGCGTGCAACACGGTGAGCGCGTCGCGATCGTGCTGCGCAACGACCCGGACTTCCTGGCGATCAGCGCCGCCTGTGGACTGCTGGGCGCGGTGCCAGTGCCGGTCAACTGGCACTGGCGCGGCGAGGAGCTACGCCACGTCGTCTGCGACAGCGGCTCGCGGGCCGTGTTCGCACACTCGAACTTCGTCGACGCGCTTGAGCAGGTAATGCCGGACGGGGTGCCACTGATCGAGGTACCGGTCCGTGGGGAGCAGCTCCAGGCCTACGGGGCGGCGCCCGTGAGCGGTCGCCATCCGCTGCTTCACGAGTGGATCGCGGCGCATGAACCCTACGCGCAGCCGCTGACGACGGCGCCGCTCAGTCTGATCTACACATCTGGGACGACGGGCCTCGCCAAGGGCGTGATCCGCAACGCGATGACCCCGGAGCAGTCCCAGCAGGTGGCGCTCGCGACCCTCGCCGCGATGGGCCTGCGGCCGGGGATGAGCACGATCATCACGGCGCCGCTGTATCACGCGGCGCCGAACGCGCAGGCGGTGTTCGCGCTGGCGCTCGGGATCGACGCGACGATCATGCCTAGGTTCGATGCGGAGCAGTTCCTGGCGCTGATCGAGACGCACCGGATCAGCCATGCCCAGGTGGTACCGACGATGTTCGTGAAGCTGCTCGAGCTCCCGCAGGAGGTGCGCGATCGCTATGACACGAGCTCGCTGGAGGCTGTCGTCCATGCCGCCGCGCCCTGCCCGGCGCACATCAAGAAGCGGGTGATCGACTGGCTCGGACCAGTCGTGCTCGAGTACTACGGCGGCACTGAGACTGGGATCGTGGTGACCTGCGACACCGTCGAGTGGCTGGCGCACGAGGGCACGGTCGGCGCGCCGGTCGCGGGTGCCGACGTTCACGTTTTTGACCCGGTTGGGGAGTTGCTGCCGCAGGGTGAGACCGGCGAGGTGTACGTGCGCCCGCCTGACTTCTGGCCGGGATTCACCTACCTGGGTCTTGAGCAGAAGCGGCGCGAGGTCGAGCGCGATGGCTATATCTCGATCGGCGACGTCGGCTACGTCGACGGTGATGGGTTCCTGTTCCTGTCCGACCGCGCGCGCGACATGGTGATCTCCGGCGGCGTCAACATCTACCCGATCGAGATCGAGTCGTGCCTGATGGAACTCTCCGGCGTGCGTGATGTGGCCGTGTTCGGGATTCCGGACGACACCTACGGCGAGGCGCTGGCCGCCCACGTTGACGTCGACCCCGGCGCAGGCCTGACCAAGGAAGCAATCCGCGCCCACGTCCGTGACCGGCTGGCCGGCTACAAGGTCCCGCGTGAGGTCGTGTTCGACGACGCCCTGCCGCGCGAGGAGTCCGGCAAGATCTTCAAGCGCCGAATCCGCGAGCGCTACTGGCAGGACGCTGGCCGGGCGATTTAGGACGGTGAACGAACGTTGACACCCCGTCGTATCCTGCGCGCATGACTATTGATCGCAACGTCGCACCCAACCGCGATGTGTTCGCCTGGAGTGAGACCCGCTGGAACGGCTGTTGGAACCCGGAGGCGGGCGTTGGTCTGTATCTGCACATGGGGCGCGTGCGCGCCGACCTCGACCTGTGGTGGGCGCAGACCGTGGTTTATCTGCCAGACGGCGCACTCGCCGTCGACCGCTCGTACGGGCGAACGTCAGATGACTGCGTTGTCCGTACCGGGTCGCTCGAGCTGCGGTTGACGGATGGCGGCTGGGAGTCATCGTTTGACGGCGCGGCCGAATTGACGAGCACTGCCGCTCTTGCACGCGGTGCAGCCGGCTCGTCAGCGCCCGTCGTTCCGGTCCGCTGGCAGATCAACGCCGAGCCAAGCGCGCCCGTCTGGGACCTCTACGCCGGAGTAGGGGATCTCCAGGAGTTCGCCGGCGACGGTCACATCCAGCAGGCCTTCCGCACGTCCGGCACGGTGACGGTCGCCGACCGTGAATACCCGCTTGACGGGGTCGGCTTCAAGGATCACTCAAGCGGCGTGCGCAAGTGGGACGGTTACGGACGCCACGGCTTTACGCTCGCTCATCTGCCGGGATGGACGCTGCACGCGATCCAGATGGTCGGGCCCGGCGGCCAAGCCGCCCCGCCGATGGGGGCGGTGTTCGAAGGCGATTCTCAGCTGGCGCTGGCGTCGCTCGAGTTCGAACCTCTGGCGCAGGCGGATGGCGGACCGGCATCCCAGCGGCTCGTCGTTCAGCACGTCGATGGGGAGCGCAAGGAGCTGACCGTGGAGCTGCTGCACTCGATCCCGATGGTGATCACCGAGGACAACGACAACTGCAACGGAATCGACTGGGATCTGCCGGGTGATCCGGTGGTCCTGACCGAGGGGATCGCGCGGCTGACCGCGCCGGATGGGAGCGTCGGCTACGGGTTCTGGGAGCGCGGAGCGCGCCGCAGCACGGTCACTCGGCCGGTCGCTGCAAGCAAAACTGAAGTGCCAAGACCGACAAAACTGTAGTGCCAAGAGCCGGGAATGGCGTCCGGTCGGCGCCTGCGGAAACGCGTGGTGGTGATGGTGGAGACGGCGTCCTGCCGACTCATCGGGGGTGGCTTCGGTCCGCGCGTAGCTTGTCTTGGAGCGCGCTCTCGATGAGCAGCAGTTCCTGCCGCGTACCGTAGGCGCGGTTGAGTAGTTCTTTGGCGGCTCGCACGGCAGCAGGAGCGTGTCCAGCGATTGCCGTTGCGATCTCGAGTGCCCTATCGCGCGGCGCATCTGCGAGATGGGTCACTAGGCCGAGTTCGAGCGCCTCGTGCGCCGCGACCGTCCGTCCGGTGAGGACGAGTTCGCGCGCAATGTCGCCGCGCAGGAGCGGGGGCAGGGTCCGGGAGATCCCCATGTCAGGAATCAGCCCATGGTGGATCTCCATCACACACAGCTTCGTATTCGGATGCGCGACCCGGATGTCCGCGGCGAGCGCGATCTGGAGCCCTCCGCCGAGGACGTGCCCGTGCAGCGCAGCGACCACGGGGACGGGTGCGTCGGCCCAGACGAGCGCCGCGCGCTGAACGAGGTTCGCGGGCGAACCGGGTTCCCGCGTGACGAGGTCCGGCCGGGTCTGATCGGTGACGCTGCCGAAGTCCAGGCCCGAGCAGAAGCTCGGCCCGTCGCCGGCGAGGACGATCGCTCGGACATCCTCGCGTTGTGCGAGTTTCTCGCCGGCGGCGACAAGCGCGGCGAACATGCTCGGGGTGAGGGCGTTGTGCTTTTCCGGGCGTTGCAGGAGCACGGTCCCGACGCCGTCGGCGACATTGTGCGTAATCGTCATGTTTTCGTAGTGGGTTGATCCTGGAGGGTCAGCCGCGCATCATGCGACGGCACAACGGGAGCCAGAGTGCTCGTGGCGCGTGGGAGCCGAACATCGCCATCGCACGCACCGCGGCGCGCGGCATGACGATCCGCGCGCCCGCGTCAAGGCCGTCGACGGCCGCACGGGCGCAGGCCTCGGCGGACATGCACATCGCGGCAGGCATCGAGGACTCGGTTTCAGCAGCGCCGGCGACATCGGCGAACTCCGTGTGAACGGGGCCTGGGCAGAGGGCGGTGACGGTGACGCCGTCGCGGCGGACCTCTTCGGAGAGCATGACGGCGAACGACGTGACGGCAGCCTTCGTCGCGGCGTACGCCCCGAACCCGGGCATCGGCTGATGGCCGGCCAGTGAGGACACCAACAGCAGCGCGCCCTGTTGGCGCGAGACCATGTCGTGCAGTAGCGGGTGGCTCAGCATCATGCTCGACTCGACGTTGGTGCGGATCATCTGCAGCACGCGTTCGGGCTCGTGCTCGAGATAGGGACCGGTAAGGCCGAACCCGGCGGACAGAACTGCGATATCGACGTCGAGATCTAAGGCCCGAACGTCGTCAATCAGCTCGCGGCGGGAGGTGTCTTCGGCGACGTCGCAGACCATCACGTCGACCCGGGTGCCGTGCTCGCTATGCAGTCGCGCAGCGAGAGCGTCGAGGCGGTCGCGGCGGCGGGCGACGAGGATGGTGTTGTGCCCGCGACGGCAGAGCTCGGCCGCGATCGCGGCGCCAATGCCGGACGATGCGCCTGTGATCAGCGCCGCGGCGTCAGGGCGTGGCGTGGGGAGTGCCATCGCGGGCCACTGTGCCTCGTTCGCGTAAACAGCGGCGAAACTGCCAGCGGTTCCCGACGACTTCCCCCTTTCCCGTCGTTTCGCCGCCGTTTACGCCAGGCCGGGATGCTCGCCGCCCATGACTAAAGGAGCCCCAGTGATCGCAGCCGACCCCACAACCGAGACGCGGGTCGGGGCTACGGCATGAGCGCCCTACCAACAGCGCCAGGGGGAATCACCGCAGCCTGGCTGGACAGTGTTCTCAAGGAGCACGATGTCGCTGCTGTACAGCTGGAGCAGGTGATCCCGGGGTCGACGACAAAGGTCTTCTTGCGCGCCGAGCTCGGCGACGGATCCACGCTGCTGCTCTTCGCCAAGGGCGTGTTCGACGAACCACGACTGCCGGTCAGGGTGCTGGCGGCCCGGCAAGAGGCCCTCTTCTTCCGCCATCTCGCCCCCACCCTCGAAGTACCGCTGTTTCACGCCTGGTTCGCCGACGCCGACGACGAGCAGGGGATCGTCGTCTTCGACGACCTCAGCGAGGCGGGCACGACGTTCACCGAGGTCGGCGCAGCGTGGTCGTACGATCTAGTTGCCGCCGCGCTCGAGGTCCAGGCCGCTTGGCATGCCGCCACCTGGGGCTTCCCGACTGACCGTTACGCGTGGCTGGCGGCCGGCAATCCGGTCGCCGCTGCAGCCGCCGACGTGCTGTTCTCGCAGGCGCATTGGTCCGCCCACACTTCGGACCCGACGACAGTCGAAGTCCCTGAGGCGTTGGCCGATCGTGCCCGTATGCAGGCCGCCATGGGAAAGCTGTTCGCCCTCCAGGCAGCATCCACCCACGCGCTCTCACACGGCGACGCGCACATCGGGAACACCTATCTCGACGCAGCGGGCCGCCCCGGCTTCTACGACTGGCAGACGTTCTGCCTGGCTCCGCCGCTTGACGATGCAAGCTACTTCATCGCCGGCGCCCTGGCGACGGAGGACCGTCAACAGCACGAGCAGGACCTCCTGCGTCACTATCTCTCCGCGCTCGCGGCTCACGGGGCGCCGGCCCCTTCCTGGAACGACGCCTGGCTGACCTACCGCACCTACCAGATCCACGGGTTCTTCTGGGCCGTCCTGCCGACCGCGTGGCAACCCGTCGAGTGCAGCGTGCCGATGGCCGAGCGGTACATCGCGGCGATCGTCGATCACGATTCACTCAAGCTCCTCGAGCAAGCATGAGCACGCGAACAGAGCCCGCCCTGTCCGGCACCACCCAAACGACCCCCAGCGCTCTAGCCCGCTTCTCGACGCTGAAGGTGTGCGCGTGGTCTGGCCCGGTCTTCGTCATCGCCCTAGGGATTGGCCTTGCAGTAGTCGCCGGCTTTGTGCCGCCGCCTCGCGAGCACTGGAGCGCGGAGCAGCTCGTCACTTTCTACCGCGACCATGATGCGCGCATCAAGGCAGGCATGGAGGTGCTGATCCTGTTCGCCAGCCTCTACTACTGCTGGAGCCTGGCGGTCGCGCATGTGATGGAGCGCACCGAGGGTAAGGATTCTGTGCTGGTGCGGCTGCAGCTCTTCGGTGGGCTCAGCACCTCCTGGGTTACCGCAGGTGCGGGGCTCGCGTGGCTGATCGCCGCATTCCGTGCCGGCGAGCGCAGTCCCGGTGACGTGCGCATGCTCAACGACGTCGGCTTCCTCGTCTTCAACATGACCGCGATGTTCACGTTTGTACAGATGGTCGCGATCGCCGTGGCCTGGCTGAAACCCGACTCACGTGACGCCGTGGTGCCGAGATGGGTCGCTTACGTGACCCTTTGGATCTCCATGACGTTCTTCGTCGTGATCCTGGTCCCATTCGTCCAAACCGGGCCGTTTGCATGGCATGGCGCCATCACGTTCTACATGGAGCTCGGACTGTTCTCCGTCTGGATGCTCGTCGTCAGCTGGTACGTCATCCCCGCTGTCAGGACAGCTTGACGTCCACCGGACGGCGTCGCCGAGCGACTCGTGCCGATGGCCGAACTACATCTTCGCTAGCGAAGGCCACAACACGTCGCTCTACTTGCTTGATCACCACCCTGAGGAGGCATCGATGAGCATGACTACGCTGAGCCCCCACCAGCCTGACGAGGGCTTGGAGCCGGTCGTCGAGGACTTGGGGATTTTCCTGATCGCCGGTCGCGCCAAAGACCCTTCGATTGCACTAACCCAGGGCGAGGACGCCGAGCGCCTCGGATTCCGTCGGGCGTGGCTGTCCGAGCGCTACGACCTCAAGGACGCCGGCGCGCTGTTAGGTGGCGTGTCCGCTCGTACCACACGCCTGGAGGTCGGCACCGGAGTGCTCGCATCCGCCTCAAGGCACCCGCTCGTTACCGCAGGGCTGGCAGGGACCATGCACGCCATGTATGGAGGCCGTTTCATCCTCGGGCTCGGACGGAGCGCCAGCGAGTACCTCGCCAAGCAGAGCATGACAATCCACAACCTACGGGCGTTCGGTGACTACATAGAGATCGTCCGCAGCCTGCTCGGCGGCGAAGCGGTTTCCTATGACGGACCAGCCGGGACTTACGAGGAGATGCGCTGCGCCGATCTGCCGGCCAACGGCGTGCCACCGATCTGGTACGTGACCGAGGGCGGACCAAAGGCATGCCGCCTCGCTGCTAGACACGCCGACGGCGTGATGCTCAAGCCGTTCATGACCGTCGAAGCCGCGGCGCAGTCAGTGCGGTGGATCAGGACCGCGCGCGAGGAGCTGGGCAAGGACCCGGGTATCCGGATCTGCCTGCCGGTGATCACCGCTTGCGAGCTTGACGAGCTCCAGACGACGATGATCAGCAAGTGCCGGCTGATCACTTACGTCGCTGGTATGCCAGGGTTCGCCGCCAACTTCGTCAGGAGCAACGATTGGGACGCCAGCGTCATGCAGGCGATTCAGGAGCACCCTCAATTCGCTTCGATGACCCGGCCGAACGCCGACCAAAGCTTCCACCGGGACCAGCTGCTCGAGCCGGCCAAGCTGATCCCCGATCAGTGGATGCAGGACAGCTGCGCCATCGGATCGGTCGAGGCGTGCGTCGACCGCTTACGGGAGTACAAGGCCGTCGGTATCGACGAATTCGCTTTCTACGGCAGCACACCTCAGGACAACGCCACCCTCATCGCTGGTTGGCGGCAACGCTCGCACCACGAGCCGACAAATGAGGCACAAGCGTGATGACGACACGAACAGTCGTGAATACAGGATCGCGCCGCGCTCTCGACGCCTTCGCACGCACCTGATCTCGGATTCGATCGAGACGCGTGACGTGTCGTTCCGCTGTGCATGCCCCACAGGATCTACAGGTCGTACACGCTACGCACGTCGAGGACGGTTGGTTCGACCGCCTTCCGGAGCGCCCTTGCGGACGCAAAGGCTTCGGGGTCCGAAAAGACCCCAGCGTGCCGCTCCGGTTCCTGTCTGAGGAGCTCGCCGCTGCGAGTCACTCCGCGACCGTAAACTCAGGCGAAACGCGCTTCCGCCAGCCGGATGCCAGAAGGGTTCCGATCAGTTGTCATCCGCGACGTACGACCTTCCAATCGCCCCCCAACACGGCACAGCGAAGCCGCCAGCACGCGTGATCCGCTCGAAGCTCGTGCCGCCTTCGCTCCCGCAGACCCTGGCGGCTCGTCCTCGACTCGACGGCGCACTGCGTGCGCTGATTTCGGAGAGCCGGTTGGTCGTCGTTCGCGCCACCGCTGGATCGGGCAAGACGACCGCACTCGTGACCGCCTCAAGCGGGTTCGGGCGGCCCGTTGCGTGGCTGACGGTCGACCGCAGCGAGACTGCCCCGGGACGGTTCTTGACCTACCTGGAGGCTGCCCTAGCGCTCGTCATTCCTCAGGCTGACGGAGTCGCGACCGGCGCGCTGTCAAATGGCGTGTCGCATGTCGAGGCGACCGGGCTGTTGGCCGAGAGCGTTTCCGGCCGCCGTGTCGTGCTTGTGCTCGACGAGCTCGAGCGGCTGGGCGACGCGGTCGGTGGCTGGCAGATGCTCGAGGCGTTGCTGCGCTTCTTCCCGGCGGATGGCACCGTGGTGCTGGCGAGCAGGCGCGAGATACCGACATCATTGTGTCGGTTGCCGCCGGCTTCCGACGTGAGCGTCATCACCGGCGAGGAGCTCGCGTTCACCCCTGAGGAGGCAGCCGACGCTCTGGCGCGACGCGGTGCCGAGAACCTGGACCCAGTAGCGGCCGTGGCGTCGACCAGCGGATGGGTCACGGGCGTGCTGTTCGGGGCCTCAGGTCACCTCGCCCCCGCCGGGGGCCATACAGATCCACTCTACGAGTTCATCTCTTCGGAGATCCTCGGACAGCTCGATCCTGCGGACCGGACCTTCCTGATCGCGACCTCCCTGCTGGACGCAGTCGACGCTGACGCCGCGGGCGCCCTGGGGCTGCCGGACGGGGGAGCGAGGCTATCGTCGTTGCGAGCCGTACAGCTGCCCGTGGTGTGGAGTCCTCACGGCCTCAAGCTGCGATGCCACTCGTGCTTCCGAGAGCACCTGCAAGACAGGTTCGCGCAACTCCCCGACACCCAGCGCCACGAGCTTCACCTGGCTCACGCACGGTTGATGATGCGTCGGGGCCAGGACGAGGACGCGGTAGAGGAGTTCCTGCGCGCTGGGGCCCCCGAGCTCGCGCTCGCGCCAGCTCTCCGGGCCATCGTCGGCGTCGTCGAACGGCTCGACTTCGACCTCGCGGGCTCCTGGCTGACCGCTCTGACTGAGGTCTCGCCGCGCGGGGCTTCGCCGATCGCCACGGCGGAGCTGATGGTGGCGATCGCGCGCGATGACGTAGCCGAGGCGGTCCGAGTCGGCGACCGTTTGGCCGGCGTTGGCGAGCGAGGGCAGCTGGCGGAGGCGTCGGAGCGGGCGGGATGGCTGATGGCGTGGGGCTATCTCCACGCGGCTCGCTTCGACGATGTCGATCAGATCCTCACGCACATGCCGGCCGGGCCGGCGCTTGATGTGGTCCGCTATGCGATGGGCGTGGTGAGGAACTTGCCTGGCGCGGCCGCACACCCTGCAACGCCGGGCCCGACGCATACAGCGCTCGATGCCTTGATCGTCGTCGGGAGCTACGGCCATGGTCGTCTCCTGGAGCTGACCGAGTCGGAGCCGTCCCCGTGGGTGGAGATTCTCGAGCGGCCGTGGCGGATTGGCGCGCTGAGGGCGGTGGGGCAGACACAGCGTGCGCTCGAGCTGCTAGCCGAGACACTAGAGACGGAGGATGCCAACACCCCGGCGTTGCTGGCACTGACCGGGCCGGAGGTCCTGATCGACGCCGGACGGCGGGTCGACGCGGTGGCGATGCTCGAGCGCGGGAGAGAGGTCGCCGCGGCGACCGGCTCGCTGCTCTTCCAGAGTCTCAATCGCGTGGCCGAGGCAAAACTCGCGCTGCGGCTCGATCGCGACGCGGGTGCAGTCAGGGCGGCACTCGAGCGTCCCGAGGCCGTCCGCGGTGCCCGGCGGTTGCGGATCGTCTCGGAGCTGTCCGACACCTGGTACGGCGCGGCGCTGTTGATGGAGGGCGGTGACGATGCGGCACTCGCGCGGCTGCGCCGCGCGGTCGCGAGCATGCGGCGAGGCGACCGGAACCTCGAGCTGCCGACCGCTCTGATCTATCTGTCGGAGGCCTACTGGCGGATCGGCGACGGCGACCGGGCCGCTGACGCCGCCACGGCCGCGTTGGCTGCTGCCCGCCGCCAGGGGTCCGACCATGTGCTGCTGCAGGCGCTGTCGGACTTTCCCGCCGTCTGTGTCCGCCAAGCCGAGATCGAGACGGATTTTGACGGGAGCTGGAACCGGCTGGGTAGGGCCCGCGCGATCCAAAGCGCGGTGAGCCGCATCTGGACGCCGCACGCGACTGTGCAGTTACAGGAGTTCGGACGGCGCCAGCTGTTCGTCGACGATTATGAGGTCAGGCCGCGGATCGCCAAGACCTATGAGCTCGTGGCGTTCCTGATGTCCAAGCATCGCCGCGAAGCGAGCCGTGACGAACTCCTAGATGCGCTGTTCGAGGGCCGGCGCGACGATTCGACGCGTGCATATCTGCGGCAGGCCATCCAGGGGCTAAAGCGGCTGCTGCCAGCCGAGATGTTCCGAGCCAGCCGAGAGGGCGTGGGCGTGGCGGCGGAGGCGAGCATCACCACCGAGTCTCTCCGGTTCGAGACGGGGATCGCCGAGGCTGTGCGTCTGCAGGGGGCTCAGCGGCTCGTTGCCACGCGCGGAGCGCTCGCGATATACGACCAAGGGCCGTATCTACCGGCCGCTCGTGGTTTATGGGCCGACGAGCGCGAGATTCACCTGGCCGGCCTCGCTGGCGAGGTCCGATATCAGGCGGCGGCGTTGTCCTTCGGCGAAGCGCATTACGAGGAGGCCCGGGAGCTGATCGGACAGGTGTTGAGCGCCGATCCGATCCGCGAGGAGGCATGGCGGCTCAGAATGAGGATCGCCCACGCACTGGGGGACGCTAGCGGCGTGCTCCGCGACTACCAGTCATGCCGCGACGCTCTGCGGGAGCTCGACCTCAGGCCGGCGGGCACGACGGATCAACTGTTGGAGCGTCTCCGGCGCTACTGATCGCTGAACCGCCGGACCGACCGAGAGCTGTCCGAACTGCCGTTTCGTGCTCGTTTACGACGGCCGGGGATCTTGTTATCGATGGCAGCGACGGTAGGGTCCGACAGCCAACCCGGCGCGACCTTCGACGAGATGGTCGATCACGTGATCGTTGGCAGCGGCGCTGGCGCGGTGATCGCCGCCCTGGTCGCCGTCGATGCCGGGCAGTCGGTCGTCATCCTGGAGAAGCAGGAGCGTTTCGGCGGCTCGACCGGCTACTCGGGTGGTGTTCTCTGGATCCCGAATAACCCGGTGATGGCGCGCGAAGGCATTGAGGACTCCTATGAGCGATCCCGCGTGTATCTCGACGCGGCAGTGAGATACGACGGGCCGGGCACGACGCCGACCCGGCGAAAGGCCTTCCTGACCTCGGGGCCAGAGATGGTGCGCTATCTGGAGAGCAAGGGCATGCGGTTCGAGCGGACCGCTGGCTACGCGGACTATTTCGACGAGCTTCCCGGGGGCGAGCCACGGAGCCGGTCCCTGGCCGCCCCGCTCTTCAACATCCGTGCGCTCGGCGAGTGGCGCCAGCGGCTATCCGTCTATCCCCTTCGCCCGTTGCGGATCTCGGCAGGCGAACTGTCAAAGCTCGTGCTTGTCAAGACCAACCGGTCCGCCCGCGTGCTGGCCGCCAAGGTGGCAATGCGGATGGTGCGCGATGCGCTTCGCCGGCGCGACGTCCGCGGCGCCGGCGGGGCACTCCAGGGGCGGCTGCTGGCGCTTGCGCTCGAGGCAAGCGTTCCGATTCGCCTGCAGACCCCGGTCGTCGACTTCGTCTGCGACGGCGATACGGTGACCGGCGTTGTCGTCAGCGAGGGTGGACGACCCCGACGGATCGGCGCGCGGCACGCGGTGCTGCTCAACGCAGGCGGCTACTCGCACAACGCCCGGCTCCGGCAGGTCCACGGTCCCAGTCCAAATGCGACGCCATGGACGCTGGCAAACCCCGGCGACACCGGCGAGTTACTCGAGGCGGCGGTTGGCCTCGGCGCAGCGACCGACGCGATGGACGAACACTGGTGGTCGCTGACCTCGCTCGGACCGGGGGAGACGTTTCCCCACGGGACCTTGACCAAGGACGGCCAGCGCGTGCCGTTCTCACATCACTTCGACATCACCCTGCCGCACGTGATCCTTGTCGACCAGGACGGTCGGCGCTTCGTCAACGAGTCAACTAACTACATGGAGCACGGCCAGCGCCTGTACGCGCGGCATCGAGAGACCGGTCGCGGGATCCCGGCGTGGGCGATCATCGAGAGCCGACACCGGCGGCGTTACTTGTGGGGGTCGGTGATGGGCAGAACCCCGAGGCAGTGGCTCAGGAGTGGTTATATGAAGCAGGCGAACACGCTCGAGGATCTCGCAAGACAGTGCGAGATCGACCCGGTGGGGCTGCGGCAGACCGTCGAACGATTCAACGGCTTCTGCCTCACCGGGGTGGACGAAGAGTACGGCCGCGGCGCCCGTGCGTTCGATCGCTACCACGGCGATCCCGCCGTGCGCCCCAATCCCAACCTCGGAATGATCGAGCGCCCGCCGTTCTATGCCGTGGCGATCTATCCGACCGACATTGGCAGCGCGGGCGGGCTGGTTACTGATGCGGACGGGCGCGTGCTCGACGAAAGCGGCGCGGCGATCGAGGGGCTGTATGCGACCGGCAACTCGACAGCGTCG
>Ga0302314_10004472_pt1 | contig 25681 bp, 24 predicted proteins | sample III_Palsa_N2_3_FD_200533 | JGI IMG/M metagenome (GOLD analysis project Ga0302314, IMG submission 200533) | Peat permafrost microbial communities from Stordalen Mire near Abisko, Sweden - III_Palsa_N2_3 | ecosystem: Environmental > Terrestrial > Soil > Palsa > Peat permafrost | place: Sweden... | reverse complement strand
CATGAGCTAAGCGGGTTCAGGGGCGCAGCGCCCTGTTCGGCAGGCACGTATCTGTGCCGGCGGGGGCGTAAGCCTACCGTCAAAGCTCCGATCGAGCGCCGCTCCCCCGCCCCTCGTGCGCGCGGCGCGCGGCTGCCGCCGCGAGCAGTGCCGGCGCGGCGTCGCGAGCGCCGGCGCGAGCCCGGCTCTTGGCCGCCTCGAGCGCATCGCTGGTGCCCCAGCCGATCGCGACCGCGCCCGCCCACCAGACCGCGTCGGCGAGCTCGAGGTCGCCGGCGGCGTTCGCCTGCGCGACCAGCGAGATGATGTCCGCAAGCCCCGCCGTCGCCTCCAGGTCGCCGAGCGCCGCCAGCTTCGCGAGGCCCCGCGCGTAGCGGTCATCGCCCTCGAGCAGCGACAGGTCGGGATCGTCGTGGGTGGGATCCAATCGGTAATGCATCCGGGCACCCGCGAGGATGTCCTCCATCAGCTCGGCGTAGTCCGTCTGGTGGCCGGCGGCGCGTGGGCCCGCGGCGGCCAGCTGCGCTGGATTCATTGGGAGATCGCCTCGAACGCGTCGGCCGCCGCCTGGACCGTCCGATCGACGTCCTCGTCGGTGTGCGCCAGCGACGGGAACCAGGCCTCGAACTGCGAGGCGGGCGGGTATACCCCGCGCGCGAGCAGCTCCCGGCACCAGGCGCCGTACGCCTGCTGGTCGCTCGCCGCCGCGCCCTCGTAGTCGAACACCGGGCCGGCGGTGAAGAACGGCGTCAGCAGCCCGGGAACTGCCTGCACGCGAAGGTCGCGGCCTGCGCTCGCCGCAGCTTCGCGCAGGCCGGCGGCAAGCCGCACGGCGACGTCCCGCAGGCGGGCGTAGGCGGCAGCATCGAGGTGCGCGAGCGTCGCACGGGCCGCCGCGACCGCGAGCGGGTTCCCGGACAGCGTGCCTGCCTGGTAGACGTCGCCCGACGGCGCGATCCGCTCCATCAGCTCGCGGGCCCCGCCATAGGCGGCGGCCGGCAAGCCGCCGCCGACGATCTTGCCCATGATCGTCAGGTCGGGGAGCACGCCGAGCAGCTCCTGTGCGCCGCCGCGGGCGACCCGGAATCCAGTGATCACCTCGTCGAACACCAGCAGGGCGCCGTTCGCGCTCGCGCGCTCGCGCAACAGCGTGAGGAAGCCGGTGTTCGGCGGCACGACTCCCATGTTCGCGGGGATCGGCTCGGCCAGGATCGCCGCGAAGGCGTGGACGCCGGTGACGTGGCGCAGGGTCTCGGCGTCGTTCCACGGCACGATCACGGTTGTGGCGGCAGCGTTCGCGGTCACCCCGGGGCTCGCGGGGATGCCCTGCGTCGCCAGGCCCGAGCCCGCCTGCGCGAGCAGCCCGTCGACGTGGCCGTGGTAGGCGCCGGCGAACTTCAGGACCAGCTCACGGTCGGTCACGGCGCGGGCCAGCCGGATCGCCGACATCGTCGCCTCGGTGCCGCTCGACGTCATCCGCAGCATCTCAACCGACGGCACTCGCTGAACCACCTCCTCCGCCAACTCGACCTCGCCCCGCGTGGGCGCGCCGAAGGTGGTGCCGGCGGCGGCCGCGTGCGTGATCGCATCGACGACGTCGGGGTGGCCGTGTCCCAGCACGAGCGGACCCCACGAACCGACCCAGTCGATGTACTCGTTCCCGTCGACGTCGCGGATCGCCGATCCCGCGCCAGATTCGATGAAGATCGGCTCGCGGCCGATCTGTCGCATCGCTCGCACCGGCGAATTGACGCCGCCGGGGAGCACCGCCAGCGCGCGTTCGTACAGCGCGGTTGAGCGAGTCGTGGTGAAGCTCACGGTTCGTCAGCCGGCCGCCGGGGACTCAGGCGCCCGCGTGCGCTCGCTCCCAGTTCCGGTGGTCGTCGGTGAAGTAGAGCAGGCGGATCTTCTTGAACTCCGTCGACGAGTAGAGCGTCGCCCGTTCCTCGATGCCGGTTGTGCGGGCGATCGAATCGAGGATCTCGTCGCACTCCTCCTTCGAGCGGCCATGCGCCATCGTGAACACCGAGTACGGCCAGTCGTGGTAGGTCGGGCGCTGGTAGCAGTGCGAGACGCCGCGGAACGTCGCCATCTGTCCGCCGATCTCGAGGATCCGGTCCTCGGGGACCTGCCACACACCCATGCCGTTGGCGCTGAAGCCGGCGCGGCGGTGGTACAGGATCGCGGCGACGCGGCGCAGCAGCCGCCGCTCCTGCATCCGCTCGAGGTGGGAGAGCAGCTCCTCCTGCGAGAGGTCGAGCGCCTGCGCGGCGGGGGCGTATGGCTCGCTGCGCACCGGCATGTCGCCCTGGGTGGCGCGCACGACGGCGCGGTCGAACTCGTCGTAGGGCTGGGCCTCGGTCTCGGCCGGCGGGACGGCCTCGGCGACCGGGCTCGCGAGCTCCTCGGTGCCGGCCTCCATCTCGAGGTCCATCCGGATCTTGAACAGCTTCAGCGTCGGCAGCTGACGGATCGAGTCGGCGCCGGCGAGCTTGGCGAGGACTTCGAGCGTGCCCTCGAGTCCGAGCCGCGAGTCCGGCTCGGTGGCGATCGTGAACCAGATGTTGAACTCGTGGTTGCGCAGGTAGTTGTGCGATACGCCCGGGTGCTCGTTGATGATCGTCGCCGCCCGCCACGGGTTCTCGGGGTCGACCTTGGCGGCGACGAGCATTGACTGGAAGCCGAACGCCCGCGTGTCGTAGATCGGCGTGACCTGACGGATGATCCGCTCCTCCAGCAGGCGCGTCACCCGCGCGAGCACCTCGTCCTCGCCGAGGCCCGCCTCGGCCGCGATGTGCTGGTAGGGGCGCCGCGCGATCGGAAAGCTCCCCTGCATCAGGTTCAGCAGCCGCCGGTCGGAGTCATCGAGTGAAACGGCGGCGCCGTCCTTGCGGGAGCGCAGCTTCGGGCCAAATCCGCCGGTGACGTGGTCCCGCCCGACCGAATCATCATCTATGAGAGCCACTCGGCGGCCTCCTTCGCGTGATAGGTGATGACGATGTCGGCGCCGGCCCGCTTGATCGAGGTGAGCGTCTCGAGCACGGCGGCGCGCTTGTCGAGATAGCCGGCAGCCGCCGCTGCCTCGAGCATCGCATACTCGCCGGAGACGTGGTAAGCGGCCATTGGCATGCCCGTGTCGTCCTTGATGCGGCGGATCAGATCGAGGTACGGGAGCGCCGGCTTGACCATCAGGATGTCAGCGCCCTCCTCGACGTCGAGACGCGCCTCGCGCAACGCCTCCTGCCCGTTGGCCGGGTCCATCTGATATCCGCGCCGGTCGCCGAACGCGGGCGCCGAGCCGGCAGCCTCGCGGAACGGACCATAGAACGCCGACGCGAACTTGGCCGAGTAGGACATGACGGGCAGCTCCGCGAAGCCCTCGTCGTCGAGCGCTGCCCGGATCGCGCCGACGCGGCCGTCCATCATGTCGCTCGGGGCGATGACGTCTGCACCGGCCCGGGCCTGGGAGACCGCCGTGCGGGCGAGCAACTCGAGCGTGCCGTCGTTGTCGACGCTGCCATCGATTCTGACCAACCCGCAGTGGCCGTGGTCGGTGTACTCGCACAGGCAGAGGTCGGCGACCACGAGGGTGTCGGGGTGCGCCTCCTTGATCGCTGCGGTGGCGAGCTGGACGATCCCGTCGTCGTCCCACGCCCCCGAGCCCTCGGGATCCTTCGCGGCCGGGATCCCGAACAGCAGCACCGCGGGGATTCCCAGGGCGGACGCCTCGCCGGCCTCCGCGACCGCGTGGGCGATCGACAGCCGGCTGACGCCCGGCATCGCGGCGATCGGCTCGCGCCGGTCGAGCCCGGCCGCGACGAACATCGGGTACACGAGGTCGCCCGGCGAGACCTGCGTCTCGCGAACGAGACCGCGCAGCGCGCGGGTCGCGCGGAGCCGGCGCATGCGGGTGCTTGGGAACGGCATCTCGTCTGTCGAGAATACTCGGACCGGTACACTCGCAAGCGATGGCGGATATCCAGAAGCGACAGGGCCACACACCGCGCCGGGCTCGAGAGCAGCGCGCCTTCAGGCTCGTCCAGGTCGGTTCGACGGCGAGCGCTGTCGCGGTCGTGGGGCTGATCCTGACGGTCGTGGGCGTGATCAGCGCTGCGATTCCGGTGCTCGCGATCATCGTCGCGCTCGTCTGCTTCTTCATGTTCCGCAGCGTCACCGCCTCACGGTAATACGCCCGGCCGAGGGCACGAGACCCCGATCCGCTAACGCTCGCGGTAGGCGGCAACCTCGTCGCCTTCGAAGTCGAGCGACTCCTGCGCGTCCCCAGGCGGCTCCGGCGCGACCGGCGGCGACGGCTCGGGCGCGACCGGGGGCTGGTCCACGCGCGCCCACGGCTCGAGCACGAGGTGGCCGCGCAGATAGACGACGGTCTGGCGAGTGACCGTCGCGATCGGCAGCGCGATCAGCGCCCCGGCTACGCCCCAGATCTGGTAGCCGATCAGCAGCGACAGGATCACCAGGATCGGGTTGATCCGCAGCGAGATGCGGAACACCTGAGGAGCGACGACGTGGCCCTCGAGCTGCTGCAGCGCGACGAACAGCGCCAGCACCCAGACCGCGCTGATCGGGTTGGTCCAGAGCGCCACGAGCACCGCCGGCACGGGCCCGACGATCGGGCCGATATACGGCACGAACTCAGCGATCGCGTAGAACGCGCCGAAGAAGACGGCGTACCTTGAGCCGTCGGGGAACAGGCCGACCAGGCCGAACAATGCCAGCCCGACCCCGGCGCTCAGGCCCATGATCGTGCTGAACGTGAGCTGGCCGCGGACGTACTCGAACACCGCGCGCTGGACCAGCAGCGGGTAGTCGTCCTCGTGCGTGCCGTCGCCGGGGGGCATCAGTCGCCTGACCAGATCGCCGATCTGCCGCGCGTACACGAGCAGGTAGACCGACAGCACCAGCGTCAGCACGACGTCGACCCCCAGGCTCACGACCTGGCCGAGCACGTCTTTGGAGAAGGAGATGATCGAGCCGGAGCTCTTCTTGACGTCCTTCTCGAGCGTCTGCAGAGCCGTCTGGCCCTGCTGCTCGATCTTGACCGGGATGCCGTTGCGGTTGAGGAATTTCTGCACCGAGTCGAGCTCACGGTTGGCCTGCGTGACCAGGTGCGGAACGTTGTCGGCGAACCGATTCACCTGCGAGCCGATCGGGTTGGCGATCAGGATCCCGATCCCGGTCAGGATCGCGAACACCGCCACGTACACGGCGAGGATCGACAGTCCCCGGGGCACGAAGCGCTCGAAGAACTTCGCGATCGGGTTGAGGATCAGGGCGACGACGCTCGCGAACAGCAGGATCACGAGCACCGTGCCTGCCGCTTTTGCGAGCTCCCACAACGCCAGCAGCGCCAGCGGAAGCACAATCGCCTGGACCCACCGCGGGACCACGACCGAGGGTGGGGTGACCGGCTCGTGCGTCAACGCGTCCGGCGGCGGATCGGTTCTCGTGCGAACCGCTGCCGCGCGGTCGGGAGCCGCCCGGCCGACGGAACCGCCGCGGAACCAGCCAAGAAGCCTCGAGCGCATCCACCTGGAAGTATGCGGGTATGTCCCCCGGAGTCCGCATCCTGTTCGCCGGCGACGTCGTCGGCGGGCTCGGCCGGCGCACCTTGCTGACCCTGCTGCCGGCGCTGCGCGAGCGCCTGGCGGCCGACTTCGTCGTCGTCAACGGCGAGAACGCGGCCGGCGGACTCGGGATCACACCGAAGATCGCGCGTGAGTTCTTCGCCGCCGGCGTCGACGTGATCACGCTCGGGAACCACACCTACCGCCATCGTGAGGTCTACGCATACCTCGACGAGGAGGAGCGGATCATCCGTCCGGCTAACTTCCTGCGCAGCCAGCCGGGGCATGGCATCTGCGTAGTCGAGCGGGGCGGCGCTCGGCTCGGAGTCGTGTCGCTCTCCGGCAACCTGTTCATGAACGCCACCCTGCCGGTGTTCGCGGACGCCGATGCCGCGCTGCACTCGCTGCGCGGACGCGCAGATCACATCCTCGTCGACATGCACGCCGAGGCCACGAGCGAGAAGATCGGGCTCGGCTGGTACCTCGACGGCCGCGTCACCGCCGTCGTCGGCACCCACACCCATGTCCCCACCGCCGACGCGCGCGTGCTCCCGGGCGGCACCGCCTACATCACCGACGTCGGCATGACCGGTCCCCGCGGCGGCGTCATCGGGGTCAAGAAAGAGCAGGCGATCGAGTCGATGCTGACCCGGATGCCCGTCAAGTTCGAGACCTCGGAGGACGACCCGTGGCTCAATGGCGTGCTGATCGAGACAGCGGCGGAGCCGATGCGGGCAGCCTCGATCGTGCAGGTGCTCGAGCCGCTCGCCCGCGCCCAGCCCGGTCTGTAGCTGCGCCGCCCGAGCTGCCCCCCGCCTACGGCGCGTATTTCGAGAACCCCCGCTCGCAGTCCTTGATCGCGATCGAGGCGGTCGCGGCGCCGTACACGCGGTGGTGGTACGCGAAGTCGTGGAGCGCCTGGTGGACGCTGGCCACGCAGAAGGCGATGTTGACGGCCCGCCTCTCCCCGGGCGTCTTGGCGAAGTGGTTGGCGACCTTGTGGGCGACGACGTTCCTGACGAGACGGGTGCCCGCGCCGCAGCCGGCGGCGCCGACCGGCACCGCGAGCAGCGCGAGCGACACGGCGATCCGGGCGACCGTGCATTTGAGCTGAGAGTTGATCACGCTGCCCGATAGTACGGCCGAGTCGGGCCGCGGCTTGAGCGATTCACGACAAATGTCCGACTGGCCGGCCGGCATGGGCCGCCGCCCGCCGAGGCGGCGGCCCTCCTGATCGGCTCCGGGTGGCGCTCAGCTCACGGTCACGGTCGTCACGGCGCTCTCGACGCTCCCGGCGGCGTTGCTCGCGACAACCGCGTACGAGAACGAGGTCACCCCGCTCGCGGGCACCTTGTACTTGACCGCACCGGTGCTGCTGTCGATCGTCATTCCGGCCGGCGGGGCCGGCGTGGTGGCGAGCGCGTACCACACGGGCGCCGTCCCGTCGGTGCTGGCGGTCGCTTTGTAGGTGGCGCGTGGAGCCACCTGCGAGGGGCCGGTGACAGCCACCGTGCTCGGCGCCCCGGCCGGATCGACGTCCTGCGTAACGTCGCTCGACGACGAGCCCGAGTAGTTGAGGTCGCCGCTGTAAACCGCCTGCAGCGTGGTGTCGCCGACCAGCAGCGAGCTGAGCGTGATCTTGGCGGTGGTCACGCCCTTCTTCGTCGACACGGGGGCCTCGGCGATCGGATCGCCGGTCGCCGTGTCGATCAGCGCGACCTCGCCGGTCGGATTCGCGGGTCCGCTCGGGGACGGCGTCACGGTCGCCGTGAACGTGACCGGCGCGCCGAACGTCGAGGTGCTGGGTGATGCGGTCAGCCCGACGCTCGTGCTGTCCGGGTCGATCTGCTCCCAGTCGTAGACGTCGAAGCCGTCCGGCGCGCTCGGCAGGTGCGTCGCGTCGCCCGCGTAGACCGCATACAGCTCCCACTGTCCGGGAGAGAGGGCGGACACCGGGACGCTCGCGCTGGTGACGCCGCCACTGGTCGACAGCGGAGCGGTGCCGAGCACCGTGACCAGACCGTTGCCCGTCACGTCGAATGTCTGGTTGCGGGCGTAGAACGTTACGTCGCCGGTCGGGGTGCTGCCGTCCTGGGCCGACACGGTCGCCGTGACCGTCCCTGCCTGGCCGTAGCCGAGCGTGTAGCCGCCGCTGCCGTTCGACGCGCCCGAGCCCGCGACCGAGGTCTCGGTCGGCACGAGCGTCGAGGCCTCGTTGTCCTCGAGCACCGCGCCGTAGTCGGCTCCGCATCCTTCGGCGTCGGCGCCGACGAGGCTCCAACCGTCGCTGACGGCCGCCGAGCAGACGACCGTGTCGGTCGGCGTCGGGCTGAGAGCGCCCTCGATGATCCCGTAGGTGATCGTCTGCGGCTCCGGGGCCTCGTAGGTCTCGGGCTCACCGACCGGCAGCGGGGCGATCGTCCCGCCCAGGTCGGCCGTGCTGTTGCCCTCGACGTCGATATCCGGTGCGAGCCCGAAGCTCCCCCACACGGCGCCCTCCGTGTCGACGCCGTAGTCCATCGTCCCCGTGTTGTCGAACGTGACGTCGGAGTCGGGGACGTCGGGGCTGCCGAGGACCAGGGCTCCGCTGGGATAGGGCATGTCGAGCGTGCCGGCGTTGTCGAATGTCGATCCCGGGTCGAGATCGATGCTGCCGTAGTCGTCGATCACGCCGCTCGCGGCGTTCATCAGGTTGCCGTCGATCGTGACGTCCGCGTTGAATGTGCCCTCGTTGGTGAGCGTGTCGCCCGCCGGCAGCGTCAGGATCGACGACGACGTGTCGAGCGTGCCGTCGTTGGTGAAGCTGCCGGTGGCGGTGACCGTCGCGCGGCCGATGTTGACGGTCTGATCGGCGGCGATGTTGCCCGAGATCGTTCCCTGCACGTCGAACGTCGAGGCGCCCGAACCCGTCAGCGTCAGCGCGCCGCCGCTGATCAGGTTGATCGGGTTGCCGGTGGTCTTGCCGGCTCCTTCGCTGAACGTCCCGCCGGTCGTGACGGTCACGATCCCCGCGTTGTCGATCGTGCCACCGGCGTTGTCGATCGTGTCGGTGTCGCCCGAGGTCGTCTCGAGGGTCGCCAGGGGCGCGAGCGTAATCGTGCCCTTGTTGGTCAGCGTCGAGGAGCCGGCGAGCGTCAGAATCCCGCCGTAGCCGTCGCCGCCGCTGGTGTTCCCAAGGACGATCTTGCCGCTCCTGGCGTTCGAGACGTTTCCGTCGATCGTCACGCCCCCCGTTGGGACGGCGATCGTGCCGTCGTTTGTGAGCTTGTCGTCGGCGGGAATGTCGAGCGTCCCGGACCCGCCCTCGCGCGTGATCGTCCCCTTGTTCGTGAACGAACCAGTTGCCGAGACGGTGCTGTCGACCAGCAGCGTTTGACCGGCCGCAACGGTGCCGGACAGGGACGGGTTGGATTGCAGCAGGAACTCCGAGGCCCCGGTGCCCGACAGCTTGAGCGCCCCGCCGTCGATGTACGCCGGGCTGCCGACGATCGTGCCCCCGCCCTCGGTGAAGGTGGAGCCACTCCCAACGGTGATCCCGCCAAAGCCGACCGGGGCGTCGTCCTCGATCGTGCCGCCGGCGTTGTCGATCGACGCGCCCGTCTCGCCCGACGGCGCGTTCAGCTCCGAGTAGGTTCCCTCGAGCGACACCAGCCCGTCGTTGAGGAGCTCACTGGAGGACTCCACGGTCAGGCCCGTTCCGGCGGTCACGAACAGCGCCCCGTCGGCGGCATTGATGAGTTCGCCCGTCAGGTTTGTGAAGCCGCTCTGTACGGTGATCGTGCCGTCATTCGTCAACGTCTGACCGCTCGCCACGTCGATCGCGGAGGTCCCGCCCGCGAGTACGACCGCGCTGCCGTCGGCGACCTGCGAGCCGGCGCCGAGCGCGAGCGAGCTGTCGCTTTGAAATTCGAGCTGATCGTCCGCGCCCGCCGCGCCGAGCGTCAGCCCGTCGGCGGTCGCCGCCACGCTGACCGTGACCGGGCCGCTCAGCGCGATCGTGATGCATGCACTCTGCGACGAGCTTGGGGCCGACCCCAGCGACCAGTTCGATCCGGTCGACCAGCTGCCGCCGGCGGCGTTCGTCCACGAATCACCGCACGTCGCCGCGGCGGCGACCTGCGTCCCTACAGCCATCAGGATCACCGCCGCCACGCCGAGCGCGATCGCCGATGCCCTACTCAAGCGCGAACCCATTCCGATCCCCCTTTCCGAGGAAGTTCAACAACACGTCGGGGGCGGTTCTAACCCCGGAGGAGATCGTCCAAGGCCGCCGTTTCACGAACGTCACACGGGCGGTGACGCTCGGATCCGTGTCGGGCGCCGCCGGTCAGCCGCTCGGAACGGCCGCGTGCGGATCGCTCTCGAGCGTACGCAGGTAGCGGTGGCCGGACGGCGGGCGTTGGTCAACGCCAGGCCGGGCCGGGTGGGCGCCGACGAGCGCGACGATCACGAGCGGGAAGAACCAGACGATGTACAGGTAGAACCAGTAGGTCAGGCACAGCTCAAAGGCGATCATGACGGCGGCGCCGAGGGCTGCCACCTCGACGATTCCGCGGCGGCGCGGGACGAACATGACGCCGACCGCCATCGCCAGCATCGCGCCCTCCGCGAGGTGCTGCTCGACCGACAGGCTGTTCGAGGCGTTGGTGAACGAGCCGCCCCAGATGCCCCAGATCGAGAAGGGCGCGGGGCGGCCGATCTGATACTGGATCGTGTCGCGCCAGAACGCGCCGAGGTCGCCGGTCAGGACGACGGGCGCCATCGCCGCGGCGAACGCCAACACGAAGCCGATCACGTACCCGGCGAGGAGGCGACGTGTTGGCGGCGGCCCGGCGCCGCGTAGGAACAGCGGCGCCAGCGCCAGCGGCGCGAACTTGGTGAGGCCCGCGAACGCGGCCGCGACACCCCGCGCGGGGGCCCAGCGGAGCACGAGGAGGGTGACGACGAGCGTCAGCGCCACCAGCGAGTCGTTGGAGTTCGAGCTGAGCGTGAACAGCGTGAACGGGTAGGCGGCCCAGAGGTAGGCGAGCGTGATCCCCATCGTCGGGCCGCGGATCTGACGACCGAGCAGGAACAGGCCGAGGATCGTCAACAAGTCGAAGGCGATCGCGGCGGCGTGCGCGGCCGGCAGGTTGTCCCACACGCCGCTCCAGCCGAAGATCACGTTGAACGGGACGTAGGCGTCGTAGTTGATCGGCCCGTACGTATCGCCGTACGCGTTGTCCGCGGGCCAGCCGCCGTAGAGCTTGTCGCCGTAGAGGACCTTGTTGGCGCCGATCACGCCCGCGAAGCCGACGTCGATCACGTTCGAATCGGTGACGTTTAGCCCGATCCGGAAGCCGAGCAGGAACACCAGCCCGACGACGAGCCACGCGCTCGGGACGAGCGAACGCAGCGGCTCTCGCGGCCGGCCGATGCCGAACCCGAGCAGCAGCATCCGGACGAGCAGGTAGAGCAGGAACGGGTACAGCAGCGGCACCGACAACCCCAGGTTCGCGTGGTTGAACAAGGCGAGCGAGATCGACAACCCAAGCAGCATCAGCAGATCGAGGTGCACGAGCGAGGGACGGACCCGCCATCCCCACTGGCGCTTTCCGCCGGCCCGCCGGCGCCAAGGCACGGGCAGGAAGGGCACCACGAACATCGCGCACAGCGGCAGCCAGACGACCAAGGAGTTGACCTTGCGCCCGAACGCACCGGGATACCCCCTGGCCATCGTCCAGGCGATCTGGTAGCCGGTCCAGACCTGGGTTACCTGGGCGGTCGTGTCGTCGACGTAGACCTGGATCATCTCGTGCTGCGTGTGGTGCACGCCCGCCGCCGGGGTGAACCAGCTGACCTGCCAGACGCCGTCCGAATGGGTGTAGACGTAGGGGACCAGGCGCGGGTGCCTGCGCAGTTCGGCGATCACCTCCGGGTAGCGCGCGGCAATCCGCTCGACCTGTTGTGGGATCAGGCGATAGCCCGCAGGCGCCGTCGTCATCGAGGTGACGAGGATCGGCGTCCCCGGCGGCGCCGACAGCGGCTGCGCGAATGCTCCCGCGGCGGCCGGCAACAGCGCCAGCATGACGCCCGCGAGGATCGTGCACAGCAGGGCGGAGCGGGCGTCGGCGCGCGCCCGGCTGAGCAGCGCTAGGCCCGGAAGCTCCAAAGCTTCTGCGCGGTGAACGACAGCGGCGTCGCTGCCGCGTTCGCGATCGCCTGTGCCAGCACCTTGTCCATCCCGGTCGTGCTGACCAGGGCGACGAGCATCGCGTACGCGAACCCGAACACGAGCAGCGAGACGAGGAAGAACCTCAGTCCCTGCTCGCCGGGATGGTGGTGCTTGGCATCGAAGGTCCAGTGGCGGTTCCACCAGAAGTTGTTCGCGCACCCGAACAGGAACGCGATCACGGAAGCGAGCCGGTAGTCGATGCCGATCAGGTGGACGCAGGCTGCGAACACCGTGAGGTTGACGGCGTAGCCCGACGCGCCGACGCACAGGAAGCGCATCAGCTGCTTCCAGTTGGAGGGACGCCGAACTCCGTGCTTGAGCCGCACGCGCGTCGCCCGCACACCGTGGCGCACACGCCCGGCCGGGGCAACAGCCGGCAACTCGAGCGTGGAGGTCATCTCATCGGACACGACGGCAAATGTATCGGCGCTTGGTGACGCGGACCTAACACGTGGATTCCAGCTAACACGCTGCTAATCGACCGCTTTCGCGCCGGAATCCGGAGGATTGCTTAGCGCACTCCAGGTTCCCAGCGCGGTCACAGGGCATCGGCTAGCCCGCGCCGAAATGGTTGCACACGATCGGCGCGATGTCCTTCAACGACCACTGCTCCTTGTCGTCGCGGGACCCCGGGCCGGTGCCGCACCACAGCAGCGCGCCGAGCGAATCGGACCGATGCAGCGAGCCGTGGCTGCCGCCGCCGACGTGGTCGGCGCCGCCCCAGTCGACGAATTCGTAGCCAGGCGCCGCCGACAGCAGCAGGTCGCCGGCGTTGGCGCAGTGCAGCGCCGACCAGACCCGTGCGAGCGCGTCCGGATACTCGTCGCACACGAAACGGCCGTCCTCGATGCTCGCCCCCAGCGCCCCCAGATCGCCGTCGATGCTCCACAGCGCGCCGCGCGGATCGATCACGTCACCGCCGGCGGCGAACCGCAGCTCGCCGCGATCGGTGCGCACGATCGCCTCGTGCGCGCCGCGATCGAGCCAGGTGGCGATGTCGATCCCCTCGAGTCCGGCGATCGCGTCGAGCGCGCTGTGGACGAGCTGGTCGCGGCGCTCGGGGTCAAGCGCGTAGATCATCGCCGAGCGCTGCGCCGGGCTCAGCGCCAGCTCAGCCCCGACCGAGCGCGAGGCGCTTGGACTCGCGACGTGGAAGTCGGCGAACCGCTCCTCCAGCTGGATCCGGGCCTCGACCGCGGCCTGCGAGTGGTCGGAGGTCACGATCACCGCGTGATCCTCGAGAAACGCATCGGGCCCGCCGCCGGCGTGCATCAGGCGCTCGAGCTGGCGATCGGCTGCCGCGATCGAGGTGACCTGCGAGTGCGGCCCGTGCTTGTGCGACCACGCGTCGTTGTCGGGCAGCGAGAACAGCATGAAGTCGAACAGGTCGTGCTCCACCAGGTAGGCGCCGACGCAGCCGGTGTGCTGATCGCGCAACCCCGGCATCCCCAGCTGGCCGCGGCAGCCGGTCTTCCGCGATGCGTAAAGGTCGGCATAGAACAGCTCGAGCGGGCCGTCGATCGTGCGCCTGAACAGCGTCGAGGTGACGATCCGGGCTAGCGTCGACTCCTGCGCGACCTCGTGCTGGTGGCGGCCGCGGTAGATCAGATAGGTCGTACCGGCGGTTCGCACGCCGTTGTCATCGAGCGCCTCGAACACCGTGCGCACGTCGCCCGACAGGTGCTCGGCGTTCATCCGGTAGACGGTGTCGGTCAGCGACCGGACCACCCCGAACTGCCGCGTGGCCGAGAAGCTCGAGCCGTACTCGACGTAGCGCTCCTCCTCCCGGTGGTACCAGTTCATGCTCGGGATGTGGTGCTCGTCGGGGTAGACGCCGGTCGTGATCGTCGCGGCGCACACGGGCGTGACCGACGGGAATGCGGCGACACAGTCACCGACATAGACGCCCTCCTCGGCGATCCGCTGCAGCGCCGGCGCGCGGCCGGCGGTGATCGCGCGCTCGAGCATCTCCGGCTTGAGCGCGTCGATCACGACGAGGACGAGCTTCTTAGGGCTTCCCCGCACCAGACCGCGCTCGCTCATCGCAGGATCCGCAGCCCCGCGTACTTCTGATCGTCGCGGCCGCGGCCGCGGATCAGCATCCACAGCAGGAGCAGCAGCACGACCGGGCCGACCGGAGGCGCGACGACCGACAGCACCGCCAGCAGCAGCGCCGACCCCTCGCCGATCAACGGCAGCCCGACGGCCGCCGCGGCGGCGTCGAGCCGCTGGCGCACCCGATCGAGGAACGGCCGCGAGGCAGCGACCCCGACGGCCGCGCACAGCACGCCCCCGACCCAGCCGGGCCACACGAGGTACCCGCCCCGGCACAGCGACCCGGCGAAGAACATGCCGCCGATTCCGGCCGCGATCAGCATCAGCAGGTAGGACAGCGGTGGGCGCCTGATCCGCTCCACCAGTGCCGAGCGCTCGACCATGACCGACGCAACGGCCCCGACCGCCATCACGAGCAGGAACCACGAACTCTGAAGAAAACTGTAGTGCGTGTGGTTGAAGTCGAAGTGGTCGACGCCGATGTCACCGGCGGCGAGGGCGCCCGCCGCCAGCCCCGGGAGGAACGGCCGGATTCCAACCGCCGCCGCGATCCCGACCCCCTGGAATATGTCGAAGACCAGATGCACCGTGGTGTACCGTGACGGAGCGTGACTGTAGAGCAGACGCCGATGGCGGACGCGGGTCGCGGAGACACGGAATGAGCTCCCGGGGACGCCGCCCGAGGTCGACCGCGCGCGACATCGAGCGCTACGCGGCTCTGTTCGCCGAGCGCACCAAGGTGATGAAGTCATCGGCGATGCGGGACCTGATGGCGCTGACCGAGCGCGACGACGTGATCTCCCTCGCCGGCGGCATGCCCGACACCTCGACGTTCCCACCGGACTCCTACGCGTCGCTGATGGGCACCGTCGCCGCGCAGTCGTGCGCCCGGGCGCTCCAGTACGGGCCGACCGAGGGCCTCGCCAGCGTCAAGCGCTGCATCGCCGATGTAATGGCGGCGGAGGGGATGCTGATCGAGCCCGACGAGGTGCTCGTCACGACCGGCGGCCAGCAGGTGATCGACCTCGCGTGCAAGACGCTGCTCGATCCCGGCGACATCGTGATCACCGAGGCGCCGACCTACCCCGGTGCGGTGCCAACCTTCTGCGCCTACCAGGCCGACGTGGTCCAGGTCACGATGGACCGCGACGGCATGCGGACCGACGAGCTCGAGCAGACGCTGACGCGCCTCGAAGCAGCCGGACGGCGACCCAAGTTCATCTACACGGTCCCGAACTTCCACAACCCGGCCGGAGTGACGCTGTCGCTCGAGCGCCGCCACGAGCTCGTCCGGATCGCGGCCGAGCGCGAGCTCCTGATCCTCGAGGACAACCCATACGGACTGCTGCGCTACGAGGGCGACCCCCTGCCAACCCTGCACTCGCTCGACGACGAGTTCGTGATCTACGCGAGCACCTTCTCGAAGATCCTGTCGCCCGGCGTGCGGCTCGGCTGGACCGTCGCCCCGGCCCCGGTGCTCGCGAAGATGAACATCGGCAAGCAGGCCTCGGACCTGTGCTCCTCCTCGATCTCGCAGTACTTCGTCGGCGCCTACTTCGACTCGGGCCCATGGGAGGACTACGTCCGCTCACTGATCGGGATCTACCGCCTGCGCCGGGACGTGATGCTCGATGCGCTCGCCGAGCATTTCCCGCGCGAGGCGAGCTGGACCCACCCGCAGGGAGGCCTGTTCATCTGGGTGACGCTGCCCGACTACATCGACACGACCGACCTGCTCGCCCGCGCTCTGCAGGAGCAGGTCGCGTTCGTGCCCGGGCGGGCGGCGTACGTCGACGGGCGTGGCGGCTCGTCGATGCGCCTGAACTTCTCGGGCGTCGACGAGGACAGCATCCGCGAGGGCGTGCGCCGGATCGGCGAGATCGTCAGCGAGCAGGTGGCGCTGTACGGCACGCTGACCGGCCAGCTGACGCCCTCCCAGCCCGCTGAGCGCAAGCCGGCGGTGCGCCCGGCGCCGGCGCCCGGCGAGCCGCCCGCCACCGCGCCCGGATTGGCCTCGATCGTGCGGCTCCCACGCAAGCGGGCCGGATAGCACGGAGGATGCCGAACGGGCTAGCTTCCGTGGCGGTGCTGAAGGGCGGCAACTCGCTCGAGCGTCAGGTGTCGCTCAAGTCGGGAGCGCGCGTCGAGGAGGCGCTGCGCCGCCTCGGGCACCAGACGGTGGCGATCGACGTCGGCCAGGACCTCGTGCGGCGGCTGACCGAGGTCGCCCCGGACGTCGCGTTCGTCGCGCTGCACGGCCGCGACGGCGAGGACGGGACCGTCCAGGAGCTGCTCGAGGCGATGGGGATCCCGTACACCGGGTCCGGCGTGTCCGCGTGTATCCGCAGCTCGGACAAGGTCCTGGCCAAGCATGCGATGCGCGACCACGGGATCCCGACGCCCGACTTCTTCGCGTTCAACGAGACGGCGTTCAGGTCGCTCGGCGCCGGTCGGGCGCTGCCGCAGATCGAGCAGCGGCTGCGCTTCCCGATCGTCGTCAAGCCAGCGAGCCAGGGGTCGGCCCTCGGAATCAAGTTCGCCCAGACGCCGGAGGATGTGCCGGGGGCGCTGCTCGCCGCTTTCTCGTATGACCGCAAGGTCCTGCTCGAGCGCTACGTCGGCGGACGGGACCTGGCGGTGTCGCTGATCGACGAGGCGGGTGAGCCGCGCGCGTTGCCGATCGTCGAGGCGGTCCCGATGCACGAGGACTTCTACGACTTCGAGTCCCGCTACGAGATCGGCCGCACGCGCTTCGTCTGTCCGGCCGAGCTCGACCCGGAGGTCAGCTCCCGGGCGGAGGAGATCGCGATCGAATCGGTGCGGATGCTCGGCTGTTCGGGATTCGCGCGGGTCGACGTGATGCTCGACCAGAGCGACGGACAGCTGTACGTACTCGAGGTCAACCCGATCCCGGGCCTGACCGAAACGAGCCTGCTGCCGCAGGCCGCCGAGGCCGCGGGAATCGGCTTCGACGAGCTGATCGGGCGGATCGTCGCTGAGGCGATTGCGTCGGCTCGCGCGCCGGCCAATAGCGTCTGAGTGCTCCCTGAGCGCCGCGGCTACTCGCCGGCGAAGTCGTCCGGCTTGACGTGGTCGAGGAAGTCCTTGAACTTCTCGACAACCTCTTCGGTGTCCTCGACCTCGTGCTCGAACTCGATCGCCGACTCGGCGATCACCTCATCGGCGGCGAAGATCGGCGCGCCGGACCGGACCGCAAGCGCGAGCGCGTCCGATGGACGCGAGTCGATCTCGAGCTCGCGGCCGTTGGCGCGAAGCGAGATCGAGGCGTAGAAGGTGTTCTCGCGCAATTCGGTGACCGACACCCTGGTGCACTCGACATCCAGCTCGCCGAGCATGTCCGACAGCAGGTCGTGGGTCATCGGGCGCGGCGTGGTCGCGCCCTGCAGCTTCATCAGGATCGCCGCGGCCTCTGGGTGGCCGATCCAGATCGGGAGGAACTTGTTGCTCTCGACGGTTTTCAGCAAGACGATCGGCTGCTTGCCGACCATGTCGAAGCTGACGCCGTAGATGACCATCTCCTGCACTGGACGCTCCTGCTCGTGCTCGGTCGTGAACGGAAAGTATATGGGCCGCCAGGCCGCCCAACCCGCACCCACAGGCGGCCGGCGCACATGTCTGCGGCGCGGTCCGGCGGAGGGAACGCCCGTCCCACGGGGAATGAGAGCACGTGAGTCCACGCGAGGAGCCCGACTATCCGCCGCCTGGGCGCGGGGAGCCGCATTGGCCCGCGCAGCTGACGATCGCGGCGGCGATCGCCCTGCAGCTGCTGCTCCCGCATCGGTTGGTCGCAGGCCCGCCGTGGCTGCTGCCGGCGCTCGAGTCGCTCGTGCTGGTAAGCCTGGTGATCGCCTCGCCGCAGCGAGTCGTCGCGCCGCATGCGGTGCGCCGGCGGCTGGGGATCGGCGTCACCGCGCTCGCGAGCATCGGGAACGGGATCTCGCTGGTGCTGCTCGCCCACCTCCTGCTGCACAGGCGCGTCACCAACGGCGACAGGCTGATCGTCGCGGGCTCGCTGATCTGGCTCACAAACGTGCTGATCTTCTCGCTCTGGTACTGGGAGAACGACCGCGGCGGCCCGGGGCGCCGGGCGGCAGGCCAGGACAACCTCCCCGACATGCTGTTCCCGCAGATGAGCGACGCGCGCTGCGCCCCCGGCTGGCGGCCTGTCTTCGCCGACTACCTGTACGTCTCGCTGACCAACGCGACCGCGTTCAGCCCGACCGACACGATGCCACTGACGCTGGCAGCCAAGGGCTTGATGGGACTGCAGTCGCTGGTCTCGCTGGTGACGCTCGGGCTCGTCGTCTCACGCGCCGTGAATATCCTCTAAGGCGTCACGTCGCCTAACACGACCAGGGACCGATGAGCGTAATCCCAGGAACAAGAGAGCACCCCGTACGCGTAGCCGTCATCGGCTCGGGCCCGGCCGGCTTCTACGCCGCCGGCCAGCTGCTCGCGTGCCCGGACCCGGTCGTCACAGTCGACGTGTTCGACCGGCTGCCGACGCCGTGGGGCCTGGTCAGACTGGGCGTCGCGCCAGACCATCCGAAGATCAAGTCGGTGACACGCGTGTTCGAGCGGACGGCGCGCCAGCCCGGTTTCCGCTTCCACGGCAACGTCGAGGTCGGGACCGACATCAGCCACGGCCAGCTTGCGTCGGCCTACCATGCCGTTCTGTACGCGGTCGGGACGCCGGGCGACCGGCGCCTCGCGATCGACGGCGAAGATCTTCCCGGGAGCTACTCGGCGACCGATTTCGTCGCCTGGTACAACGGCCACCCGGACTACGCGGACATGGAGTTCGACCTCACGGCTCGACGCGCGGTCGTGGTCGGTGCCGGCAACGTGGCGCTCGACGTCGCGCGGATGCTGGCGCTGTCGACGGACGAGCTTGCGGTCACCGACATCGCCGATCACGCACTCGCGGCATTACGCGACTCGCAGGTGGAGGAGATCGTCGTGCTCGGCCGGCGTGGGCCGGCCCAGGCGGCCTTCACCAATCCGGAGCTGCGCGAGCTCGCCGAGCTGGAACTGGCGGACGTGATCGTCGACCCGGGCGACGTCGCGCTCGACGAGTACAGCGCCGCATCGCTCGAGACCGCCGACGGTACGACCCGTCGCAACGTCGAGACGCTATCCGCCTATTCCCGCCAGACGCCGGCGGGCAAGCCCAGGCGGGTCGTCCTGCGGTTCCTCGTCTCGCCGGTCGCGATCGAGGGCAGTGACCGGGTCGAGGCGCTCGTGATCGAGCGCAACCGGCTGCTGATCGACGACGACGGGACAGTGCGTGCGCGCCCGACCGGCGAGCGCGAGCGGATCGAGGCAGGGCTCGTGCTGCGCTCGATCGGCTACGTCGGCGCGCCGCTGCCGGGTGTCCCGTTCGACGAGCGGCGCCGGACCGTGCTCAACGCGGACGGACGCGTGCTCGACCCCGACACGCACCGGCCGCTTCCGGGCGTGTACGCGGCCGGCTGGATCAAGCGGGGCCCGTCCGGGGTGATCGGCACCAACAAGAAGTGCGCCCAGGAGACGACCGAGCGCCTGCTCGAGGACTTCGCGGCCGGGGTCTTGCCAGAGCCGAGCATGTCATCCGCGGAGCTGTTCGAGCGGCTGCGCGATGCCGGCCAGAAGGTGGTCGACTACACCGGCTGGGAGGCGATCGACGCACACGAGCGGGCGCTCGGAGAACCACACGGCCGGCCACGGGTGAAGCTCGTCTCGCGCGCAGAGCTGCTGCATCGCGCCGGCCACTGAGTGGTGGCCCGCGGCGCTCCGTTCACGCGATGGCACCGGGGCGGTAGCGGCACCCCGCTCGTCGCCATCCACGGGTTCACCGACACGTGGCGCTGCTGGGAGCTGATCCTGCCGGCGCTCGAGCGCCAGCATGACGTGCTCGCCCCGACGCTCGCCGGGCACGCTGGCGGGCCGGCGCTGCCGGAGCCGCTGACGGACACCTCGCTGGTCGAGTCGGTCGAGGCCGCGATGGACGAGGCCGGCTTCGAGCGCGCGCACATCGTCGGCAACTCGCTCGGCGGGTTCGTGGCGCTGCAGCTGGCCGCGCGCGGGCGGGCCGAGTCGGTCGTCGCGTTCGCGCCCGCCGGCGGCTGGGCAGAAGGCAACCGCTCGCACCGCGCGACGCTTGCCCACTTCGGGATCATGCTCGACGGGCTGGCGCTGGCGCTCCCGGCGCTCGACTCGCTGCTTGCGACCAAGGCGGGCCGGCGCGCCGCGACGCAATACTCCACGGAGGCGTTCGAGCACATCCCGGCGGAGCTGATCGCCCATCAGGCGGTCGGCGCCGTCGGCTGCGGCGGCGCCCGAACCCTGATCCGGCAGGCGATCGACAACGGCTGGCGGCTCGACGACGCCGAGCCGAGCTGTCCCGTGCGGGTCGTGTGGGGAGCCTCCGACCGGCTGCTGCCCTGGCCCGACGCGGCGGTCAAGTTCCGCGACGGCCTGCTCGCCGGTGCCGACTGGGTCGTGCTCGAGGGCGTCGGTCACTGCCCGCAGCTCGACGTCCCCGATGTTGCCGCGAGCCTGATCCTCGAGTTCACGGCCAGTTCACGCGCGTCACGTAGGCGGCCGCCTTAGCTGCTAGGGCTCGTCTGAGAACAGGTCCGCGAGCCGCTCGGACAGCGGGCGGTCGCGGCCCTTCTCCCAGCGCCGGCCCAGCTCGTCGCGGGCATCGTCGAGGATCTTGCTCAAGCTGTCGTCGGTCGTGACGTAGCCGAGCTCCTCGGGGGTCGGTGGCCGCGGCCCGCCGGCCGCGGCCTTGGCGGCGGCCTGCCGAGCGCGCTCCTTCGCGAGCTTCGCCGCCTGCAGCTCGCGCTCCATCTCCGCGAGGCGCGCGTTGATCGCGCCGTCTGAGTACGGCGTCTGGCGCCGGGCACCGGAGCGGCGTTCGGCGACGATCTGCGAGTACGCCTGCTGCACATCGGCGAAGCGCCGCGCCGACTCGGGTGAGCCGTTGTTGTGATCCGGGTGGTGGAGCTGGACGAGCCGGCGGTAGGCGGCGCGGAGCTCGACCTCGGAGGCATCGCGGGCGACGTCGAGCGTCTGGTAGGGGTCGAGGCGGCGGTCGGTCATCCTCAGCACAGAGTAGTCCCGCTGCCCGCCCGACCGATCGGACCGTTAAAGAAGTTTTTGGCGATAGCCTCCGCGCCTGACGATGATGGGGCGCGATCGTGACGTGGAGGAGATTCCTGCTCGGAAGCTGATGCACGCTGCCGCTGGTCTCGACCCGGCGGACCGTGCGCTGCTCGATCTCTGGATGCGACAGGACCTGCCGGACGGTGCCCTCGCAACGGCGGCCGGGATCCCGGTCGAAACGGTGTCCGCGCGCAAGCTCGACATCGTCGAGCACCTCGGCAGCCGGCTGCGGATACCGCCCTACGAGGTCCTCGCGTCGCTCAGGAGGGCCGCAAGCCGGGAGCCGCTGCCGCGGCTGCCGGCCGCCCCGGTGCCGGCGCCTGAGCTCCCGATCCCGGTCCCGGTCCCGGCGGTGCGCCCCGCCGGGCCACGCCGGCCCTCGCCGGAGCTGCTCGCGGCCGAGCTGTCACCGCCGCTCCCACCGCTCCCGCCGGTGCGCCTGCGGCGAAGCTGGCGCTGGTGATCCACGCCACCGGCGCATCGGGTCGCGCGGGAGCGGGCTCAGAACCAGGTCGCGTTCCATGGCGGCAGCGGCGTCGAGAACATCAGATCGACGAGCGCGAGCGCCCCGGGCGTGAGTTCGGTCGCCGACCCCGGTGGCAGCTCGGCGAGACGGAATCCACCGAGATAGATGGACGCCAGCGCCCGCTGGGCGATCGTCAGATCCGCCGTCGCGTCGGTGCGCTCGCAGCTCGCCCCGCCCGGCTTCGCCGCCAGCCGGTAGCGGCCCCCGGTGAAGCCCGCCTCGTCATCGTGGACGTCGAGCACCACCTCTCCCCCACAGGCGTAACGCCGCGCGGCCAGCGCCGCCGGCACATCGAGCAACCGCAGCCACAGAAGGTCGACAAGCCTGGTGACGCTGAGCGTACGCGCGTCGTCGAGCAGCCAGCGCGCGGGCTCGTGCGGTGGGCGGTTGGTCAGCCGCACGGCATCGAGCAGATCGACGCTCGTGAGGTATGCCCACAGGTTCCGGTAGGCGGCGTCGCCGGCACTCGCGAGCAGCCACACGTCGAGGGCCTGCAGCGGCGAGTCGAGGTTCGACTCGCCGTGCGCCGTCCACGCGAGCAGCCCGTCGGGCCCGCCGTCGCCTTCATGGACGAGCCAGTTGTGGGGCAGCCCGGGCCGGCCCGGGTATCCGTCGCCGCCCAGCGCCCGACTCCACCAAGAGCCGGCGCGGTCCATTTGACCGGCGCGCCCCCGGCGGGCATGGTGAAACACGGCAGGCGCGAGCCGTCGGAACTCGTCGCGATCTACCTGTCGCAGCCGCGACGGATCACCCGGGCAAACCGCTCCGGGGCGGCGACGGTCGAGCAGATAGTCGGCCGACAGCGTGGCGGGCGCGTACCCGAACCGGCCGTAGATCTGCCACTGCGCGGCGATCAGCACGCTGGCGGCGTCGCCGCGCTCGCGGGCCGCCTGCAGCGAGCCTGTCAGCATCTCCCGCATCAGCCCGCGCCGACGATGGGTGGCCGCGACCGTCACGTTCGTGACGGCATCGACCGGCAGCTCCGGGCAGGCGTCGCCGGCGCCGGGAACGGTCAGCATGCGCGGCTCGGTGCGGAGCGTCGCGACCCAGCGGTCGGCCACCCGCGCGCCCCAGGCGCGTGCCGGCTCCCAGGAACGCGTCAGCCCCTCGATCCAGCCGTCGGCGTCGGCGTCGCGCGGATCGCGCAAGAACGTCGTCGCCATCGCCCGCGCCCAGTCCGGCACGGCCTCGGGGCCGACCGGGTGGACGATCTCCGGTTCGGATCGGCTCACCGCACCATGATGCCCGAGGCGGGAGCTTTCCGGCGGCCCGGCCCTTAGCACTGCTAAGGCTGGGTCCGCTCCAGGTCCGGCGCGCGACCCGAGGTCAGGCCATCTGGCACGGCCGGGAGGATGTTCGCGAGGTATGAGGCGGTTGCCGCGGCGGTGCCAACATCGTGGCCGGCCTGCTCGGACAGGTACCAGCGGTGCTCGAGCACCTCGTGGAAGACCTCGACCGGATCGAGCTTGTCGCGCAGCCGCGTCGGAATGCTGACGATGACCGGGTCGTACACCTCCTCCAGCCAGCGGTTCGCGGCCACCACCCTCGATACGGGCCGGCCGGACCGGCGCTCGAGCATCGCGCGGAACGAGGCGATGTCGTCGAGCAGCCGGCGGGCCTGGTTCTCCTCGGCGACCAGTCCGGTGCGCCGATACAGCAGTTGCCGGTGGTGACCAGGCTCGGAGACGCGCGTCGTCACGCGTAGGCGGACGCGGTCGGGACCGGCGTCGTCCAGCTCGATCTCCTCCAGGTCGAAGCCGAGCTCGTTGAGGCAGCGGACGCGCTTCGCGACCCGTTGCGAGACCTCACCAATCGGGATCAGCCACTCGCCGGTCAGCTCGTCCCACAGCGCCTCGTAACCATCCTCCATCCGCGAGACCACCTCGAGCGGATCCACATCCGCACTGAGTAACCCGCCCGCCTCCAGGTCGAGCAACTCCCCGGCGATGTTCTCACCGGCCATCAGGACGTCTGTCTCGCGCTGCCCGTTCGACAGCTCAGGGTGCAGCTCGGCGGTCTCGGCGTCGACCAGATAAGCCGCGAGCTGACCGGCGTCGAGCCGAAATAGCGTGTTCGACAGGGAGCAGTCGCCCCAGTAGATGCCGGCGAGATGCAGCCGCGCGAGCAGCTGGACGAGGGCGTCGAGCAGGCGCTGGCGCGAGTGGAGCCCGCGAGGCTCGCTGAACAGGGCGCGATAGGTCGACGAGTACTCGAGGTACCCGGTGATCAGCGCGGCGTCGAGTCCGGCCGCACGATCGGCGACCACCGCCTGGACGGGAACGCAGGGGATCCCGAGGTCGAGCAGGTGAAGCAGGATGCGGTACTCGCGCAGGGCGAACTCCTCCGGGAGCTCCTTGATCGCCCAGAGCTGGCCGCCGTCCTCCATGAATCGCACGACGTGGCGATGGATCCCCTCGTGACGGGGCTTGACGAGGCGCTCGTCGGCCCACGACTCGAGCGGCTCGGACCACGGCAGGTCGAGCAGATCGGCTGAGCGGATCGCCGTGGGCGCGAGCGTGAGGCGCATCATCCAGCCCTTGACCGACGCGACCAGCCGCCGTCGGACGCGATCACCTGGCCGGTCACCCAGGCGGCGTCGTCGCTTACCAACCAGCGAACCAATCTGGCGGCGTCGTCGGGTACGCCCCAGCGCCCGCCCGGAATCTTGTTCGCAAGCGCTGCGAGCCCGGCCGCGTCGGCATAGCCGGTGTCAGTCGGCCCGGGATCGACGCAGTTGACCGTGACCCCCCGCGGCATCAGCTCGACCGCGAGCGTGCCCGTCAGCTGGTGCAGCGCCCCCTTTGAGGCGATGTAGGGAAGCTCTTGCGGCATCGCATCGTGGTACTGACCCGAGGTGAACAGCACGACGCGCCCGCCGGGCCGCTCCGGCCGCGACGCGATCATCGCCTGGATCATCAAAAGCGTCGCCCGCGTGTTGACGGCGAAGCACAGGTCGAGCTCGCCGACGGTCAGCTCGCCGAGCGATTGACGACTCGACCTGGCGTGGTTCGCGACGAGCACGTCGAGTCCGCCGAACAGCTCTCGAGCCAGCGCCACGAGCTCTGCCGGGGCGTCCGGAGCGGCCAGGTCGAGGCTGACATCGTCAGCGCATCCGCCACGCGCCCTGGCCTCCGCCGCGAGCGCGCGGGCCGCGCCCGCGTCAGGCCCACAAGGCTGTGCCGCATCGTGAGGCTCCCAGTGGTGGATGAGCAGATCCAGACCATCGGCCGCGAGCCGGCGCACGATCGCAGCCCCAATCGCGGAGCGCCGGCTGGCGCCTGTGACGATCGCCACCCGGCGGGCTTGTCCCGGGTCGCTCAACGCCGGCGGCGGCGCGGTCGCCCCGGCAGGCCCGTGGCTTCAGTTCCAGATCGCGCCACCGCTGTCCGGATCGAAGAAGTGCATCGCGTCGATATCGACCGCGAACCGGATCGGATCGCCGAGCTTCGCGGGGACGTGAGGCCCGACACGGGCGACGCCGGCGCCGCTGGTCGTCAGCTCGTCCGCGTCGCTGGGGCCCTCGGCGATGACGCGCTTGGCGTCGATCGAGAAGTGGACCTGCAGCTCAGACCCGAGCGCCTCGACAAGTTCGACCTGCGCGGTCATCACGCCCGCGGCGCTGCCGTTGGCCGCCGGCAGGCTCTCGGGCCGGATCCCGACGATCACCGGCTTCCCGGCATAGGCCGCGAGACCCGGATGCGCCGCCCGCGCCCGGTCTGGCAGCGGGAGCTCCTGCGTCCCGATCCGCACCGCCGCGCACCCGTCGGTGATCGCCGCCTCGTACAGGTTCATCGCCGGCGAGCCGATGAACGCCGCCACGAACACGTTGTTCGGGTGGTCGTAGAGCTTCTGGGGGGTGTCGCACTGCTGCAACACCCCTTCCCGCATCACCGCGACCCGATCGCCCATCGTCATCGCCTCGATCTGATCGTGGGTCACGTACACGGTCGCGACACCGACGGTCCGCTGGATCTGGCTGACCTCGGCCCGCATCTGCACGCGCAGCTTCGCATCGAGGTTCGACAGCGGCTCATCCATCAGGAACACCGACGGATTGCGCACGATCGCGCGGCCCATCGCGACCCGCTGGCGCTGCCCGCCCGACAGCTGCGCGGGCTTGCGATCGAGCCA
>Ga0302314_10004471_pt1 | contig 25682 bp, 24 predicted proteins | sample III_Palsa_N2_3_FD_200533 | JGI IMG/M metagenome (GOLD analysis project Ga0302314, IMG submission 200533) | Peat permafrost microbial communities from Stordalen Mire near Abisko, Sweden - III_Palsa_N2_3 | ecosystem: Environmental > Terrestrial > Soil > Palsa > Peat permafrost | place: Sweden... | reverse complement strand
AGGCCATCATTATCAGGTCCCGCAGCGTGGTGTAGCGCATGGAAAGCCACCGTCCCTCGGTGCTGTCATGCATTAGGTTCGAGCTAGGCTCTTTCACCGGCTTGATCGTCGCCACTTCGAGCACTGGGGCAGCAGCCGCGGGCGGAACTGCACCTGCCGTCTGCGCCCTACTCGGCAATCCAATCACCGTCCAAAAGGCCGACAGCCCCCAAACCGCCAGGCACATCGTGCCCGTTTTCACCTTACGAATACAGAGCGCGAACATGAAACTCCTCTTCTTTGAAGCCAGTCTGACGTGCCGCTACCTCCGGGGACTTGTTCTCCCAAACCACAAGCAGCCCTTACTTCACCCGATGCGCGATGATCAGCGGCTTGATCTGCTCGTAAGCCCGCGCCGGCAGAATCCCCCGCTGAGTCAACTGGTTCTTCGCCGTATAGGGCCGCCCCGCAATCACCCGCCGCGCATACGCATCGCCCATCCCCGGCAGCGCCTTCAACTGCGCCGCCGTCGCCGTATTAATGTCCAGCAGATCCTTCGACGCCGCAATCTTCTCTGTAACCGTCTGCGGTTTTTGAGCGGGCTGAACAGTCTGACCCAGTCCGGCCCCGGAAACCAAAAACGCCATCAGCAGCGCGCCAAACATCGCCACAGCCAATCGTCCGCGGCGTTCATCTCTTCGAACCATCATGCCAAATCTCCTGAGGGAATCTCTGCTGTACAAACGGGAAGCGCTCCCACCCTAACGCGGATTGCCCTGAAATCAAGTGAGCGCAATCACTCCACTTGCGCACCTGCAAAATTGGGGCCCTCGCTGCACAAAATACCAGTTGACAACCGATAACCAAATGGTTATTGTTCTGTTCATGCAAGCCGTCGCGGACAACCTGTTCAAGGCACTCGCCGATCCCACCCGCCGCGCCCTCTTCGAGCGCCTCACCCGCGACGGCGAGCACACCGTGCATGCCTTGACTGACCGCGCCGGCGTCTCCCAGCCCGCCGTCTCCAAGCACCTCGTCATCCTCAAGCGCGCCCGCCTCGTGCGCCATCGCCGCGAGGGACGCGAAACCCACTACAGCGCGCGGCCCCAGGCTCTCGCCCCGCTGATCAATTGGATGACTCTCTATGGCGCGTTCTGGAACGACCGCTTCGACCGCCTCGGAACTCTGCTAAACAGGATGGAACCATGACCGCTCCCGCAGCCTCAACCCACTCGCTTGTCATCGAACGCGACCTCCCGCACACGCCGGAAAAAATCTGGCGCGCCCTTACCGAGACCAACCTCATCCAACAGTGGCTCATGGATAACGATTTCGAGCCCACGCCCGGCCACAAGTTCAACCTGAGGAGCCCGCCCGTGCAGGGCTGGAACGGGGTGATCGACGGCGAGGTGCTGCTGGTTGAACCGCAGCGGCTGCTCTCATACACCTGGAGCACCATGGGGATGGCCAGCGTCGTGACCTTCACGCTCACCGCAACCGCTGCGGGCACGCTCCTGCGTATGGAGCACTCAGGCTTCCCCTCGACCGACGGCCCCTCCTATAAAGGCGCTTCGTGGGGATGGCAGAATTTCCTCGGCAAGCTGGAGAATGTCGTTGGGGGGCTGCAATGACCACGAAGGCAAAAAGCATTGCGTATTGGACTACGACCGTTTTAGTAGCGTTTTCCATGAGCGGTGGCGTCGCTCAACTGGCGCGTGTGCCGGGCGTTGTGGATGGCTTTGTGCGCCTTGGCTATCCGCCGTACTTCGTGACCATCCTCGGATTTTGGAAGGTGGCTGGAGCCATTACCATCCTGGTGCCACGTTTTCCAAGGCTCAAGGAATGGGCGTACGCCGGCATCTTCTTTGACCTGACCGGCGCGGCCGCATCCTCCGCTGCGGTCGGCGGGGGTGCCTTCCACACCCTCGCCCCTCTCGTCTTTGCTGTGCTTGCCGTGGCATCGTGGGCACTGCGACCGCAAAGCCGTACCATCGGCGTCCTCTTTCCAGCGAGAGCCGGTAAGCCGGTTGGGGAAGGGTTCTGACAATGAAGGCAAAGACCATCGAAACCAGCGCACCCACCAAGGCCAAATCCCCCTCTCGACTGATCGACGCCAGGATCAAGGAACTAGGCGACTGGAGAGGCAAAACACTCGCCCACATCCGCGCTCTCATCCAAAAAGCTGTCCCCGGGGTGCTCGAGGAGTGGAAGTGGAGAGGCGTTCCGGTCTGGTATCGCGATGGGATGATCTGCACCGGCGAGACCTACAAGAGCGTCGTGAAGGTGACCTTCGCCAAGGGCGCTGCGCTCGATGACCCTGCACGACTGTTCAACTCCAGCCTCGAAGGCAACGTCAGGCGCGCAATCGATTTCCATGAGGGGGAGGAAATCAATGAGCGTGCATTCAAGGCGCTCATCCTCGCCGCCGCAGCCCTGAACAAGACATCGGCACGATAGCGCAAACTCGTGGGCGTTTCAATCCGTGTGGTTCCCATTTGAAAGTGTTTCTCGCCGTGGGATATGCTTGCGCCCATGCCGCTCACTCGTCGCCGCTTCCTTGCCCAGTCCTCGCTCCTCACAGCGGCTTCCACGCTCGCCCCGCGAACGTTCCACGCCCAACTTGGCGCATCCGCCGGCTCACCCGACGCCTACGCCAAACCCAAGCCCGACCCCGACGGCCCCTACAAGCCCACTTGGGCTTCCATCCGCGAGCTACGCCACACTCCCACGTGGTTCAACCCCGCCAAATTCGGCATCTTCATCCACTGGGGCCTTTACTCCATCCCCGCCCGCATCAACGAGTGGTACATCAAGCACATGTACACCTCCGACGTGGAGTGGCACACCGAGCATTACGGCCCGCCTGACAAGTTCGGCTACAAAGACTTCATTCCGCTCTTCACTGTCCCTAACTACCACCCCGAAGACTGGGCCGCGCTCTTCAAATCCGCCGGCGCCAAGTACGTCGTCCCCGTAGCCGAGCATCACGACGGCTTCGCCATGTGGAACTCCGACATCACCCCCTGGTGCGCAGGCAAGATGGGCCCCAAGCGCGACCTGACGGGCGAGCTCGCCGCCGCCGTCCGCAAGCAAAACCTCATCTTCGGCCTCTCCACGCACCGCATGGAGCACCACACCTTCGCCTACCCGAAAGAAGGCCTCGCCAACGATCAGTTCGACCCTCGCTACGCCGGCTTCTACGGCCCGCCCATCCCCGGCGACATGAACGACGGCGGCGCATCTCAGGTCTTCCAGGAAGACTGGCTCGCCCGCGTTCAGGAGCTGATCGACAAGTATCAGCCGCAGCTCATCTACTTCGACAACGGCGTCAATCCTCGCGTCTACGACCCCATCAAGCTCCGCGCCGCCGTCTACTACTTCAACTCCGCACTCAAGTGGGGCAAAGAAGTCACCTTCGGCACCAAGGACTGGGCCTACCTTGCTGGCTCCGTGCAGGACTTCGAAAAACAAGGCCGCGCGCCCAAGTGGATCTACCCCTATCCCTGGCAGTCCGACGACGCCATCGGCAGCACCTGGGGCTACACCGAATCACCCCGCCAGATGTCCATCCGCACCCCCGCCAGCGTCATCACCGAACTCATCGAGCATTGCAGCACCGGCGGCAACCTGATGCTCAACGTCTCGCCCAAAGGCGACGGCTCCATCCCCGACGACCAGCAGAAAGTCCTCATCGCGATCGGCGAGTGGCTGCGCGCCAACGGCGAAGCCATCTACGACTCCCGTCCCTGGCGCATCCCCGGCGAAGGTCCCGGCACACCCACCGAGATCCCGCCCGATTGGAAGGGAGGCTCCACCGCCGACCAGACCAACGCCATCAAGGACGGCCCCGCCCCCCGCGTCCAGATCAACGAAGCCAGCTTCCGCTTTACCACCGTCGCCGGCAACCTCTACGCCTTCGGCTACCGCTATCCCGCCAGCGGCAACGCGTCAATTAAGTCCCTATCCACCTCATCTGCCAAAGTCGAGCGCGTCACCCTCCTCGGCCCCATGCCCGCTCCGGTCGCCTTCAAACAAACCGCCGGAGCCCTGGTCGTCACGCTACCCCCAGCCCCACCCTCGGCAGGCATGCCCTACACCCTCCGCATCGAAGGCTCCGCCGCCCTCGGCTTGGTCTAAGGGCTCCCTCCAAGATTCCGTGACCAACCTTTGCTGCTGTGTCCTGTAACTGCCGCGCCGTCACCGCCCGCCGCGCCGTCGCCAGCATTGCGGCGCAGGGAATCATGCGCGGCGCCACCGCGACGCAGTTCAATCCCGACGCCGCAAACACGCGCGGAGCCCATCCAACCAACGTGGGATAACCCTCCTCTGTCTTTGCGCCGATGATGCTTAAGTGCCGCATCAGCTCCAAATTACGCGGCGACGATCGATCCTCGCTGTTCTGACGTTGGCCTTCATCACGACTTCGGCTCCTGTGCGAAGTCAGGCTCAACCGGATCCACCCTCGCTCACAACCCAGACCGCAACCCGGCCTCAAACCCTGCGCACCCTCACCACGCTGCGCGAGGCCCACACGCTCTCCGCCGCAGAGGCCCGGCGCGGCTATCCCATCCATGTGCGCGCCATTGTCACCTACTACTACTTCTTCCCCGAATCGCACCGCAGTGACCTATTTCTGCATGACGCTACCGGCAGCATCTACGCCACCATCCCCATCGGCTCCGCCCCGCCTGGCAGTGCGCTCCTCCCTGGCGCTCTCGTCGATGTCACCGGTGTCAGCAGTGCTGGAGACTTCGCTCCCATCCTCGACCAGGCCCACGTCACCGTCGTCGGCATTTCGCATCTGCCCGTCCGTGCCAAACCCGTCACCTTCCCCGACCTCCTCTCTGGTGCCTTCGACTCAGAGTGGGTCCAGATTGCGGGCGTCATCCACTCCGTCATCGAATCCCCCGACAAGGTCACCCTCCACATCGCGATCGACGGTGGCACCATCGCCGCCACCACTCCACGGCGTCCCGGCGTCGACTATCAGTCGCTGGTTGACCAGTGGAGCACCATCCGCGGAGACGCCGGCTCCACCTTCAACTCCAACCGCCAGTTGACCGGCGCACGCTTATTCTTCCCCGGCCTCGAAACCGTCTTCGCGGTTGCACCCGACTCAAGCAACGCCTTCGCCAGGCCGGTGCGGCCCATCAGCGGCCTACTGCGCTTCGACCCCCGCGGCTCCTGGCCGCATCGCGTCCACGTGCACGGTGCCGTTACCCTCTTCTGGCCGGGCCGCACCCTCTGTATCCGGGACGCAACCGGAGGCCTCTGCGCCCAAATCACCCAGACCACTCCGCTGGCCATCGGCTCTCCCATCGACCTCGCTGGCTTTACTGTCCTCGCCGGCTTCAAACCCGCTCTCTCGGACGCCACCTACCGGCTCTCCTCCGGCAACTCCGCGACAGCAGCGCCTCCGGTTGCTCCAGTAGACGCCCTTCAGGGCACCTACGACTCCGAACTCGTTCAAATCGAGGGCAGCCTCATCGGTCGCGACCTCGCCGAGGGCGATACCACCTTAATCCTCTCCTCCGGCAAACTCGTATTTCGGGCCGTCCTTCCCGCCGGCTTCTCCGTCTCCGCCATCCCCATCGGAAGCATACTGCGCATCACCGGCATCTGTTCCGTGCAGGTGGACACGCAGGAAACCCTCAAAGGCTTCGGTTTTACCCAGGGCTCGCAGTTCTCCATCCTGCTGCCCTCGGCCCAGGGCATCGTCGTCCTCAAAACCCCATCCTGGTGGAACGCTAATCGTATCGGCCTTGCGCTCCTCTTTTTGCTCCTGATCACGATCGCTGGATTCGTTTGGGCCTTCGTCCTGCGCCGCCGCGTCGAGCAGCAGACCCGCGAACTCCGCGAGAGCCGCGAACTCTATCGCCACATGGCCCATCACGACCCGCTCACCGGCCTCGCCACTCGCACTCTGATGCACGACCGCCTGCAAAACGCCATCGAACGCGCGCGCCGCTTCCAAAAAACCAGCGCGATCCTGATGGTCGACCTCGATCGATTCAAGCAAATCAATGACTACTTCGGCCATAGCGCCGGCGACCAGGTGCTGCAGGCTATCGCCGAACGCATCCGCGCCACCATCCGCAAAACCGACAGCGTCGCCCGCATGGGAGGCGACGAGTTCATCATCCTCCTCAACGACCTTGCCGACGGCGAGCAAGCCGAGTCCATTGCGGCCAAGATCGTCGCCGCCCTCTCCGCCCCCGTCCAGATCGGCAAATTCCAGGTGCCCGTCTCCGTCAGCGTCGGAGTCTGTACCCTCGACAACACGGATGACGATGCCGTCAGCGCCGAGATCCTGCTCAACCATGTCGACGCCGCCATGTACCGCGCCAAGGCCAGCGGCCGGGCCTGCTTCCAGGTCTTCACCGACGACATGTCCGGCGACCCCTCCAACCATCTGGCCGGCGCCCGTCCCATCGAAGCCCCGCGTCCATCCGTCGCAGCCGCTTCGCGATGACCACAATGCCGGGAGCCCCACATCTCGATTTTGAGATCTGGGATATCAGGCCACGAGACCGGGCGTCCACTACCCTCGCAAACGAACTACCAGCGACAACCTGCAACTTCCGGGTCACCTTGCGGATTCTCCCAACGTCGCCCGCACCCAGGAAATCAAGTAAAGTAATCGTAACTAAGAGTTTCGCCGTCCTAAGCTTCAAGGGCTCCAGTTCGAGGTGACCAGCCCGAGAGGCTCCAGCCCGGTTGCGATTCGCCATATGATCTTTCACCCTCTCCATCTCGCCACCCGCACCGCCCGGCTCACCGCGCTCGCACTCGCCGCCGTCGTCCTCACCGGCTGCCAGGGCATCACTGGCTCCCAGCAGATCGCACAGGTCCGCGTCATCGACGCCTCCCCCGACGCACCCAACCTCGACATCTACCAGAACTCGCCGTCCCAGACGTCGCCCGGAGCCCTCTATAACATCGGCTTCGGAACCGTCAGCTCCTACATGGCCGTCCCCACCGGCGCCTACACCCACTCCGCCTTCAACGCAGGGACCCAGCAGCAGCTCGCCCAGGTTCGCGGAACCTTCGCCAACGGCATCGAGTACACCGTCCTCGCCGGAAACATCGCCGCCAACCTACAGATGACCGTGTTGCGCGATCAGTCCGTCCCCGCTTCCGCCGGCCAGACGGCTCTTCGCTTCCTTGGCCAGGCCACCCACTCCGGCCCCGTGGACATATACCTTCTGCCGCCCGGCTTCTCTCTTGCCGGAGCCGCACCCTTCGCCACTGGCGTCAGTTTCGGCTCCAACACGGGCTACATCAACGCCCCCAGCGGAACCTATTCCATTGTCGCGTTCCCCACCGGCCTTGCGCCCACGGCTGCCCTGCCCACCTACACCGGCAGCCAGGTCAACTACCCCGCCACCTCGGTCCGCACCATCCTCCTGCTCGACCAGCCGCCCGCCGGACTTCAAACCATCACCGCGTCCGACTTCGACCCCGCCACCAGCTAGCCAAGTAACATCATATATGGCATGGAGGCGTGCTTCGGTTTAGCAGCGGGCTTTGGCCCCGGGCTTCTCACGGACGTACGATTTCCCAATTCAGCCACGGACCGGTCGAAACCGGCGCCCCCCGGTGGCCCCCATGCCCGGCTCGTGAGAAAATCTCACCATGAGCGACTTCATCCCCAAACCCGGCTCCATCAAAATCGGCGGACTCGGCCGCAAGGCTCAAAAGCTCCAGGCCATGCGCGAAAAGGCCGTCGCCCAGCAAAATGCCGGCGCCAAACCCGTCCCCACCCAGTCCGTCGCCTCCTTCAAGGCCAAGGACTCCTTCGCCAACACCAAGAAGACCACCTTCCAGCGCAAAGCCGTCTAACCGAACCGCGAGCAAAGTGGCCTGTTTCGGGCCCGCCTGCCTTTGGTTAAGGGCTCGGCTTCAGTCCCGGGCCCTTCGTGAGCGCCTCGGTTACCTCTTACCCCGCAGCGACCCGCTGTCCCGCAGCCCCAAATTCTGGTAGATCTGCCGCGTCGCATCCGACCGGTTCAGCGTATAGAGATGGATTCCCCGAACCTGGTTGTCCAGCAAATCCCTGCACTGCTCCGTCGCCCAGTGGATGCCCACCCGTTTCACCGCCTCGGCGTCGTTCGCCGCCCGTCCCAGCGCCCGCATCAGCTTCGCCGGAACCCGCGCGCCCAATGCCAGCTGCGCCATCCGCTTCATTCCGCTCATCGTTGTAACCGGCATAATCCCCGCAAGGATCGGCACCTGGATCCCAGCCAGCTCGCAGCGTTCGCGGAAATCATAAAAATCGTGGTTGTCGAAGAAGAGCTGCGTGCAGATATAGTCCGCGCCCGCATCGATCTTCGCCTTGAAATAATCCATCTCCTCCAGCCGGTTCGGCGTCCCCGGATGCCCCTCCGGAAATCCCGCCACCCCAATCCCGAACCCCCTGCTGTCCGAATGCCCGCCCCGTTCGTTGAACCGCCGGATGAACCTCACCAGGTCCGCCGCATGCTGAAACGCGTCCTTCGCCCGATCGTAACTCTCCACCCCCCGCGGAGGATCGCCGCCCAGCGCCAGCGTATTGCTCACTCCGGCCTCGGCATACTTCGTCAGGATCTCTTCAATCTCCTGCTCCGTGTGCCCCACGCACGTCAAATGCGGAATCGGATCGAGCGTCGTCGTCTGCTTCAGCCGCACCACCAGGTCATGCGTCAACTGCCGCGTCGACCCGCCCGCGCCGTAAGTCACCGACACGAACGAAGGCTCGAGCGTCTCCAGGTGAGCGATGTTTTCATACAACGCCTCCGCGTCCGCCGCCGTCTTGGGAGGGAAGAACTCAAAGGAAACAGTCGTCTGATCCGAAGCGAAGATGTCGAGAATATGCACTGAGCATCATCATACTAGGGCGCGGATTCCCCGCCCACCCCAACCGGGTGCCCCATTGCCATGTGTGGGGTCTCGCCAACCTTCATACCCTGCGCATACCATATCTCTTCATGAACCGCCGCCGCTTCCTCGCCTCAACCGGCGCAGCCGCCCTCCTCGCCGCGCAACCCGCAACCTCCGCCTCCGCCGAGCCATCGCCCAATCCGGTCCTCTTCAAGCTAGGCGACCAGACCGCCCCCACCAACGACACCCACCTGAAGTATCTGGCCCGCTACGGCGTCCGCAACATCTGCGGCTATCCGCAAATCGCCGGCGACCGCCTTTACGCCACCGTCGACGAGCTCCGCGCCATGATCGACCTCGCCGCCAAATACAAAATCTCCATCGACTGCACCGACCCGCCCTTCCTCACCTCCAGCTTCATCGACACCGAAAAGCATCCCGCCATCATGCTCGCCCAGAGCCCCGAGCGCGACCGCGACATCGAAGCCGTCCAGACCCTCATCCGTAACTGCGCGCAGGCAGGAATCCCCTGCATCAAATACAACATGAGCATCCTCGGCGTCCTCCGCACCGGCCGCATCCCCGGCCGCGGGGACGAGATGGACAGCTATTGGAAGCTCTCCGAGATGCATCCCAACCTACCCCTCACTCGCGCCGGCCACGTCGACGCCGACGCCTTCTGGGAACGCATCACCTACTTCCTCGACCGCGTCATCCCCGTCGCCAACGAATACAAAATCCGCATGGCCTGCCACCCCCAGGACCCCGGCGTCCCGCCCGAAGGCTATCAAGGAGTCAACCGCGTCCTCGGCACGATCGACGGCCTCAAGCGCTTCATCACCATCCAGGAGAGCCCGTACCACGGCCTCAACTTCTGCCAGGGCACCATCTCCGAGAACCTCGACAACCCCTCCACCGAAATCTACGACGTCATCCGCTACTTCGGCACGCGCAAGAAAATCTTCAACGTCCACTTCCGCAACATCCGCGGCCATCGCAACGACTTCGTCGAAGTCTTCCCCGACGAGGGCGACGTCGACTTCGTCAAAGCCATCCGCGTCTACAAAGAAGTCGGCTACCCCTACATGCTAATGCCGGACCACGTCCCCATCGCCGCCGCCGACCCCGACTCACTCCAGTCCTTCGCCTTCTGCTACGGCTACATCCGCGCCCTCATCCAGTCCGTCAACTCGACTGCATAACCGCGCGGAACCCTGTTTGCGATCATCGGGAGCCCACGCGAAGCCCCAATACACATCACGAAGTGACCGCCACCCGCGCAGGGCAACCCGTCCGGCAGGACAGTTCTTGGGCACCACTTCAAGCCGGGCAAACGCACTCCCCCACATTTCCAATATCATTCCCCACATGCCATGCGACTGCGAACTCGACCTCAACCTGCGATGCGTCAAGGTCCGCGCGTTCGGAGTGCTCACCCTCGACGAAATGATGGCCGCACGCCGCAAATTCACCAACGATCCCGACTTCAGGCCGGACTTTTATCAGTTGTACGACGTCAGCGCAGTCACCCGCACAACCCTCACCGCAAGCGAAGTTGGAAAGCTGGCAAACGCCACCATCTTCAGCCCCTCGTCGCGTCGAGCGGTTGTTGCACCCGGCGGCGAAACCTACGGACTCGCGCGTTTGTTCCAGATCTACCGCGAACTTAACGCCGGCAGGGAGCCGATCAAAGTCTTCCGCTCCATCGAAGAAGCCGAAGCCTGGCTCGCCCGGTAACCAGCCAGCACCTCCCCCGTCATCCTCCTCCACATGATCTACAACACCGTCGTCCTCTTGTAACCACAGCGAATCATCGCGCGCGTCCCAAACCTGAGCGGTTCATTGCCGCCTGAGTTGCAAGGGAGAGCAGACTGCCCGTCAGTGCATACAGCGCAAGTCCCGAGGCGTAGTGCCAGCTGATGTAACCGAACCCGACAGTCATCACGCACGCCATCAATTTTTGTTGCGTCGCACCGCTCCCCGGAGACGGTGTATACAACTGCACCAGAAGCTGAAAAACCACCATGAGGATTGGCAGGATGTGATACGGATCGGCTGATGACAGATCGTGCAGCCAGAACCACCCCGCGCCCCGCAGAGCAACCGTCTTACGCAACATACCGAAGAAGGCAAACAGCAGCGGCATCTGAATCACCAGCGGGACACACCCGCCAAGCGGATTGATGCCGTTGTCCTTCTGCAGCTTTGCCAACTCAGCGGACATATCGTTATGCCGCGGATCGGTCAGCTTCACACCCTTGTAGCGAGACTTAATTGCCTCAACTTCCGGTTGTATGCGCTGCATTTTCGCGCCGCTCCGTATACTCGCGATGCGCAATGGCAGCAGCAGCAGATTGACTCCAACCGTAAGCACCACAATCGCCCAGCCCCATGAACCAGACCACTGCACGACCAAGTGCGCATGAACGAACGCCAGCGCAACGAACAACTCCTGCTCGACGACATTCATCGATCCCGAAGCACCCGTGCCCGCTCCCTTCGCCACCTCAACCCTCACCTCGCTGGCATGGGGCAACACCGCACCTGGTCCGCTCACCGCAGGAAACCGCCGCAAGCCAAAGAACATGCACGCCACAACGATCACCAATACAATCAGCGACCACCTGCCCCCACCATTTTGCTGACTCGGATTTCTGAACTCTGCCATCACAACTCTCCTCTCGGTCGCAAAAACGCGCGGGGACGTCAGCGCGTATACCGCCGGGTCTCGCATCGTCGATTTGCCTTTAGGTATTGGCCCCCACGGACCAGACCTGCGGCACAAAAGCGCGCGAGTCTGCCCGGGCAGCGACACAGGCCAGCCGGTACGGGTCAGTTACACCAGCACGGCCGCCCACGGCGACAAGAGCTAAAGCAACAGAGTTGGAGGGGGAAGCTGAAAACGGAAAGGAAGGACCAGCGTGATCGAAGGCAGACAGACAGCCACAACGCGGCGGGCCACGCAGCGGTAGAGGCCAGGTGCGAAGAGCACCCCAATCCGCCCGATCAGGTTTGTGGCAATCTCTTCATAGATCGTCGAGGAGGAACTGACGATGAAGAGGACAAGGCTGGAGAAGATCAGGAAGCCGACAAACGCAGTCAACCCGCTGGCCAGGGTTCCCGACCACCGGCTCGTCAGGCAACCGATAAACAACGACAAACTCAGCGCAACATTCAGCCGCCGGTGTCGGTGTGCATCCATGGCTTAACCTCTTCGAAGCAGTTCGAAGGTACCACGCAGCCCCTCTCGCGGCAATCCTCTCGCCAGCAAGTGCGTGCTCGTTGGAAGAGTCCTGTCTCCAACCCCCTCCGCCAAATTCGGCGCCGAGTTCCCCAAATCGACTAACTTGCTCAAATGACGAGGAATAGACTGGCATAGTAGTTATGGCCAATCCTCTATACTTAAAATGGTGGAAGCAGAGCCCAAATCATGGCTATTAAGCCAATCTTTTACAATACTTTACGGATAATCCGCATATTTGCACGTTTTGTCTTCAGCCGTTTGGTTGGAAGATTATTGGTCGCTGCGCCAAAATAGAGAAAGATTCGCTGACCGCAGCTCCACCCGATTCCGATTCAGAGGACCATCACCGTGCCAACCGAAACCATCGCCCCCCACGACCTTAAGCAGCTAGCCTCCGACGTCCTCGCTCGCGCACTCCGCGCCGGAGCCACCGACGCCGAAGCCGTCGTCTACGAGGGCGACGAGTTCGATGTCCGCGTCCGTCTCGGTCAGGTCGAAACCCTCAAGGAGTCAGGCTCCCGCGCCGTCGGTCTGCGCGTCTTCATCGCCTCCGGCGTCGGCTCCAATTCAGCCACGCGCACCGCCTCTACCTCCTCCTCGGATTTCTCAGGCGAGAGCATAGCCCGCCTCGTCGAAGGCGCCGTAACCCTGGCCCGCATCACCAGCGAAGACCCCTTCGCCGGGCTACCTGAAGAGAGCGCGTTCGGGCAACATGATCCCGCCGCCCAACACCTCTTTTTCGAGGACGTAAACCTTCAGGAGCCTTCAGCCCGCATCGAAATCGCCCGCACCGTCGAAGCCGCAGCCATGGCCTTCGACACCCGCATCCAGAACTCCGGCGGCGGAGACTTCGACACCGCCACCTCGCACAAGATCATGATGAACAGCCGCGGCTTCATCGGCGAGTACCGCCGTAGCTATTGCGGTTTTTCAGCCCAGCCCATCGCGCATGACGCCGAGGGCAAGATGCAGCGCAACTACTGGTACTCGAACGCCCGCACCACCCGTCTGCTCGAAGACCCTGTCGCCATCGGCCACGAAGCCGCCCGCCGCACCCTGCGCCGTCTCGGTGCCCGCCGCGTCCCGACCCAGCAAGCCCCCGTCGTATTTGCTCCTGAAATAGCCCGCTCCATCATCGGCAACATCTTCGACGCAGCCAACGGCGACGCCATCTACCGCCACGCCACCTTCTTCGCCGACATGCTAGGCCAACAAGTCGCCGGCGAAAACATCACCGTCATCGACGACGGCACCCTTGTCTTCGATCACCCCGGCGGAATCAAAACCGGCGGCTTCGGCACCTCGCCCTTCGACGGCGAAGGCCTGCCCACCCGCCGCACCGTCCTCGTCGAAAACGGCATCCTCAAAAACTACGTCATGAACACCTACACCGCGCGAAAGCTCGGCATGGCGTCCACCGGAAATGCCTCCCGCTCGCTGGCGTCGAACCCCGGCATCGGAGCCGGCAACTTCTTCCTCCAGCCCGGCACGCTCACGCCGGAACAAATCATCGGCGACGTTCCCAACGGCCTCTACGTCACGGAGACCATGGGCTTCGGCGTCAACCTGGTCACCGGAGACTACTCGCAGGGCGCGGCCGGCCTCTGGATCGAAAATGGCGAACTCGCCTACCCCGTCGAAGAGATCACCATCGCCGGCAACCTCAAGGACATGTACCGCAACATCTCCGCCATCGGCAACGACCTCGTCTTCCGGTCCGCCTCGGCCGCCCCCACCCTCCGCATCGAAGGCATGACCATCGCCGGCAGTTAGTCCGGAACCACCCATCGAACTGGAGCGTACACTATGCCAATCCATTTCCCCATCGAGAGAAAACTATGAAGATCGATCCGCGCAAACTCGCAGGCATCCTCGCCACCTCCCTCGCCCTCGCCGCTCTCGCGCTCCCATCTGCCGCGCTCGGCCAGAAGAAGGTCGTCAACACCGAAGCCGACCTCCCGCGCTTCAACTACGCCATCGACGGCACCGCGACCGCGCTGCTCCAATCCGACAACGCCACCTTCAACGCCTTCGCCTCCAGGGTGAAAACCGACGTTGATTCCGTACTGAGCGATTACGACATTCAGGACCACGCCACGCTGCGCGATCTGCTGAACGTTCGCCTCTCGCTCCTGCTGGTCGCCGGCGACGACAAAGCCGCGCTCGCCACGCTCGACCAGATTCGCGATCTCGAAGACAAGCCCGACGCCAAGCTGCTCAGCGGCCTGCGCACCCGCGCCATGATCAGCGCCCGCGCCGCCACCGGCCAAACCTCGGGCCCAGCCTTCGACCAGGCCTTCGCTAAAAACTACGCTGCCGCTCTCCAGCCTTTGCCCTGGGCCGTCGTCGGCAACCGCATCAAGGAATCCAAAAGCAGCGCCGAGATCATCTCGCCCGCCCTCATTCTCGGCTCCGTGCAGGCCAACATCGAGCCCGCGCTGGCCAAAACGCACACTCTGGGCAACGATCTCGCCTGGGCCCTCATCGGCAGCCGTGTCACGCTCCAGCAGGTCCTGCCGCTCAAGACGTCTATGCTCGCCGTCCTATCCAAAGACGTCGCTGACCATAACGTCCAGAAGCCCAACATCTGGGCCGCGCGCGAGGTCACCCTTACCCCCGCCGACAAACTCACCCCGGTCAACGTAGCCATCTGGGACTCCGGCTCCGATCTCGCCCTCTTTCCCGGCCGGGACTACACCGTCGCATCGCCCGCTTCCGGCGATGCTCACGACATCGCCTTCGACCTCAAGGGGCTGCCCACGCACGGCTACCTCATCCCCCTCGACGACAAGCAGAAGGCCGAGTTCCCCTCCATGGTCGCCGAGCTCAAGGGCTTCTCCGATCTCCAGCTCTCCATCGACAGCCCGGAAGCCACCACCGTCAAGCAAAAGTTCGCCAGCCTGGCCCCCGCTGACGTCCCAGCCTTCATCGAACAACTCGAGTTCTACAGCATCTACTCGCACGGCACACACGTTGCCGGCATCGCTTCACGCGGCAACCCGGCCATCCGCCTCGCCGTCGGCCGTATTACTTTCGACTGGCACAATGTCCCGCTTCCGCCCAGCGAAGAGCTCTCCCAACGCGCCGCTGACGACTCCAAAGCCTACGTCGACTGGTTCCGCGCCAACCACATCCGCGTCGTCAACATGAGCTGGGGCGGAGGCCCGCAGGACGACGAAACGGCCCTCGAAAAGAATGGCATGGGCAAGGACGCAGCCGATCGCAAAGCCATTGCCGCCAAGCTCTTTGCCATCGAGCGCCAGGGGCTCTACGACGCCATCAAGAGCGCGCCTGACGTCCTCTTCATCTGCGCCGCCGGCAACGCCGACTCCAACTCCAGCTTTAACCAGATGATTCCCTCGTCCTTCAAGCTGCCCAACCTGCTCACCGTCGGCGCCGTCGATCAGGCCGGCGACGAAGCCAGCTTCACCAGCTACGGCGGCACCGTCCTCGTCGACGCCAACGGCTACCAGGTCGAATCCACCTTGCCCGGCGGCTACAAAGTGCGCTTCTCTGGAACCTCCATGGCCTCGCCCAACACCGTCAACCTCGCCGCCAAACTGCTCGCGCTCGATCCCAAACTCACCCCCGAGCAGGTCATCCATCTCATCGTCGCTGGCGCCACGCCCAGCGAAGACGGCCGCCGCCACAACATCGACGAAAAACGCTCCGTCGAACTGCTCCACCAGCAGGAGCACGCATCGGCGCAATAGATGCCCGTGCCTTTCCAATTCGAGCACTCCGTGGCCTTCTCCCCTGAGAACGCCGCCGAAACCCTGCGCTCGATCCCGACCCTCCCCGGTCTCTTCGCATTGCACCGCCCGCGCAGTGAAGATCAGCCGTATCTCACCCGCGCCGCCGACCTCCGCCGCCGCATCACCCGCATCCTCGCGCCGCCCGATTCGCAATCCAAGCGCCTGAACCTGCGTGACCGCGTAGCCCGCATCGACTACACCATCACGGGCTCCGAATTCGAGTCCACCTTCACCCTCTACCACGCCACCGCCGCGCTCTTCTCGCTCGACGAAGCGCGCCATCGACTCAAACTGCGCACGCCGTTCTTCCTTCGCTTCACCGCCGACAACGCCTACCCGCGCGTCTACTCCACCAACCGCCTTAGCAAACGTGCCCTCGCCAACTTTTACGGCCCGTTTCCCTCGCGCGCCGCCGCCGACCGCTACTGCGACGCAGTCCTCGACCTCTTCAAGCTCCGCCGCTGCGTCGAAGACCTCGCGCCGTATCCCGAGCATCCCGGCTGCGTCTACCAGGAGATGAAGAAGTGCCTCGCGCCCTGCAACCAGGCCTGCACGTCCGAAGGAGCAGCCGCGTATGAAGCCGAAGCCGCGGCCGTCAAACGCTTCTTCGATACCCGCGGCGAGAGCATGATCATCGACCTCGGTCTGGCCCGCGAAGAAGCCTCCTCCGCCCTCCACTTCGAGCGCGCCGCCGAACTTCACGCCCAGTGGCACAAGGTCAAAGCCGCGCAGTCCCTTGCCGACCCGCTCGTCCAGCCCATCCCCAAGCTCCGCGCCATCGTCGTCCAGAAAGCCACCCAGCCGATCACGCAGCGAGATATCGACTCCGAGCGCACTCCTCAAACAGTTGTCATTCTGAGCGCAGCGAAGAACCCCCATATCTCGCCCGAGGCGCCACGACAGCCGGACACGGACTCCACCGAACCCGCCGCCGCCGTCTTCCTTCTCCAATCCGGCTGCATCATTGGCCCAGTGCGCCTCTCCACGCTCGGCGTCCGCGCCGTCAAGGAGCAGACCTCGGTCGGCAGCTCTCTCTTCGCGCAGCCCCTCATGCTCCAGGCCACCCCGCTGGACGAGCGATCAGACGCGAAGCCTGCGGAACATCAGGTCAATCAAGAGGCCGTCATCCTGAGCGAAGATGCGACGCCAGTCGCATCGCAGTCGAAGGACCCCGACGATTCGCGCCCTGCCGTCATCGACCCGACCCCTTCGGCCACACAGTCTGCCGAACTTACCCCAACCCTCAACCCCGAATCTCGCGCCGCCGCCGTCATCGCTTCTCTCGAAGCGCAAGCCCACGCGCCCACCGCTGGAGCAGCACAGCCAGACCTCGCCACCCTCTCCGACCACCTCTCGCTCCTCCGCCGTTGGTACTATCGTCCCGAAAAGCAACGCACCGGCGAAGTCTTCTTCCCCAACGCAAATCAGCAGTGGCCCATCCGCCGTATCCTCAACGGCGCCGCCCGCATGGCTCTCGGCGAACCCACCCCACTCGCCGAAACCCACCGCGAGCTAGTCCAGCGCAACCCCGCCGACGAAGCCCAGAAACCCACCCGCACCAAAATCCTCCACGAAGGCCACGCCGAAGTGGAACGCACCGTCCCCGTTATCGACAAACCACCCGTCTTCAAGAGCCGCCTCAAGCTCCCGCCTACGTAGCCCGCTGATACACTTCCCCCAATGACTTCGAACCTGGTACCTGGTACCTCGAACCTCTCCCAATGATCGAACTCTGTTTCTCCATCCTCGCCTCCGACTTCGCCCATCTCGCCGATGAAATCGCCGCGGCCGAGCGCGGCGGCGGCACCATCGTCCACGTCGACGTCATGGACGGCCATTTCGTCCCCAACATCACCTTCGGGCCGCCCATGGTCAAGGCCATCCGCCCCATCACCAAGCTCCCACTCGACTGTCACTTGATGATCGAGGACCCCGACGCTTACATTCCCGCCTTCGCCCAGGCCGGCGCCGACATGATCTCCGTCCACCAGGAGGTCTGCCGCCATCTGCACCGCACCCTCGAACACATCATCGAGAACAACTGCCTGCCCGGCGTCGTGATCAACCCGGCTACGCCGGTCGAGACGCTCATCGAAATCCTGCCCATGGTGCACTACGTTCTGGTCATGAGCGTGAACCCAGGCTTCGGCGGCCAGAAGTTTATCCCCTTTGCCGTCGATAAGATCGCCCACCTGGCCGAATTGCGCGAAGCTCTCGGCCTCAACTTCCGCATCGAAGTCGACGGCGGCGTCGCTCACGATACCGTCGCGTCCGTCGTCCAAGCAGGTGCGGAGATGTTGGTCGCAGGCTCCGCCGTCTTCGAAAAAGGCCGCACCGAGCAGAACGCCGCCGAGCTCTTGCGCATCGCCCGCTCCGCTGCTCCTAACGCGTAACTTTAACGCCCCGGGAATCGTCCGCCGAGCTGTTATGTATCGCCCGCGATTCCCCGAAACAACCGCAATTTCCCCGCGGCCGAACCGGCAAAACATCGCCGGAACCAGTAGAATAATCACCAGTCCCCACCTCGCCGAGTGGGGCTCGGCCCGGCACTCAGCACGCGGCAGATGGAGTTTCCCGAATGATGCAACGCAACACCGACAGCACTCAGCTCTCCTCTCCCAATTCAGACCTGAATCCAGCCTTCCGCAACGCTTTCACCCGTGGTTTCGCCGCTGCCGCGCTGCTGGCCGCAAGTCTAGGCGCGCATGCTCAGGACGCCGCACCCGCGCAGCCTGCCGCGCAAACCGCGCAGCCGGACACCGCCGCGCAGCCGCAGAACGATATCTCGCTCAGCAATCAGAAGGCGTCCAAGACGCGCAAGGCTGACAAAGTCATAGAGTCCAAGGCCACCAAGAAGGTCGACAAGCAGGCTAAGAAGGACAATCCGCTGCTCGGTCAGGACGCCAAGCTCCCCGACAAGCAGCTCTACGACAAGGCCGAGGACGCCATCAAGCGCGGACGCTTCGACGTTGGCCGCCTCGATTTGCAGACCCTGCTGAACACCTATCCCGAGTCGCAGTTCATGATGCGCGCCAAGCTCGCCATCGCCGATAGCTGGTACAAGGAAGGCGGCACCGCAGCCCTCACTCAGGCCGAGCAGGAGTACAAGGACTTCATCACCTTCTTCCCCAACGCACCCGAGGCTGCGGAAGCGCAGATGCGCGTTGGCGATATCTACCGCCGCCAGATGGACAAGCCCGACCGCGACTACACCACCACCGTCCACGCCGAAGAAGAATATCGCCTGATGCTGCAGCAATTCCCTGACTCGCCGCTGGTTCCGCAGGCCCAGCAGTATCTACGCGAGGTGCAGGAGGTGCTGGCCGCACGCGAAGCCAACATCGCCCAGTTCTATGCGCAGCGCCAGCCTCCCAATTACTCCGGCGCCATCGCCCGCTTCCAGACCGTCGCCGACACCTACCCGCTCTACAGCCACATGGACGATGTGCTGATCGGCCTGGGAGACGCCTATTCCGCCGAAGCACACTATTGGCGCACGCTGAGTACCGCCAAGCTGCCTGAAGCTCTCCGCGCCCGGCTTGAGTCCACCAAGGCACAGATGGAGAAGATGGATGCGGACGCGGCGCAAGCGGCCTACACCAAGGTCGTGCTCGAACACGCCGCCGCACCGCACGTCGAAGATGCGAAAGACCGGCTCGTCGGCATGGGCCTTCCCGTCCCAACCCCCACTCCGGAACAGCTCGCCGCCAGCACCGCGCTGGAGAACAGTCGTGGCCAGTACACACTCTCCAAACGCGCCGTCTATCTCTTCATGCATCAGGCCGACACGGTTCCCGCAGCCACCACCGGAACTCCGTCGCTTGAAGACGCTGCACCTACCAGCGCCGCAATCATCTCTAAGAAAGCCACCACCAACTACCAGACATTGATGACCGGCGGCACCCTCAATGGCCCGGTCTCCGCCTCCACCGCAACGCCCGAATCCGCTCCCGCGGCAGACCAGGCAGCACCCGCGCCGGCCGCCTCATCGCTCTCCCTGCAGGACGTACCCACCGAGACCACCGGCGGCGGCTCGTCGTCCACGGTCACCAACGTTCCGCAATCCTCGCCCTCCACGCGGGGCGGAACATACTCTGGCATCGAGATCGTCCAGCCTGGCTCCGGATCGCAGGCACCGGCAACGTCGCCCACATCGCCGCCGGCCTTCCCCGGCACGACAGCCACCGCGGTCGCTGCGCCCGCCCAGTCGAATCCTCCTGCGCCGGCTCAGCCCGCCGACGCGAACGGAGGTATCAAGCCGGTCGGCCCGCCTAACTCGACCGCGCTGCCTCCGGTTGAGAAGGCTGCCACGGCTCCCGACCCCATCAACGACGCCGCTGGCACCGCCCAACCACCAGCGGCGCAGACCGCTGCCGACGGAAAAAAGACCAAAGTTAACTGTGATAAATCGGACGAGTCCTGCAGCAAGCACAAGCCCAAGCATGGCCTCGCCAAGCTGAATCCGTTCTAGACTACCGAACCGCGGTCTCCGAAGCGCTGTGGAGGCAAGCTTCTTCAGAGACCGCCCTCCAGCCTTCCCGACCTGATGCCTCAAGAGCGCGGGCGGTCGCTCTCAAACACCTGTTCACTTGCACTTCACCTGAGTTTTCCGCAGCTTCACTCGACCTCAGGCTTTCAAGCAATGAATTTCGGGTTTAGTATTTCAGGTCTGGATTCAATCGGAGGTCCGCGTCAGCAGATGGGACACAACGAGCCAATCCGCCGCAACGCTCACAGCCCCGGCCCAGCCGTGTCCGAGATCCCCGACAAACTCTACTTTCGCATCGGCGAGGTCGCTCGCCTCTGCGAGGTTCCCGCCTACGTACTCCGCTTCTGGGAGAGCGAATTCCCCCAGCTAAAGCCCAACAAGGGAGGCACCGGCCAACGCCTCTATCGCCGCCGCGACGTCGAGATGGCCCTGCGCGTCAAGACGCTGCTGAAAGAAGAGGGCTACACCATCCCCGGCGCCCGCGCGGTCCTCAAAGCCGAGTTCAAGCAGAAGGAGCCGCAGCTTGCCCTGCCCGGCGCCGAGCTTCCTACCTCCGACGCGAAACAGCTCCGCAACCTGCGCCGCGAACTGCAATCCATCGCCCAAATGCTCGCCCGCCCCATCGATAGACACCCAGCCCAGATGCCTGGCGCGCCACCACTCCCCACGCGGCCCGTCCTTCCCATTCGCACTCCGCGCCGCGCGGCCGCACCCGCTCGCATGGAAACCCCCGAGATCCCCTTCGACCCTGCCGACTGATCACGCGCTCGTCACTCTGGACTCGGCCCCGCGTCAGCCTCCCGAATCGTCATTGCAACCCCGCCGCGCGTCATTCTGAGCTACGCTCAGAATCTCCATATTTCACCTCCGCGAGCCTGCCGAGGCACCTCACCGCCCCACCGTTCCCCGTAGAATCAACCTATCTCGATGAGCCTTCCGCCTGACTCCGCCGCGCTGGCCTCAACGCCATCCGCGATTTCGCCAGCACCGTCCCGCCTCGCCACGACCTTTTCGCGCCAGCACACCGCCGGCTCGGCAACCATTCTGCTGATGATCAGTGCGCTGCTCTCCGGCCTGCTCGGCCTCGTCCGCATTAAGTACATCAACTATCTCTTCGGCGCCGGCGTCGCTCAGGACGCCTACCGCGCCGCGTTCAAACTCCCCGACCTGCTCGCCTATTTCCTGGTCGGCAGCGCCGCTTCCGTCTCCATGATCACCATGCTCAACCGATTCCGCGAGCGCGGTGATGAAGATGGCGCCGACCGCGCACTCTCCGTCGTCCTCACCACCATGCTCGCACTACTTGCCGGCGTCATGGTACTCGCCGCCATCGCTGCTCCACTCTTCGTCCGCGTAGCCTATGGCGACAAATTCCTCCACGACGCCCGCGGCCCGCTCTGCATCTCGCTCACCCGCTGGCTGCTGCCGGCGCAACTCTTCTTCTTCATCGGCAGCATGATGTCCGCGCGCCTGCAGGTCCGCAAGATCTTCCTCTATCAGTCGCTCACGCCCGTCATCTACAACGGCGGCATCGTCCTCGGCGCACTCTTCCTGCACCGCCAACTCGGAGTTTATTCCCTGGTTGTGGGCGTACTCGCAGGCGTCATCCTCGGCTCCGCGCTGCTCAATACTCTCGGAGCCCTGCGCACCGGCCTGCACTTCCACCCGCGCATTGCCTTCCGCGATCCCGCCTTCATCGAGTGGCTCCGCGCCGCCGCGCCGCTCATGCTCGGCGTATCGCTCATCATGTTCGACGGCATCTTCTTCAACCGCTTCGCCGCCGGACAGGTCGGCCAACTCACGCTCATCAACAACGCCAAAGACCTCTTTAATGCGCCCTTCAACATCATCGGGCCGGCCGCAGGCACGGCCTCACTACCATTCTTCGCCTCCCTCTTCCAGCGCAAGCTCGCCTTCGATTTCTCCGCGTCGGTCGGCCGCTCCGTCTCGCGCCTCTTCGCCGTCGGCCTGCTCGTCTCCGCCTGGATGATCGCTCTCGCCCCCTGGCTTATGGACCTGCTCCGCGGTGGAAGATTCAACCACAGCGACGCCTTAGAAACCACCCACCTGTTCCGTATCTTCGCCGTCACCCTGGCGATCTGGGCGGTCCAGGGCATCTACGCGCGCGCCTTCTACGCGGCCAGCGACACCATCACGCCCGCCATCGCCGGCACTGCGATCGTCGGTCTCTCCCTGCCCCTTTACTGGGCGCTCTTCCATACTCTGGGCATGACCGGCCTCGCCCTCGCCTCCGACATCGGCATCTTCGCGCAGACCGCTTCCCTCGCTCTGCTGCTCCACCGCAAGCGGCTCGTATCGCTCTCTCATCTGGAGTTCGCCGAAATGGTCCGCGCCCTCATCGCGGCCCTGGTCGCCTACGCCGTCACCGCTGCGGCCGCACATTTCCTGCCACCCGTCTCCACCCATTCGCGCGACATTCTCACCATCGCCGCGGCAAGCCTTGCGTGGCTCGCCGCCGCAGCCCTGACCCTGCTCGCCACCGGCTCCAGACTTCCCCGGCAGATCCTCCGCCGCCGCTAAACTGCGCCCAATCTCTTGGCGCGAGTAAAGGCCCACTCTCGCATCAGCATATTGCCTTTATAAGCAATTAGATACCAGCCACTCCGTGGACACCGGTGTCATCGCGAGTACACAACACCTTGGCCCAGGAGATAAGCCCTGTAAACAGCCGCCAACCCCCGCCAGCCCTGGCAACTGAAAACTGACAACCGACAACTCTTCCCTGTATTCTCTCAATCACAAGGCACGCCGAATCCTCCCCCAACGCATCAAGGAGGCACTCCATGGCTCGCTACTCCCGCCGCGATTTTCTCCGCACCACCCTCGCCACCGGCGCCCTTGCCAGCGCGGGCTCGCTTCCTCTGCTCGCAGCCGGCGCCAAAGCCACCGACTGGGTCACGCTCGGCAACTCCGGCGTGAAAGTCACGCGCCTCGCCTTCGGAACCGGCAGCCACGGCGGCTCGGTCCAGCGCCGCCTCGGCCAAGACAACTTCACCGCACTCGTCCGCCACGCCTACGACCGCGGTATCCGCTTCTTTGAAACCTCCGACACCTACGACGAGATGCACACCATGCTCGGCATCGCCCTCAAGGGCATCCCGCGCGATTCCTACCGCCTCATGTCCAAGGTCACCACCGACGACGGCGATCCGCACCAGCGCTTCGACACTCTCCGCCGCCAGATCAACTCCGACTACTTCGACATCATGCTGATGCACGTCCAGCAGGGCGCCGACTGGCCCACTCAATCCGCCCGCTGGCAGGACGCCATCCTCGAAGCGCAGCAGAAAAAGATCATCCTCAGCCGCGGAGCCTCCGTCCACGGCCTGCCCGCCTTGCGCCAGGTTCCCGCCAACAAGTGGCTGCAGGTCGCCATGATCCGCATGAACCACAAAGGCACCAGGATGGACAGCGAGGGCAACGTATGGGAGACCGCCGGCGACGTCCCCCAGGTCGTCGACCACGTCCACCAGGCCCGCGCCGCCGGCCTCGGCATCATCAGCATGAAGCTCATCGGCGAAGGTGTCTTCAACCACGAAGACCGCCAGGCCGCCATGCGCTTCGCCTTCCGGAACGCCGGCGTCGACACCGTCACCGTCGGCTACAAGAGCCCCACCGAAGTCGACGAGGCCATCGACAACCTAAACGCCGCCCTCGCCTGACCATCGGTGCCGAGCTTCCAAGGCCCTCCCGTTGGTCGGCATGGGATAGCGTTGCGACTATCGGGAGCACCCACGCGAAGCCCAATAAAAGTCACGAAGTGACCGCTGCCAGCGCAGGGCCGCGTCCGGCAGGACAGCATCTGGACACATTCTCAGATCGTCGGCTTGAACGTCACCAGAATCGACACAAACAACACCCCAAAAAGAATCACCAACAGCGGCCACCACCGATCCACCCACGGCTCATTCGAAGCACTCATCCGCACCCTCCTCTCAGCATCCTAACCGAAACCCCGCCCCGCCCAACTGACAACTGATCACTGACAACTAGCCTTTAGCATCCACATACTCCTCGTGCCAAGCCGTCTGGATCGCCTCCAGAATCCCTTCGGTCGACTTCGCCGGATCGCCCACAAACCCCGGCAACTGCACCACCCACTTGTGCAGGTCGGTAAACCGCACCGAGTACGGATCCGTCTCCGGAAACATCTCCTGCAACTGAATCCCAATCTCCTCCGTGTCTGTCCAATCCAACTCGCGTGGCATCGTCATCGCCTCCTCATCCCAGTCTACGATCCCAGTCTATGGCGTTCAGTCTACGACGTCACCCTCTGGTAAACCAGCCGTCGTCGCAACCTCTCAGGCGCCGGAGGCCGTGCCGGCATTGGATTTGTCAGCGTCACCACCGCAACCGGCCCAACGCAAATGGGATTGGCCACAATGCACGTCACGCCCGGGATCTCTCCCTGACAACTACCCGCCAGCTAGTGCCGCCCTGTTCGCAGCCCGCGCTGGAACCTTCGTCGGCCTCTTCTTTGGCTCATCCGCCCGCGACCGTGGCTGCGTGTCCGGAAGCTGCGGAATCGCCTCCCGCAACTTCCCCAGGCTCACCTGCAACTCATAGACATTCTTCCGGTTTTGCTCGTGCTCCGCTTCAATCTGCGCCTTCAGTTCGTCGGCAAGATCGGGAAACTGGCGCGCCAGCGTCCGCTTCAGCGCCGTTACCTGATCAGCCACCGCTCCCGTGGCAATCGACTGATCCGCCATGGCCTGCACCAGCATGTTCAGAACATCTTTCATGTCTTCCCCCAATGAGTCACCTTATTCAGACGCCAGATACCCCGATCCAAGCCGCCTCGCCGCGTGCCAGGCCGCAAATGCTGTCAATCCCTTGCAGATCGTGGGAAAACACGCCAACCAACACAAAACGGGGCGATACGCGTTCTGGAAGAAATGGCACACAGTTCTACCCAAAGAAGTAGCACTAAAACTAAATTAGTTAGGGTAAGAGAAGAGTCCGCCATTCCGCCGGGCCTTCGTGTTTACTCGGTCAGCTACCCGGCCCGTGTGCCGGCTTGCCTTCCTGAACGTAGTTCCGATTCCACTTCGGAATCTCGACCACGTAGGTGCCAGGCTTCTCAATCACCGCCTGACAACCCAGCCGCGAGTTAAGTTCAATGCCTGCCGCCGTTTCCAGCCGATCCAGCTCCAGGTCTTCGGGCTCGCTGAGGCCGCTCGCGCCTTCCTTCACATGCAGGTGACAGGTCGTGCAGGCGCAAACGCCGCCGCAAGCGTGGTCCAGAAATATTCCGTAATTCTCCGCCACGTCGAGAAACGACATCGGCTGTCCGTGGCCCTCATACGGCAGCGAATCGAACGCAAACTCCACAGTC
>Ga0302314_10004469_pt1 | contig 25702 bp, 19 predicted proteins | sample III_Palsa_N2_3_FD_200533 | JGI IMG/M metagenome (GOLD analysis project Ga0302314, IMG submission 200533) | Peat permafrost microbial communities from Stordalen Mire near Abisko, Sweden - III_Palsa_N2_3 | ecosystem: Environmental > Terrestrial > Soil > Palsa > Peat permafrost | place: Sweden... | reverse complement strand
AGCCAGGATCGGCTGCAAGGTGCTCAACCGCATGACCGCTCTCGGCATGCCCGTCTCTCGAAGGCTCGCCTGAAACCCCCGGACAGGCCGCCACTCGCCCCCGATCCAGATTTGTGCACCAACGCCCATCTCCGCCACTCGCGCGTGGCCGGCGCGCCGGGGCCGGATTTGCCGGTCACCGCACGGCTGACCCGCTTCATTCCAACGCCCCTGCTCATGCGCGCGGCTTGACTCCGCCGAACCCGAAGGCTCAGATTTTCGCGAGCCCGGCAAGAGGCTCAAGCCGAAAAGCAAACGCAGGGGAGGCAACCATGAGAGACACCATCCGGTGTGCTGGCGAACGTATGGTCGTGGCCGGCTTGGCATTCGGGCTGGGGCTAGGGGCGGCGGTCGTGCCGGCGGCGCGGGCGCAAAGCTACACCTTGGGGTACTCGACCGGGTTCCTGCAGGACCCGTTCCAGGTGATTCAGGCCGACAGCGTGATGGCAGCGGGCAAGAAAGACGGGCTGAAGACCCTGCCGGTCGCCAACGCCAACGGCGACCCGGGCAAGCAGATCACCGACTTCCACAACCTGATTTCCGAGGGTGCGCAGGGCATCCTGTTCGTCGCGCGCGACAGCGAGGCGATCGTGCCGGCGCTCGACTTCGCCGCCAGCAAGAACGTTCCGGTCGTTTCCATCGACATGGGTCCGGCCGGCGGCAAGGCGGCAATGGTGGTCCGCGCCGACAACATCCGCATGGGTCAGGACGCCTGTGCGCTGACCGGCAAGGCGCTCGGCGGCAAGGGCATCGTGCTGTCGCTGATGGGCGACCAGGCGACGCTGAACGGGCGCGACCGCACCAGCGGCTTCTCCGCCTGCATGAAGAAGGACTTTCCTGACGTCAAACTGATCGAGCGACCGACCTACTGGGCGACCGACAAGGCGACTTCGATCGCGCAGACGATCGTGACCTCCACACCCAATCTCGGTGCGATCTACATGCAGAGCGACGCCGTCATGCTCGCGGGCGTCCTGAACGTGCTGAAAAGCGCCGGCAAGCTCAAGAACGTGGGCGAACCGGGCCATATCTTCCTGGTCAGCATCGACGGCACCCCGCTCGCGATGCAGAAGATCCGCGAAAATCTGCTGGATGCGGCGATCTCCCAGCCCATGAACCTGTACGTGAAGTGGGGGCTGTACTACCTGCAGAACGCGGTCGCCGGGAAAAGCTTCGGCGTCGGTCCGACCGATCACGACAGCCGAATCGAGATGTTCAACGGCAACCCGATGGACATGCTGCCGGCGCCGATCGTCACCAAGGCCAATGTCGACGATCCGTCGATCTGGGCCAACGCGTCGAAGGGCTGAGCACACCGGCAATCGCGCGGCAGTACGGCGATGGCGAGCGCCCAACCGGGTCCGGATGTCGCCGCGGCATCCGGGCCGGCGATCGTCGAGGTGCTCGGCGTGTCCAAGCGCTTTGGCATGAACCAGGCGCTGAGCAACGTCTCGATGCGCGTGCCGGCAGGCGACGCCCGCGCGCTCGTCGGGCGCAACGGGGCCGGAAAATCCACGCTCGTCGGCGTGCTGACCGGCCTCATCGCCCCGGACGCGGGGCGCGTCCGCTTCACCGGAGAAGATGCACCGGGACTGGCGGAGCGCCAGAAATGGCGTGACCGGGTCGCGTGCGTCTACCAGAAATCCACGCTGGTGCCGACGCTGACGGTGGCGGAGAACCTGCTGCTGAACGCGCAGCCGACAGGACGCGGCGGCTGGATCCGTTGGGGCGCGGTAAGGCGCGAGGCGGAGCGCGTGCTGGCCGGCTGGGGCATGGAGCTCAATGTCGAGCAGGAATGCGGGCGCCTCTCGGTCGAACAGCGGCAGATCGTCGAGATCGCCCGCGCGCTGATCCAGGGCACGCGGTTCATCATCCTGGACGAACCCACTGCCGAACTCGAAGGCCGCGAGGTGCGGCGGCTGTTCGACCGGATCGCGCATCTGCAGACAACCGGGGTCACGTTCCTCTACATCTCGCATTACCTCGAAGAGATCTACGAAGTCTGCCGCAGCGTGACCATCTTGCGCGACGGCCGCGTGGTCGCCGAGGCGCCGCTCGACGAGATGCCGAAGGAACGTGTTGTCGCCGCGATGGTCGGCGAGACCGCCCGGGTGGTCCGCGAGCGTTCGACGAGCGATCGGGCCGGTACGGCGCCCGTGACCCCGGCCTTGGAACTGCGTGACCTTCGCGTCGCTGGCACTGTCTCAGGCGTCAGCCTGCAGGTTGCCGCTGGCGAATGCGTCGGGCTGGCGGGCCTGGCCGGATCGGGCAAGAGCGAGATCGGCGACGCCATTGCCGGGCTGATCGCCCCGAGCGGCGGTACGGTCCTGGTGGGCGGCGCCGAGTTGCGCGGCGGCGACGTGACCGAGGCACGCCGCAAAGGTGTTGGCTACGTGCCGCGCGATCGCCATGCGCGCGGCATCGTGCCGCTGCTGTCGATCGCCGAGAACATGACGATGACGATCGTCGAGCAGTTGGGGCCGGCCGGCCTCGTTCTGCCGCCGCGGCAGGAGCACGCGGCGCAGCGCATGGTCCGCTCGCTGCAGATCGTCGCGTCCTCGACCGAGCAACCGATCAAGGAACTCAGCGGTGGCAACCAGCAAAAGGCGGTGATGGCGCGCGCGCTGGCCTCTGGACCGCGGCTGCTGGTGCTGCTGTATCCGACGCAGGGCGTGGACATCGCCTCGAAGGACGCGCTGTTTGCGATCGTGGAGCGGGCGCGCGCCGGCGGGGCCGCGGTGCTGATCGTCTCCGACGAACTGGATGAGTTGTCCGTCTGCGACCGCGTGCTCGTCGTCTTCAAGGGTCGCCTGACGGAAGAATTCGCCGCCGGCTGGGACAGCGAAGCGCTGGTTGCGGCGATCGAAGGGATCGGACATGGCGAGCGAGCAGGTTGATGCGGTTCACGACCGGGCGGCCGTGCCGCGGCAGCGCGGCGCGCTGCTCGGCCTGCGAGAGCTGACGCTGGTCCCGGTGATCGTGCTCGTGATCAGCATCGGTGCGTTCGCCTCCGACGCTTTCCTGACCACCGACAACTTTCTCAACATCCTCCAGCAATCCTCGGAGCTCTCCGTCGTGGTGATTGCCGAGACGCTGGTCCTGCTGGCTGGAAAATTCGACCTGTCACTGGAATCGGTGGTTGGGCTCGCACCGATGCTGGGCGCGTGGCTGATCATCAAGGACACCCAGATCGGCGGCTCCGGCGTCGGTCTCGATTGGCGGCTGGCGATCGTCGTCGTGCTGCTGACCGGTGCGGCCGTCGGCGCGGTCAACGGCCTGCTGATCGTCAAGCTGCGGCTCAACGCCTTCATCGTCACGTTGGCGATGCTGATCCTGCTACGCGGCATTCAACTCGGCACCACCAACGGCAAGACGCTGTTCGACCTGCCGGACGGTTACCTTTATCTCGGCTCGGGCAAGTGGGCGGGCATCCCCGTCTCGATCTGGATCGCCGGAATCCTCTACCTCGTGTTCGGGCTGTTCCTGCGCTACCACCGGCTCGGCCGCGCGCTGTACGCGATCGGCGGCAACGCGGAGGCCGCGCGCGTCGCCGGCATCCGGGTGGATCGCGTGATGTGGGGCACGTTCATCGTTGCCGGCATGCTTGCCGCGCTGGCCGGGCTGATGCTGACCGGGCGGATTGCCTCGGTGGTCACAAGCCAAGGCCAGAACATGATCTTCTACGTGTTCGCGGCGGCGGTGATCGGCGGCATCAGCCTCAACGGCGGCAAGGGGCGACTGATCGGCGCGCTGACCGGCGTGCTGCTGCTGGGGATCCTGCAGAACGTGCTGACGCTGGCGGAAATCCCGGCGTTCTGGATCGACGCCGTGTACGGCGCGATCATCCTGGTGGCGCTGGTGCTCAGCCGCGTCACCGGGGGAGCGGCTGAGGAAACGTAGTGGGGAGCGCGACGATGCAGCCGACATATACGCTGGTGATCCGCAACGGCACCATCCACGACGGCACCGGCCGCGCGCCGTTCGTCGGCGACGTGGCGCTGGCCGGCGACCGCATCGCCGCGGTGGGCGCGGTCGATGGCCGGGGCGCCGAGGAGATCGACGCGCAAAACCTGCTGGTGACGCCTGGCTTTGTCGATATCCACACGCATTATGATGGCCAGGCGGTGTGGGACAGTTATCTGGCGCCCTCCAGTTGGCATGGCGTGACGACGGTCGTGATGGGTAATTGCGGCGTCGGCTTCGCCCCGGTGAAGCGCCCGGACCGCGACCGCCTGATCGCGCTGATGGAGGGCGTGGAGGACATTCCCGCCCCGGCGCTGCACGAAGGGCTCGATTGGTCCTGGGAGAGTTTTGCCGACTACCTCGCGGTGCTGGATCGGCGCCCGCGCGATGTGGATGTGTGTGCGCAACTGCCGCACGGGCCGCTGCGCGTGTTCGTGATGGGCGAACGCGCCAGTTTTCGCGAGGCCGCGACGGGCGAGGACATTGCGCGGATGCGCGTGCTCACGGCGGAGGCGATGCGGGCCGGCGCGTTCGGCTTCACCACCTCTCGCACCATCAGCCACAAGACGCTGGCGGGGGAGTATACGCCGTCGCTGCGCGCGACCGAGGCGGAACTGACCGGCATTGCACTCGGGCTGAAGGATGCCGGCCACGGCATGCTGGAGGTGGTGTCAGACTGGGACCTGCCCGATGCCGCCGGCGAGTTCGCCATGCTGCGCCGCGTGGTGGAGGCGGCGCGCTGCCCGTTGGTGTTCTCGCTCAGCCAGCGGCACGACCGAACCGAAGTCTGGCGCGAATTGCTGGCGCTGAGCGTGCAGGCGGCCCGCGAGGGCGTCTCGATGCGCCCGGTGGTGCCGCCGCGCCCGATCGGCATCCTGCTGGGGCTGGACGGCAGCCAGAATCCGTTCGGCGCCACGCCCGGCTACCGGGCCATTGCCCACCTGCCGCTGGCGGAGCGTGTGCGTCGCCTGCGCGACCCCGCGATGCGCGCGCGCATCCTCAGTGAAGACCGCTTCGCCGACAGCACGTTCGCGCTGTTGCCGCGCCTGTCGTTCGAGCGGATGTTTCCGTTCGGCGAGCCGCCCGACTACGAGCCGCCGCGCGCCGCCTCCGTCGCCGCGCGTGCCGCCCGTGAAGGCCGCAGCGCCGAGCACGTCGCCTATGACGCGTTGCTCGGCAATGACGGGCACGACTTTCTCTTTGCCGCGCTGACCAACTACGCCGATTTCACGCTCGATCCGGTGCATGCGATGCTGAGCGATCGCAACGCGCTGGTGGGCCTGGGCGACGGCGGCGCCCATGTCGGCTTCATCTCGGATGCGAGTTTTCCGACGTTCCTGCTGACCCACTGGGGCCGCGACCGCAGCGAAGGGAAATTCGACCTCGCCGATCTGATCCGTCGGCAGACCTCCGACACTGCCCAGGCGGTGGGGCTGCACGACCGGGGCGTGCTGGCGCCCGGCATGCTCGCCGACCTGAACCTGATCGATTTTCCGCGGCTCGGGTTGGCGCGGCCCTACATGGCGGCCGACCTGCCGGCGGGCGGCCGACGCCTGTTGCAGAAAGCCTCGGGCTACGCCGCAACGATCAAGTCAGGCGTTGCCACCTATCGCGACGGCACGCCAACAGGAAGGCTGCCCGGCAGACTGGTGCGCGCCGGTTCGGGCGAACAGTCGAGGAGGACATCCCCATGAAGCTCGGCCTTTTCATGATGCCGCTGCACGATCCGAACCGCGACTACCTGACGGTGCTGAAGGAGGACCGCGAGGCCATCCTGCTCGCCGACCGGCTTGGCTACGACGAGGCCTGGGTCGGCGAGCATTATTCGTGCAAGACGGAGCCGATCGCCGACCCGCTGCAGTTCATGGCGACCCTCGCGCCGCTGACCAAGCACATCACCTTCGCCACCGGCGTCATCAACCTGCCGCAGCACCACCCCGCGCAGGTCGCCGGCAACGTCGCGCAGTTCGATCATCTCACCGAAGGTCGCTACATCATGGGCGTCGGCCCCGGCGGCCTCGGGTCGGATTTCGAGTTGTTCGAGACGTTCGACAAGAACCGCGGCGAGATGATGATCGAAGCCGTCGACATGATCCACGAGATCTGGCGCTCGGACCTGCCGTACCGCATCCACGGCAAGTACTGGAACGTGGTGGTGGACAAGCAGGCGCAGCCGAAGCTCGGCATCGGGCCGATGCTCAAGCCATTCCAAAAGCCGTTTCCGCCGGTTGCCGTCTCGGCGATGAGTCCTGCATCTTCCACCGCCCGCCTCGCCGGCGAGCGAGGCTGGGGGCTGGTGTCGGCCAACTTCACGCCGAGCAACCAGGTGCTGAGCCATTGGCAGGCATACAGCGAAGGCGCCGCGAAGGCTGGCGTGCGGCCGGATCGCTCGAAATGGCGTGTCGCACGCAGCATCGTCTGCTGCGAGACCGACCAGCAGGCGGCCGACTATCTCGCCGACGAGACGTGCAGCCCCGGCTGGTACTATCGCTACCTGCGCGACAACCTCAGCACCTACAAGATGACCAAGATCTTCAAGCGCGACGACAGCATGCCCGACGCGGAACTGACGATACCGAAGATGCTGGAGATGATGGTGATTTCCGGCAGCCCGCGGCGGGTGCTCGATCAGCTCGTCGTGTTGGTCGACGAACTCGGGTGGTTCGGGACGCTGCTGGTGACCCACAAGGACTGGGACGACCCGGCGCTGCACCGCACCTCGATGCGGCTGATCGCGGAGCAGGTCATGCCGCGCCTCAGCCAGCACATGGCGACGCGGCAAGCAGCCGACTGACCGCCCCGCGCAGCGGCCGGCTCCGTCCTGAAGGCCGGCGCCGAAGTGGGACCCCGCGGCGTTGCGCAGAGGCTCGGCCAACTTGCAGATGAACGCGGCCGGCATCGCCGCTCCGAGCACCCGCCGGGGTCACATTCGCAGCCGGCGCTCGGCGATGGCAGCCGCACGACGCCGCGCCACTTAGGAGGTTGTCAGACAGGCGGACAGTCGAATATCCTGCTTGCCGGAGAGGGAGGCAACGCATGGCCGAATATCCGGGCAGCGACCAGGAAAGGCGCATTCCGCCCGCTGTGCTCGCCAGCGACGTGGCGCGGATCTTTGCCGCCTGCGGCATGGCGGACGCCGACGCGGCATTGTTGGCGAACTCGCTGGCCGAGGCCGACCGGCGCGGCATCCACTCGCACGGGACGCTGCGGGTGCCGGAATACGTGGAGAAACTGACCCGCCACGGGGTGAACCCGCAGGGGCGGCCGCGCGTGGTGTCGGAACGCGGCGCGGCGCTGGTGATCGACGCCGACAACGCAATGGGCCAGGTCGCCGCGGACTTCGCCATGCGGCAGGCGATCGAGCGTGCCCGCGCGACGCATGTCGCCTTCGCCGCGGTGCGCGGCAGCAACCACTGCGGCGCCATGGACCACTGGGCCATGATGTGCCTGCCGCACGACATGATCGGCATCGCGACCACCGACGCGCTGCCGACGATGGCGCCCTGGGGCGGCATCGACAAAATCGTCGGCATCAACCCGCTGGCAATTGCCATCCCGGGGTGGGAGGAGCCGCCGGTGGTGCTGGACATCGCCTTCGGCGCCACAGCCCATGGCAAGATCCGCGTCTATCACCAGAAGGGTTTTCCGATCCCGGAAGGCTGGGCGTTCGATGCCGAGGGCGATCCCACCACCGACGCGGCCGCGGCGATGGCGGGGCTGATCCAGCCGATCGGCGCGCACAAGGGCGTGGGGCTGGGCATCGTCATGGGCATGCTGGCAAGTCTGCTCTCCGGCGCCGCCTACGGCACGGAACTCGGCAACATGGTCGATGGCCCGAGCGCCGGGCGCGACGGGCACCTGTTCATCGCCATCGACATCGCCGCCTTCCAGCCGGTGGAGGCGTTCCGCCGCCGGGTGGACGGCATCACCCGCCAGATCGCCACCAGCCGCCGCCGCGCCGGTGTCGACCAGCTCTATCCGCCCGGCTGGCTGGAGCGCCACTTCGCCGAACGCTACGCCGAGGACGGTATCCCGCTGAACGACGAGACCCTGGCGGGCATTCGCGCCGCCGGCCGCCGCTTCGGCCTGGACGTGCTGGCCGGATGAGCGGCGCCGCGCCCCGCCTGGAGGTACGCGCCCTCAGCAAGAGCTTTGGCGGCATCCGGGCGCTGCGCGATGTCTCGCTGCGCGTCGACGTTGGCTCCGTGCACGCGCTGCTGGGGGAGAACGGCGCCGGCAAGTCAACGCTGGTGAAGATCGTGACCGGCCTGCAGCCCCAGGATGCGGGCGAGGTGCTGGTGGACGGTGTGGTCAGGCAGTTCGCCTCGCCGATGCAGGCGCGGCAGGCGGGCATCGTCGCGGTCTATCAGGACCCGAAGATGTTCCCGCACCTGGACGTGGCCGAGAACATTTTCATGGGCGTGTTCCCGCGCCGCATCGGCGCGCTGATCGACCGGGCGGCGATGTACCGCCGTGCCGCCGACCTGCTGCGCACGCTGGAAAGCGACCTCGACCCGACGGCGCTGGTCGCCGGGCTCTCGGTGGGCGAGTTGCAGTTCGTGGAATTTGCCCGCGCCCTCGCCGAGCGGGCCGACCGGGTGCTGTTTCTCGACGAGCCCACCGCCTCGCTGAGCCCGGCGGACACCGAGCGGCTGTTCCGCGTGATCCGGCGCTCGCGGGCGGCCGGCACGGCCGTGGTGATCATTTCGCACCGGCTGGAGGAACTGCGCGGTCTTGTGGATACGGTTTCCGTGCTGCGCGACGGGGCGCACGTGCTGACGGCGCCCGCTGAGACGCTGAGCGAGGGCGATATCGTACGCGCCATGGTCGGGCGCACGCTGGACGCAGCGGCGCTGCGCCAGCATGCGCCACCGTATGCGCCGGTGCGCCTCGCCGTCCGCGGGCTGTCGCTGACCGGCACATTCGCGGATGTCGGCTTCGAGGTTCGCGCCGGCGAGATCGTCGGCATGTTCGGGCTGGTCGGCGCCGGGCGCAGCGAGATCGCCCAGGCGTTGTTCGGCGTGACGCCGCCGACCGCCGGCAGCGTCACCATCGATGGCTTGGCGGTATTGCCGCGCAGCCCGCGTGCCATGCGCGCGGCCGGCCTCGCCTACGTGCCGGAGGATCGCGAGCGCCAAGGCCTCGTCGCCACGTACTCGCTGCGCAAGAACATCGCGGTGACCGTGCTGGGGCGTCTGGCGCGCTGGGGCGTGTTGCGGCCGGCGCGGGAACTGGCACTGGCGCGCGAGAGCATCACGGATCTGTCGATCCGTACCAGCGGTACCGAAGCGCCGGTCGCCTCGCTTTCCGGCGGCAACCGGCAGAAAGTGGTGCTGGCCAAATGGCTCGCGATCGCACCGAGAGTGCTGCTGCTGGACGAGCCGACGCACGGCATAGACGTCGGCGCCAAGGCCCAGGTGCACGCCATCGTCGCCGGGCTCGCAACGCGCGGCGTTGCGGTGCTGCTGATTTCCTCCGACCTGCCCGAGATCATGGCGATGAGCGACCGCGTGCTGGTGGTGGCGCACGGCCGCATCGTCGCGCACTTCACGCGGGCGGAGGCGAGCGAGGTCGCGATCATGAACGCCGCCGCCGGCCTGCGGGCGGCCGCATGACCGCGAAGGACCGCAGCGACCGCTTCGTCTTCGCCGCGCTGACCGGGCGGCTGCTCGGCGTCGCCGTATTCCTGCTGCTGTTGTGCATCGGCTTCGGCACTGCTTCGCCGAACTTCCTGACCATCTCCAACGCCAACACCGTGGCGCTGAACGGCGCCATCCTCGTGGTGGTCGCCTGCGCCGAGGCGATCGTGGTGATCACCCGCAACTACGACCTCTCGGTCGGCTCGATCGTCGCGCTGAGTTCCTATGTCGGGTTCGACGTGGTGCGGCTGTATCCGGATGCGGGCGCGGTGCTGATCGTGGTGCCGGTGCTGATCGGCGCGGCCTGTGGCGTGCTCAACGGATTCCTCGTCGCGACCTGTCGGCTGCCGAGCGTGATCGTCACGCTCGGCACCATGTCGGTCTATCGCGGCCTCGCATTCCTCTACGCCGGCGGCCACCAGATCGACCCCAAGGACCTGCCGCCCTGGGTAGCGAGCGCAGTCGGCGGCCATGTCGCCGGGCTGTCCGTGCTGGTCTTGCTGGGCCTTGCCATCGCCGTGCTCGCCGCCCTCGGCCTGCGCTATCTGAGTTTCGGGCGGGAAATCTACGCGGTCGGTTCGAACCCGGAGGCGGCGCCGTTCTATGGCCTGCGCACCGACCGCGTGACGTTTCGCGCCTATGTGATCTGCGGCGCACTGACCGGGCTTGCGGGATTCCTGTTCGGCGCCCGCGTGAGCTATGTCGTGCCGTATCTCGCGCAAGGGCTGGAGCTGACGGCGCTCGCCGCCGTCGTGCTCGGCGGCATCAGCGTGCTCGGCGGCTCGGGCAGCGTGTTCGGTGCGGCGCTGGGCGCCCTGACAATTGCCACGATCGAGAACGGCCTCGTGCTGGTTGGCGCCACCGAGTTCGTGCGGCAGTTCGCCTACGGCGCGATCATCGTTTTGGCGGTGATCACCGATGCGGTGGTGCAGCAGCGGCTGCGCGTGCTGCTGCGCGCGCGGCGGCAGCGACCGGCGGGCGCCGCATGAGACATCCGTTCGGCTGGGAAGCGATCCTGGTCGTGCTGACGCTGCTGTGCGCTGCGTGGGCGGCGACGCTCTCGCCGTTCTATCTGGACGCCGACCAGATTCTGTATTCGCTGCAGCAGGCGCTGGCGGTCGCGGGGCTGCTCGCCGGCGGCCTCATGATGATCATCGTCGCCGGCGAGATCGACATCTCGCTGCCGGCGACGTTGGCGATGGGCACGATCCTGTTCGCTCGCATGGCCGAGGCCGGTTTGCCGATCTGGTTTGCTGTCCCCGTGGTGCTGCTGCTCGGCGCCACTGCCGGCGTGATCAACGGATCGCTCGTTGTCGGATTCGGGCTGCCGTCGCTCGCGGTCACGCTCGGCACCAGTGCGGCGTATCGCGCGCTGGCACTGGCGCTGGGCGGGCAGGAAGGCCACGCGGCGTTTCCCGACAGCTACATCTCGCTGGGCTCGACGCTGCTGTGGGGCAGCGTGCCGCTCTCGCTGCTGCTGCTGGGCGCGGTGTACCTCATGCTGGGCGGCGTGATGCATGGCACGGTGTTCGGCCGGCTGCTCTACATGGTCGGCGCCAATGCCACCGCGATGCGCTTTTCCGGCGCGCGCGTGGGCGCGATCAAAGTCGCGACGTTCGCGGCGGCGGGCGGCATCGCCGGGCTCGCGGCGCTGGTCTATGTGGGACAGTTCGAGTCCGCGCGCGCCGACAACGCCAGCGAGATCCTGCTGTTCGTCGTCGCTGCCGTCACCCTCGGCGGTGTGGACGTGTTCGGCGGGCGCGGCCGCGTCGCCGGCGTGTTTCTCGCACTGCTGCTGCTGGGCACGCTGAAGAACGGCATGGGCCTCGCCAACCTGCCCGGCCCGGTGCAGACGCTGATCATCGGCAGCGTGCTGGTGGTCAGCGTCACCATTCCGCAACTCTCGCGCCTGCGCCTGCGCCTTCGCGCGGGCCCAACGGCGAGTCGTACTTACGCCGGCCCGCCCCGGCCGGCGGTTCCACACCCCGGGGCACGGGAGGAAGGACAATGACCGAAACCACCGACTTGCGGGATCTGGCCGCGCGCATGAACCGTCGCGACTGGCTGCGGCTGGCGCTGGCCAGCGGGCTCTCGCTGCCGGCGATCGCCGCCGTGCTGCAAAGCTCCGGCGTGGCGCTGGCGGACTCGGGCCTGCGCATCTTCATGGTGCCGAAATTCACCGGCTTCATCTTCTTCGAGCTGGCGCATGCCGGCGGCCAGCAGGCGTGCAAGGAGCTCGGTGCCTCGCTGACCTATGTCGGCACCACCACCGCGGACGTCGAGGGCCAGGTGCAGGTGATCCAGAACCTGCTGCCGCAACGCCCGGACGGCATCGTGCTCGGCGCGCTCGACCTGAACGCCCCGGTGCCGGCGCTGAAACAGGCGCGCAGCCGCGGCACCGTCGTCGTCACCTTCGACGCCGACGTGGCGGAGCCCGGGCGCGACTTCTTCACCAACATGGCGCCATTCGACATCCAGGCGAAGGCGATGCTGGAATCGGCCCTTGCGAACGCCCCCGAGGGCGGCAAGGCCGTATGGGTCGCACCGACACCGACAGTCGCCAACTTCATCTCGCAGAAAAAGGCGCTGGACGAGCAGATCGCCTCCAACCCGAAATACAAGTCGATCCAGTTCGTCGATACGCTCTACGCCAACGACGATCCGGACAAGAGCTATTCCGTCGGCAGTTCGGCGATGCAGGCCAACCCGGACCTGAAGCTGTTCATCAGCGGCTCCGGCATCTCCACGCCGGCGATCAACAAGGCGATCATGGACACCGGCCGGCAGGGAAAGGTGTTCGCCACCGGCTTCGCGCTGCCCAGCACGATGAAGACCTATCTGGACAACGGCACCTGCAAGCAGTTTGCGCTGTGGAGCCCATACAAGTTCGGCTACCTGGCGACCTATCTGGCGGTCATGCTGAAAGCAAAAAAGATCGTGAACACGGTCGGCGCCACGGTCGATGTCCCCAGCATCGGCACCCGCACGATAGAGGCGCAGTCGACGGTGAACCTCAATTCGATGACCTATTTCACCAAGGAGCACCCGGACTTCGACAACGCCATCCCCGCCGATCTATCATAGCGCGGCCGGCCCGGCCGCTTCGGGGGCCGGGCCTTCCGTAGCACGACAAGGGAGAACGAACGGCGATGGACCCGTTTGCGAAACGCAGGCTTGGAAAATCCAGGCTGGAGGTAAGCGTCCTCGGCCTCGGCGGCGCACCGCTCGGCGACTTCTATGCCAAGCTCGACGAGCAGGTGGCGCTCGCCACCATCGCCGCCGCGTACGAGCGCGGCGTGCGGCTGTTCGACACCGCGCCGCTTTACGGCCAGGGCAAGTCCGAACATCGCTTCGGCCACGTCCTGCGCGCCTTGCCGAAGCACGACTTCGTGCTGTCCACCAAGGTCGGCCGCCACCTTGTGCCGGAGCAGCCGGACAAGGTCGATCATAGCTGGTTCAAGGGCGGGCTGAATTTCCGGCCCGTCGTCGATTATTCCTATGACGGCACGATGCGCGCGATCGACCAGAGCTTCAACCGGCTCGGCATCGAGAAGATCGACGTTCTGCTGATCCACGACGTCGATATCTGGTCGCACGGCACGCGCGAGGCGTACGAGCAGCGGTTCCGCGAAGCGATGGCTGGGGCGCACAAGGCACTGGTGGAATTGCGCGGCCAGGGTGTGATCGGTGCGATCGGCGTCGGCGTCAACGAGGTCGAACCCTCCATCCGTTTCGCGACGGAAGGTGACATCGACTGCATCATGCTGGCCGGCCGCTACACGCTGCTGGAACATCTGGCGCTGCCGGAGCTGCTGCCGCTCGCCGCCCGCAAGGGGATCAGCTTCCTGATCGCCGGCCCGTACAACTCCGGCATTCTGGCGACCGGTGCCGTGCCCGGCGCGAAATACAATTATCGCGATGCGCCGCCGGAGATCATGGCCCGCGTCGCCGGCATCGAGGCGGTGTGCAAGCGCCACAACGTGCCGCTGGCGGCGGCGGCGTTGCAGTTCCCGCTCGGCCATCCGAGCGTCGCCGCGATGGTGCCCGGCGCAGTCACGCCGCAGGAGGTCGAGCGCAATATTTCGCTGATGGGCGCCGCGATCCCGGCCGATCTGTGGGCAGAGCTGAAGCACGAAAAGCTGCTGCCGGCCGAAGCGCCGACACCGGGATAGTCTCCGCGCGCGGCATGGCCGGGCTTGGCCCAGCCATGACGCAGTCAGGGGCTCGCGCCGTCCGTTTCGCCGCTCTGCGCACGCCAGTACAGCGCGACCACCGCTTCCAGGTGCTGCTGCATCGCCGCCTCCGCCGCCGGGACATCATGCGCGGCAATCGCCTCGTAGATGCGCACATGCGCGGCATACGCGGCCTCCCCCGCGCCGGGCACGCGGCCGGAGGTGGCGCGCTGCTCGGTCAGCCACGCCACCACCGCCTCGTGCAGCGAGGTGAAGATCGGGTTGCGCGGGATCTCGGCGATCGCGAAATGGAACGCCACGTCGGTCTGCTGGAAGCGCGGCTGGCTGCCGATCGCCGCGCGGTTGGCGGCCAGCGCCACGCGCAGCCGCGCCAGATCCTCCTCGGTCGCAAGCTGCGCCGCCTGCCGCGCCAGCCCAATCTCGAACAATGCCCGCGCCTGCTGGAAATGCGCCACGCCGCCGGCCTGCGACAGCAGCAGCCGCGCGGCTCCGGAGAGTTCGCCGACCAGCGCCTTAGCCGAAGGTGCCAGCACCCGACTGCGCTCGCCGCTGCTCACCGCCACCAGCCCCATGCGCTGCAACGACAGCATCGCCTCGCGCACCGCCGAGCGGCCCACGTCGAACGTCTCCATCAACTCGCGTTCGGAGGGCAGTTGGTCGCCGGGCGCGAACCGGCCTTCGTGAATCATCTCCTCGATGCGGGCCGAGACCTCTTCGTAAAGCTTGCGGCGGCGGATCGGCGTTGCACTCATCGGTTGACCCATCAGGCTGTCAGACAGTATGTTAGCGGGTAACGCGCCCGAAACGCAAAGGGTCATCAAGACCCGCACCGCTCAACAACCGGGCCGACAGGGAGGAACCACACGATGTCCAGAGCCACCATAGTCTTGCCCGTTCTTCTGTCCTCGACGCTGGCGCTGCTGGCGGCACTTGCCGGCCCGGCGCGGGCGGATGCGTTCATGGATCAGGTGAAGGCTGAGGTCACGCGCTACGCCGGTCCGCAGTCGGACTGGCGCGGCCCGACCTCGGCGCCGAAGCCGGAACCCGGCAAGCTCGTTGCCTGGCTCTCCACCGACGAGCAGAACGACTCCTCCCGCGAATGGGGCGAAGCGATCAAGGAAGCGGGGTCGAAGATCGGCTGGAAGGTCGTGATTATCGACGGCCACGGCACGCCGGAAGGCTGGCAGGCGGGGTTCGATCAGGCGATCGCGCTGAAGGTCAACGGCATCGCCACCAACGCCGACGCCGCGAGCCTGCAACCGCAGATCAAGGACGCCAATTCGAAGGGCATCACCGTCGTCGGCATCCACGCGACGGCCTTCCCCGGGCCGCAGCCCGATGCCGGCCTCTTCGTCAACATCCAGCAGGACCCGCGCGAGATCGGCCGTGCCCAGGCGGACTGGGTGATCCTGCATTCCGACGGCAAGGCGCGCGTCGTCGTCACCAGCCATTGCGAATACGCCATCGCCTGCGCCAAGGCGCACGCGACCGAGGCGCGCATCAAGGAATGCCCGGGCTGCACGGTGCTGGAATTCTCCAACTCGCCGATCGTCGAAGTCGCGCAGCGCCAGCCGGCGCTGACGACCGCCTGGGTGCAGAAATACGGGTTGCCGATCTACATCACCTCGGTCGCCGACTACACCGCCGACTACCAGATCCCGGCGCTGCGCACCGGCGGCGTCGATCCGACCCAGGCGATCATCATTTCCGCAGACGGCAACAAGAGCGCCTACGAGCGCATCCGCGCCGGCGGTCAATTCCAGATGGTGACAGCCTCGGAGCCGTACAAGATGCAGGGCTACCAGGCGATCGACGAACTCAACCGCGCCTTCCACGGCGAGAAATGGAGCGGCTTCGTGCAGACGCCGTACCTGGTGACGCCGGAAAACATCGACGCCGAAGGCGGCGACAAGGACACCTTCATTCCGAGCAATCACTACGAGGAGCGCTACCTCAAGCTCTGGGGCGTCTATTAGGCAAGGTTCGTGGTCAGGGCACGAACGGGTCGCTTGCGGCGAGCCCCCTCCCGCAAGGGGAGGGGGGGATCACGCCGATGCTGAACGACACCCCGCTGCTCGAAATCCGGGGCCTGAGCAAACGCTTCGCCGGCACGCGCGCCCTCGCCGATGTGGACCTGTCCGTCCACGCCGGCGAGGTGCACGCGCTGCTCGGTGAAAACGGCGCCGGCAAATCCACGTTGATCAAAGTGCTGGCGGGCGTGCACGCGGCCGACGCGGGCGAGATAGTCTGGCGCGGCCGGGCGATCACCGAGCGGCCGCCGATCAGCTTCATCCATCAGGATCTCGGCCTCGTGGACGGCATGACCGCGGCGGAAAACATTGCGCTGGTGGCGGGCTATCCGCGCCGCGGCGGCCTGATCGACTGGCGGCGGGCGCACGCGGCGGCGGCGGAGATTCTGGCGCGCATGGGCGGCGGCGTCGCGCCGGATGCGCGCGTCGGCCGGCTGCCGGCTTCCGGCAAGTCGATCGTCGCCATCGCCCGCGCGCTTGCCGTGCGCTCCGACCTGCTGGTGCTGGACGAGCCGACCGCGGCGTTGCCGGAGGCCGACGTCGCGCGGCTGCTGGACGTGCTGCGCCGGCTGCGTGCCGAGGGCATCGGCATCATCTACGTCACCCACCGGCTCGACGAGGTTTTCCGGGTTGCCGATCGTGTGACGGTGCTGCGCGACGGGCGGCATGTGGTCACCACCCCGATAGGGGAGACGACGCCGGATGCGCTGGTGCAGGCGATCATCGGACGAAAACTCGCCGACCTGTTCGCCGCGCCGCCACCGCCCGTGGGCGATACCGCGCTGCGGGTCAAAAACCTCTCGGGCAGCGGCGTCGGGCCGGTCTCTTTCGACGTCGCCGAGGGCGAGATCGTCGGGTTGGTCGGTCTGCGCGGCGCCGGCCACGACACCATCGGCCGCATGGTGTTCGGCGACATCCCGGCCACGACCGGCACCGTCACCTTCGCCGGCGCGCCGCTGCACGCACGCAACCCGCGCGGCGCCATCGCGCGCCGGATCGGCTTCGTCTCCAGCAAGCGGCGTGAGGAAAGCGTCGCGCCCAGCCTGACGGTGCGGGAGAACCTGTTCATGAACCCGACCATGCTCGGCACCGGCACAATGCGCCCGATCGCGCCGGCTGCCGAGCGCAGCCGTGCCGCCCGCGTGCTGCGCCGGCTTTCGGTGCGCCCGCCGGACACCGAGCGGCCGATCATGACGCTCTCCGGCGGCAATCAGCAGAAAGTGGTGCTGTCGCGCTGGATGGAGGCCGGCACACGGCTGCTGGTGCTGGAGGAGCCGACGCTCGGCGTCGATGTCGGCAGCAAATCCGAAATCTACGCCTTGCTGCGCGCGTCACTCGGCGGCGGTGGCGCCGTGCTGCTGGTGTCGTCGGACTTCGAGGAAGTGGCCGGCGTTTGCCACCGCGCGCTGGTGCTGGATCGCGGCCGGCTCGTCGCGGAACTGTCGCGCGCGGAGCTGTCGGTGGCGCGGCTGACGGCGGCGGCGTCCAGCGGGGCGGGAGGCACCGCATGAGCACGACGGCCACGTCCGCGGCGGTCGTGCCCTGGCGCCTGCGGGCGCGCTTCGCGCATCTGATCGCCGTCTGGAACCTCGCCATCCTGCTGGCGCTGCTGATCGCGGTGTTCGGCATCCTCAAGGGCGACACGTTCCTGACGGCGTTCACCTTCCAGTCGATGGTCAACAGCCGCTCGATCAACGCGCTGCTGGCGCTGGCGGTGATGATCCCGCTGGCCGCCAACCAGTTCGACCTGTCGACCGCGTCGGTGCTCGGCATTTCGCAGGTGCTGGCGAACGGCTTGCAGACGCAGCAGCATCTGCCGTGGCCGCTCGCGATCCTGCTCTGCGTGCTGCTTGGCGCCGTCATCGGCGGCGTCAACGGCATCCTGGTGACACGCGTCAAAATCAACTCGTTCATCGCGACGCTCGGCTCGGGCACGTTCCTGCTCGGGATGAACCAGTGGTACACCGGCGGCCGGCAGGTGGTGGGCCGGCTCGCGCCCGATTTCGTGCTGATCTCCGCCAAGCTCGGCGGCAGCGGCATTCCGGCGACCGTGCTGTACCTGCTGGTGATCGCCGGCATCCTGTGGGTGGTGTTCGACTACCTGCCGGCCGGCCGCTTCCTCTACGTGATCGGCGACAGCCCGCGGGCGGCGGAACTGACCGGGATTCCGGTGGCGCGCTGCATCACGCTTGCCTTCGTCGCCTCCGGCGCGCTTGCGGCGTTTGCGGGCGTGGTGTTGCAGGCGCAGTTGCAGGTCGGCCAGAGCACGGTCGGGCAGGAACTGATGCTGCCGGCGTTCACCGGCGCCCTGCTCGGTGCGACGGCGATCCGGCCGGGCCGGCCGAATGTGTGGGGCACGCTGCTGGCGGTCGCCGTGCTGGCGGTGGCGGTCGCCGGGCTGACCCAGCTCGGCGCCCCGTTCTTCGTCGAAAACCTGTTCAACGGCGCGATGCTGGTGCTGGCGGTCGGGCTTGCGGTGGTCACCCACCGCCGCCGCGAAAGCCGCGCCGAGGCCGCCGCGGCCCCATGAGCCGGGGCTTCGGCCTCGCGGGCCGCCGCGTGGCCGATTGCCTTCCTCTGCCCGGACGCCGCGAGCTATCTATGCGGCACCGTGCTGGACATCAACGGCGGGGTGTTCATGGGCTGAGCCACTCGGCCGCCTGGAACACCGCCGCGAGGCGATCGACGCCCGCCTGCAACGCGGGCGTGTCGTAACCGGTGAACCCGAGCATGAGCGCCGGCGCGGGCGGCGCGGCCACGTAGAACGTGCTCAGCGGACGAACGACAACGCCGCGGGCCGCCGCGACGCGGGCGACGGCGGCATCGTCCAGGCCAGGGCGCAACCGCGCGATCAGATGCATGCCCTGGTCCGGCGCGCTGACCTCGAGGAACGCTCCAAGCTGCGCGTTGATCGCCCCGACCAGATAGTCCCGCGCCCCGCGATACTGCGCGCACATGCGGCGCAGATGAGCGCCGAAATGGCCCTGCTCGATGAACTCGGTGACGACATTTTCGGTCAGGCCCGGCGAATGCCGGTCCGTCAGGAAGCGCGCGGCCGTCATCGCATCCAGCAACTCGTGGGGGATCACCGCGTAGCCAAGGCGCAGCCCGGGAAACAGCACCTTGCTGAACGTCCCGAGATAGATCACCCGCTCGCCGCGATCGATCCCCTGCAACGAGGCGAGCGGCCGCCCGGCGTAGCGAAACTCGCTGTCGTAATCGTCCTCGATGACCCAGGACCGTGCCTCCCGCGCCCACGCCAGCAACTCCAGACGCCGCGCCATCGACAGCACGACGCCGGACGGGGATTGGTGGGACGGCGTCACGTAGACCGCGCGCGCGACGGGCGAGGCGGCGAGGCCGGCCGACACGACGATGCCGTGGCCGTCGACCGGCACCGGGACGATGTTTGCCCGCGCGGCCTGTAGCGCGGCATGCAGGGCGGGGTAGGTCGGGTCCTCGATCCACACGGCGTCGCCGGGTTCGATCAGCACCTTCACGACGAGGTCGATCGCCTGCTGCACGCCTGACAGGATCATGATCTGGGCCGGGTCGCAGTGCACCCCGCGGGCGGCGCGGAGGTAGCGCGCCACCGCCTCCCGCAGCCGCGGGGAGCCGCGGGGATCGCTGTAGCCCAGCCAGAGCGGGTCGACCGTGCGCAGTTGCGCCGCGGTCAGCCGGCGCCAGACTTTCAGGGTCCGCTCGTCCACGCTGCAACGGCCGGTGTTGAAGGGAATGCCGGCGAACTGCGCGGCGTCGGGTTTCAGGCTGGCATAACGCGCCGCCGGGGTGGGCTTGGCGGCCGGCGCCCGGGACGGCACCGCCTTGGCGCTCTTCGGCGCAAGCGGCGGCTCCGGCATGTCGCGCGACACGAAGGTTCCGGCACCGACGCGGCCTTCCGCATAGCCCTCGGCCAACAACTGCTCGTAGACGCCGACGACCGATGTGCGGGAAACGCCAAGCCTGGCGGCCAGATGCCGGGTCGCGGGCAGGCGGCCGCCGGGCGCGGCGGCGCCGCTCAGGATCACCCGCCGCAATTCGTTGTAGAGCTGGCGAAACAGCGGCTCGGCCGCGTGGCGATCGACCGAGAGCGACAGCAGATCGGACCAATCGGGCAGGCGGGCATGCGGGGCCATCCTGAGCAGACTATCCGCGATGACCTGCCGCGGGAACAACCCCAGCCCAATTGGTCTGGCCTCACGCAAAGAATTGGCTCTTTTCCAGACCAATCGGGCAGGCTCTTTTCGCAGTCAGACCACGCTGCCAGGAGCGACCGCCATGTCCGACACCGCGACCGGACCGTCCTTCGAGATTTCCAGGCGCAACCGCGTCGTGCGCCGGCCGGCGCGGGGCAAGTACGACAAGGCGACGGTCTACGACATCCTCGATTCCGCGCTGGTCTGCCATATCGCCTACGTCATCGACGGCCAGCCCTATTGCACCCCGACCTCGTTCTGGCGCGAGGGCGATCACCTCTACTGGCACGGCTCGTCGGCCAGCCGGATGCTCCGCACCCAGGCGGCCGCCATCCCGGTGTGCCTGACGGTTACGCACACGGATGCCATCGTTCTGGCGCGCTGCGGCTTCAACCATTCGATCAACTACCGGTCGGTGATGGCCTACGGCAAAGCCCACGTGATCGAGGACCAGGCGGAGAAGGTGGCGGCGATGGACCGCTTCATCGATCGCTTCTTCCCCGGCCGCTCGAAGCTGATCCGGCCGGCGACCGAGAAGGAGATCAAGGCGACGACCTTCGTCGGCATGGAGATCGAGCAGGCTTCCGGCAAGATCCGCAATGAGCCCGTGCACGATGACGAGGAGGACTACGCGGTGCCGGCCTGGACGGCGCTGCTCCCGATCCGCACCGTCGTCGGCGCGGCCGAGGCGTGCCCGCGCCAGATGGCGGGCGTAACCCGGCCCGAGGACATGTCCGGCTACGTGGCCGGGCGGAGCCTCGACGAGATCATGCTCGAGTCCTACCGCAAGCTCTACGGCGACGAGGGCTAGCGCGGAATCGGCTGGCAGGCCCGCGAGCACAAGGCAGCCGGGACTGCCGGCGCCTTCATCACCCATTCACATTAGTCGGTTAGCTGGACACGGGCATCAGGCACTGGCCCCGGCCCGCCTGCGGCGGTGGCATCACGGTCAAGCCTGCATGCAGATCGGCGGCATCCAGCCCCAGACGGCAAAGCTGAGCCTCGTGCAGTTTGCCGACCTGACCAGCACGGAGGTGGCGGCGATCGGCGCCAACGCGGCCGCCGGCCTGACCACCACGCAGGTGGCCGCCATCGCCACCGGCAGCATCGCGGGCCTGTCGCAAACCGCGATCGCCGCGCTCGCCACCAGCCAGGTCGCGGCGCTGACCACCGCGCAGGTTGCCACCCTGACGACAACGCAGATTGGCCAATTGGCGTCCTCGCAAATCGGCGCCCTGTCGCGCACCCAGGCCGCAGCTTTGCAGGCACCGCAGATCGCAGCCCTCGCGGCGACAGCGCTTGCCGGTCTTGGGAGCACGCAGATCGTCGGGCTCTCGACCACCGCCGTTGCCACCCTGTCGACGACGCAACTCGCCGCCCTCTCGACCACGCAGCTCGCCGCCGTGACCACGAGCGGCGTCGCCGCCTTGTCGACCACCGCCATCGCCGCGCTCGCCACCAGCCAGATTGCCGCACTGACGAAGACGCAGGTGGTGGCCCTGGCCACCAGCGACGTCGCCGGTCTGTCCATCGCACAGCTCGCCGCCATCTCCGCGGCCAACGTCGCCGTGCTGCTGGCGAGCCAACTGCAGTCGTTGACCACGACGCAGGCGGTATCGCTGGCGACCGGCCAGATCGGCGCCCTGACCGGCACGCAGGTCGCGGCACTGCCGAGCGACGATGCTGCGGCCTGGGCAGACACGCAGGTCTCGGCGCTCTCGACCAGCGGCATCGCGGGCCTGACCACCACCGCTATCGCCGCCATCGCCGCGACGGAGCTGGACAGCCTTGCGGCCACCCAGGTCGCGGCGCTGACGGCGACCCAGATCGGCGCGCTGCCGGCCGCGAGCCTCGCGGCGCTGAGCACGACGCAACTGGCCGGGCTGACCACGACGGGTCTGGCCGCGCTGACGACAACGCAGACGGCGGCGTTGGACAGCACCGCGGTGGGGGCACTCGCCGCCACGCAGATTGCAGCACTCGCGCCGGCCAGCCTGGCCGGGATCGGCACGACCGCCCTTGCCGCCTTGAGCACCACGCAGATCGCCGCCCTCTCCGCCTCGCGAATCGCGGTGCTGTCGAGCACGCAGATCGGCGCGCTGACCACGACGCAACTCGGCGGGCTCGCCGCCACGCAGGTCGCCGCGTTGACCGCGACCCAGGCCGCCACCCTGTCCAGCACCGACGTCGCCGGGTTGAGCACGACCCAGGTGGCGTCGATCACGGCGGCCGCGCTGGCCGCGATCGATGCCGGCGCCCTCGGCGCAGGACTGGCCGCCGCCCAGGCCGCGGCACTCTCCGCGACGCAGGCCGCGGGATTGCTGACCACGCAGGTTGCAGCCCTGGCCACCACCGGGATCGCCGCGCTGAGCACGGACGCCGTGGCGGCATTGACGTCGTCGCAGCTCGCGAGCCTCTCGACCGATGCGGTCGCCGCGCTCAGCAGCAGCCAGATCGCGGCACTGTCGACAGCAGGTGCCGGTGGTCTGTCCAGCACCGACGCCGCGACGCTGAGCATCACGCAGTTGGCGGCGCTGACGGCGGCCCAGATCGCGGCGCTCGGCAGTCCGACCATCGCCGCGCTCGCCGCCACGCAGTTTGATGCGCTGACGACCACCCAGTTGGGAGCGCTGACCACGGATCAGGCGGCTTTGCTGTCCACCACGACGCTGGTCGATCTGAGCACGACGCAACTGGCGGCGTTGTCGGCGGCGGTGGTCGGCGGGCTGGATGACGGCGTGGTCGGTCAGTTCACCACCGATCAAATCGGCGCCCTGAGCACGACGCAGGTGGCCGCCCTGGGATCGGGCCAGGTCTCCGGCCTGTCGTCCACGCAGCTCGCCGCGTTGGCCGACACCCAGTTGGCGTCGCTGTCCACATCCGGCATCGCCGGCCTCGACGTGACGGCGGTCAGCGCCGAGATCGGCGTTCTCACCGCCACCCAGTTCGGCGGGTTCAGCGCCACACAGGCCTCGCTGCTCTCCACCACGACCATCGACAGCCTGGATGCCGCGCAACTGGCGGGCTTGTCCACCGCTGCCATCACCGGCCTTGCGGCTGCGACGCTGGCGGGTCTGGACACCGGAACGGCCGCCTTCAGCACCACCCAGATCGCGGCATTGAACGCGACCCAGGTGGCGGCGCTGAGCACCGACGCGGTCGCCGTGTGGTCCGGCGCGCAGGTCGCGGCCCTGACGCTTTCGGCGACGCTGGCCCTGGGTGCGACGCAACTGGAGGGGCTGAGCACCACGCAGATCGGCAGCCTCACCCAGACGCAATTGCTTGCACTGACCACCGATGTGCTGAGCGCGTTGTCGACGACGCAGATCGGGGCGCTGACGCCGACGCAGATCGGCGGCCTCGGCACGTTGCAGATCGCTGCGTTGGCCTCCGACCAGATCGCCGCCCTCTCGACGTCCGCTACCGCCGCCATCACGGCCACCCAGGTGCCCGGCCTGTCGGCCGACGACATCGCAGCACTCGACCCGGCGGCGTTCGCGACGTTGAGCACACAGGCGATCGGCGCGCTGTCGGATACGCAACTGGCCGCTGTCACCACCGACCAGTTGGCCGCGATCGGCGCGCAGGGCTCGGCGTTCAGTGCGAACCAGCTGGCCGCGTTCAGCGAAAGCCAGCTGGTGGCGCTGTTCGGTTAGTCGCCTCCCGCGCCTTGCCGAAGGCGCGCGCGCCAAGTACGGTCCCGCGCCAATGATCATTGACGATCCGCGCACCTCGATCGGCACGGCGCCGCGGGTCAGCGATCTTTCGGGGAGAATGAACGATGCCACTCGACGACACCATGACGGTTGACCTGTTGATCGGCGGCGAATGGCAGCCAGCCCGTTCCGGCGACCGGATCGAGCTCGTCAATCCGGCGACCGAGGAAGCGGTTGGCACCGCCGCGCAGGCGTCGCGCATCGATACGGAGGCGGCGATCGCGTCTGCCGCCGACGGCCTGAAAGTCTGGTCGAAAACGGCGCCGTGGGATCGCGCGAAAGTGTTGCGCAAGGCGGCCGTCATCCTCGCCGAGCGCGCCGAGTCCGTGGCGCGGCGCGTGGTTCTCGAATGCGGCAAGCCGATCGGGCAGTCGCGCGCCGAAGTGGCGAGCTGCGTCGACTATTTCGACTGGTTCGCCGGCGAGGCGCAGCGCCTCTACGGTGAAGTTTTGCAGGGCCGTACCGCCGACCAGAAATTCATGGCCACCAAGGAGCCGGTCGGCGTCGTCGCCGCCTTCACCGCGTGGAACTTTCCGATTTCGCTGCAAGCTCGGAAAATCGCACCGGCGTTGGCGGCCGGGTGCTCGGTGGTCTGCCGCCCGGCCGAGGAAGGCACCGGCGCAGTGGCGCTCATGCTGCAATGCCTGATCGACGCGGGCCTGCCGCCGGGCGTCGTCAACATGGTCAGCGGGCGCCCGCAGGACATTTCCGAGACCGTCATGGACAGCGAGATTGTCCGAAAAGTCACGTTCACCGGCAGCATCCCGGTCGGCAAATGGTTCATCCGCCGCTCAGCCGATACCGTCAAACGCATGTCGATGGAGCTCGGCGGGCATGCGCCGGTCATCGTCTGGGACGATGTGGACGTCGAGCGCATCGCCCAGCTCGTCGCCACCGGCAAGTTCCGCAACAATGGCCAGGTTTGTGTCTCGCCGACGCGCTTCTTCGTGCACGACAGGCTGAAGGCCGGCTTCACCGACGCCTTCGTCGGCGCCACGAAGGCGATGAAGCTCGGCAACGGGCTCGACCCGGCGACGGACATCGGGCCGCTGATCAATGCGCGGCGGCTGGAAGCGATCAAGGGCATCGTGGAGGACACGCGATCGGGCGGCGCCAAGCTCGCGACGGGCGGCCGGCAGCCGGCGGACCTCAATCGCGGCTATTTCTACGAGCCGACGGTGTTCACCGACACGCCGGACTCGGCCCGCGGCATGATCGACGAGCCGTTCGGCCCGATCGCGATGCTGGCCAGCTTCGACAGCTTCGACGACGTCATCGCCCGCGCCAACAGCCTGCCGCAGGGACTTGCCGCCTACGTGTTCACCAACTCGCTGAAGCGGGCGCACATGACCGCGGACGCGCTCAAGACCGGCATCGTCTGCGTCAACACGCTGCAGGCAGCGACGACCGAGATGCCGTTCGGCGGCGTCAAGCATTCGGGCTTTGGGCGCGAGGGCGGCTCGCACTCCATCCATGATTACCTGGACACGAAGTTCATCAATCTCGTCATGTAGCGAAACCGGCGACGGACAGCCACGTCCCGGCAATTGTTTGCCGCGGGACATCGAGGACGTGGCTGACCCGAAGCCACCGGCGATCCGCCCGCGCGGCCGGCTTGGCCGGCGAGCATGTTCCCGGGAATTTGCGGTGCCGGTATGATTGAGTGAAGAATCGTCAGTTTTATAAATGGGTTGCTGGTGCCGACGGTCAGGATTGAACTGACGACCTACTGATTACGAATCAGTTGCTCTACCACTGAGCTACGTCGGCCCCGCTGCGACGGCCCCTATAGCGGACCGCGCTGGCCGCCGCAACCGAGGTCCGCAGGGGCGCAGGGGAATCGCTTGAAGCGTCTCATGCGGTGCGACGGAGGATAGCCTCCAGGTAGTCGGTGTCCCAACCGGCAGATTTCCGGCGGACCTTGAG
>Ga0302314_10004467_pt1 | contig 25707 bp, 19 predicted proteins | sample III_Palsa_N2_3_FD_200533 | JGI IMG/M metagenome (GOLD analysis project Ga0302314, IMG submission 200533) | Peat permafrost microbial communities from Stordalen Mire near Abisko, Sweden - III_Palsa_N2_3 | ecosystem: Environmental > Terrestrial > Soil > Palsa > Peat permafrost | place: Sweden... | reverse complement strand
TGACGAGGGAGGCCGAAGCCGACCACAGCGCAACCCCACCACCCACCCCACGCAACATCCCCGACCAGGCCCAATCCCCTCGGAGCCCGGCCCGCCGGAGGCCTGCAGTTCGTAGTAAACCGCACGACAAAGAACAAGTCAGACTAAGTCGCACCGCCGTGCCCGCCGCACCTGACAAGCCGTCACTGCCCCGGAGTAACCAAACCCGACTCGTATGCGTAGACCACGGCATGGATCCGGTCTCGCAGGTGCAGCTTCGACAGCACATTGCTCACGTGAGTTTTGACAGTGTGCTCACTCACCACGAACGCAGCCGCGATCTCGGCGTTGGACTTGCCCTGCGCCAGCAGGATCAGAGTCTCCCGCTCGCGTGCGGTGAGTTGGTCCAGCCCTGCGGCCCGCTCACGGCTGACCGTGCCGGACACCGGGCGCTGGGCGGCGAACTCGGCGATCATGCGGCGGGTGACACTGGGCGCGAGCAGCGCCTCGCCACCTGCAACCACTCGTACCGCGTGGATCAGGTCGTCTCGGCGCAGGTCCTTGAGCAGGAAGCCGCTGGCCCCGGCGCGCAGTGCCGAGTAGACGTAGTCGTCGAGGTCGAAGGTGGTCAGCATGATGACCCGGCAGTCCGTCTCCGCGCAGATCGTTCCGGCTGCGGCAAGGCCGTCTAGCACCGGCATCCGTACGTCCAGCAGGGCGATGTCCGCCTGGTGCGCCTTGACCGCGTCGATCGCCTGCTGGCCGTTCTCGGCCTCGGCCACCACATTGAGGTCGGGTTGGGCGTCGAGGATCATCGCGAAGCCGGCGCGGACCAGTTCTTGGTCGTCGGCCACCACAATGCGTATGGACACGGCTGCGTTTCTCCCGCCTTCGGCGCGTGCGCCGTCGCTCGTATGTATGTACGTTGGTTTATTTTTTCGTCAGCCAGTGAATGGTACCGGGATCAGGGCGGTCAGGGCGTAGCCCGCGTTGTCCGGGCCTGGTCCGGCGGTGACCTCGCCGCCGCAGGCTGCTATCCGTTCCCTGATGCCGATCAGGCCGCGTCCGGAGCCTGCCGGGGCCGCCCTGCGACGCTTGGCGTTGGCGTTGGCGGTCCCGATGTCGGCGCCGAATCCGATTCCGCTGCCGATGCCGTCGTCCACGATGTGGATCGCGAGCTGTTCGGCGGTCCAGTTCAGCCGCACCTCGCTGCGGCGGGCGCCAGCATGCTTGACCGTGTTCGTCAGCGCCTCCTGCACGGTTCGGTACACCGCGACCTCCACGTCCACCGGCAGTTGGCGCGCCGTACCCTCGGTAACCAGCCGCACGTCCAAGCCGGTGGTCCGGACCGTCTCGACCAGCTTGGACAAGGCGGCGATGGTCGGCTGCGGGGCCAGGGCCAGGGCGTCGTCCTCGCGCAGGACGCCAAGCAGTCGGCGCAGCTGGACCAGTGCGGCCCGGCCCGCCTCGGAGATGGCCTCGAAGGCCTGCTCGGCCTTTTCCGGGGCGCTGCGCACGACCACCGGACCGGCTTCGGCCTGGACCACCATCACGCTGACCGAGTGCGCCAGCACGTCGTGCATGTCGCGGGCGATTCGGGCACGTTCCTCGGCAGCGGCCTCGGCGGCCCTGGCCTCGGTGCTCTCCTCCAGAGTCTTCATCTGCTCGGCGTACAGCTGCGCGTACTGCCGTTGCTGGTGCCCGAGTCGGCCGACGGCGAACGCGAAGCCGTAGGTGATGACGTTCAGCAGGGCGCTCTCCGAGGAGTGCACGGCGACGAAGGTGCCGACGATCATGGTGCCTGCGGCGACGCGCATCTGCCAGCGGGCGCCCAGGTAGGCCACCGTCGCGATGGCCACCAGCATGCCGAGCGGGGCGCCCGAGAGCGGCGAGTAGGTTGCCGCTTGGTGGGCGGCGAAGGTGTAGGTGATGGAGATGCTGCCGACCGCTGCGAACACGGTGAACGGGTAGCGCCGACGCCAGAACAGCGGGATTCCGCTGGCCACCGGGAACATGTACACCCACCAGGCCCAGGTCTTGCCGAGCGACTCGGCCGCGTAACGGGCGTTCCAGAGCTCGGTGTAGATCGCGACCAGGACGATCACCGTGTCCAACACCAGGGGCGGGGTGTAGCGGGTGAGGAATTCGATGGGGTCTTTCACCTGGGCAACTTTCAAGGGCGGTAGCGATCTCCTGCTCCTGTTCATTGTCACCGCCGTTCGTCCGGGTTCCCTCCCCCGCCCGGGGGATATTCGGCCGGAAAGCTAGCCGAGCTTCTCCAGGAGGGCAACGCGCAGTTCCATCGGGGTGCCGAAGGGCTTGCCGCAGGATTCGGGCCGTGGCTCGTCCGCTGCACGCTCGGTCACCGTTGCCCGGTAGCCAGCGCCGTGCACGGTCAGGTCTACGGTCCACTGTCCAGGGCTGGACGGCTGTTCGCCTGTTACGAGTACGGCATCGGCGGCGAATTCCTGCAGTTCGTCGCGCAGCGCGAGCTCGGCTGCCTGGCCCAGGCGGCTCCAACTCGACCGGCCGCGGCAAAGTCGGGTGAGCATCCGTCCGGCCCGAGCGGCCTCGACAGCGGCCATGCCGCTCTCCGCGTCCAGCCGACCGTAGGCGTAGCCGGTCGGCAGGACGACGGCGGTGGGCGCGAAACGGTGCCCGCCAAGATGGTTCGATTCCCAGATCTCCACGCCGTCCGCCGGGGCCAGGGCCGCCATCGCCTCGGCCAGGTCCAGGGTCAGCGCACGTCCGAGCAGGGCGCAGCAACGGTCGCGCTTGCCGTTCGTGCACACCAGGAGGACCGGTTTCGCCACCGGCTCGCCGCCGATCGGGTCCCCGGCGGCCAACGCGGCGAAGTCGAGGTCCAGCAGCTGCTGCGGGTCGGTGATGGTCATGCTGCGCAGGTAGGAGCGGCCTGGGATCGTGCTGGCGAGGAGTACGCGGCGTGAGGTGCCAGCGTCAGCGTCAACATTGCCTTCGCCGTCATCGGGATCGGTCACGGGTTCGACCTGAGCAAGGGCGTGGCGCCCCGGGCGTCGGATCAGCGCGATCCGGACACCGGCCGCTTCAGCCTTGCGGTCCAGTTCCCGTCCCAGCTCCGGGTCGAGGTGGGACTCGCTCAAGGCCTGCCGCCCCCAGGGGCCGGGCTGTTCGATCGCCAGCCAGGCCGTGGCCACGGGGCCGGTGCCGGCCAGCGGCTCGCCCAGCCGGGCGGACGAGGCGGAGCAGGCGGCCGGATCGGGGTGGGGATGGAGCGTGGTCGACATGGCATCCACCCTAGTCGCTTGCCCCGGACATTCACCTGAATGGGTGAGAGAACGGGGACAGCCGCCTGTTCACCGGCGCATGATGAGAAGGCACCGCACCTGGCTGGCGATTGCGTCGGCCGACGATGCAGCCTCGGAGGCGTCTTATGGACATCGAAAGCACTACTCCGAACACCGGTGGTCAGGACCAGATGAGCTTGGACCCGGTCCACCCCGGCACGATTCACGGCGCTCCGGCGCCATCTCGGATGGTCCAGACGGCCTCGGTGGACCCGACGGCGAAGCGGACCCAGGTCGCCACCCTCACCGACGACACCCCCGCCGACGACACCGCTGCCGACAAGCCGCCGGAGGCCGCCGAGCTGGGCTATCCCGCCGTGCACAATCACCGGCTGATCGCCGTCGGCGTGAGTTCCTCGGCCACGCCGGTCACCATCTACGGCTGGGCCGACGGGCGGTCGGACGTGATGCCGATGATGCCGCTCGATGTCCAGGTGTGGGCCCGGGCGGGCCGGATCACGATGGTCGACTCGCACGGCCAGACGTACCGGCTGACCATGCTGTCCAAGGAGGAATCCGCCGGGCACCGGATCGGCGAGCACTGGCCGCTGGGCGAGTCGGCGAACCGGGCCAAGCAGGTGGCCAAGGCCACCGCGCACGACGTCGGCCACGCGCTGACCTTCCCGGTCTGGCTGGCGCACACCACCCACCTCAGCGGCGCCCGCAACGCGGCGGCCGGGGAGTTCCTGCGCAAACTGGCCGTCGCCAGCCCCGGCACGGTCGTGCAGCGCAACCAGACCTTCGGCACGCCGCCGACCAAGCCGAACCATCTGCGGCCGTATGACCGCCGCGGGTTGGTCGGCCACGAGGGCTACCCGGGCGAGTTGTGAGTGTTGTGAGTGTTGTGAGTTCGGACCCGCGAGGGTGAATTAGCGGTACAGCGACCTGGCCGCCAGTGCTCGGGCCAGGTCGTCGCGCTGCTCCAGCACCAGTCGGCGCAGTGCGGGCGCGTGGTCCGGGCTGGCGAGCCACGTATCTGCGCGGGCCAGAGTGTCCGCGTCCGCCAGCAGGCGCGGGAAGCCGAGGTTGGCGATGCGTGACGCGTTGTCGATGGTGCGCTCTTCCCACATCGAGTCGAGGCGGTCGAAGTACAGCTCGACATAGGGGGTCAGCAGATCGCGTTGGCCTGCCCGCGCCATCCGGCTCAACAGCTCGCTCAGCAGGTCGCTGGGCTGGTCGCCGCTCTCCACCGCCAGTTTCCACGCCTCCGCCTTGGCCTGTGCGGTGGGACGTGCGGCCAGGACGGCGGTGTAGTGGCGCTGTCCGGCGGCCGAGCGGTCGCGGGCCAGTTCCGCCGCGAGTTCCTGCTCGCCTGCGCGGCCGGCGGCGACGAGCGCGGTCAGGAAGGTCCAGCGCAGTTCGGCGTCCACGGTCAGGCCGGGGAGCTCGACCGTGCCGCTGAGCAGGCCGGTCAGCAGCTCGAACTGGTCCTCGGCCGAGGCCGTCGTGGCCAGGAATCTGGACCAGACCAGCTGGTGGTCCGAGCCCGGGGCGGCGGCCAGCGCCTCGCGTAGGGCCAGGCGGCCGACCTGGGCTCCGGCATTGGCGGCTTGCTCGGGCGGCAGGTAGTAGTCGATGGCGATGCCCACCTGGGTGTGCAGGTTCTGGATCACGCCGATGTGGGACTCGGCCGGTCCGTGCCGCTCGACGAAGTCGATGAACGCGGTGGCGGGCAGTTGGCCGTCGCGGGTCATGTTCCACAGCGCGGACCACAGCAAGGACCGCGCCATCGGATCGGTGAACCGCGAGAGCCGTCCGCTCAGCCAGTCCAGGTCGGCTGGGCTGAGCTGCACCTTGCAGTAGGACAGGTCGGTGTCGTTGACCAACAGGAAGGCGGGGTACGGGGAGTCGAGCGCGAACGGCTCGGCGCCGAGATCGATGGTCGTCCGGGCCCTCGCGGTGACTCGGCCGTCCTCGCCCTCGCCGTAGACGGCCAAGGCGATCCGGTGCGGCCGGGGCAGGCCGGTCTGCCGGAGCCCTCGCTCCTCGTCCACGCTGAGCGTGTTCACGCCCGAGGTCTCCAACCAGGCCTTGGACCAGGTGTTCAGGTCCCGGCCCGAGGTCTCCTCCAGCGCCGCGAGCAGGTCGGCCAGGGTCGTGTTGCCGTACGCGTGCCGCTTGAAGTAGCGGCGGGAGCCCTCGAAGAAGTTCTCCTCGCCGACATACGCCACCAGCTGCTTGATCACCGCAGCGCCCTTGGCGTAGGTGATCCCGTCGAAGTTCAGTTTGGCGTCTTGGAGGTCGTTGATCGTCGCCACGATCGGGTGGGTGGTGGGCAGCTGGTCCTGCCGGTAGGCCCAGGACTTGCGGCGGTTGGTGAAGGTGACCCAGGCGTCGGTCCAGCGGGTGGCCCTGGACAGCGCGAGGGTGCCCATGAACTCGGCGAACGACTCCTTGAGCCACAGGTCGTCCCACCACTTCATGGTGACCAGGTCGCCGAACCACATGTGCGCCATCTCGTGCAGGATCGTGTTGGCGCGGCCCTCGTACGCGGCGTCGGTCACCTTGGAGCGGAAGACGTAGTCCTCGGTGAAGGTGATGCAGCCGGGGTTCTCCATCGCGCCGAGGTTGTATTCGGGCACGAACGCCTGGTCGTACTTGCCGAAGGGGTACGGGTAGTCGAAGTGGTCGTGGAAGAAGTCCAGGCCGCGCTTGGTGACGTCGAAGATCTCCTCGTCGTCGAAGTGCTCCGCGAGCGACTTGCGGCACAGCGCCGACAGCGGGATGTGCAGGGTCGAGCCGTCCGGCAGCCGCCGGGTGTATTCGTCCTGTGCGACGTGGTACGGCCCGGCCACGACCACGGTGATGTAGGTCGAGATCCGCTCGGTCGGCTCGAACAGCCAGCGGGCCAGGCCGTCGACCACGTTGGCGCGCCGGCTCGGCGCGGCGTTGCTGGACATGTGCCAGCCGGCCGGCGCGGCGATCTCGAAGACGAAGGAGGCCTTGAGGTCGGGCTGCTCGAAGTTGGCGTAGAGGCGGCGCGCGTCGGCGGGCTCGAACTGGGTGTAGAGGTAGGTCTGCTGGTCGGCCGGGTCGACGAAGCGATGCAGGCCCTCGCCGGTGCGGCTGTAGGCGCACCGGGCCACCACCGTGACCACGTTGTGTGCGGCGAGGTCCGGCAGGGTGATCCGGGAGTCGCGGAAGACCTCTGCCGGGTCCAGGGCGCGGCCGTTGAGCTCCACCGACTCCACTTCCGGCGCGATCAGGTCCAGGAAGGTGCTCGACCCCGGGCGGGCGCAGTCGAAGGTGATGGTGCTGGCTGAGCGGAACGTCTTGGCCTGCGGGTCCTTCGCGTTGCCCAAGTCCAGGACGATCCGGTACTGCTCGACTCGCAACAGCCGGGCGCGCTCCCCGGCTTCCTGCCGGGTCAGGTTCTGTCCAGCCATCGTGTAGTGCTCTTTTCCTCTTCGGTGGGCTCTGCGAGAGCCTACCCAGAGGAGACTTTCCCGCGAAAGCGGCGTGCACCGGCAATTTGCGCCGGAATATTTACCCCTGGCGATCGGCGTGCGCCCCCTGCAGCCGGTATCGACCCGGTGTCGATCATCGCTTCCGGTGGGTGACCAGTCAGTTTGTGACGAACTCGGGATACTGGGGGACCGCCGCCAGACGGCCAGACCGCCAGACCGCCAAGCAACCAAGCGACCAGATGCGAAGTGCCCCCGCTCCGAAGAGACGGGGGCACAGATGTTGTCGCGGATGTTTCAGCTGGTCGAAGCGGAGGGATCCGATCGGCGTTACTTGCGTCGGCTGATCTTCGAACCCAGCCAGACCAGCGGGTCGTACTTGCGGTCGACGACGCGCTCCTTGAGCGGGATCAGCGCGTTGTCGGTGATCTTGATGTGCTCGGGGCAGACCTCGGTGCAGCACTTGGTGATGTTGCAGAAGCCGAGCCCGTGCTCCTCCTGCGCCTCGCGCTTGCGGTCGCGGGTGTCCAGCGGGTGCATGTCGAGCTCGGCGATCCGCATCAGGAACCGCGGACCGGAGAACGAGGTCTTGTTCTCCTCGTGGTCGCGCACCGCGTGGCAGGTGTTCTGGCACAGGTAGCACTCGATGCACTTGCGGAACTCCTGCGAGCGCTCCACGTCGATCTGCTGCATCCGGTACTCGCCCGGCTTGAGGTCGGCCGGCGGCTCGAAGGACGGGACCGCGCGGGCCTTCTCGTAGTTGAACGACACGTCCGTGACCAGGTCGCGGATCACCGGGAAGGTGCGCAGCGGGGTCACGGTGACCGTCTCGGTCTCGGTGAAGGTCGACATCCGGGTCATGCACAGCAGTTTCGGCATGCCGTTGATCTCCGCCGAGCAGGAGCCGCACTTGCCGGCCTTGCAGTTCCAGCGGACCGCCAGGTCGGGGGCGTCGGTGGCCTGCAGCCGGTGGATGATGTCCAGGACGACCTCGCCCTCGTTCACCTCGACCACGAAGTCCTCCAGGCCGCCGTCGGTGTCGTCGCCGCGCCAGACCTTGAAATTGGCCTTGTATGTCATGAGTCTCCCTCCTTGTCTTGGGAAATCACAGTCTCGGTGTCAGTTACCGTTTCGGTCACGGTCTCGACCTCACCATCGGCCTTGTCCTCGACCACGGTCTCGGTTTCCGTCTCGACCACGGTCGCGGTCTCGACGACCGGCACGATCTCGGGCTCGGCCACGACCGTGGGTTCGGCCACGACCACAGCAGCGGGAGCCGCCCCCGCCTCGGCCAGGACGCCGCCGGCGACGAGTTCCGGCTCGGTCATGTACTTCTTCAGCTCGCTGACGTCGAACAGGGCCAGCAGGTCCGGGCGGATGGTCGGCACCGGCTGGTGCTTGAGCGCCACGGAGCCGTCGGGGGCGATCGAGCAGACCAGGTTGACCTGGCGCCAGGTCGGGGACATCTCCGTGTAGTCGTCCCGGGTGTGGCCGCCGCGCGACTCCTGGCGCTCCAGCGCGGCCTTGGCCACGCACTCGGAGACCACCAGCATGTTGCGCAGGTCCATGGCCAGGTGCCAGCCCGGGTTGAACTTGCGTCCGCCGACCGCGCCGACCTTGTCCAGGCGCGGGGCGAGTTCGGCCAGGGCGGCCAGGGCCTGCTCGATCTCGGCCTCCTTGCGGATGATGCCGACCAGGTCGTTGTTGGTCTGCTGCAGCTCGGAGTGCAGCGCGTAGGGGGACTCCGCGCCGCCGCCGGCGCCGCGCTCCAGGGGAGCAAGCGCCTCGGCCTCGGCCGCGGCAACGTCGGCCTCGTCCACCTCGGGCCGGCCGGTGCCGAGCGAGTCGACGTACTCGGCCGCGCCCAGGCCCGCCCGGCGGCCGAAGACCAGAAGGTCGGACAGGGAGTTGCCGCCGAGGCGGTTGGAGCCGTGCATGCCGCCGGAGACCTCGCCCGCGGCGAACAGGCCGGGCACGGTGGCCGCGCCGGTGTCCGGGTCGACCTCCACCCCGCCCATCACGTAGTGGCAGGTCGGGCCGACTTCCATCGGCTCGGCGGTGATGTCCACGTCCGCCAGTTCCTTGAACTGGTGGTACATCGAGGGCAGGCGCTTGCGGATGAACTCGGGGGTCTTGCGGCTGGCGATGTCCAGGAACACCCCGCCGTGCGGGGTGCCGCGGCCGGCCTTGACCTCGGAGTTGATCGAGCGGGCCACCTCGTCGCGGGGCAGCAGCTCCGGGGGACGGCGGTTGTTGTCCGGGTCGGTGTACCAGCGGTCGGCCTCCTCCTCGGTCTCGGCGTACTGCTTGCGGAACACGTCCGGCACGTAGTCGAACATGAAGCGCTTGCCCTCGGAGTTGCGCAGCACCCCGCCGTCGCCGCGGACCGACTCGGTGACCAGCAGGCCTTTGACCGAGGGGGGCCAGACCATGCCGGTCGGGTGGAACTGGATGAACTCCATGTTCACCAGGGTCGCCCCGGCCAGCAGCGCGAGCGCGTGCCCGTCGCCGGTGTACTCCCAGGAGTTGGAGGTGACCTTGAAGGACTTGCCGATCCCGCCGGTGGCCAGGACCACGGCCGGGGCCTTGAACAGGACGAACTCGCCGTCCTCGCGCCGGTAGCCGAAGGCTCCGGCGATCTTGCCGTCGCGCTTGAGCAGCCGGGTCACGGTGTGCTCGGCGAAGACCTTGATCCGGGCGTCGTACGCGCCGTGCTCGACCGCGTCCTTCTGCTGGTAGGACACCACGGCCTGCTGCATCGTGCGGATCAGTTCGAGGCCGGTGCGGTCGCCCACGTGGGCCAGCCGCGGGTACTCGTGGCCGCCGAAGTTGCGCTGGGAGATCTTGCCGTCCTTGGTGCGGTCGAACAGCGCGCCCCAGGTCTCCAGCTCCCAGACCCGGTCCGGGGCCTCCTTGGCGTGCAGCTCCGCCATCCGGAAGTGGTTGAGGAACTTGCCGCCGCGCATCGTGTCGCGGAAGTGCACCTGCCAGTTGTCGTGCGAGTTGACATTGCCCATCGCGGCGGCGGCGCCGCCTTCGGCCATCACCGTGTGGGCCTTGCCGAACAGGGACTTGCAGATGATGGCGACGCTCTTGCCCTGGGCGCGGGCCTCGATGGCGGCCCGCAGGCCCGCACCGCCGGCGCCGATGACGACTACGTCGTATTCGTAGGTTTCCATGGTTGTGAGATCCCCTCCTAGAAGAATCGCGGATCGGTGAAGGCGCCGGAGGAGAGCAGCCACACGTAGAGGTCGGTCAGGGCCACGCCGAACAGGGACAGCCAGGCCAGCAGCATGTGCCGGGTGTTGAGCTTGGAGACGAAGCCCCAGGCCTTGTAGCGCACCGGGTGCTTGGAGAAGTGCTTGAGCCGCCCGCCCATGATGTGCCGGCAGGAGTGGCAGGACATGGTGTAGAGCCACAGCAGCGCCGCGTTCGCGGTCAGGATGAGCGAACCGAGGCCCATGTGGCCCCACTGTCCCTGCGCGTTGCGGTAGCCGAGGACCGCGTCCCAGGTCAGGATGATGTTGAAGAGAGTGGCGAGCACGAAGAAGTAGCGGTGCGCGTTCTGGAAGATCAGCGGGAACTTCGTCTCACCGCTGTACTTGCCGTGCGGTTCGGCCACCGCGCATGCCGGCGGGGACTGCCAGAAGGCCCGGTAGTAGGCCTTGCGGTAGTAGTAGCAGGTCATCCGGAAACCCAGCGGGACGATCAGCACCAGCAGAGCCGGCGACCACGCCCACCAGGAGCCGATGATTCCGACCGTCGGAGCGCCCATTTTGAGGCACTGCCCCGGAGCGATGCACGGGGAGTAGAACGGTGAGATATACGGCTTGGCGTAGTAATAGTTGTTCTGGAACGCCCGGAAGGTGGCGTAGGCGATGAACGCTAGGAAGACCACGAAGGTGATCAGCGGGGAAACCCAGTAGCGGTCTGTGCGCAGCGTGGGCTGCGGAATCTTCGCCCGGCCGGGCGAGAGTGTACCGGTGCTCATGAATCAAGCTCCTGCTTCGAGTGAGGAGCCGGGCGGCGGTTGGCGTCGTCGGCGATTGCGCAGTCTAATGGAGAAAGCGTCAGATCATCGGCCTGCCGTCACTCGGAGTAATGATCGTGAGCAACATCACACGATCATGCGGATCTTGTCGAGACCGGCCCGGATTGCCGATCCTGGTCGGCCGGGCGGTGGTTTCCCCGTACCATGGAAGGAGAGCGAAGACGCTCGTTGCGCGCTGGCCACCTCAACCCCCGCGAAGCCGGCGCAGCCCCCCTTTCGCGATCGAGAAGGTGCAGTTACCGGCATGCCTACGCGCAATGACATCCGCAACGTGGCAATCGTGGCCCACGTCGACCACGGCAAGACCACGCTGGTCGACATGATGCTGCGGCAGTCTGGCGTGTTCCGCGCCAACCAGGAGCTCACCGAACGGGTCATGGACTCCAACGACCTGGAGCGCGAGAAGGGCATCACCATTCTCGCGAAGAACACCGCGGTGCACTTCAAGTCCCCCGAGGACGGCTCCGATACGATCATCAACATCATCGACACGCCCGGCCACGCCGACTTCGGCGGCGAGGTCGAGCGCGGCCTGTCCATGGTCGACGGCGTGGTGCTGCTGGTGGACGCCTCGGAGGGCCCGCTGCCGCAGACCCGCTTCGTGCTGCGCAAGGCGCTGGCCGCGAAGATGCCGGTGATCCTGGTGATCAACAAGACCGACCGCCCGGACTCGCGGATCGAGGAAGTGGTCGACGAGACGTACGAGCTCTTCATGGACCTCGACGCCACCGAGGACCAGATCGAGTTCCCGATCGTCTACGCCTGCGCCCGCGACGGCAAGGCCTCGCTGGTGCGCCCCGCCGACGGCTCGGTCCCGGACAGCGAGAACCTGCTTCCGCTGTTCAAGACGATCATCACGGCGATCCCCGCGCCGACCTACACCGAGGGCGCGCCGCTGCAGGCGCACGTGACCAACCTGGACGCCTCCAGCTTCCTCGGCCGGATCGCGCTGTGCCGCGTGCACCAGGGCACCATCCGCAAGGGCCAGCAGGTCATCTGGATGAAGCGGGACGGCACCAACGAGCGGGTGAAGATCACCGAGCTGCTGATGACCGAGGCACTGGAGCGCAAGCCCGCGGAGAGCGCCGGCCCCGGCGACATCATCGCCATCGCCGGCATCCCGGAGATCATGATCGGCGAGACCCTGGCCGACCCGGAGAACCCGGTCGCCCTGCCGCTGATCACGGTGGACGAGCCGGCCATCTCGATGACCATCGGCACCAACACCTCCCCGCTGGTCGGCCGGAACAAGGGTTCCAAGGTCACCGCCCGGATGGTCAAGGACCGGCTGGACAAGGAACTGATCGGCAACGTCTCGCTCAGGGTGCTGCCGACCGAGCGCCCGGACACCTGGGAGGTGCAGGGCCGCGGCGAGCTGGCCCTGGCCATCCTGGTCGAGCAGATGCGCCGGGAGGGCTACGAGCTGACCGTCGGCAAGCCCCAGGTGGTCACCCGCGAGGTCAACGGCAAGACGCACGAGCCGGTGGAGCGCCTGACCATCGACTGCCCCGAGGAGCACCTGGGCGTCATCACCCAGCTGATGGCCGCGCGCAAGGGCCGGATGGAGACGATGACCAACCACGGCACCGGCTGGATCAGGATGGAGTTCCTGGTCCCCTCCCGCGGACTGATCGGCTTCCGGACCGTGTTCCTGACCGACACCCGCGGCACCGGCATCGCGCACGCCACCTTCGACGGCTACGAGCCCTGGTACGGCGAGATCACCACCCGCAGCTCCGGCTCCCTGGTCTCCGACCGGGCCGGCGTGGTCACCGCCTTCGCGATGATCAACCTGCAGGAGCGCGGCTCGATGTTCTGCGAGCCGACCACCGAGGTGTACGAGGGCATGATCATCGGCGAGAACTCGCGCGCCGACGACATGGACGTGAACATCACCAAGGAGAAGAAGCTCACCAACATGCGGGCTTCGTCCTCGGACACCACCGAGAACATCGTGCCGCCGCGCAAGCTCTCGCTGGAGCAGTGCCTGGAGTTCTGCCGCGAGGACGAGTGCGTCGAGGTGACCCCGGTGGCGGTGCGGATCCGCAAGGTGGTCCTCTCCGCCTCCGAGCGCGGCCGGTCCGCCGCCCGCCGCTCCCGCGGCGAGGCGAAGTAGCAGTCACACGTAGGTAGTAGCAGAACGCGGCGGCGGCCACCTGGAAATCTTCAGGTGGCCGCCGCCGCGTTCGTGCCGGGCGTTACTGGTTGGGTCCGGTGCTGCCGGCGATGAAGGGGAGTGCTTCGAGATTGCCGTGCTCACATACGGTGATCCCGGTGGTGGCGTTGGCTCCGCCGATCCGCGCGGTGAGCGCGGTGGTGTTGTTCGGCGGGATGATCCCGAGGTAGTACGAGTCGGGCTCGCACGGGCCGGACTGGGGTTCGCCCGGTCCGGGGACGTCCACGTCGAAGATGACGGTCGTGGACGCCGACCCGCTGTCGGCCAGGGTGACCAGCGACTTGGGCGCACCGGTCGTCCAGGTCGTCGTGGTCGTCTGGTCGAGCCCGGGTTGCCCCTCCATGTCCTGGGTCCGCAACTGCAGGCCCGGGAAGCCGTAGACGGTGCACGAGTGGCCCGAGATGTTGGTCAGGGTGATGTTCAGCGCCTCGTGGCCCATCCCCTGGGAACCGGCCACCACGTTCACGGCGGCGACCAGATTCGAGGTGACACACTGGGGGGTTCCCGCCAGCGTGGGGCCGCTGTTGCTGCCGCTGGTATTGCTGCCCGCACTGGCGCTGGGAGTGCTTCCGGCCGCGATCGGCGTCGCGGAGCCGGAGGCCAGGGCCCCGCCGGGGGCGGTGGCCTGGACGGGCGAGGTCGCGGCGCCGGCGGACGACGGAGTGCCGCCAGTCGACGTGGTGGCGCAGCCGGCCAGAGCGCCGGTGCCGAGTCCGGCAGCTAGTGCGGCGGCCAAGGCGTATCTGGTTGTTCTGATCATTGCGGTGCCCCTCCTTGAGGGTGCGGTGCCGCGGCTCGCTGGCTGCGAGCCGGTCGTGCAATGGACTGTGAACCCTGGCTAGCCGGGGTCCTACTGGCCGGAGCCTGTACTACCCGGCACCAGGGCGAGGACCTGGATCGCGCCGTGGTTGCAGACGGTGATCCCGCTGGGGGCCCCGGTGATCTTCGCCTCCAGCTGGTTCTGGTTGTTGGGCGGGGTGACCTCAAGGTAGAACGAGGGCGCCTCGCACGGGCCGGAGGCCGGCTCGCCGGAGGCCGGCACATCCGCGTCGAACTGGGCCGTGGTGGAGGCCGAAGCGCCGTTGGCCAGGGTTATCAGGGTCTTGGGTACGCCGGGGTCCCAGCTCAGCTTGGTGGCCTGGATGTCCTGGTTCTTGTCCTCCAGCGCGAGACCGGGGAAGCCGTAGACGGTGCACGAGCGGCCGGAGGTGTTGGTCAGGGTGATGTTCAGCGACTCCTGTCCCATCGCCTGCGATCCGGCGACCACGTTCACGGTGGCGACCAGGTTCGCGACTTGGCACTGCGGGACTCCCGCAGTCGTGGCGCCGCTGGTGGCGGACGGGCTGGGAGCGCCGCTGGTGCTGCTTGGGGCGGTGGGCAGGACGACCGCCCCGCCGCTGCTCGACGAGGAGTTCGGGGAGCCCGCGCCGGTGGTGCCCCCCGGCGAACCCGGTCCGCCGTTGCATCCGGCCACCACTCCGGCGGTCAGCGCGGCTGCCGCGAGCAGACCTCCGATGCTGTACTCGGTCTTCCTCGACATCGGGTTGTTCCCTTTCGCTACGGCGACGGTGTTGGTTGCGTTGCCGCAGTTGCCGGATCCCAGACGGAGCCCCGGCAGCACATTGCCGAGGGCCAGTCCGGCGAAGAGCACGACGAAGCTGAGCATCGAGGCGGTGGCCACGAGCATCCTGCGCCGGATCTTGCGCCGGTGGGACCGGACCAGCACGCGCTCGAAACTATAGGGCGGCGGGGCCAGCGGGACGACCGCGTCGGCCCAGTGCCGCATGGCGGCGTCGGTCGCCGCGTCGGCAGCCGCGTTCGCGGGGTCCGCGCCGTCGGGTGGCTCGATCATGCGCCCTCCGTCAATGCTTTGCGAAGGAGTGCGCGCGCCTGGAACAGGTCGCTCTTCACCGTTCCCGCGGGGCGTCCGGTCAGCCGGGCGACGTCGGCCAGCGGGAACCCGGCGTAGTAGTGCAGCAGCACAGGGGTGCGCAGCCGCTCCGGAAGGGACTCGACGACGCTGCGCAGTTCCACGTCGCCCCGGGCCCCGGCGTCGACGGCGGCCTCGGCGGTCGCGGTGACCAGGCGGATCGCGCCGCGCTCGCGGCGGGTCTTGCGCCAGTGGTCGCGGACGAGGTTGGTGGCTATCACGTAGAGGTAGCCGACGGGTTCGTCGACCTTTCGCAGTTTGCCGATGAGGCGGGTGAACGCCTCCATGGCTATTTCGTGCGCGGTGTCGTCGTCGTCGACGAGTTTGCGGCACCAGCCGGCCAGCCGGCCGTAGTGCGCCGCGAACAACTCGGCGGCCACCGCCTCGGCGTCCACCGCCCGCCGCGGAGTGATCCTGGCCGAGGATCCGGCCAGCCCGCCCGAATCGATGCCCACGCTACCGATGCCCACGCTTTCCTCAGGCGTCATGCCCACCCCGACGGCCAGTGCGCTCATCTTCCGGCCCCGGCCTGGCGCGGAGCCGTGCACGCTGCCGCGGCTGAGCGCGTAGCGAGGGTATGCCCACCCTTGGTCCTCACAACTCCTAGGACAGCCAGACCGGGATCTGGTTGTCACGTTTTCGTAACGTTGCGCTCTGGCCGACTACGATCTTAGGTGGGTATAACTGCCTCGACTAACAAGGCGAGAACTCAGTAACGCAGCGGTAATGCTGTAGTCACGCCCAATCCTTACCATGCGCAAAAGAGCTGTGACTCCCAGGAAGCAGGTACCAGAAAGCCGTGACAACCGAAGTGGGCCCCCTCGCGCAGGACACCGAAACACGCACAGGATCATACGGAACTTCGATAACCACCGTCGAACCCGGTGGTGCGGAGTTCATCCCCCTCGCCGAGCGGCACGGCAAGCCGCTCAACCTGTTCTGGACGTGGACCTCGCCGAACTTCGAGTTCGCCACGGTCTTCGTCGGCGTGATCCCGATCATCTTCTTCCAGGAGACCTTCGCGCAGGCCGCCCTGGCCATCCTGGTGGGCACAGCGCTCGGGTCGCTGGCGCACGCGGTGCTCTCGGCCCGCGGGCCGAAGTACGGCGTGCCGCAGATGATGCTCAGTCGAATAGCCTTCGGCCGGCTCGGCAACATCCTGCCCGCGGGCATCAACTCCCTGGTCGCCGGGGTGGGCTGGTTCGCGGTGAACTCGGTCAGCGGCGCGCTCGCGCTCAGCGCGCTGACGAAGTGGTCGGATCTGTTGTGCCTGGCCCTGATCAGCGTGGTGCAGATCGTGGTGGCCTGCTTCGGGCACAACCTGGTGCACACCTTCGAGAAGTTCGCCTTCCCGGTGCTCGCCCTGATCTTCATCGCGGTCTCGGTGATTCTGCTGAGCAAGACGCACACCGCGATCAAGCCCAGCTTCTTCGGCACCGGCAGCGGCGGCATCGGCGGCTTCCTGATCAGCCTTGGCGCGACCTTCGGCTACGCGGCCGGCTGGAACCCCTACGCCTCCGACTACACCCGGTACTTCAAGCCCGACGCCGACCGCCGCGCGATCGGCGCCTTCGCGGGACTGGGCGTCTTCCTCTCCTGCCTGGTCCTGGAACTCGGCGGCGCCGCGGCCGTCACCGCCAACCCGGGCGCCAACTGGTTCGGCAACCCCACCGCGACCTACGTCGGCGGCGTCACCTCGTGGCTCGGCGACCTCGCGCTGCTGGCGATCGCCCTCGGCGCCATCTCGGCCAACGTGCTCAACGTCTACTCCGGCGCCCTGTCCTTCACCACCCTCGGCATCAAGATCCCGGTCACCGCGCGACGGGCCCTGGTCGCGGCGGTGTTCGGCGTGGCCGGCTTCTTCCTGGCCTGGTCCGGACTGAGCGACGCGGGCGCGAAGTACAACAACTTCCTGCTGGTCATCGCCTACTGGATCGGTCCCTGGCTCGGCGTTTTCTTCACCGACCAGTGGCTGCGCCGGGGCCAGGACGTCAGCTCCCTGATCACCAGCCGCGGGCACAACCCGTGGATCGGCCCGCTGGCGATGGCGCTGGGCATGGCCGTGTCCATCCCGCTCTTCTCCAACCAGTCCGACTACGTCGGGGTGCTCGCCAAGCACCACCCCGCGCTGGGCGACCTCACCTTCGAGGTCGGCTTCGTGATCGCCGTGCTGGTCTACGCGGTGGGATTCCGGGTGCTCGGCCTGAAATCGAAGGACGCGGTAGCCTGAGGGTCGACTCAACCCTCATAGACACAAGGCGGCGGCGTGGCCCAGCTCGACGGTCCTTTCGGTGACCTGGCCCGGTTTCTCGACATTCCTCGGGTGACCGGGCTGGCCCTCTCGCCCGACGGCGGCCGGCTGGTCGCGGGAGTGCAGAATCTCTCTCCGAACCGGAAGAAGTTCATCTCCTCGCTGTGGCAGATCGATCTGGCCGGCGGCGCACCGACCCGGTTGACCCGCTCGGCGTCCGGAGAGTCCGCGCCGGACTTCCTGCCGGACGGTTCGCTGCTGTTCACCGCCAAGCGGGCCGATCCGCAGGCGGCCAAGGACGATCCGGCGCCGGACGGATCGGGCCTGTGGCTGCTGCCCGCGAGCGGCGGCGAGGCGCGGCTGCTGGCCGCGCCCCCGGCCGGGGTCGACTCCGTCGCGATCGCCCGCGACACCGGGGCGATCGTGCTCTCGACCACCGTCCTGCCGGGCGCCGCCGACCTGGCCCAGGACGCGCAGCGGCGCAAGGCGCGCAAGGACGCCGACGTCACGGCGATCCTGCACGACACCGCGCACATCCGCGAATGGGACACCCAACTCGGACCGGACCTGCCCCGACTCTTCACCGCTCCCGCGCCCGTCCCGGCGGCGGAGAGCCGGCTGGAACTGGCGGACCTGACCGGCGACGTCGGACTGGCGCTCGGGGCGGACGGGGCGCCCGACGTGACGCCCGACGGCGCCACCGTCGTGTGCGCGTGGTGGGTCGAACTGCCGAAGGGCGCCTACCGCGCCGACCTGGTGGCGATCGATGTGGCCACCGGCGGGCGCACCACCCTGGCGAGCGATGAGGAGGCCGATTTCGGGGCCCCGCTCGTGTCTCCCGACGGGCGCTGGGCGATCGCAGGCCGCGAATTCCACGGCGACAACGACGAGTCGTACCGGTTGAACCTCTGGCTCCAACCGCTGGACGGCGGCGCGGGCCGGATCCTGCTGCCCGAACTGGAACTGTGGCCCCGGGCGCAGGCCTGGTCGCAGGACTCGTCCACGGTGTACTTCGTCGCCGACGAACTCGGCCACGCGCCGGTGTTCCAGGTCGACGTGGCCTCCGGCGCGCTCATCCGGCTGACCGGCGACCACGGCGCCTACTCGCACGTCCGGGTCGCGCCGGACGGCACCGTGTACGCGCTGCGCTCGGCTGTCGACTCGCCGCCGCGCCCGGTGCGCCTGGCCTCCGGCGCAGCGGACCAGCAGCCCGAGTTCCTGTCAGCCCCCGGAGACAGGGTGACACTTCCCGGCCGCTGGGAGGAGGTCGTCGCCACGGCCGAGGACGGCCAGCCGATCCACGGCCGCCTGGTCCTGCCGGAGGGCGAGGGTCCGGCCCCGCTGCTGCTGTTCATCCACGGCGGCCCGCACACCAGCGCCAACAACTGGAACTGGCGCTGGAGCCCGTGGGTGATGGCGCACCACGGCTACGCGGTCCTGTTGCCGGATCCCGGCTTGTCCACCGGCTACGGCCGGGCCTTCGACAGCCGCGGCTGGGGCGAATGGGGCGCCGAGCCGTTCACCGACCTGATGGCCATCACCGACGCGGTCGTGGCCCGCCCCGACATCGACGAGACCCGGACCGCAGCGCTCGGCGGCTCGTTCGGCGGCTATATGGCCAACTGGGTGGCGACCCACACCGACCGGTTCAAGGCGATCGTCTCGCACGCCGGGCTGTGGAACCTGGCCATCGAATCGACCTGCGACCTCGGCTGGTTCTCCCGCCGCGAGTTCGGCGACATCCAGGAACGGCCGGAGCGCTGGGAGCGCAACTCGCCGCACCGCTTCGTGGCGGACATCACCACGCCTATGCTGGTGATCCACGGCGACAAGGACTACCGGGTGCCGATCAGCAACGCGCTGTGGCAGTGGTATGACCTGCAGAGCCAAGGATCGGAAGCGAAGTTCCTGTACTACCCCGACGAGAACCACTGGATTCTCAAGCCGCAGCACTCCGTTCTCTGGTACGAGACGGTGCTCGCGTTCCTGGCCCAGCACGTGCTCGGCCAGGAGTGGCGGAAGCCCGAACTGCTGTAGGCGACTGTTGTTGTAAGGCCATACGGCGGCCGCAGCCGGTCACTACCCCTCCAGCCCCACTGAGGGTATGGTTGTTCCGTGGTTGATGAGGGGGAGGAAACCGGCTGGCTGCCTGCCGGGAGAACGGTTCCGCACCGGCCGCCGCGACCGGTGAAACACGAGGAGTGGACACTGCGCGGGGCTCTGATCGGGCTCGTCGTTGTGAGCGCGCCATTCGCGGCGATCGCCTGGTGGCGGCACGGTTTGCTGGTCGGCTGCATACTCCTGGTCATCCCACCCGGAATGTACCTGGCCGGAAAGCTGCACCGATGGCGGTTCGCCGCGGATGTGTTCAGGCCGAAGACACGCCTGAGCGGTTTCTGGCGCTTCGCCACGATCGCGTTGGGCACCGCGGCGACCACATGGTGCACCGTGATAGTGATAGCGCCCGGGTCGGTCGCGGCCGATACAGTGCAAGCCGCGACGACGGGGTCGGGAGCTTGCGCTGCCGCTTGGTGCCTGCCACTATGTCTGCGGCGGCGCGAGGACCGGGTGAAGGAGCGGCGGAGCGCGGCGTACCGGCGGACGCAGAAAGAAATTCGAGCCGCGCGCCGCAACGGCGGCTGAGCACCGTCTATAGCGCCGACGAGGCACTGCGGTGCACCACTTCCCACAGGGTGGGATAGGCGTCCCGCACCGCGCGGTCGAGAAAGCCGAGCAGCAGTTCGGCCGGCGGCAGCGGAACCCGCTTCGGGTCCGGCGGCACGGCCCAGACCATGGCCTGCGGTCCGCGCCAGCCCGGCGCCGGTAAATGCAGGCTGCCCTGGTAGCGCAACCGGATGTCGACCCCGGCCCGGTACCAGAACTCCACCGGCTCGGTGTCCAGCATGGCGACCTCGCCGAGGTCCACCAGGAAGCTGAGCCGTCCCAGGCCGTCGAGCACCGGCCCCACCGCGGCCGGCCGCCGGCCGATCCGCTCCAGCGCCGCGACCCCGATCAGGGCCGGCAGATCGAGCGCGCCGGTGCGCCGTTCGCCGCCGAGCACCAGGTCCACGTGGACCGTGTCCCGGTCGCCGGGCCGGGCGGGCGCACCACCGTCCTCGTGCGGCCGGCAGGGCCAGCCCAACTGATCCCGGTACCAGCCGAGCTGGGTCTCGGCCGGTTTCACAGAGAGAGCGTTATCCATAACGGTCCGTTGCCCCTTCCTTCACATTGAGTGAAGACGCTCTTCGTCAGCATGGCGAGAATGCCGGTGCGGACTTCTACCGGACTGTTCACCGTACGCTTGAGTCCATGACAGCCGGTACGCATCAACAGCCTCAGGTGCACCACTCGATCATCTTCGTGCACGCACATCCTGACGATGAGACCCTGAACAACGGCGCGACGATGGCGAGATACGTCGCCGAGGGACACCGGGTGACCCTGGTCACCTGCACGCTCGGGGAGGAGGGGGAGATCCTGGTGCCCGAACTCCAGCACCTGCTCGCGGACCGGGAGGACGGGCTCGGCGAGTACCGGGTGGGGGAACTGGCGGACGCGATGAAGGAACTCGGGGTGACCGACCACCGTTTCCTCGGCGGAGCCGGCCGGTACCGCGACTCCGGGATGATGGGTACCCCGGCGAACGATAAGCCGGGCACCTTCTGGCACGCGGACGTGGAACTCGCGGCGGGCGAACTGGCCGAGGTGATCCGGGAGGTGCGGCCGGAGGTTCTGGTCACCTACAACCCGATCGGTGGCTACGGGCATCCGGACCACATCCAGGCGCACCAGGTGGCGATGCGTGCGGTGGAACTGGCGGCGGACGAGTCGTTCGGCTCCAGCTCGAAGCCGCACCAGGTGGCCAAGGTCTACTGGAACGCGATGCCGAAATCCCGGCTCCGCGCCGGTCTCGAAGCCGTGCGCGCGGCCGGTCGCGGGACCCGGTTCGATGCCCTCGACGCCGCCGACATCGCCGGTGATCTGCCGAATGCGGTGGACGACTCGCTGGTCACGGCCGTGGTGGAGGCCGAGAGGTATCGCGGGCAGAAAGTGGCCGCGATGCGCGCGCACGCGACCCAGATCACGGTCGAGGAGCCGTTCTTCGCCCTGTCGGACAACGTCGGCCTGGAGATCTCGGCAGTGGAGTGCTACCAGCAAGTGCGTGGACCGCGGGGTCCGGTGGCAGACGCTGGGTCCCCGCTCGGCGAGGTGGAACAGGACCTGTTCGCAGGGCTGACGGATGCGGGATGCTGATGCGAGATAAAGCCGCGGCATAGAGCAGAATGCTCGGTGTGAGCGTGGAAATCAGTGGTTCCCAGACAGCGACGGACCAGAAGCTCGACGTGAAGATCGCGCGCAGCGCCGTCCGGTGGGGCCTGCTCGTCCTCGCACTGCTGGCCGGCGCGGCCGTCGGCTTCTTCGGCGCGTTCAGCCACCGCGACCAGGCGGTCTGGCTCGGGATCAGCTGGCCGGTGGGACTGTTCTACGTGTTCGCCGGGATGACCGGCCTGTTCCTGGCCCTGGCGGAGCTGCCCCCGCTGCCGGGGCCGTGGCTGCCGGGCCGGCTCGGCGCCAGCGGCACCGCCGGGTTCGGCTGGCTGGTGGCCCTGCTCGCGGTCACCTATCTCGGGCCGCCGCCGAGCTTCGCTCTTAAGGGTGATGTCATTCTGGCCAACGACTGGATTTCGATGACTTATCTGATCGGTGGGATGGCCTTGGTGACCACCGCGGTGTACCGGTCCTGGCTTGCGGTTTTGGACGAGAAGCTGGCCGCCCGGCGACGCTGAGGCGAGCCGGCCGGGCGGCGCGGGTTCAATTGCGCGCCGTCCCCCGTGCTGATGGATTCCCCGGCAACCAGCCACAAGTTCGCGACGATCACAGTATCGTGCTCGGCATGACACGGTGGGTAACTGAACCTCGTGTCGATTTGGCTGTCGCTATCCGGAAGGTTCGTTGGCGCTGTGACCGAGAATGCTGGGCGCGATCTGTCCGAGCTCGCACCATACGACCCAGAGTCATATAATCAACATCCTGATTTTGGCGGGGCATATAACGACGGCCCACATAACAACGGGCCATATGACGACGGGCCGCGGCCCTATCCGCCGCAGCCCGGCCCGGCCGAGCCCTACGGCGCCACGATCCCGTCCCCGGCCGGTCCGCCCGCCATGGACCAGTCTTTCGGCGAGCCGCCCTTTGTCGGCCGACCCTTCGTGGACCCGTCCTTCGGCGACCAGGCCGAGGGCCCGCTGGAGTTCCCACCCTTCCCCGAACAGGCACAGGAAACGGCGTTCGACCCCGCGGCCCCCCCGATGTCGGCCTCGTCGCCGACTCTGACACCGACACCCGCACCCACACAGCCCACGACGCCTCCGCCTCCGTCCGCTCCGCTCCCGCCCCCCGGCGGCATCCGGCTGTCCAGCGACGCCGAGGCGACCGCGCGGCTGCGGATCAAGCTGCCCACCGAGAAGCCTCAGCCCTCCACCACCCTGCGGCCGAGGTTCTCCTGGGAGGACCGCGAGTCGGACCAGTCCACGGTGCCCGAAGGCGTGCCGCGGCCACGGTTCGGCGGGACCGAGGTGACCGCGTTCGCCCAGACCGTCGCCTCCCCGGCCCGGCCCACCGCGCTGCCCTCGGAGCTCGCCGCGCTCACCACGGCGACCCTGGTGGTGCCGCTGCCGCCGGACGCCCGGCCCACCCCCGCCCTGCTGACCACCACCCTGCCGCCGAACATGGCCGCCCAGGCCAACGCGGCGCTGCTGGCCGACGCCTTCCACGACACCATGGAGGAGATCTTCGGGATCGACTTCGACGCGGTCTCCCGGACCGAGATGGGCCTGACCGACGAGACCCTGGTCGACGGCGGCTCGGCGGCCCGGGACACCAGCTGGCTGATGGAGTCCTTCGACGGCGAGCCGGACCGTCCGATCGATCCCGCGTTCGACACGCTGTTCGCCCCACTGCCCTCGGGATCCACTGCTCCTACAGGCGGAGCGTATGACGCCGACAGCCGCCTGACCTCGACCGGCTCGCTGCCCGCGCTCTCCTCCACGGCCGACTTCGGCGGCCGGTACGGCGTGCCCACCCAGGCCGCCAGTTTCCGGACAACCCCCGGCCCGGCCGCCCAGGATCCGGCCCGGCACGCGCTGGCCCTGCGCTACCTCGGCGGCATCTTCCACGACTCCACCGGCGAGTCCGCTTACCTCGACGCCGCAGCAGAGGGCTCGACGACGGCGATCGGCGGGGCGATCGGGGGCGCGATCGGAGGGGCCACCGGCGCTCTGGCCCTGTTCGGTGCCGATGCGCCAACCGAGCAGTTCAGCCGGATCCGCGCGGTCGAACCTGGTCACCCGCCGACAACCGCAGGAACTCCCGGCGCTCCCGGTCTTCCCGGCACACCCGAGGCGGCCGCACCCGCCGCCCGGCCCGCCGAACCTCGGCGCCACGAGCCCCGACGTCCCGATTCCCGTCGCCCGCACGGCCAGCGCGCCGAGTCCACCGGGCCCGGCGCTGCCAAAGACGGTAATGCCAAAGATGGGACGGGCGTGCCCCGGCCCCGGCGGTCAGCCGACAGCTCCCGGCGGGCCGCGGACGCTCCCGCTGCGCACGCCGAACCGGCCCGCGGCAGCCGCGCCGTCACCCTGGTCGCGCTGCTGGTCGCGGCCTTCGCGGTGCTCTACGGAATCGCCCTTATCGTGGCCGGCGGAGTGCTCGGCGGCACCGTGCCCAGCGGCACCGTGGTCAACGGGATCGCGATCGGCGGCCTCAGCCCGGCTGCGGCGCGGCACGCGCTGGACACCGGTCTGGACGGCCCGGCCGCCCGCCCGATCTCGGTCCTGATCGGCCACACCTCGGCCACCGTCGACCCGTCCACCAGCGGGCTCGGCTTCGACGCGGCGGCCACCGTCGCACACGCCGACGGCGAGCGCACCGATCCGTTCACCATCATCCCGGCCCTGTTCGGCCAGACCCACTCGGTCAACCCGGCGGTCTCAGTGAACGCGCCGATGCTGACCAAGACCCTCTCCGCCATCGCCGCCTCGTACGACATCCCCATGGTCGAGGGCGAGATCACCTTCGCCGCGGGCCAGCCGGTCGTGGTGGGCCCCAGCGAGGGGCGCTCGTTCAACCTGGCCGAGGCCTTCACTGCGGTGACCTCCGGCTATCTGCGCACGACCGGGCCGATCGAGTTCCAGGAACAGGACCTGCACCCCAAGGCCACGGCCGCGGCTCTGCAGGACGCGCTGCAGAACATTGCCAGACCCGCCATGGCCGGACCGCTGACCGTGACCACCGGCACGGTCTCGACAGTACTGAGCTCCGCACAGGTCGGCGACGCGGTAGTGATCGAGCCGAACGCCGACGGCGACCTCGTCCCTGTGATCGACGGCAACGTGCTGCGCGCCGAGCTCAGCCCGCAGGCTCTGGCCCAGGAACAACCAGCCGTGAACGCGAGTTTCACCATCTCCAACGGCAGCCCGGTCCTCGTCCCCGACCACGAGGGCATCGGCTTCTCCCCGGCCGCGCTCTCCGCCGCGCTGCTGCCGGAACTGACCGCGCCGCTGCCACGCTCGATCCAGCTGCAGGCCGGGGATCTGCCGCCGACCTTCACCACCGCGGACGCCCAGGCACTAGGCGTCACCGACGTGCTCGGCACCAGCACCCGGCAGGTCATGCCCCTGCCGGACGGCTCCACCCCGCCGGACTCGGCCGCACTGGACGCCAACACCGCCCGTGCTGCCAGCCTGGTGGCCGGCACAGTAGTCCAGCCCGGCGCCACCTTCTCCTACCTGCACCTGGTCGGCGCCCCCACGGAGGCCAACGGATTCGCGGTTCCGGCCGCCGCCGCGAAGCTCGGCATCGACCCGAGCGGCGGCGTGGACGCCGTGGCGACCGCCGTGTTCAACGCCGCGTTCTCGGCCGGCATGGGCGACACGGTGCACCACCCCAATGCCTCCTACCAGTCCGTCTACCCGGTCGGCCTGGATGCGGCCGTAGTGTACTCGGGCACTGACTTGCAGTGGACGAACACCGGCACCCACCCGGTCTACCTCTACGCCGATTACGTCGGCGGCACCCTCACCGTCGCAGTCCTCGGCGAGAAGAGCTACGACCAGGTGAACATCCAGGTCTCCGGCCGCACCGCCGTCGTCCCGGCGTCCACGATCCACAACGGCTACTCCTGCGTCGCGGTCCAGGCCGAACCCGGATTCCAGGTCGACGTCACCCGAACCCTGATGCGCGGCGGAACCCAGGTCGGCTCAGAGCAGTACCACGTGACGTACGTCGTCCGGAACGGTGTGACCTGCGGATCCTCGTCGAACAACAACACTCCTGCGACCGGCTCCAACCCCGGGCAGGGCTCCGGTTCGGGGTCTGGTTCCAACCCGGGCAGTGGCGGCAGCTCCTCGCCGCCGCCCTCGCCGACACCCAGCCCCACCAACCCCAACCCGATCGGCGGGCTGTTCAACTAGGTCGTGCGGTTTACTACGAACTGCTGGCCTCCGGCGGGCCGGGCTCCGAGGGGAAAGGGCCTGGTTGGGCGTGTTGCGGTGGGTGGGTGGTGGGGTTGCGTTGTGGGTCGGAGTCG
>Ga0302314_10004466_pt1 | contig 25713 bp, 25 predicted proteins | sample III_Palsa_N2_3_FD_200533 | JGI IMG/M metagenome (GOLD analysis project Ga0302314, IMG submission 200533) | Peat permafrost microbial communities from Stordalen Mire near Abisko, Sweden - III_Palsa_N2_3 | ecosystem: Environmental > Terrestrial > Soil > Palsa > Peat permafrost | place: Sweden... | reverse complement strand
TCGCCTCGCGGCTCGCGCTCGGCGATGCCCGGCAGTTCGTGGCCAGCTTCGACCGGCCCAACATCCAGTACCGGATCGAGCCGAAGAACGAGCCCAAGCGACAGCTGCTCCGGCTGCTGCGGACCGAGCATCCGGGAGAAGCCGGCATCGTCTACTGCCTGTCCCGGGCGTCGGTGGAGAAGACCGCGTCGTTCCTGTGCTCGGAGGGCTTCGTGGCCCTGCCCTACCACGCGGGCCTCGACGCACGGACGCGGGCCACGAACCAGGCCCGGTTCCTGCGCGAGGACGGCCTGATCATGGTGGCCACGATCGCGTTCGGGATGGGCATCGACAAGCCCGACGTCCGCTTCGTCGCGCATCTGGACCTGCCCAAGTCGGTCGAGGGCTACTACCAGGAGACCGGCCGGGCCGGACGCGACGGGCAGCCGGCCACCGCGTGGCTGGCCTACGGCCTGGCCGACGTGGTGCAGCAGCGGCGCCTCATCGACGATTCCGATGGTGACCTCGCGCACCGGCGGCGGCTGCTCGCGCACCTGGACGCGATGCTCGCGCTGTGCGAGACGGCGGGGTGCCGGCGGGCGCAGATGCTGGCCTACTTCGGCGAGACGGGCGCGCCGGCGTGCGGCAACTGTGATACGTGCCTGGCGCCGCCGCAGGTGTGGGACGGGACGGTGGCGGCGCAGAAACTGCTGTCGACCGTGGTACGGCTGGGGCGGCTGGACGGGCCTTCGTTCGGTGCCGGGCAGCCGATCGACATCTTGCTGGGCAAGAAGACGCCGCGGGTGGAGTCTTACCGGCACGACGCGCTGCCGGTATTCGGGATCGGGAGCGAACTGAGCGAGGGCGAGTGGCGCGGCGTGGTGCGGCAGCTGCTGGCCTCGGGAATGCTGGCGGTCAAGGGCGATCACGGCACGCTAGCGCTGACGGATCTGAGCGCCGAGGTGCTGCGCGGGGAGCGGCAGGTCTTGCTGCGGCGGGACCCGCCCAAGGTGCCCGCGGCGCGGAGCGGGCGTGCCGTCGCGGGTGCGGCGGGCGCTCCGGGGGTCTCTGGGGTCTCCGGGGGGAAGTCGCGGCGGGCGGCGGGGCGGGCCGCGGCGGCGGCGGAATTGCCTGCCGAGGCCGAGCCGGTGTTCGAGCGGCTGCGGGCCTGGCGGACGGCGGTGGCGAAGGAGCAGGGAATGCCGCCATACGTGATCTTCCACGACGCGACCTTGCGGCTCATCGCCGCCTCGCCGCCATCCACGCTGGCCGGGCTGGCGTTGGTGAACGGGGTGGGCGAGACCAAGCTGGCCCGGTACGGGCAGCAGATCCTGGACGTCCTGGCCGAGCCCGACCCCAGTTGACGATCCGTGCCCCGCTATTTGCCTAAAACTGGTCACGATCATGACGTGCACTAAGCGTCGGCGGGGGCTAAATCGGGTGTTTCGGGCGGGTTGGTGAGGGTGGAGAGGTCGGGCCAGGCGTAGCGGAACCCATAGGCGTGGCCGCCGCCTGGGAAGGGGCCGGTTATCCGGCGTTCGATACGAATGCCACCTTTGGCTTCGTAGAACGCCTGGGCGGCGGTGTTCTGCTCGAGTACCCACAGGTACAGGCCGCTGGTCGGACTGCGGTCGAGGACGGCCCGCGCCGTCGCCGTCATCAGCCGGGCGCCGACCCCCTGGCGCTTCAGGTCGGGGCGGACGTGAAGATTGTCCAGGAAGGCGCCATACACCGGGTCGGCGTTGAGGAAGGTATGTGCGAAGCCGGCGATGGTTCCGTCGTCGAGGAATCCGGCCACCGTGTACCGGTCCGGTCCGGCCTGCGCGAGCCTGCTGGTCCACTCGGCCATCCGGTCCTCGACGACGTTACCGTCGAGGAACGAATCAAGAAACGCACCGCGATAATGACGCCGCCAGCTTTCTGCGTGCAGCCCGGCGATGGCCGCTACATCATCGGCGGTCGCCTCTCGATACTTCATCCCACGATGGTGGCAGACCTCAGGCGCTAAACGCCGGTGGTGCCGTCGATGCGTTCGCGGAGCAGGCGGTGGCGGCCTGCTGATCGTCCAGGCCCTCGCACTTGATAGCCAGCGTGGCGCGGTGAAAGTCGAGCAGCTTTCGAGCGTGGCGCGCTCGTCGGTGTTCAGGGGCGGCATGGAACGCTGGACGGGATTGGTGGGTCGAGAGTTCACGGGTCGAGGTTAGCTGCCGTCGGGGTAACCGCCGCGGTGCAGGACCATCGGATAGTGCGGCAGGATGCCCGGCGGCCGGACCTGGGCACGCCAGTTGTCCGGATAGGGCGTCAGGCCACCGAACAGGGGCGGCGGCTGGCCGTCGGTTGCGGCGGCTAGGGTTTCCAGGGCCCGGCGGAGAGCGCTGACGGTGCCGCCGGTGAAGCGTTCTTGCCAGCGCTGCTCAACGATACCGACGAGCTCGTGGTAGACGCTCTGGGCGACGATCCCCGCGATCGTGGGGCGCGCGACCTTGCCCCGGGTCGCGGCCGGGTCGGGCGCCTCGACCGCGAGGCGGCTTCTGACCAGGACGCCCATCGCCCAGCTGACGGCTTCCTTGGAAATTCCGGCCAGCGGCGGCAGGTCACGCAGCCGTGTCCCTTCGCGGTCCAGGACCCGGAGCAGGTTCGCGCCGACCGCGAGCGACAGTTTCGATTCCCGCTCGTACTCCAGGGCGAAGGACAGCAGCGCCCGGGACAACAGCGCCGGCAGCGGCAAACCAGCTACCTCGACTTGGCCCGCTCTCGGCGGCGGCAGCGCCGAATCCGGTCCCCGGCTGAGCAGTCCCGCGCCGAGGATCGGCAGGCAGTCGGGCAGGCCCGGGTCGAGCTGGCCGACCAGTTGTGTCAGGGAGTCTCGCAGCAGGGCGAGTTGGGCGGGACCGAAACGCTCTCGCCAGCGTTCCTCAATGAGGCCAGACAGCGGCAGCCAGACCTGCCGAGCCCGCAGGCCCTTCGCGGTGGCCCGCAGGACGGCGTCCGGACCAGGCCGGGATTTGTGTACCTTCTTCGACGTCCCGTCGATGGTGACGTAGCCCCAGCGCCTCATGCCGTCCAGGTTGGTTCCGGTGCGGGCGAACGTTTCGAGCTCTCCGACCGTGATCGGCTCGTCGGTGACGAACCGCATGCAGTTCTCCCACATGACCAGCGACACCAGCCAGACGCCGTCGCCCTGGCTGCCCGCCCCGAAGTTCGTCGTGTGGTGCGGGAGCCGGTGTTCGGCTTCGTTGTCGAACTCGATGGTGAACGCGACCAGGGCCTGAGACAGCAACGCTGACAGGGAGAGGGTTCCCGGGGACTGGAGCACGGGGAGGGCCGGGCGGGAGCCCGGAGTCCGGGTTCGCTGGCCTGCGGGCCCTTCGGGGCTTGGTTGCTGGCCGGAGCTTGGTTGCTGGCCGGGGCTGGCGGGAGCTCGGGGGCCGGCCCTGGCCACGAGCAGGCCGGCCGAACGCTGACGCTGCCGTTTGGCCGCTTGGAGATCATCGGTATCCTCGCCGGCGGCCATGATCTGCCATCCGTGGCGCGCGAGCAGGTCTTCGGCCTCGCCGGCATCGAACGCGGACATGGCTGGCTCACCCATCGCCGCCACGGACGCCTGGAACCGGGCCCTGGAGTCCTTGTCGTGGGCCCGGGACAGGGACACGCTGATGACCAGGCGGCTGCCCGGGGCGGCGACCTGGCGGAGCTGATCCAGGACGGTTTCCAGGACGGCCGGTTTCAGGTAGACAGCGACCCCTTCGAGCAGAAACAGGCTGGGCGCGGCCGGGTCGAGTCCGGCCGCGAGCAGGCGCTCCGCCAACGGGTCCTGGGTGAAATCGGCCTCGACGAACCGGACCTGGGGGGTGGCGATGCCCAGTCGCGCCAGCCTTCGGAGCTTGTCCTGCTGGGTGGCGGGATGGTCCACCTCGAACCAGCGGACGCCGGGCTTGGCGTACCGCATCGCGCGGCCGTCATAGCCGGCTGCGCCCACCACGATCTGCCGCACACCGCGGGCGATGGCGGCCACCACGATCCGGTCGAAGAACGACGTGCGCGCGGCCAGGTAGTCATGCATCCGGTTCAGCGGCGCCTCGCGGCCGGCGGCGACCTCAGTGGCCAGAGAGTCGTCAGCGGCGGGATCGCCGTAGGGCGCGGGGACCCGGGTGAATCCGAGACGGTGCGCCGCCACCCGCCGAGCGGTTATCGACGGACCGCCGTCTTCCATCTCGACTCAAACCCCGCTGTCCGTCGCCACCGGCTCATTCTGCCATGGGGCACCGTCTGTTACTTCGATCGGCGGTCGCCCAGGTCGGCCCAGGGCGGGGTGGCTTCCACTGCGCCGACGTTGGCGGCCAGGTGACCGAGCAGGGTGCCGAGCGTGGCCAGGTCTGGGTCGGCGAGGCCCGCTCGCAGCTTGGCGGAGCTCAGGCCCGGGCCGGTGCCGGGCACGGCCGTGGTATGACAGGGTGGCCACCATGACGACTGATTCCGCCCATCGCGGCGTACGGCTCGAGCGGACCGAGAACAGCCGGTACACGGCCAGCAATGACCGGGGCGGGCAGATCGGCATGGGGACCGGGGAAGGAACCGACTTCACCCCGGTCGAATTGCTGCTCGCCGCGATCGGCGGCTGCACGGCCGTCGACGTCGACATCCTGACCTCACGCCGGGCCGAGCCGGACACCTTCGAGGTGCTGGTCGACGCGGAGAAGGTCAGGGACACGGCGGGCAATCATCTCACCGACCTGCTGGTGACTTTCCGCATTTCGTTCCCGGCCGGAGAGCAGGGCGACAAGGCCCGGGCGCTGCTGCCGGACGCGGTCCGCATGTCGCATGACCGGCTGTGCTCGGTGGGGCGGACCATTGAGGTCGGCACCCCCATCGGGACCCGGATCGAGTAAGGCGGATTCGCGGGTGGCTTGGCCGGTCTAACTGTGCCAGCGGAAACGCCAGACGGCGAAGGTGGCCCCGGCCGCCGCCCACAGCCCCAGGTTGACCAGGTCCCAGGCCGGGAAGGGCCGGACCGCGTAGGCGTTCTGCAGCACTTGGGCGAGCGACTTGACCGGGAACAGGTCCACTAGGTGCGAGAGCCAGGCCGGCAGGCCGCCGAAGGTGGGGTCGAAGACACCGGAAATGATGGCGATGGGCAGGAAGCTGGCGTACGTCACCGGCCCGGCCGATTCGGCGCTGGTGATGACCGAACTGATGGCCAGGCCGAGCGAGCCGAAACACACGATCCCCAGGACCAGCCCGCCGGTTAGGGCCAGCAGGCCGCCCGGACGCGGCAGGGCACCAAAGGCAAGCCAGCCGATCAGGCCCGTGCCCGCGGCCAGGAGGATCGCGGTGGCTACCGTGCTGGCGAGCAGTCCGCCGAGATAGGCCGCTGACGGCAGCGGCGTGGTCTTGATCCGCTTGAGCACGCCGTCGTGGCGCAGCACCGCCACCTTGGATCCGAGGTTCACGTAGGCGGCGACGATCACCCCGAAGGCCAGGATGCCGGGCACGAAGACCGTGGTGTTCTTGATGTGCGTACCGGGCAGGTACGAGCCGACGTTGGCCGCACCGATCAGCAGCAGGATCATTAGCGGAAAGACGAAGGTGAACAGCGCGTACTCGGCGCTGCGCCAGAAACTGCGCTGCTCGATGAGCGCCTGCCCCATAGCCAGGCGCACCGATCTCGTCACGGGCGATCTCCTCCTGCTTGGCTTAGACCCGGGCCCGACCCGGTGAGCTGCAGGTACGTGTCTTCGAGGCTGGGGGCCGTCACGGCGAGGCCGTCCAGGTCACCGAGGCTGTGCCGCAGCGCCCAGTCCAGCAGCAGCCGCAGGGTCATCCCCGGGTTGCCGCTATGGCAGACCGACTCGGAGCCGCGTACCGCCAGGTCGATCCCGGCCGGCAGCGGGATCTGGCCGCGGCGCAGGGCCGCCGGGGTGGTGAAGGAGATGCGGGTGGCCAGGCCGCCCAGGACCGCGACCTCCCGAGTCGTCCCGGTCAGTTCGATGCGGCCCGCCCTCAGGATGGCTATCCGGTCGGCCAGCCGTTCCGCCTCATCCAGGTAGTGAGTGGTGAGCAGGACCGTCTTGCCCAGGCGCCGCAGGTTCTCGATCGCCGCCCAGCATCGCCTGCGCGCCTCCGGGTCGAAGCCGGTCGTCGGCTCGTCGAGGAAGACCAGATCAGGATCGCCCGCAAGCGCCAGGGCAAAATCCAGACGCCGCCGCTGGCCCGCGGACAGCTTTCTGACCTGGGTGTTCCGTGCTTCTGCGAGCTCCACGACCTCAAGCAGGTCCTCGAGCGGACGCGGGTTCGGGTAGTAGGTGCGCCACAGGTCGATGAGCTCGGCCACCCGGGCCTGCCGGGGAAAGCCGCACTCCTGCAAGACCATCCCGGCCCGCTCGCGAAGCCTGGCCGCCTGCGCCGCCGGGTCCAGACCCAGGACGCGGACCGTCCCGGCCGTCGGGCGGCGGAAGCCCTCGAGGATCTCCAGGGTGGTGGTCTTGCCTGCCCCGTTGGGTCCGAGCAGGCAGAACACCTCGCCGTAGCGGACCTCGAAGTCGACACCGCACAGCACCTGGGTGGCACCGTAGCTCATCCGCAGGTCGCAAACCTGCACCGCCACGCCATCGGTCATCGCGCGGCTCCGGCCGGGACCAGGGCGTGCACGAGTGCGTCGATCGCGATGTCCTGGGCCAGTTCAGCTGGGATGGCGGCCCCGGCTGGGTCGGAGAACCGGTGCCGCGCGAACCAGGTCAGCGTCTCAAGCACCAGCCGGGCCGTGACCGGGGTGTCGGGCGTGCGGCGCAGCGTCCCGGCCTGGGCCCGGCCGTTCAGGTATTCGGTCAGGGCCGCCAGCACCGGCTCGCGGATGCCGGCGTTCAGCAGGTCCGCCATCTCCGGGAGCTCGCGGGCCGAGCGTTCGAGCATGTCCGCGGCTTCCCTAGTACGCGATTCAAGCTCGAAGAGCTCGCGGAGAATCTTCTCAAGCTCGGCCGTGGTGTCGCCGGAGCCCGGCCCGGACAGCGCCTCGGCCAGCGCGCCGAACGGCACGACCTCGGCGATGAAGACACGCGCCTCGGCCACCGTGGCCGCCAGCGGCGCCGGCGACAGCGGCAGGTCGCCCACGGGCAGGTCTTCGAGCAGCAGCGCATGCCGGATGGCCAGCACGAACAGGCCTTCTTTGCTGTCCACGTAACGGTAGATTGCCGCCTCCGACAGTCCCATCTCGGCCGCGACGTCGCTCATCCTGGCTGACCGGTAGCCTTCGCGGGTGAACACCCGCACGGCCGCGGCGATCAGCTCGGGAAGTCGTTCGTGCGCATCGCGTTTGCCTGTCATGTCCGGAAGTATAGAAGTAAGTGAGTCAATCACTTACATTACGAACCACTATGGGCAGAAAGGGGATGCGCTGGCTGACCGTTCGGCCGCCCGGCAACGACCGCCAGGAGCTGCTGCTGATGGACCCGCTGCACTCCATGGCCAAGTTAAAGTACGTGCCCCGCCGCGTCACGGAAGCGGTAGACGCCCGGCGCGTGCGGGAGCCGGGATGGTTCCACGGCCCGAAGCCCACCGCAGGCGTCCGCCCGATGTCAAGAAATACCGGTCCGAGGGCGGTACCACGGCCCGTTCGGCTTGAGAAAACGTCCCTGGCCGGCTCCGGGCGGGCGGGGCGCATGGTGGCGGTCTAGTCCCTGCTTTACAGTTTGTCCATGGCGGAATCCGAACCCGGAAGCGAGATGGCCCGCAGCGAGCTGCGCGCCTCGCATGACGACAGGGACCGGGTGGTCGAGGTGCTGCGGGTGTCCGCCGGGGACGGGCGGCTGACCGCGGAGGAACTCGACCAGCGGCTGGAGCTGGCGCTGACCGCGCGGACGTACGGTGAGCTGGCCAAACTGATCTCCGACCTGCCCGCGTCTGGGTCGGTGGTGAGCGCGCCCGCGACGGCACCCAAGCCCAAGGAGGTCGCGCGCATCGACTGCACCAGCGGGCACGTACGGCGCGTCGACCGGTGGGTGGTACCGCAGCGGATGGAGGTGAAGGTGACCAGCGGCCACGTGATGCTGGACTTCACCCAGGCCGTCATCTCGCAGCCGACGCTGCAGCTCGACATCGACGTGCGCAGCGGTCATGTCCTGCTCAGGACCAAGCCCGGGATCGTGGTGGACGCCGACGACGTGGCGATCCGCAGCGGACACGTGAGGGTCCGCGCGCCGTGGGGGCCGGACGTTCCGGTGCTGCTGCGGATCGAGATCACCGGCAAGGTCGGCAGCGGCCACTTCATGGCGGGACCACGGCCCCGGACGTTCTGGCAGTGGCTGACCAGGCAGCCTCAGCAATACGCCATCAGCGCCGGCTGAGCCGGGTCGCCGAGATGACAACTCGTCTGGTGCACCTGGTTGTCGACGCGGCGGAGCCCGCCCGGCTGGCACGGTTCTGGGCCGCGGCCCTCGGCTGGCAAGCGGGCGACGAGGAAGACGGCGCGGTCGACGTCTGGCCCGGCGGCTACAGTTACCCGGATCCGGCGGCGCTGCCGCTGGTCTTCGTTCCGGTGCCCGAGCCAAAGAGCGTCAAGAACCGGGTGCATCTGGACCTGGCTACCGAGTCCGCCGCGCATCAGGCGGCCGAGGTCGATCGGCTGCTGCGCCTCGGTGCGGTCCGGGCCGACATCGGCCAGGGCGACGTGCCGTGGCAGGTACTGGCCGACCCCGAAGGCAACGAGTTCTGCGTGCTCGACCCACGGCCGGTGTACCGGGACACTGGGGCGGTGGCCGCCGTCGTCTGCGATTGCGCCGATCCGGCCGTGGTGGGAGCCTTCTGGGCGCTGGCCACGGGATGGCTGCCGGGTGACTCGGTGGAGCACGGGGTGTCGTTCCGGTCGCCACGGGAAGTCGGACCCTACCTGGAGCTGCTGGCGTCCCGCGAGGTGAGAATCGCCAAGAACCGGATTCACCTGGACGTGGCCCCGTACCGGGGCGAAGATCACGCGGCGGCGGTCAAGACGCTGCTCGAGGCGGGCGCGGTGCCCGCCGAGGTCGGCCAGGGCGACGATGTCAGCTGGACCGTGCTCGCCGATCCGGAGGGCAGCGAGTTCTGCGTGCTGTCGCCGCGGTGACCCCGGCGCAGACCCGGACCCTGGCCCAGATCCAGGCCGAGCTTCGCCGGCTCGTCCGCTACGACGACGAATCCATTGTGCACGAGATGTGGATCAGGCAACGGTACGACCTCGGCGCCGCGTCCAGCTATCTGCCCGCCAGGACAGCGGCCGTGCTGACAGCGTGGCACGAAGCCGGGCATGCCGTCGCCGCGCTGGCGGTCGGGGTACGCTTCAGCTCCGCCAGCATCCGGCACGCTCGCGCCAGCCAGGGCCGGGTGCACGGCATCGGTGACGGCGGAGACCGATCGTTCGTCATCGACGCCGCCGGGCAGATCGCCGAGCAGCTGCGGGACTGGTCCCTGCTCACCGACGACGACCAGCTGCGGGAGTGGCTGTCGGCCTGGCGCGCCGACGGCGGGGATGCGCGCCGGTTCCGGCGCGGCATCAGGGCGCGCTTCGGTGACGACGAGCTCGCCGCCTGGCGTTACTGCGAGCAGGCGCTGATCCCGCTGCGGCTGCGGATCCGCCAGCTGGCCCGGGCCCTGCTCGTGCACCCGCGGCACCTGCCGTACGAGGTGGCGGCGGCCATCGCGGACGAGGCCCGGGCCTAGAACGCCGACCGGTACCAGCCGGGGAAGCTCGCGAGCGAGTCGAACACCACCTCGGCCCCCGCCCCGGTCAGGTCACGGCCGGAAAACGAGCCGGTCGTGACGCCGACCGCCCGCACGCCCGCCTGCACCGCGGCCGCCATGTCCGGCGGGGTGTCGCCGACGTAGGCGGCCGCCTGCACCGTGCGCAGCACCGCCGCCTTTTCCGGCCCATGTACCAGGGTGAACAGCTCGTCGGCGGCCAGCCCGACCGCCCGCAGGCTCGGCTGCACCGAAATCGGGTGCTTGGCGGTGATGATCACCACGCGCTCGCCCGCGGCCCGGACTGCGGCCAGCGCCTCGTGCGCACCAGGCAGCAACGTCGTGAGCTCCTCGGCCAGCTGCAGGTAGTGCCGCCGGTAGATGCCAGCCGCCCCGGCGACCTGGTCGGACGGGAACCAGAACGCCAGCTCGTCATCCAGCTTGATGCCGAGCCGGCGATCCACCGCCTCCAGGTCGATGGCGGTCGAGGTGTCCCGCGCGACTCCGGCGAACGAGGCCAGGATGGCCGGCCGTGAGTTGATCAGCGTCATGTCAAGGTCGAAGCCGACCGGACTCATCCTGCCCCCGTTTACGTTCCCGTTTGCGTGTCGCAGGCGCTAGCGGCGCTCCTGCCTCCGCACCATTCTCGTGGTTCAAGCCCCGTCAGGGTCAAACCGATAATCCTTCCGAACGAGCCGTGGCCTCAGCTCGCGGTACCGGAGGTCTGATCTGGACCCGGGAGCCCGCGACGGCATCCAGGCCTCGCAGCGCGGGCGCGAGCAGCGGAAGCAAGCCGAGCAGCAGGTAAGAGCAGGCGATCGCCAGGATGACGCCCGGCACCCCGATCCCGCCGATCAAGGCACCGCCGACCGCGCTGCCCAGCGGGAACCCGAGGGAGGAGATCATTATCCGCGCGCCGAACAGGCTGCTGCGCATGTCGTCCGGGACCAGCCGCTGGACCAGGGTGCGCTCGAACACCGAGTACGGCCCCCAGGCGAAGGCCGCCAGGCCGAGCAGGATGGCCGCGACCACCAGGTCGGGCGCCAGGCGCAGCAGGCCGAACAACGGCGCTCCGGCCATGATGACCGCGCCGATGCGCAGTGACGGCGGCAGTCGCCCGGCCAGGGCTGCCCCCGCGACCACGCCGAGCAGGGCGCCGGCACCGGCGGCGGACATCAGGATGCCGTACCCGGTTGCGCCGGCCTGCAGGAAACTGCGGCAGTACACCGGGTACAAGACGGTGGCGACACCATCGAGGAAGAGCATCCCGAAGCCGCAGAAGCTCAGCACCAGGACCGCGGGAAACCTGAACAAGATGGCCAGACCCCGGACGTTCCGCCGGGCCGGCTTGGCCTTCCCCGTGGCGGCCTCGGACGCCGGGCCCAGGGCTGGCAGGCCGACGCAGATCACGGACATGACCGCGAAGCTGACAGCGTCGCATAGCAACGCGAACGGCGCCCCGAGCGTGGCCACGATTACCCCCGCCATGGCGGGACCGACGATGTAGGCCAGCTCCCAGTTGGCCGAGAGCAGCGAGTTGGCGGCATCAAGCTGACCATCGTCCACCAGCCGCGGGACCAGCGCCGCCTCGGCGACCTCGGTGACCGAGGACAGCAGCGCGCTGACCGCCGCAATGGCGTACAGGTCGGCGACCACCAGGTGATGCCCCCATAGCAGGCAGGGAACCGCGGCGATCAGCAGACCCCGGGCCGCGTTGTCAGCGGCCAGCAGGATGCGCGGCCGGAATCGCTCGAGGAGGCGGCCGGCCACCGGCCCGCTCACGATGCGCGGCAGCCCAAAGCACATCAGGACCACGCCGAGCTGGACCGGGCCCGCGATGTCGAGGACGACCCAGGCCAGCGTGACGGTGGTAAAGGCATCGCCCGCACGCGAGATCATCATCCCGAGCCAGAACCTGCGGAACTCCGGTCGGCGCCGTACCTCCGCGTAGGCCTGGAATGTCTTGCGCACCTGCCTGCTCCGTCCGTGTGGCCGCGCTAATGTAACGCCATGACGTGGGAAGACGTGCTCGCCTACTGCCTGGCCAAGCCGGGCGCGTGGCAAGACGAGCCGTGGGAGGGCGACGTCGTGGCCAAGGTCGGCAGCAAGATCTTCGCGTTTCTCGGGTCAGGGGAGACCGACACGGTAGGCGTCAAGTGCGGGGTTAGCCGGGAGACCGCCGACGAGTGGCTGCTTCGGTATCCGGATGACGCCCGGGTAATGCCATACATAGGCCGCTCAGGCTGGAACACATTGCTGATCGGGGGCGCCATTCCTGACGATGAAATCACCGAGGCCATCGATACGTCCTATGCCGCCGTCGTAAGCAAGCTTCCCAAGAAAGACCGCCCTTGAGGCAGGGTATCGCATTCACGGCCTTCCGGAAATATCAGTTTCAGGCCTTAATCCCTACGCCTCCGTGCGGCTTGCCTTTATTTATTAATAAAAACCGGGGCTTAATGGCGGCGGCCCCGACGATGCATAGGCGCTGTTGGGCTGGCACCGGCGCCACCCGGCACATAGGGTTATCTGCTGCGGCCGGGGACCTGAGGATCATACTGTGGCTGATGTGACCAGTAACGGCAGCATGGAACCGGATGAAGTGGAGCCGGACTCCGCTCTGGCGGAAAATATGGACCCTCCGGGTATCCCGGTATCGGCCGGGGCGGTCATCTTCGACCGGGCTGGCCGGCTACTGATCCTCAAGCCGACCTACAAGTCCGGGTGGACGATTCCCGGCGGTGTGATGGAGGCCGACGGGGAGACGCCGTGGGATGCCTGCCGGCGCGAGGTGCTTGAGGAGTGCGGCATCGAAGTACGCCGCGGGCGGCTGGCGTGCATGGACTTCCGCCGTCCGAAGGCGGGCCGGACGGGAGGCGTCAGGTTCCTGTTCGACTGCGGCCAGGTGAGCGACCGGGCCCTGGCGGGCATCGTGCTGCAGCCCGAGGAGATCTCCGAGTACCGGCTGACCGCACTTCCTGACGCGCTCGACCTGCTCAGGCGCCCGATCCGGCGGCGGGTGCGGGCGGCGACCCGCCGTCGGCTGGTCTACCTGGAGAACGGCCGCCCGGTGCCCGGAGTTCGGCACACCTGATCGGAAGCTGTTGGGTGGGCCGCTTCGCCGCTCATCCGATCATGATGGCGAGCAGAGGCGGCTGCCGCTGAGAATCTCCCAGTCCTTACGGTCCTCCGCGGTATCGGCATGGCCCTGGCGGAACCGGGCGGCGCAGCTGGCAAGGTCGGAGAGCTCCCAGGTCAGCCGGTACAGGTCGAGCATGGAGGGTACGACAACCCGGCCGGTGGCCTGACGGTAGGCGTCTGCGGTCGACCCATCGCCGGGATCTAGGAGCCAGAGGTCTCTCTCCGGCGGAGCGATCAGCACAGTGTCCCAGTCGACGAGCAGCCACCGTGAACCCACCTGGATGAAATTCCCCGGATGCGGCTCGCCGTGGGTCGGCACCATCCGATCCGGCCGGCGGAGGGCCTCGGCGGCTAGCTGTTCACGGCGCTCAACGAGGCGCCTGAGCTCAACCGCGTGCGCGGTCAGCAGTTGCCGAGCCTGCTCGCCGTAGGGCCCGCCATCCCAGCGGATCGTGAGATCGTCAAGCGCATGGCTCAGCGCGTCGCCGCCCGGGAGCAGGAATTCCTCAGCCAGAGCGCTTTGGCACGCAACAGCCGGTGCGGCGTGCACGGCCGCGATCAGCGTCACGAGCACACGGCGATCGGCGGCTGACCACTTGTCGCCGAACTGTCGCGAACGCCCGTCCACATACGGATACACGGCGATCGCGTAGGTCTCGCCGATCCGGCGCACGACGTCACCGCCTGCCGTCCTGACCGGCGCGACCACGAACGGAGCTCCGGCCTCGTAGATGGCCCGTGCCGTCTGCAGCGCCGAACACAACCGCCGGTAGGCGACATCCAGCGAGTCATCGGAGGAACGGAGCCGTGCGGCCAGATCATCGACGGTCACGAACCAGCGGAGATCGTGGCCCTCGGTCACCTCCCAGTGATGGCTGCCGTAGCCGACCGCCCGGTATTCCATCGTGGCTGGCGTGATACCCCACCCGGCGGCCAGGGCCTGAGATAGCGCCGCATCGGGTAGCTGACCTGGCCTGGTGAGCATCAGCCGGAATACTCCAGGAAGACGGTCACGGTAGCCACCGTAGGAGCGGCGTGCGGGGATGTCACCTCAATATCCCGGTCCGCTCAGTATCAGCGGGCGGGTTCGTAACTGAGATGCACGACGCCAGTGCCGAACGTCTCGGAGCCGATGAGGGTGAGAGGGACCGGGCCGTCAGATTCGCTGAGCAGGCGCTTTCCGTTGCCGACCACCAACGGAAAGACGAGCAGGTCCAGCCGGTCGAGCAGGCCGTGCCGCAGCAGCCAGCCGACCAAGGTGGCACTGCCGCTCATGCCGATGTTCTGGCCCGGCTGCTGCTTCAGCTTGCTGATCTCAGCGGCGACATCGCCGCTGATGAGCGTCGAGTTCTGCCAGTCAGCCGAGGTCAGCGTGCTGGACACGACGAACTTCGGCGTGCCGTTCATCCGGTCGGCCATTCCGCCGGACTGGCCGCCAAAGGCCGCAGCGAACCCTTCGTATGTCACCCGGCCGAGCAGCAGGGCGTCGTTAGCGGCCATCAGCGTCCCGACGGCCTGCCCGACCTGATCGTTGAAGTACGGGCCAGTCCACTTCTCCGGTGACTCCACCACGCCGTCAAGCGAGGTGAACAGTCCCGCCGCGATCTTTCGCATGGCGGCTTCCCTTTCTAGTCGTGAGCGTCGAAGAACTCTGTGAGCACCGGGGCGATAGCCTGCGGCTTGACCATGTGGTTCTGGCCGGGCAGGGTCCGGTATGTCGCGTTGGGCAGGGCATCGGCGAGAGCAGCTGTGGCGTTGGTCATCCAGGCCGGGCTCTTGCCGCCGACCGCCACGAGCGTCGGCGTCTTAACCCCAGTCCACTGGGCGGGCGTGAACGGGATACCCCGCTGGTTGCCTTGCAGGATCGTGATGTCGTAGGGCAGTGTGTGGGCGACCGTCTTGAGCTTGGACCAGACGGGCGTGAACGGCATCACGGCGGTGACGAACGCGGGCGTACCCACGAACTGCATGAACATCTTGACCGCATCTCCCCTCCGCCCGCTGGCCACTAGCCGGTTAAGACCGTCCAGGTAGTCATCGGGGATCGGCGATCGGGTGTCATCGACGACGAATGGCGGCTCGTACACCGCCAGCTTGCCGATCGCGGGGATGCGCTTGGCCGCCTCAAGGGCGAGCGCGGCGCCAGACGAGGTGCCGTGGACGAACACCGTGTCCCCGGCCAGCGCGACCAGTGCCTCGAGGTCCTCAACCTCCCGGTCCGGCGAATACGGCGAGGTGTCACCGCTGGCCCCGCGGCCACGGCGATCATAGGTGAAGACGGTAAAGTGCGGCGTCAGCTGCGCGGCGAGCTTGGGCATCGGCCCGAAGGACCTGCTGCACATGGCCCCGTCGACCAGGATCAGCGATGGCCCCTGGCCCTCCCGGGTGAACGCGATGATTGTTCCGTCTGCTGATCGAGCGGTGTTCATGGCAACTCTCCGACGTGATGGTCCAGTTTTTACGGTCTATCAGGTGAGCGTCGTGGCCAGCCAGGATGTCCAGGCTTGCTGGGCCCGCACCGGGTCGGCGTTCCCCGCGAACAGGTGGTGGGCCGCGATTACCGGCTTGCCGAACCCGCGCAGGAAGCGGTAGAGCGCGTCCGGCGTCCGTACGCCGATGGTGTGGGCGTTGGCGAAATAGACCACCCTGTCGGCAGGCCCGGATCCGTCGACGGCGAAGCGTGCGGGGGCGCCGCGCCTCGCGGGTTCGGTCAGCCCGAGCCCCTGGCAGAGCAACGTCAGCTCCCGGGCCCAGTCCGCACCCGGCGGGCCGGACGCGGTGACCGGTGCGGCGAACCGCCCGGCGAAGCAGGTGAGGTACTCGACCAGGGTCCGGAAGTACATCTCGCCGCCGAGCGTCATCGCCTCGAACTCATCTGCCCAGTTATCACCGGGAACGAACCCGCTGGTGACCGTGCGCAGCACGGTACTGCCGCCGGCGCGTCCCCCGATCAGGAACTCATAGGCGATGAACCGCCCATCGAGGGCTTCGCCGCTGCGGTAGGCAAACCGGCGAGCCGGATCCCAGCCGGTGATCGCAAGCTCGGGCGCGTACTCACCGAAGACCGTCCGGACCGTTCCCCCGCTACCAGGCTGCACGTCGTTACGCCCCATGAACCAGGAATCGATCCCGGGCCCGGTGGCAATCGCGGCCCAGACTTCATCCGGGCTCGCAGGCACCTCGGCTTCATGGTGCTGCTCGAACGGGTGACCCATCAGGGCTCCTTGGTCTGGGCGGCCACCGCGGCCGTGACACTCGGGTGGACCGCGATGACGAGATGGTGCTCGCGCCCGCCCTCGGCGCGCTCATCGTGGTATTGGGCCACCAGCGAGGTCACAGCCTGCATCAGTTCTCCGGTGAAGGCGGCCCGGTCGGCGGCGGACGCGAACCGGATCCGGCCGTCCATGGCGAACGTGGCCAGCTTCTTCTGCGCCCGGGTGGCCCCGGTGATCAGGTCTCCGACATCACGGACAAGCTGCGCGGCCAGTGCCAGCAGCCATCGGGCCGAGAGGCGGTCAGGAGAGCGGGCCGGGTCGGGTGCCACGGCCGCCAGCGCGGCCGGCGAGATCACATAGGAGGCGGCCGCGGCCTGGAGCAACCGTTCGGTCATGTTTCCCTTGCGGCGCTCCTCCACCAGCTCCACCAGCCCGTGTCGCTCCAGCATCCGAAGGTGATAGTTGACTTTCTGGCGAGGCAACCCGAGGGCGGCCGCGAGTGTCGCCGCCGACGTCGGCTCGGTCAGCCGAGCCAGCAGCCTGGCTCGCGCCGGTTCCAGAGCCGCCTCCGCCGCGGCTGGATCGTCTATCACGGCCACATCAATCATGAGATCCAGTATTTTACCGACAGAAGATTTTGTCAAGAACAATTCCCTTGTCGGTGTCGCCGGATCGGCTCATCTGTACCGGCGGATCGAGGGAAACAGCTTGACGGTTTTGCGGACAGCGGAGCGCTGGAAACAGCTTGACGGTTTTCGGGATAGCGGCCCGGCATCCGTCGCACCTGGCGTGGTGGTGGTACCTGTGTCGTTCGGAATAAATGGGCGGGACGGACCTCGTGGGCTGTCGTCAGCCCTGGCCCAGGTTCTTCTCGAGCTCCTGCCGGAACTGCTGGAACTGCTGAGGGCTGGAGGTATAGAGGGTCTCGCCGGTTTTCGGGTTCACGGTCACGAAGTACAGCCAGTTCCCGGACGCCGGGTGCAGCACCGCCTTGATCGCCGCGTCCCCCGGGCTGTCGATCGGACCGGGCGTCAGGCCCTTGTACTTGTAGGTGTTGTAGGGCGAGGAGCTGGTGAGCTGCTGGTCCGACGCGATGATGCCGTAGCTGTTCAGCCCGTAAAGCACCGTGCTGTCGAGTTGCAGCGGCATGCCCCGGGCCAGCCGGTTGTAGATCACGCGGGCGATCTTCGGGTAGTCGGACAGCCGGCCGCCCTCGGCCTGAACCAGGCTGGCCATGGTGATCACCTGGCCCTGGGTCAGGTGCACCGACTTGGCCGCCGCGGGCAGGTTGATGGCCGCTGCCTCCTGGTCGAACCGCTGCACCATGGCGGTCAGCACGCCGAGCGCGGTTTCGTGCGGCTGGACCTCATAGGTCGCGGGAAACAGGTAACCCTCCGGATCGCCCTTCGCGGACGCGGGCAGGTCGAGCGAGGCAGGATTCTTGAGCACCTTGGCGTACGCGGCCGGCGAGATGCCGGAGTGGGCGCCGAGCCAGGCCAGGGTCTGGCTCAGCCGCCAGCCTTCCGGAACCGTCACCTTGATCTCTACGAGGTTGTTCGGGTTGAGCAGAGCCGCGTACGCCAGCGACGCCTTCATGTGCTTGCGCACTCCGTAGAACCCGGGCAGCAGGCCGTCCGGATTCGAGCTGTGCTCGGCCGCGAGGACAAACGCACGGGAACTCGCCACCACGCCGAGCTTGGTCAGCGCCGGCCCGAGGCCGGTCGGCGTTTCATCCGAGGTGACCTGAACCACGACCTTGCCGGTGCCTGCGCCTGAATAATCGGCCGGGTGGTACTTGGCCATGTAGAAGTTGAAGGCGTAGTAACCGCCGACGGCTAGCGGGATGAGAAAAACCAGTAGCGCGACCATGGGCGCGATCCATCGGAACCTACGCCGGCGGGGACGACGGGACCCGCCGCTGCGGGCCGTCGGCCTGCGCCCCTTCCCGCGGCGGCCCTGACCGGCCCGCCCGCCATCGGGCCGCCCGTCGTGGTCTTCGACGTCGCCGTCGCCGCCGAATCCGGGGAGGAACCTGTCCCCGGCCCCATATTCGTCTTCATACTCCCCGCCGCCGTCATAACGGCGCTGGTCGCTGTAGTGGTCGCCCAGGTCATCGCCGGCCGGCCCGCGGGGATCCTCGCCGTAGCTGGCATTAGCGGGCGGGCCGGAAGCCCAGCCATCGGCTCGCGGGCCGGAAAGCCGCTGGGTCCTGCGCCACGGCGAGTCATCGGGCCAGCCCCGGTCCGGCCGGGGACCTTCGTACGTGGGCTCGTGATGGACCGGTTCGTATTCGGACGGTCGGAGCCGATCCTCCGGCGGTTGGCCGTCCTGACCAGGGAGGGGTGCAGAGAACGGCTGCGGGCGCTGAAACGGCCGGGGGTCCTGGGCCCCGCGCGGACCCGGTGGCCACCCGCCTCCGTTCTCACTCACGCGGAGGCTCCCCAGGTCACCGGCTGGCCCGCGGGCCGCCCGGAGGCGCGTTCGGTGTCCAGGGCGGCTTGCAGCAGGACGGCGGCCGCCGCCGCGTCCACGACCTGCCGGCGGGCCCGGGAATCCTTGCCGCCCCGGCGGAGCGCACCATGGGCCTCGGTGGTGGTGAAGCGCTCATCGAGCAGCCGCACCGGGATGGGCGCGAGCCTGCTGGCCAGGTCCGCCGCGAACTTCCTGGCCCCAGCCGCGGCGGCACCTTCCCGGCCCGACAGCGACGTGGGCAGCCCGACGATGACCTCGATCGCGTCCGTCTCCGCAGCCAGCTTCGCGAGTTCGTTTTTCGTCCCCGACCCTGACGCCAGTACGGCCAGCGGGGTGGCCAGGACGCCACCCGGGTCGCTACGGGCTACTCCGACGCGAACCGAGCCCACGTCCACCGCCAGCCGCACCCCGGCTCTCACCGGCACGGCCGTGGAAGGCAGGACGGGCCTGGCGGCGGGGCATGATCGGTCTGGGCGCGACCCGGACCCGGGGACCCCCTGGGGTCGCAGCAGCATGCCAATACGTTACCTACCGGACCCGGTTATGTCTCGCAATGCGCTACGAACAGCCGCAAAGGCGGCATCTACCACGTCTGGCTGGCCCTCAGAGCCTGTCGCGAGAGGGGCACCGCCGCCCTGCGCGACATCCGGCTTCCCGCCGCCGTTGCCGCCCAGGGCCCGCGCGGCCGTCCCCACCAGGGTGCCGGCCGACAAGCCGAAGCCACGGGCCGCCTCGTTCACCGCGATGACCACGACCGGCTTGTCGACGGGCACGCCGAGGACCATGACCACCGCGGGCCGGCCGCGCGGCACCCGGCCGCGCACGTCCAGCGCGAGGGCGCGAATGTCGTCGGGGCTGGTGCCGTCGGGCACGCGGTGGGCGACCAGGGCCAACCCGCCGATCTCCTCCGCGCCGGCCGCGATCTCCCCGGCCGATTCGAGCAGCCTGGCCGCCCGCAGCCGCTGCAGCTCGCGCTCGGCCTCCCGGAGCCGGGTCACGATGCCCGAGATCCGCTCGGGCAGCTGCTCGCGAGGCGTCTTGAACTGCTCGCTGAGCTGACTGACCAGGACACTTTCCCGGGCCAGGAAACGGAAGGCGTCAATGCCCACCAAGGCTTCGATCCGGCGTACGCCCGATCCGATGGACGCCTCGCCGAGTACCTTGATCAGGCCGAGCTGGCCGGACCTGGCCACATGCGTCCCGGCGCACAGTTCCCGCGAGTAGTCGCCGACCTCTACCACCCGGACCCGGTCGCCGTACTTCTCCCCGAACAGCGCCAGCGCCCCCATTTCGCGGGCCTCCTCCTGAGAGGTGTAAAACGCGTGCACGCCCAGGTCGTTGACCAGAACCTCGTTGACCTCGTCCTCGGCGTCCCGCAGCACCGACAGCGGCACGGCGCCGCCCGCGGTGAAGTCGAACCTGAGCCTGCCCGGCGCATTCTCCGAGCCGGCCTGCGCCGCGGACTCCCCCAGCGCGCCGCGCAGCGCGCGGTGCACGAGGTGCGTCGCGGTGTGCGAGCGGGAGAGCGCGCGGCGGCGCTCGACGTCGATCTCGGCGAACGCGGGCGCGTTCGTCGTCACCTCGCCCGAGATGACCTTGCCGCGGTGCACGATGAGCCCGGGCAGCGGGGTCTGCACGTCGGAGACCGCGACCTCGCCGCCGCTGACTGTGATCGTGCCCGCGTCGGCGAGCTGGCCGCCGCCCTCGGCGTAAAACGGGGTCCGGTCCAGGACCACGTCTACTTCCGTGCCCGCACCCGCCGAGGACACCGGCACGCCGTTGACCAGCAGGCCGAGGATCGTCGCCTCGCCGGAGATCTGGTCGTAGCCGGTGAAGGTGACCGCGCCGGACCGCTCGAGCATCTCCGCGAACGCCGAGATGTCGGCGTTGCCGGTCTTCTTCTCGGCCGCGTCCCGTTTCGCGCGGTCCCGCTGCTCGGCCATGAGCCGGCGGAACCCTTCCTCGTCGACGGTCAGGCCCTGCTCCGCCGCCATCTCCAGGGTCAGGTCGATCGGGAAGCCGTAGGTGTCATGCAGCTGGAAGGCCTGGGCGCCGGACAGCGTGCTCTGGTTCCTGCGCCGGTTTTCCTCGACGGAGGCATCGAAGATCGCGGTGCCGGTACGCAGCGTGCTGGCAAACGCCGTTTCCTCCGCGTCGATGACCGTGCGGATATTCGCCGCGTCGCGGTCCAGCTCCGGATACAGACCCGCCATCGCGTCGATCGCGACCGAGGTGAGCTCGGGCATGTAACGCTCGCTGCCGGCGTTCGCCGCACCGCCGCCGCGCTGGCTCCCGGCCAGCAGGCGCAGGTTCCTGATGCTGCGCCGCAAGATGCGCCGCAGCACGTAGCCGCGGCCCTCGTTGCCCGGCAGCACGCCGTCCCCGATCAGCATCACCGCGCTGCGCACGTGGTCGGCGATAACCCGCAGGGCCACGTCGGTCCGGTGGTCCCGGCCGTAGGTCTGCTCGGTCAGCTCCGCCGCCCGGTCCAGGATCTTCCAGGTGGTGTCGATCTCGTAGAGGTTGTCCACCCCTTGCAGGATGGACGCCATCCGCTCCAGGCCCATCCCGGTGTCGACGTTCCTGGACGGCAGCGCACCTTCGATGTCGAAGTCGTCCTTAGCGCGGACCTTGCTGAGCTGGTCCTGCATGAACACCAGGTTCCAGACCTCGAGGAAACGATCCTCATCGGCCTCGGGGCCGCCGTCACGACCGTATTCCGGGCCGCGGTCGTAATAGATCTCCGAGCACGGGCCGCCCGGCCCGGGCACGCCCATGTGCCAGTAGTTGTCGGCCAGGCCACGGGGCTGGATCCGGCTCTCCGGCAGGCCGATCTCGTCGCGCCAGATCGCGTACGCCTCGTCGTCACCGTGCAGGACAGTGGCCCACAGCTTGCTTTCAGGGAATCCGAAGCCGCCGTCCGCCTCGGATCTGGTCAGCAGCTCCCAGGCGAAGTTGATCGCGCCCTGCTTGAAATAATCGCCGAACGACCAGTTGCCCAGCATCTGGAAGAAGGTGGCGTGCCTCGTGGTCTTGCCCACCTCTTCGATGTCCAGCGTCCGCACGACCTTCTGCACGTCCGCCACCCGCCGGTACGGCGGCGTGCGCTGGCCGAGCAGGTACGGCTTGAACGGCTGCATGCCGGCGATGACGAAGAGCACCGTGGGATCGTCGGCGACCAAGGAGGCCGAAGGCACGATTTCGTGCCCCTGCTGCTTGAAGTACGCAAGGAAGCGGCGGGCGATCTCTGCCGACTCCATTAGTGGCCATCCTTCTCGTCGTCGTGTCGCAGCCCTGAGGATCGCGCCGCCTCGAGCCGGGCTGCCTGGCGGGCCTGGGGCTGAGCGTGTTGGTTAATCCTGAGGGTAGGGCCTGCGGACCCGGAATGCCGAGCCATATAAAGCTCCATGCCCTCCCGCACATCGCGGGTGAAACGGTAGGTCTCACGGGTGGCGCGGATGGCCGTCCGCCGGGCGCGCCGGGCAGAAAACGGCGGTTTCGGCTGCCCCGCGCCGGTTCCGGCCCGCAGGCTCGTGCCCGCGCTGCGGCCAGTCGCCTTGGGGCTGGTACCCGGGTTAAGGCTCGCAGACAACCGGCGGCCGACGGCGGAGACACGCCGGTAGGCCACGATCCCAGTCACCGCTCCGGTGGTCAGCCAGAATCCCCTGCGTATCATCGCGACCTCCTCCCCCGGCTCCCGGTCCCGGTCAGATCGCCATCCTCTACCACCTGGCCGGGCAGCGTGCGCCGACCGGACCGGCGCAGGCCGACCGCGTGCCTGACCCCGTAAGCCAGCGCGCCCGCACGGCCGACCGGGCCGCTGGCAATCGCGCGGCCGAGCCCGGCCAGCGCCGTCACCTGCCCCGCAAGCTCGTTCATCCCGGTACCTAGGTCATCCATGCTCGCCGTGACGGATTCGGCGCGGTCCAGCTGAAGGCCGGCCCGGTCTACCGCGGCTTGGGCTCCGTCGACTGCGGTCTGGGCCCGCTGCAGCAGCAGGTCGCCGCGCTCGCGCAGGTCGGAGACCAGCCGGCTGCTCTCAGACAGGAACCTGGCCAGCCGGAACAGCACGAAGACGCCCACGCAGACGAGCAGCGCCCAGAAGACCGCGGCGATCAGCGCGGCCAGTTCGGCCATGTTCATGGACAGCAGTGTTTCATTGGGCAGCACCGCTTCACGACAGATCCGTCTGCGGTCATGTCTGCTCCTTCTTAGCCCGGTGCAAGATCGCCCGGATCCGCTCGGCGCGCTCGGCGATCCGGGCTTCGGCGCCATGTCCTGACGGCTCGTAGTACGTGCGGTCCGCCACAGAATCCGGTGCGTATCGCTGCGGGACGATGCCGTCATCGAAGTCATGCGGGTACAGGTAGCCCTCGCCGTGGCCTACCTTGCCCGCACCAGGATAGTGCGCGTCCCGCAGGTGCGCGGGCACCGCGCCCACCAGTCCCGCCCGGACGTCGGTGTCGGCGGCGCCGATGGCCTTGATGACCGCGTTGGATTTCGGCGCCAGCGAGATGTGGATCACCGCCTGCGCCAGGTTGATCCGCGCCTCGGGCAGCCCGACGAACTCGACCGCCTGCGCTGCGGCGACGGCAGTCTGCAGCGCGGTGGGGTCGGCCATGCCGACGTCCTCGCTGGCGTGCACGATGAGCCGCCGGGCGATGAACCGCGGGTCCTCCCCCGCCGCGATCATCCGGGCCAGGTAGTGCAGCGCCGCGTCCACGTCGCTGCCCCGCATGGACTTGATGAACGCGCTGATCACGTCGTAGTGCTGGTCGCCGTCGCGATCGTAGCGGACCGCGGCCCGGTCCACCGCGCGCTCCAGTACGGCGACGTCCACCCGGCCGCCCGCGGGCATCCCGAGCGCGGCGGCCTCCAGGTAGGTGAGCGTGCGCCGCGCGTCGCCGCCGGCCAGCCGGACCAGGTGATCGGCGGCCTCGTCGTCGAGGGTGACGGCGCCGCCGAGCCCGCGCGGGTCCGACAGCGCCCGGCTGATGACGTCGCGCACGTCGTCATCCGATAGCGGCTGCAAGGTGAGCAGCAGCGACCGGGAAAGCAGCGGGGACACCACGGAGAAGAACGGGTTCTCCGTGGTCGCGCCGATGAACGAGACCCAGCGGTTCTCCACCGCGGGCAGCAGCGCGTCCTGCTGGGTCTTGGAGAACCTGTGCACCTCGTCGACGAACAGCACGGTCTGCGCGCCGTTCATGCCAAGCGCGCGCCGGGCGCCCTCGACCGCGGCGCGGACGTCCTTCACCCCGGCGCTGACCGCCGACAGCTCCACGAAACGCCGCTTGGTCACCTGGCTGACCACGTAGGCCAGCGTCGTCTTGCCGGTACCAGGCGGGCCCCACAGCAACAGCGACATCGGCGCGTCATTGTCAATCAGCTTGCGGAACGGCGTGCCGGCACCGGTCAGGTGCCGCTGGCCGATCACCTCGTCCAGGCTGCGCGGGCGCATCCGGACCGCAAGCGGCGCGGCCGCGCTGGCAGCCGCATCTTCCGCCTCGTCGAACAGGCTCTCGGACTGAGGGTCAGTCGCCATCGGCGGACACTATCCCCCGGGCGGCGGGACGGGCGGTGACGGGTCGACGTCGATCCCCGCCTCGCGGCGCTGCTCAGGGGTGATGGGGGTGGGCGCGCCGGTGAGCGGGTCCAGTCCCGAGGCGGCCTTGGGGAAGGCGATCACGTCCCTGATCGACTCGACGCCCGCGAGCAGCATCATGACCCGGTCCCAGCCGAACGCGATGCCGCCATGGGGCGGCGGGCCGTACTTGAACGCGTCGAGCAGGAAGCCGAACTGCGACCGTGCCTCCTCGGGCGACAGCCCGATCACGTCGAAGACCGCCTGCTGCATCGAGGACTTGTGGATACGGATGGACCCGCCGCCGATCTCGTATCCGTTGCACACGATGTCGTACGCGTCGGCCAGCGCGCCGCCTGGCTCGGCGACGAACTTGTCCGCCCATTCCGGCAGCGGGGCCGTGAACGGATGGTGCACCGAGGTCCAGCCGCCGGACCCGTCCTCCTCGAACATCGGCGCGTCCACCACCCACAGGAACGACCAGGCCGAGGCGTCGATCAGGCCGCCCTTACGCCCGATCTCCAGCCGGGCCGCGCCGAGCAGCTCGCGGGCCGCCGCGGCCGGGCCCGCCGCGAAGAACACGCAGTCACCGGGCGCGGCACCCACCGCGGCGGCCAGCCCGGACCTCTCCGCCTCGGAAAGGTTCTTGGCCACCGGGCCGGAGATCTCGCCGGACGCGCCGATCAGCGCGTAGGCGAGCCCGCGCGCGCCGCGCGACCGCGCCCACTCCTGCCAGCCGTCCAGCTCACGACGTGACTGCGCGGCGCCGCCCGGCATGACGACGGCCCCGACATAGGCGGCCTGGAACACCCGGAACTCGGTCCCCGCGAAGTACTCGGTCAGGTCGGTCAGCTCGCAGCCGAACCGCAGGTCGGGCTTGTCCGAGCCGTACCGCGCCATCGCTTCGGCATAGGTCATCCGCGGCAGCGGCGTGGGCACCTCGTAGGCGGCCAGCTCGGACCACAGCCGCGCCACCACGTCCTCGGCCACCTTGATGACGTCGTCGCGGGTGACGAAGGACATCTCGATGTCGATCTGGGTGAACTCCGGCTGCCTGTCCTTGCGGAAGTCCTCGTCCCGGAAGCACCGGGCCAGCTGGTAGTAGCGCTCCAGGCCGCCCACCATGAGCAGCTGCTTGAACAGCTGCGGCGACTGAGGCAGCGCATACCAGTTACCTGGCCGCAGCCGCACCGGGACCAGGAAGTCGCGCGCGCCTTCGGGCGTCGACCTGGTCAGGTACGGTGTCTCCACGTTCACGAAACGGTGCTCGCGCATGACGTCGTTGAGCAGGTAGGCGGCCTGGGACCGGACCCGCAGGGCCCGCGCGGTGTCCTCGCGCCTGATGTCCAGGTACCGGTACCTGAGCCGGATGTCCTCGCTGACCTCAGCGGAGCCTTCGACCGGGAACGGCAACGGCTCGGCCGCGCTGAGCACCTCGACGGCGTCCGCGACGACCTCGATCTGCCCGGTGGGCAGATCGGGGTTCTCATTCCCGGCCGGGCGCGTCCGCACCGTCCCGGTCACGAGCACGCAGAACTCGGCCCTCAGCTCGTGGGCGCCTTCAGACGCCGCCTCTTCGGGCCGCCACACCACCTGCACCACGCCGCTCGCGTCCCG